>JAEEGH010002999.1_pt1 | contig 44914 bp, 37 predicted proteins | sample 9134181 | NCBI WGS metagenome assembly JAEEGH01 (sample SAMN16246544, study PRJNA631951) | gut metagenome | biome: gut microbiome; feature: rumen; material: DP-attached | host: Bos | place: Iran: Karaj | collected 2018-10
TCTGTGTTGGGTCGATGACATCAATCAATCTCTTATGAGTTCTCTGCTCGAACTGCTCACGAGAGTCTTTGTACTTATGTACAGCTCTAAGAATTGTAACAACTTCCTTCTTTGTTGGAAGAGGTACAGGACCACTAACCTGTGCTCCGTTCTTCTTAACAGTCTCGATGATTTTCTTGGCAGATGAATCTACTAACTCATGATCATAAGCCTTGAGTGTGATTCTCATAACTTGATTTGCCATAAAAAAAGTCTCCTCCTTTTTCGTTTTTCTAATTTCTGAAAAATCGAACAAGTGGCGACTGTACACTTACCCGTGTGTATCATGGTTTAAAACTCAAAGTTCGAACCAAGTTCTCACACGTCGTCTCCGCAAATGCGGACGGTTTTCTGTTGTACAGTGACTTGTCGTCAGTTTCCTAACTTGACATTCGCTCCACGGAAAACCAACCTGAGTAACTAGGTTGCAACCTCACGCTTCATAGCTATCATGTCACAGCAAGTAATAATATACACGAGAAAGGGAATACTAGCAAGAAAAAGATAAAAATTATTGTATTTTATTTAGTACAATTTTAAAAACAACTAAATCTTGTGGTTGAAATGAATTTTTTGAACTAGAAATCATTGAAGATTAATAATCTTTCAGTATAATAGTCAAAGCAAACACATTTGTAAAGTACATATATAATATAGAAAGGATAGTTACTGTTCATAGTAACATTAGTAAATCATGCAACCAGCTAATAATTGGAAGGATTACGAAATAATAGATTGTAGCTCTGGTGAGAAACTAGAGCGTTGGGGAGATTATGTTCTACTTAGACCTGATCCACAGGTAATCTGGAACACTAAAAAATCCTCTCCTTATTATAAGAAGCTTAACGCTCATTATCATCGTTCAAATAAAGGTGGTGGCGAGTGGGAATTTTTTGATTTACCAGAGCAGTGGACCATCAGCTATCCTATCTGCAACAAGAATCTTACATTCAACCTAAAGCCTTTTGCATTTAAGCATACAGGCCTCTTCCCTGAGCAGGCTGTAAACTGGGATTGGTTTTCTTCTATTATAAATAAGGAAATAAAAGAAAAGAATCGCCCGGTAAAGGTACTTAACCTTTTCGCCTACACAGGTGGCGCTACACTTGCTGCAGCCGCAGCAGGCGCTCAGGTTACTCACGTGGATGCTTCAAAGGGTATGGTCCAGTGGGCAAAAGAAAATGCAGCCTCATCTGGTCTTTCAGATGCACCAATAAGATGGCTTGTAGATGACTGCCGTAAATTTGTAGAAAGAGAAATCCGCCGCGGCAATAAATACGACGGAATTATTATGGATCCTCCTTCCTACGGAAGAGGTTCCAAAAATGAAGTTTGGAAAATCGAGGATGATATCTTCCCATTTATCCAGCTCTGTGAGCAGATTCTTGCAGATGACGCTCTATTTTTCCTAGTTAACTCATACACAACAGGTCTTCAGCCTGCTGTGCTTAACTATATGATTAGCACTGCTCTTTTGAAAAATCATCCTGGAGAAGTAACAGCTGATGAAATTGGTCTTCCTGTCACTGAGTCAGGTCTTGTACTTCCATGCGGTGCCAGCGGTCGTTGGACCAGAAAATAAACCAACAGCTACATTATTATAAAGAAGGAATTATTTATGACTACAACAATGCAAAACCCACTTGGAACTGAACCTGTTGGAAAGCTTCTTAGAAAATTTGCTATTCCTAGCATCATCGCCATGCTCGTAGGCTCACTCTACAACATGGTGGATCAGCTTTTCATAGGAAACTTTGTTGGCCCACTTGGAAATGGTGCCACAAATATTCAGTTTCCACTTTCAATTTTAAATATTTCCATTGCCCTGCTTTGCGGAATTGGCGCAGCTTCTACATTCAACCTTGCCATGGGACGAGGTGAAACAGAAAAGGCGGGCTATTATATAGGAAACGCAATTTCACTTATGCTTTTAGGTGGATTTGTTCTTCTTATTGTTACAGAACTTTTCTTAGAGCCTATTCTTATTGGATGCGGCGCAACTGAAAATATATTACCTTACGCAGTTGAGTACTCACGAATCTGTGCACTAGGCTATCCACTCTTCATTCTTTCTGCAGGTGGTGCACATATTGTTAGAGCTGACGGCAGTCCAAATATGACTATGGCAATCAATGTAACTGGTGCCGTAATAAATACCGTTTTAGATTTCCTCTTTGTTGCAGTGTTTCACTGGGGAATGAAAGGAGCTGCTGTTGCCACAATTATCGGTCAGTATGTTGCCGGTTTTATGGTTCTTATTTATCTTAAAAAATTCAAAACTGTAAAGCTTGAAAAGCAACATTTCATTCCAGACCTTGCCATTATCGGTTCAATCGCAGCTCTTGGTACTGCACCATTTATCAATCAAATTGCAATGATGATTGTTCAGATTGTAATGAACCATGTAATGGGTCATTACGGTGCTCAGTCAATTTACGGTTCAGATATTCCTATTACATGTGCAGGTATTATTTCAAAAGTTAACGGAATCTGTTTTTCATTTGTAATTGGTATATCTCAGGGACTTCAGCCAATTATTAGTTTTAATTACGGTGCTCAAAATTATAAGAGAGTTAAGAGTGCATTTTATCTTGCATTAAAACTTGCCGCAATTATCACTTTCACTAGCTGGGCTTGCTTCCAATTATTCCCTCGCCAGATTGTTTCCATATTTGGTACTGGTGACGAGTTATACTTCCAGTTCTGTGAAAAGTACTTTAGAATATTCCTTTTTGGAATCTTCACAGCATTTTTCCAGCCACTTGCTTCCAATTTCTTTACATCAATTGGAAAGCCATACAAGGGAATCTTTATGTCTCTAACAAGACAGGTACTTTTCCTTGCACCACTTATTGTATTCTTACCTATGATATTTGGTTTCAATGGAGTTCTTTACGCAGGACCAATCGCAGATGCTCTTTCATTTACCATCTGCTTTATATTAGTAAGAAAAGAATTCTCACATCCCGAATTCAAAGAAGCATAATAAAACGCCGTCTGGCCCTTAAGCTAGACGGCGTTATTATTTGTCCTATTTATATATTATCTGGTCTCGACCTGTCTCCTTGGCCTCGTATAGGTTGGCATCGGCTCGATTAAGTACTTCGTCGATGGTCTCCCCTGGAACCAGGGCTGTCAGTCCAAATGACATGGTAATCTGTCTATCGGTGTCTGGAACGTAAATGGTGCGAACCTGATCCATTATCATTGAAAGCTCTCGCCTTGCTATGTCAAGCTCTCGGTCCTTGAATATAAGAAGGAACTCCTCGCCGCCCCAGCGTGCTGCAAAGCCCTTGCCTACCATTCCAGCCTTAAGTTTGTCTGCCACTGCCTTAAGTACCACATCACCCATCTCATGACCGTAGGTGTCGTTAACCTTTTTAAAGAAGTCAATATCAGCGATGCAAAGGCAGTATTTGACGCCTTGCTCTACCGCTGCAACACGAATCTCCTGAAGCTTTTTATCGGCGAAACGTCTATTGTTAAGCTCTGTCAATGCGTCGTATTCAACTAGCATCATAAGAGAATGAGCCATTCGCTTACCATCGGTGGCAAGATGCTTGATTTCATCATCTGCGCTCATCAATTCTCGAGGCATCTCACTTTTGAATTCTCCATTTGCCAGAGAATTCATGTACTTGTCTATCTTTACAATTCTATTGGCAATGCGCTTGTTGTAGCGGACCATTATAAAGCCAAAGAAAACAGAAATAATCAAGCATACCGCTATAACAGGAATAACGTATTTGATTACCTCTCTGTTTACAAGTGCTCCAGATTCACATACAGCTATCATACCAATTGCTGTGCCATCATCTGATAAAAGTGGCTTGTAGTATGCAAAGCTCTTTTCATCATAGACCATTACATTAGTATAGAAAGCACTCTCCTTCTTTTCCAGCACATCTCTTTTTACAACAGCTGCAGCCGCTGTGCCCATGGCACTGTTGCCTTCTTCATCAGATAATGTGGTAATAATTCTAGTGTCATTGTAAAAAATAGATATCTGGATTCCAAGAACATCCGATAGATTCTTCATCAAGGTGTCATCACCATTAAGCTTCTCATCACCCTTGTATAAGTCTACCTCGCCTGTCTCGCTATTGGTCTCAACTCTGAAATCCCCCACATAATATTTATCAAATATGAATCCAACAAGCTCTGCATTGCTTATCAATTCATCTTCTATTTTGTCGGTAATTGCCTTTTTTACAATACTTCCACTGACAGCCACAATAACAATTGTCATAATGGCAAGAGGAACTATTGTCATCCTAAGCATTTGAGTTTTAAGACTGTTTTTAAACTGTTTCTTTTTCATAATCACCCCTCATAAAGCCTGTTGTTAGTCTAATTATACAACATTTTACAATTAAGGTAAGTATTTATAAAAAAAGCAAAAGACGAGTCAATTAAGACTCGCCCTTTGTGTATGAAAGATTAGATTAAAGAAAATGAAAGAACCTACTTGTTACGTCTAGCCTTAACCAGTGCAAATACAGATTGGAGAATGATGAAAATGCAAAGGAGGGCTGCTGTGGCAATGTTTGCCCAGCTTGAAAGGAGTTTTCCATTTGTATTAACAAGTACTGTAATTGTACCTGTGATCATTACACCGAAGAATGATCCTATAACATTTCCAACACCACCTGTAAGGAGGGTTCCACCGATTACGGCTGATGCGATTGCATCCATTTCTAGTCCTGTCGCCTGATTTACTGAACCGGACATTGTATTCAAGCAATAAAGAATACCACCGATTGAGCAAAGTAATGAAGAAAGGATATGGGATAACATCTTGGTCTTCTTAACATTAAGTCCCATCATTGTTGCTGACATTTGGTTTCCACCAACTGCATATAGATTACGGCCAAACTTTGTGTACTTAAGCATTAAGAAAATAAGGATTAGTACCAAAAATGCAATGATTACTGTTGGTCGTATATATGGAACAACGATTTTACCATGTCTATTAGCCTTGCCTAAAAATTCTGGAAGGTTAATTTTTGAATTTGCCCAAGCATAGAATGTTGGGTTGTCAGCTTCTGTAATAGAAATCTGTCCAGAGCAGATAACAGCTGTCATACCTCTTGCAAAGAACATACCTGCCATTGTTACAATGAATGGCTGGATTTCTAGATAACCTACAAGGAAGCCCTGAACTGCACCAAATATAAGTCCGATTACAAGAATCAGAATCACCATCTGAACAGCGCCCATTTTCCACTCAGTCATACCATAAACCAAAAGCATACAGTCCATTGCTATTACTGAGCCAACGGAAATATCAATTCCGCCTGTGAGCATTACGCATGTCATACCGCATGTTACACAGATAAGACCTGCGTTGTTAATTAAAATATTTAAAAATGTCTGGAGGTTTCCAAAACCTTTATCCTGATAGATTCCACAACCGATAGCGTACATAACAACAAATAATGCTATGGTTATGAAAACAAGTACAGTATTTGAATCAAGTTTTCTCTTTGTCTTCATTATGCCGCCTCCTTTACACTAGCTTTTTGAGCTCTTCTTGCTGCCATGTATGCCTTAAAGGCTGGAGCCTGCACAACTACGATAATAATAACGATAATTGCCTTAAATACTGGTGCCTTATCAGTTGAAACACCCATTGCAAGAAGTGTTGTTGTGATAGCCTGAATTGTATAAGCACCGATGATTGATCCTGCAAGATTGAATTTACCACCGCCAAGTGAGTTACCACCAAGAGCAACTGCAAGGATGGCATCCAATTCAAATGTAAGACCAATATTATTTGAATCTGCTGAATAGATTCTTGATGAAGCTACAATACCTGCAATACCTGCGCAGATGCCGCAAATTACATAGCAGATAAAGCAAATAACTTCTGAGTTGATACCTGATATTCTTGCTGCGCGGCTATTGATACCAACTGACTGAATATAAAGTCCTAAAGCTGTTTTCTTAAGAAGAATAGACACAATAGCTATTACAATTATTGCCACAAAAACTGGTGTAGGAATTGGACATCCCGGCAAGAAATTTCCCAGATACTTGTATGGCTCATAACGAATATAAGTAATCTGGTTGTTGCAAAGCAAAAGACCTATAGCTCTACCTGCTGTAAACAGAATCAGCGTAGCAACCATTGGCTGTATTTTAAGCTTAGCCACAAGTGCACCATTCATTGCGCCACTGAGACCGCCCATGAATACACCAAATAACATACCAACTACCATTGGTACTGCAAGTGTTGATACTGAGTTGTTACCATATCCTGCAAGCAACATACAGCATCCACATGCTGAAAGGGACATTACTGAACCCACTGAAATATCGGTTCCCGCTGATACCGCTACTACAAGGGTCTGTCCAACTGCTAAAATCGCAATCTCTGAACCACGATTTAAAATATCAATAATTCTACCAAACAAAACACCGTTGTTGATTTTAATAGCGAAGAAGTCTGGGGACTTAATCACATTAATCAACAATACCAAAATCATACAAAAAATCGGCAAGAACAGTGGTTTCTTTGCAAGCTTCTTAAAATTCTCCATCATTATTCTCCACCTCCTGCTATGGCAGCCATGACTGATTCCTGAGTCATCTCGCCAGATATTTCTCCAACTTGTGCGCCATCACGCATTACATACATTCTTGTGCATGTACGAAGCATCTCCTCTATTTCAGAAGAAATGAAGACGATACTCATTCCATCTTCCTCGGCAAACTTAAGAGCAAGCTTCTGGAATTCTGTCTTAGTACCGATATCGATACCTCTTGTTGGCTCATCAAGAATAAGGAAATCAGGATGTGTGCATAACCATCTTGCAAGAATTACCTTTTGTTGATTACCACCTGATAATTGATTTATAGGAGTCTCCCTTGATGCAGTTTTAATCTGCAACATATCTATGAACTTATCTGCAATTTCATTTTGTTTTGAGGCTGGAATCTTTTTGAACATACCATTCTTTGCCTGAAGGGCAAGAATAATATTCTCCCTAACTGAAAGATCACCAATACATCCATCGGCCTTTCTATCATCTGGCAAATATCCCATACCAGCTTTGATAGCATCAAGTGGCTCTTTAATGTTGAGCTTCTTGCCGTTGACTTTCAATTCGCCAGTTTGAGCTTTATCTGCACCATAGATGCAGCGAACCATCTCTGAACGGCCCGACCCAAGAAGGCCAGTAACGCCCACAACCTCGCCCTTTTTAATTTGGAAATCAAATGGCTTAATTGTTCCCTTGTGGCTGAGATTAGTAGCATCAACAACAACATCGTCCGATACATGTGAGGCTCCTTCCTTTTTAATAGAGGCAAGATCGTCGAAATCCTTACCAAGCATTGCCGCCACAAGCTTGACACGAGGCATTTCTTCTACCGAATACTCACCAGCAAACTCGCCATTTCTCAGAACAGTAATTGTGTCACACACTTCATATACCTGCTCTAAGAAATGAGTAACAAATATTATTCCAACTCCCTTTGCTTTAAGATCTCTCATTACCTTGAAGAGCTTTTCAACTTCATTATCATCAAGTGATGATGTTGGCTCATCAAGAATGAGAACTTTACAATCCATATCTACAGCTCTTGCAATAGCTATCATCTGTTGTATTGCAAGAGAATAATTTTCAAGTGCAATAGTTACGTCAATTTTTAATTCCAATCCATCGACTATCTCTTTTGCTTTCTTGTTCATTGTTCTCCAGTCGATGGTTCCAATAGGTGTCTTTGGCTCGCGGCCAATAAATAAGTTTTCTGCCACAGTCAGGTTAGGACAAAGGTTAACTTCCTGGTATACTGTAGCAATTCCTTTTTCCTGGGCCTCTAATGTTGAGTGGTTTACTACTGGCCCATCCACTCCTGCTACATGAATCTCACCTGCGTCGAGAGAATAAACACCAGTCAACACTTTGATAAGTGTAGACTTGCCCGCACCGTTTTCTCCCATAAGCGCATGTATCTCTCCCTTTCTAAGAGTAAACTGTGCATGATCTAATGCTTTTACACCTGGAAAGGATTTGGATATGTCCCGCATAGTAATCAAAATATTTTCATCCATAATCGTTCTCCACTTTCTTTATTTCTAATATCTACGCTAGTTACGCATACAAGCCTTGGCTTTTTCTTATACCTGTTACGTTCACAAGCCTTAGTATTGCTTCGGTCATCTAAAACGATTCCCTTAAGCAATCTAAGAGCTTGTGAACTACAGGTAAGTAAAGTATTTATCAACAACGGCTTGTATGCTACTAGCTTAGTTATAATAATAGGGGAGGACATCCTCCCCTATTTTCTTTACTACTGGTAAACTATGCTTTGCTCAATCCTGAGCATGCGTTTTTTAGTATGAAGCCTGTGAAGCTGCATCAGTTACTACGATAAGATCCTCTGTAACCTCTTCACCAGCATTGTTTGTATATGTAATTGAAGGAAGGATATCTTCTGCTACGTACCATGGCTCTGTCATGAATGTTTCCTTAGCAACTGTCTCACCGTTCTGAAGTGCCTTGATGATATCTGCACAATAAGAACCCTGAAGTGGGTAGCACATGAAGTCTGCATTGATATCGCCTGACTGTACATACTCAAGACCAGCCTTGCAAGCATCAAATGAGATAAGGATTACATCGCCGTCAACACCATAAGAAACACCAGCTGCCTTCATAGCATCCATAGCACCAAATGCTTCGTTATCATTCTGGCAAACAACTACGTTGAACTTACCTGCATATGACTTGCAGTAAGACTCCATAACCTGCTGTCCACCTTCCTGTGTGAAGTTACCATCCTGTGAATCAAGGATTGTCCATCCCTCTTCGTCAGCGTACTTCTTAAATCCATCTGTACGTCCGATCTGAGCTGAAGAACCATTAGAACCCTCGATAACGAGAACGTTAAGGTCATCAATACCCTTTGCCTCAGCGTAAGCCTTGAGCCATGCACCAGATGCAAGACCTTCGTTCATGAACTCTGAACCTACCCATGAAACATACTTATCAGAATCTTCGATTGTTCTATCGATTACGATTACAGGAATACCTGCGTCCTCGCACTCTGTAAGAACTGTATCCCAACCTGTTGAAACGATAGGATCAATTACGATGTAATCAACGTCGTTCTGAACGAACTGTCTAACTGCATCGATCTGAGCCTTTGAATCGTTATCACAATCAACAAACTGAAGATCATATCCGTTAGCAGCTGAGAAAGCATCCTGAACTGATTTAGTAGATGCTGTACGCCAATCAGACTCATGTCCAACCTGTGCAAAACCAACTGTAATTACATCTCCGCTAGCAGCTGCGTCTCCGCCCTCAGCCTCTGTAGCCTCACCGCCATCTGCTGGTGCTGCTCCACCTGTGGAACCACCATCAGAACCACATGCTACCATTGATGCAGCCATGAGGGTTGCAAACATTCCTGCCAATAATCTTTTTTTCATAAGGTTAATCTCCTTCCTTCTCCTAACCAGCCCCAATTGCTGGCCCTTGTTTTTTTCTAATCCTAATGTAGCATCATGAAATTTTTGCAACAATAAAATAGGTGCAAAAAAGTTGGTTTCTAAACATAGGATAGTACCAATTTTTACCAGTCCGATATTTTGCGTACCAATTTCAGGATTAAGTGTTGATTTTTCATTTTTAGGTTGAATATTTTTAATTTAAAAAGAGAATATTTTAAGATTGGTATGTTTAAATATTAAACAATTTTCATACCAATTTTAATCAAACTATGCTATCATTTGATTTATGAGAGGGGAACTCTTACGCTTAGGGGGATAATTTTTATGATTCCAAAATATATTTTACTTAGAGAAAAAATTAATGAGGAAATTTTACAGGGCACCTATCCAATGGCCTCAAAATTACCTACAGAAGTTGAACTTGCGAGGATTTATAATGTAAGCCGCTCAACGGTGCGACAGGCCTTAGACCTCCTTGTTAAGGACGGAATAATAAGCAAACACTGGGGAAGCGGAAATACAGTTATAGGTAAAAGTGATTCTTCTAAAAAAGATACAGTGATGATTCTACTTCCAGATATTTCATCTCAAAGAGGCAGTTCACTTCTTTCTGATATTTCATCTACACTTTTAAAGCAAGGCTTTAAGGTAGAGCACCACCAGACTTCTAATGAATTTTCCAAGGAACGTAGCTACCTTCAGCTGATGCTAGATGATATGTATTCGGGTCTTATAATTGAGCCAGCCCTTTCAGCTCTTCCTTCTATGAATGTGGATTTGATGCAACAGCTCCTTCGTCGCAAGACTCCTGTTATATTCTTGGAAGCAACACCTATTGGCATATATAATGGCAAGGAGATTTCATCTGATAGTTATAACCTAGGCTACCAGACAGCGCGCTCTTTTATAAACATGGGTAAAAAAGATTTAGGTGGAATTTTCCTACTAGATAATAAATCTTCAGTTCTGACATATTCTGGATTTGTAGATGCTATTAGAGATGCAGGGCTTTCGTATCATGATAATTGTTTTCTCTGGTGTAATTCAAAGGATCCCGTGGGAGTTAGTACTAGAAGCTCCTCTTTTATAAACAAATTTCTAAAGCAAGCCTATAACACAGTAGAAACTGTATATCTTGATGACGACACCATAAATGTAGATGGTATCTATCCTGTATTTAGGTCAGAAATAGAATCTAAAAGTATAGGCAAGCCTGCTGCCAAGGCACTTATATCATTGATTAAATAACTAAACGCCAAGGAGTAAGTCCTTGGCGTTTTTTTAGAATTTTCTTGATGCAATAAAATCCACATCTAGCATATCACTTGTAAAACATTCCTCATGAATATATGTAATCTTTGGCACCACTTTTTCTTTTTCAAGATGATTTATAAGATTATAGATATATGGACCCTGAAGGGGATTACACTCTACCTCTATGCTTATCTGACCTGCCATACACATGGTGAGGGCTGAATTCATAGCGTCAAATGAGACCACCTTAATTCCACCTTCCGCTCCATATCTTACTCCAGCCTCATTCATAGCAGCTATTGCACCAAAAGCTTCCTCATCATTTTCACAGTAAACTACATCTATATTTCCTGCGCCAACTTCCTTTAAGGCATTTGACATTATTTCTCGCCCCTTAGCCTTAGTAAACTCTCCGCAATCCTGATAGACGATGTTCCAATTATCGTGAGTCTCTATGGCATCTTCGAGGGCCTTGGTTCTGCCAAGCTGTGCTGATGAGCCAAGTGTTCCCTGGATATGTACTATATTTACCGGTTTATCTGCTTTTCCATTCTCTGTCAGAAGAATTTCTAAATTTGTAATTGCATAGTCCCCTTCTGCTTTAAAATCTGAGCCGACAAAGGCCGTGTATAGAGATTCATTTGAAACCGTTACATTTCTATCGCAGATTATTACTGGAATCCCAGCTTCCTTTGCCTCTGACAATACTGTATCCCAACCTGTCTCCACGATAGGGCTGATGATAATATAATCAACTCCCTGCTGGATAAATGTCCTTATGTCCTTTATCTGATTATCCTGTTTTGACCGGCCATCCTTATAGATTAGCTTGTAGCCTCGCTCCTCGGTGAAATTCTCCTTTACAGAATCTGTTAAAGCAACACGCCAGGCAGACTCTGCTCCAGGCTGGGAAAATCCCACTGTTATAAGAGAACTTTCCTCTTCTTCTACGTATGGATCAACTGTTTTCTCCTGGCAAGCAATCACCACAAATGCAAGCATAATGCAAAGGAGACCAATCACTATTCTATTGTTCTTAAACATTAATTATCCCCTTCTCATTATTTAATATTTTAGGAATAACAGCTATTACTGTTGTTCCAACCCCTTCAGTACTTGCTATGGTAAGTCCGTATTCTTCACCATACAATAGTTGCATTCTCTCATGGACAGTTCTAAGACCAAATCCTGTCTTTTCTCCTGTCTCAATTGCTGTTCGCATTTCCTGCAAACGCTCTTCTGTCATTCCAGCTCCATTATCCCTAACAGAAAGCTCTATCTTGTCTCCCAAGTCCACCGCCTCTACTCGAATAGAGCCCTTTTCTCGCTGAAGCTTGATACCGTGGTAAATACTATTTTCAACCAAAGGCTGAAGCGTCAGCTTTGGAATAGAATAATCGTAAAGGTCCTTCGGAATAACTACCTCGTAATCCATCCTATCCTGATATCTAACCTTTTGGATTGCAAGGTAACTAAGTACATGTTTTTCTTCTTCTTCCAGGCTAATAATATCCTTACCTCGACTTAAACAGAATCTAAAGAAATCCGATAAGGCACTTACCATCTGTATACTATCTTCTTTTTTGTCTGCCTCAATGAGCCAGATAATTGTATCCAAAGTATTGTACAAAAAATGCGGATTAATCTGAGCCTGAAGTAGCTCCAGCTCAGCGTGGCGTTTTCTTCTCTCAGCCTTTTTATTCTCCTGAATCAAAGAATTAAGCTGCCCCACCATTTCCTCAAAACCATCTGACAGAGTCTGAACCTCAATCTCCTCTGCCTCAACCGGTATCCTCTGTTCAAAATCTCCCTTTTGAATATCCCTTACACGATTGGTCAGCTTTGTAAGTGGATTAGTAATTTTCTCGGTAGTATGTGTTGTGTATACGCCAATAGCTATAACAAGCAAAATAACCGCCACTATAGTGGCTATAATCAAGTATTGTAGCTCTCTTGTAATCTCTGTCTGCAACTGGCTCAAGTGAACTGACTCGTGATACAGATAGTCGTACATAAATGTCTGAATCAGCTCCGTTAGGATGTAAATATTATTCTCCAGCTGAACCATACCCTCATCATAGGAGGTGGCATTATCTATTTCATCCATTCTCTCCTCAAGGGTGATGCACAAATCTCTAACTGATTCTATGGCATCGATACTAGGCTTTTCTTGTGTCTGCTTCAAAAGCTGATCTGCAAGCTCTCTTGCACTTTCAACCTCATCCACTGGCTTTCCTTCAGAATAAGCACTATCGCTGACATAGTAAAACATTTTCAAATCAACATCATTTTTGAAATCCTGGTTGAATTCAGAAGCTGCCGTTACATTATGAAGGATAGTTCGATATTGAATTGAATACCATCCTAAGATGCCTATGAGAATAGCAATAACTATACTCATAGGCAAAAGAATTACTGTTATTAATTTGTGCAGCATGTGGCTGGTGGTAGTTTTTTTCTTTAGTTCCCCGCGTATTCTCATCAGCCCTGCCCCTTTGCTCTAAATTCTTTTGGACTAATTCCGTAGGTCTTCTTGAAAATATAGCTGAAATAATGAGGGTCCTTATAACCCACCTTTTCTGCAATTACCTGAGCCTTTTCATTTGTGCTAAGAAGCATATGCTTGGCGTGCTCCATTCTCCTAGAAGTCATGTACTCTACAAATGTAGTCTTATTCTCTCTAGAGAACATAGCACTTAGGTAGCTTGGAGAAATATTGACCTCCTTTGCCACCTCATTAAGACTAAGGTTGGAATCCCCATAATGCTCATCTACATATTTGATAGCTGCTGCAAGCTGTGATTTAGACTGCTTGCCTACTAAATTTTTGCGCTTAGAAATAGCCACTTCAAACATCTTCTCTACCAGTTCCATAACAGTCTGGCAGTTGACATTCTCAATTGCTCTTCTTGTATCGTCTTCCAATGCCTCATTTGGGTCAATGGATAATTTTCTTAAATAATCGCAGACACACATATACATTGTCATGGCAAAATATTTGCAAAACATTGTAGAATTAAGGGCATTTTTCGTCTGCTTGCTTATAAGATTGCTTAAGAAACCTTGGATTTCTGATTCCTCTGCATTCTCCAAAAATAGTGATACCAAACGCTGGTCGATTGAAGCCTCAGCATTATCCTCACTATTTTTTATAGCCTCTATATCATCATCTGTAAAAATGTGACCTGCAGGGTTCATATATCTACAGCTAAGTCGCTTATTGGCAACCTGACATCCCTTGGCAAACTCTGAGAAACGTGTGAGAATTCCACTTTCTGCCAAATACCAATTAATCTCGTCCTCGTATACCATGCAGCGGCGCTTAATATTTTCAATTAAAGTCGAAGTGTGCGATTCTATTGTTGATTCGTCGCCCTTGACTATAATGGCATAGGTATCCATACTCCAATGGAAAACTATATACTCTGGGCAACACTTTAGATATTGCATCAGCTGCTCTGAAAGACGAGCCATCTGCTTAGAATATGCAGGGGCAGCTGCCACTCCTGTCATAGGGGTAAAATCAAGAAGTACAAGATTGTAATGAGTCGCATCAAGAGAAAGCCCCAGCTCCTCGGAACGTTCGTAAACCTCCAAAACAGACATGGTGCCATTTACCAATTGATTAAAAAATTTTACCCTGGCGAATTGCTCGTACTCTTGAGACTCTTCTTTGAATTGCTCTAGATAATTATTTTTTTCATTTTCCTTATCCAGTTTTATCTTGACCTCGGACATAACATCCCCAAGCTTGTCCTTGGTAATTGGCTTAAGGATATAGTTGTCCACGCCAATATTAATCGCCTCCTGGGCATAAGAAAAATCATCAAAACCACTTATGATAATAATACGTGTATCAGGAAGCTCTTTTCTAATCATTTTGGACAAAGCTATACCATCCATAAATGGCATCCTGATATCTGTAATAAGTACGTCCGGCTTAGTTTGTCTAATAAGCGGTAACGCCATCTCTCCATCTGCGGCATCCCCAACGTAGGCAAATCCCGCCTGTTCCCATGGAAAACTAGCTTTTAACCCGTCGCGGATAACAATTTCATCCTCGACTAAAAATACACTATACATTATTCCCCAAAATTCCTTTATATAACCTTACTGCTCCTTCGATTTCAAAAACTCTGAAATCATCTTGTAGAGAGCCTCTGCTGTGGCTTCAACTCCCATAAGTGAACTATTCACGCAAAAATCATATCCTCTACTATCGCCCCACTTCATCTTTGAATAGTAATTGTGATATGCCTTACGCTTTTTATCATGTCTAAACATCTTGGCCTTGGCCTCTAGCTTGTTAAGCTTGTAAAGACGACATATACGCTCTGTCTTGGCCTCCTCATCACCTCTTACAAATATAGAGATAAGGGCTGGATTGTCTCGAAGAACATTCTCCGCGCATCTGCCAACGACCACAAAACTCTCTCCACTGGCTGCCTTGTTACGAATAAAATCAAACTGTAACTGGGCGATGGTGTCTTGAATAGATGATGAATGACCTCTAACAGTGCGATGCAGCCCCTGATGCTTCATCTCTTCGTGCTTGTGGAGCTCCTCAGAATCGATACCATTTTTCTCGGCCATCTGATCCAGCATATTTCTGTCGTACATAGGAATATCGAATTTCTCCGATAAGATGCTGGCAATCTCATGACCACCACTGCCATATTCTCTACCTACTGAAATGATAAACTGCCCCATATGCTCCCCTCCTCCAGTATTTTCTACTTTTATTTTATATGATTAATTCTCAGAAGTCGAGTCATGTCTTTGAGTTTACTTAATAAAACGAAAAAGTCTCTCAAGGGCTACAGACCCAAGAGAGACTATCATTTTAAAGATATCTAATATAAATACTAATCATAGATACTACAAGCACGATAATCGTACCTGGAACAAGTTCCTTACAATATGTGGCCCAGCTAATTGGGTAACCTTCTTTACCTGCTGTAGAAATACCTACTACATTGGCACTGGCACCGATTGGAGTCATACTGCCACCGATGTCTGTTCCGATAGCAAGTGTCCATGCCATAGTCGAAAGATCTACGCCTGTAGTAGCAGCAAGTGTACGGATAACCGGAATCATAGTAGCTGAGAATGGAATGTTATCAATAAATGCTGAAGCGATAGCACTTACCCAAAGGATAATAGCAATCATAACAAATGCATTACCGCCTGAAACCTTGGCAATAAACTCAGCGATTATCTCAAGAATACCTGTCTGCTCCAAACCGCCTACTACAATAAACAGTCCTATAAAGAACAATAATGTAGGATAATCAACTCTCTTTAAAAGTGTGATTGCCTTGCGGCCTGCAGTAATAAGTGTAATAGCAGCAATGAAAACACCTATGAATGCTACTGTAAGACCTGTCATAGCGTGTGTAACCAAAAGTGCAACTGCAATAAGGAAAATAATGGTACTTGTCAAAAATTCTTTCATGTTGTCGATTCGAATCTCTACATCAATTGTAGATGAATCCACCTTATCTGCAGGGTCCTGAAGTCTATTTCTCATTGTAAAGTAGAAATAAATAATAATAATCACAAGAGAAACAGCTCCGATTGCACCTGTATTAAGTACAAAATCTGAGAATGAATACCCTAGAGAAGTACCAATGATAATATTTGGTGGATCGCCACACATAGTTGCGCTTCCACCTAAGTTGGCACAGAAAATCTCTGCCATAATAACCGGTATCGGGTTAAATTTAAGTGTTCTTGCAAGTCTGATAGTAACTGCTGCAAGGAATAAAATAACTGTAATGGAATCAATGAACATAGCAAGAACAGATGACAAAACCATAAATGCCACAAAAATTCTCACTGGCTCGTAATGAGCAAGCTTTGCTATCTTCAAACAGAGCCAATCAAAGAATCCGGCTTCTGCCATTCCTTCAACCATTATCATCATGCCCCAGAGGAAAATGATGGTAGCCCAGTTGACACCTGAAGTCTGCTCAGATGCCTCTTCAGCTGCATACCAAAAATCCCTCTTAAAAATACCGCCGACAGCAATAGTATCAACAAATGCTTTTACGCTGTGCATACCTATTCCAAATACAAATATACTAGTAAGCGCGCCACAGCCAAGGGTTACATAATGCTTTGGAAATCTATCCCATACGATAAATCCAAACATTGTCACGAAAATTACAACTGCAAATATTTCCGCCAGCATAAAAAACTCCCTCCGTATACAATAATTAACTGCTTACTATTGTATACGAGGGAGAACAATTTTGAAACCAACAATTTTAAAATAATGTCTCAAATCTTTGCGTGTTCCATTAATTTCTTCATTGCTGCTGAATCCTTTATTGCTGACAATATATGAATTACTGCCTGTTGCAATTCTCCAAGAGCAAAATATGCGCCTCTATCTATACCGAAATATGTTATAGTTTTTGTTCCATCCATCTCAGTCTCTATTTTGCAAAGACCTTCTTTTTCGGCTTTCAGAGCTTTTTCACTGATTTCTATATCAGCAGGCACCTTTGCCACCACTTTGTCTTTGCCATCTTTATCCAGCATAAATGAACCCCAATTTTCATAACGAATCATTGGAATATCGTACAAATACGCTGTCTCCACAACTGAAACATAGCCATCCTCTTCAAATGTTGGCGCTGTCTCCATCATAGACTCAAGGATTTTATCTGGATTATATCCTGGCATAATCAAATCACAGCCTGCATGTAAATCATATGATTTTTCTGTATCGCTACCCCAATCAGACATAACAAAGCCCTTGAATCCCCAGTCATTTCTAATGATATCTGTATTGAGTCCACGCTGTGAGCAAGCAGGTTCACCATTTATGCTATTAGTGCTACTAAGCACCCCAGCGGGCTGACCTGTAAATTGGCACACTGAAAATGATCTAAGATATATTTCTCCAAATGCTCTAGAGGAAACATTTATATTAACATCTCTTCTAAAGTTCTCCTGATTAATGGTAGGAAGATTCTTCATTACCACATCACGGCCTTCATATCTTTTGACACCCATTATAAAGCCAGCGCCCATAATTCCGGATAAACTAGGATCCTCAGAATATAGCTCGTATGCTATACACTTCATTGGGTTTCTGACAATATTAAGTGCTGGTGCCAAACAATAGTCAATACCGTAGTGCTCCATTTCTCTGCCATAGGCTCTTCCCATTCTAACCATTGCTCCCATATCCCAAGTCTGGGCCATGTTCATAGGCGATGGATAGCATGTGCAATACACACCCTTAAGATGAAGCCCTGATGGTCCATCTGCTATTGTCACTCCAGGAATTCCAAGAGTGGTTGCAAACTGGGATGTGGTCCTAGCTGCCACTTCAAGCTTGTTTCTATCAAATCTAAAATCAAATCCAAATCTACTTTCATTTTGAAGCTTTGACTCATTTAATTCTCCAGAGACAATTCTTGCCAAAATCTCTGGGGAAAGGGATGAGACAAATTCTTCCATAGTGATTTTTCCCTTTATAACATCGAAAAATGTTGTAGTTCCACATGGCTTTATGTACTCTATTTTTTCCTCTGCTCTAAAAGGAATCTCATATGGATTGCTATTTACATAGGATACGTAATTGCTGCCTTCAGGCACAAGTGTGGTAAAACTCTTAGTTGGAACGACCACTTTATTCTCAGAATTAAAATCATCTCCAGAAAGGGAAGTAGAAAAAATGTAGCCCGTCTTTTCCAATGTCCTTGGTGGTGGAGTCAAAAATTCCAAATTCTTCTTAGGGGAAATAACTTCTGTTACGCGCTTATAAACGGTACGCTTGTCTAGCACTAGCTTTGCGCAAAGAGTTGTATTTCTGGAGTTATCTCCTATTCTGAAAAGATAGTCTCCCTTTTCCATAATCCACTGACTATTTTCTTCATCAAAAGAGCATAACTGCATGATTGGTATTTTCATGGTTATCTCCTCTGATTCACCAGGCTTCAGCTTACCAGTCTTTCCAAAACCTACTAGAATCTGATATGGCTTATCAAGCTTGTCCTCAGGCTGAGAACAGTAGACCTGTACAACCTGTCTACCAGATACATCTCCTGTGTTGGTTACCTTCACTCGGATTACAACTCCGCCCATCCAACTAGCCTCAAAATATCTGGCATCAAGTCTAAAATTGGTATAGCTCAAACCATATCCAAATGGATAAAGTGGTGCCACATCAAAGGCATCAAAATAACGGTATCCCACATAGATACCTTCTTTGTAATCAATTTCTTTAGATGGATCTTTTCTCTTGGTTGCATTGTAGCAAGTTGAGTAATCCTTGTACTTCTTAGCCCAAGTAGATGTAAGGCGACCGCTAGGATTTACAATTCCTGTAAGCACATCTGCAAGAGAATTGCCTGCTTCCATTCCAGGAATTCCCATGAGAATTATCGCCTTTACGTTTTTCATCCTTGCCACTGAACTCAATTCAATCATTCCTGAATTAAGTACGAGAATAACATTTTTGAAGGAACCAGAAATGAGTTTTATATTCTCATGTTCCTCCTCTGTGAGCTGATATTCAAGGCTTCCTATATCTTCATAAGTAGCCTGTCTGCGGATAACATAAATACAAGTATCAGTACCTAGAATTGCCTCTGCCATATCTGCAACAGAAATAGGTACTTCCTCTACATAAGCTCTGCGTCCAGAAAAAAGCTTGTCCTCTGCTTGATTCTTTAGAACTTTCTCCTCCTGCTTCAATGACTTTTCCATTTTCTCAAGCCAAGAATCAGTGGTGAAGGTAAATCCATTTTCCAGAAGACCCTCTTTAATGCTTACGTTTTTATCCGTATATACGTAATTGTAATAAATACCACAGCATACAGTATCTACTGCGCCCGCGCCAAAAAGAGCAATCTTTCCTCTATTAATAGGAAGAAGATCGCTGTTCTTAAGTAATACCATGCTGTCTGCGCCAAGCTGTCGCACCAAATTCTTCTGTTCTGGGAATTGCATTTTCCCCGCTTTGAAAAAGACTCCCCTTAACTGCCTAAAGTTCATTATGATGCTCCCTTTTGTGATATTCCACCAAATAAAAAGTATATCCTTTTTATTAGTTAGTAGATATGATAACATTTATTTATTTAAAATATGTGTAATTAATATGAATAGTACAAAAGAAGGGTAAAAAAAGACAAAAATGTTTAGAGAAATGTTAAGTAGGGATGCATCCATGTCTTTCGAGGTGTTTCCTCCTAAAAAAAATGATGAATTTGATAATTGCTACAACGTTCTAGATTCCCTTGCAAAGCTTAAGCCAGATTTCATCAGTGTTACTTACGGTGCAGGTGGAAGCCGTTCGAAAAAGACAGTTGAGATAGCTTCTTATATTCAAAACACTTTAAAGATTGACGCTATGGCTCACATGACTTGTGTAGGCTCATCAGAGGATGACATTCTTGAAGTTACAAAAGATTTAGAAGAAAGTGGAGTTTCTCATGTACTAGCTCTCAGAGGTGACAAGCCAAGAGATATGTCGGATGAGCAGTTTGCTAAGAGAATTTTCCCACATGCTACTGATTTGATTCGATTTTTAAATACTAATACCAATTTAGATGTTTCGGCAGCATGCTATCCAGAAAAGCATCCTGAGGCTATGTCTATTGACTCAGATTTGGCTTTCATGAAAATGAAGCAGGATATGGGCGCAAAAATGTTCATCTCTCAGCTTTTCTTCGACAACGCCGACTTCTATCGTTTTGTTGAGCGTGCCGACAAAGCTGAAATTCATGTGCCAATAGTAGCCGGTATCATGCCTATCACATCAGCAAAGCAAATTGGTTCCACTGTTACTCTTGCAGGTTCTTCTGTTCCTAAAAAGCTTGCAGATATATGTGCAAAATACGGCGACTTCCCAGAGGACATGAGAAAGGCCGGCATCGAATATGCAATTGACCAGATTAGAGACCTACGTAAATGCGGTATGGGTCACATACATCTCTATTGCATGAACAAGCCAAAGATGACCGAAATCATTTGCAAATCTATATAGCTTACTATAGAAAAAAGCGCCTGACCATTGTATTGGTCAGGCGTATATTTTATGCAATGCTTTCTTCATTAAAGAATGACATTTCTTTCTCAAGAATCTTTGAAATATCATTTAAGTTGCTAGCCTTCTCAGACAACTGACTCACTGTCTCTGAAAGCTCAATCATAGAAGCTCTAGTCTCCTCTGTACTTGCTGCATTCTCCTGCGAAATAGCTGAAAGAGAATTAATTGTATCTGCAAATACCTTTGTAGCATGATCTGATATTGAAACACTCTCTGCAATCTTATTTGTAACAGTAAGTGATTCATCTATTTTAACTATCATCTCGTTTACTAAATCAATAGTCTTGCTGATTACATCACCCTGTTTAGCTACTGAATCCTGAACACTTCCTGCGTTCTCCATAGTTGCCTCAGAATCATTTGAAAGAATAGACATAGTCTCCTGGATATTCTTTGCAGCTGCTGCAGATTTATCTGCCAAATCACGGATTTCATTAGCTACAACCGCAAATCCTCTACCGTATTCACCAGCTCTTGCTGCCTCAATACTTGCATTTAATGAAAGGAGGTTTGTCTGGGCTGCAATTGAATCAATTACCTCTACAGCCTCACTAATAGAGCCAACAGCCTGATTTGTCTTTGCTATCTTTTGTACGATTTCATCAATTGCTTCAATGGCCTCCTCAGTGGATGTCTGAAGCTCCTGCAATGCAGCTGAGCTTGTCTGTGAGCTATTCTGCATTGACTCTGCTATATCATTCATATGGTTGGTGTTATCAGTTATAAGCTGAATAGCATCATTAATCTCTTCTACGCTAGTTACAGCCTCCTGAAGGGACTCAGCCTGGCTAGTAGCTCCATTTGCCACATGATCAACAGCACTTGATACATTGTCAGCTGTGATTGAAATATTCTCTGCTGTCTGAGATAAGTACTCTGCTGATACATCAAGCTCACTAGAAGAACTTCTAGCATTACCGATTACTGACTGAAGCTTCTCAGAAAGATTATTAACAGAACGTGCCATAAGGCCAAGCTCGTCTGGTCTATTAACAACTTTCTTTGGAATATTAATATCAAGATTTCCTGTAGAAAGCTTATTAACTGCTTCTACATTGATTTTGATAGCCTTTGCAATTTTAAGTGCTGCAAAAATCGAAATGCCAATTAATATAGCCATTACAGAAAGGGAAACTATAACCATAGCACGAGTCTTTACTCCTACATATTCCCAAATATCTGACTTCTTAAGACCTACAAATGCCATTCCAACAATCTTTGTATTATGAACAAGTGGCTCATAGTGAACATAGTATAATTCACCACCTATATCTACATTGCTAGCGCTATAGCTCTCACCATTTTTAAGAACAGCCTCAACCACCTCATCAGATACCTTTGTTCCAACTATCTCGTCTATTGAAGAACGTTCTCTTGTATCATCGAGAATTAATGAGTAGTCATAGCCTGAATCCTTGTGTAACTGAAATTCTAGACTATGCATTTCTACAGACTCATCAAATGTAGTCAATTCCAAAATAGTGACATAAGTGTTACAAGAAGCCTCGATACCTCTCATAGCCTCATGCTCCATTCCGTCTCGCAAATTATATAAGCTGTATAATAAATTGATTACCCCTAAAAGCGAAAGCATGATAAGAACCATACCTATAAGGGCCTTTTTTATTGAAAATTTGACCTTCATAATATACTCATTCCTTCTATTCTAATTTTTAACTAGGAAAATATACACAATTTTAAAGGGTTTGAAAATAGTAAATGTGCACAAATGTTACTCGTGATTTAATTTCTGCCGTGCAACATTTATCTATAACATTATTCTCCCCTATTTTTCACACTTAGATTTACTTGATTAAAAATCTCAAGCAATAAAAATTGTTATGTGTTACAATAAAAAAAGCATTGATTTTATAGGATTGAGGGAAATTATGGACGGTAAAAAAATTGAACAGGAAATCCTTGAGATTACCGAAGAACTGATTAAAGATTACAAATCAGACAGAGCTATTGATAAGATGGACACTTATCATCAGCCAAATAAGGATAGCATTATTGATATCACCAAAAAGCTCCTTAGAATTGTTTACCCTGGTTACTACAGAGATCACGTCTACAAAGTATATAATGTAGAGACCAATCTAAACACTCTAATGGAAGATGTTGTCTACAACCTTAACAAGCAGATATCTCTTATACTTTGCTATCGTCCTGATTTTGATGGATGCTGCGAGGAGATATGCACCACAAAAGCTGAGGAGCTATCTCTTGCATTTCTAAAGCGTATTCCAAAGGTACGCGCTCTTTTAGATACTGACCTTGCTGCTGCTTTCGATGGAGATCCAGCTGCTACATCAATCGATGAAATAGTATTTGCCTATCCAGGAATACTTGCAATCACCATTTATCGATTAGCTCATGAGCTCTATTTACTTGGAGTACCTATCATTCCACGTATCATGACAGAGTATGCTCATTCTAATACAGGTATTGATATTCATCCTGGTGCTACAATCGGCGAATACTTCTTTATTGATCATGGAACTGGTATCGTAGTTGGCGAGACTACTGTCATTGGAAATAATGTTAAGATTTATCAGGGTGTTACATTAGGTGCCCTTTCCACTAGAGGTGGTCAGAATTTACGTGGGGTTCGCCGCCATCCTACTATCGAGGACAATGTTACTATTTACTCTAATGCATCAGTCCTAGGTGGTGACACAGTCATCGGACACGACTCTATTATCGGTGGTTCTACATTTATCACAGAGTCTGTTCCACCAGAATCTAGAATCTATTACGATGTAAAATAATCTTCAAAATCAAGGAGTTGCTTAATTGCAACTCCTTTTTTGGTATAAAAAATCCCTTCCGGACAATTAATCCAGAAGGGATTTGAGCTATATATAAATTATTGGGAAGGATTTAATAATCTAATTATTTCTCATCATCTTTCTTTGTAACTACAGCTACATCAGCGCCGTTGATGTTAACATTCTTGTTAACCTTAGCGTCGTATGTATTAGCCTTCATGATTTCAGCAAGATCTACGCCTGTAGCCTCTGACATTGTATCGAATACCTGCTTTAATACTACTGGCATGTTGCCAGAAATCTTTGCAGCGCCACCTTCTGAACCATCGCCAGACTCGTAGATATTGATCTTATCAATTGCTGCAAGTGGCTTAGCAATCTCAGCTGCGATTTCAGGCATAACCTTAATCATCATCTCAGCCATAGCAGCGCCGTTGTACTTGCGATAAGCCTCTGCCTTCTTCTCCATTGCCTCAGCCTCAGCAAGACCCTTTGCCTTGATAGCCTCAGCTTCTGCCTTACCTTTTGCTGCGATACCAGCTGCCTCAGCATCGTACTTAGCCTTGATACCAGCTGCTTCCTGCTCTGCTGCGAACTTTTGAGCCTCAGCCTGTGCCTTTCTAGCATCAGCCTCGCGCTCCTGCTCGTACTTAGCAGCCTCTGCCTTCTTCTGTCTCTGAACTAACTCTGCCTCAGCCTTTTTCTCTGCCTGATACTTCTCAGCATCTGCCTGCTTCTCAATCTGAGCTGCAAGTTCCTGCTGCTTAACGATAACTTCTTTCTGCTTGAGTTCTGCCTCACGCTCAGCCTTAGCAATCTGTGCATTTACAGTGGCAGTCTCAATTGACTTCTGCTGTTCTTGCTGCTGGATTGAGTATGCTGCATCGGCAACAGCGTTTGCTGTATCAGCCTGCTGCTTTAACTCTGCCTGCTTGATAGCAAGTGCATTGTTCTTCTCAGCGATTTCTGTCTGTGCTGTAACTCTTGCATCATTTGCTGCTTTGTCAGCCTCAGCCTGTGCAATAGCTACGTCTCTATCTGCCTGTGCCTTGGCAATAGCTGCATCCTTTTTAATCTTTGCAGTGTTGTCCATACCAAGGTCATTAATAAGACCATTTTCATCAGTTACATTCTGGATATTGCATGAAAGAATCTCGATACCCAGCTTGTTCATATCCTTTGAAGCCTTCTCCATAACCTGATCTGAGAATGAATCTCTATCAGTGTTGATAGTCTTCAAAGAAAGTGTACCAATGATTTCACGCATATTACCCTGAAGAGAATCCTGTAAATCCTGAGTAATCTGATCTGGGTTTTTATTAAGGAAGTTCTTTGCTGCAAGTTGGATTGAAGAGGCATCTGTACCAATTCTTACCTTTGCAACAGCATCTACATTAACGTTGATAAAGTCATTTGTAGGAACTGACTGCTCTGTCTTGATATCAACTGTCATCTGACCAAGATAAAGCTTATCTACTCGCTCGAAGAATGGAATCTTAACTCCAGCGCGTCCTACTAAAATACGAGGGTTCTTTCTAAGACCCGAAATGATGTAAGCTCTATCTGGTGGAGCTTTCACGTAACCAGCCGCAACTACCAATACGATTAATAAGATAATGGCAATTAAAGCAATTAAACCTGTTTCCATAACATATATCCTCTCTTTCGAAAAAAATAACTGCCCGAATAAAATTCCGAACAGTTATTTTATATCATATCCTAAGTAGTAAGTAAATACTTTCGCTCAAAATATTTTTAAATTATTTTGTACCAAAAATTCTATCGCCGGCATCTCCAAGACCTGGGCAGATGTAAGCATCAGAATTAAGCTCTCTATCAATGTGTCCAATGTAAATCTGAACATCTGGATGAGCCTCATGAAGAGCTCTAACTCCCTCTGGTGCGCCGATGATAGCCATAAACTTAATGCGCTTGCCGCCGTGCTGCTTGATAAGGTCGATAGCATCGATTGCTGAACCACCTGTTGCAAGCATAGGATCTGTTACAACGATAAGTCTCTCTTCGATTGGGCTAGGAAGCTTGCAGTAGTACTCGTGTGGCTCATGAGTCTCCTCGTCACGATACATACCGATATGACCAATCTTAGCTGTAGGTACAAGTCTCTGGATACCATTTACCATACCAAGACCTGCACGAAGAATAGGTACAATAGCCATCTTACGACCTGCGATAACTGGTGCCATACACTTCTCAATAGGAGTCTCGCACTCGATATCAACTGTCTGTAAATCATTAAGAGCCTCAAAAGCCTCAAGCATAGCTATCTCCTCAACAAGGGCTCTAAACTCTGCTGTTCCTGTGTTCTTATCTCTGAGCATTGTAATTTTGTGCTGAAGTAGAGGGTGTGTTAACTCTACAACATTCTCAAGTTTCTCCATAAGAAACCTCCTCTAATAATATTTTCTTTTAACGGGTTGTTCGCCCATTTATAATTAAATTCCTTCCTTATCAAAGCGATATGGCTCTGGATTTCCATATTCATAATCACGTCCAGGAATAATCGCATTGAGCACAATACCTGCCAAAGCAGCAATAGCAAGACTCGTAAGAGTAATTTCTGTGCCACATACTGTAAATGTTAGTCCATCAGAAAATCCGAGACCACATACTAAAATAACTGCTGCTATTATAAGATTGCGTGAGTGAGTAAAATCAACATGATTCTCAACTACATTTCTAATACCTATTGCACTAATCATACCATAAAGCATAAAGCTGATTCCACCTACGATAGCGGTAGGCATTGTTCCAATAATATCAGCCATCTTTGGAATAAATGAAAGGACAATTGCATAACCTGCTGCAATTCTAATAACCTTTGGATCATGAACCTTTGAAAGCTCGAGGACACCTGTATTCTCACCATATGTTGTATTAGCAGGGCCACCAAAAAGTGCTGAAATAGATGACGCAAGTCCATCACCTATAAGTGTACGATGAAGACCTGGGTCAGTAACTAAATCCTCTCCTACTGTAGCGGAAATCGCTGACATATCTCCGATGTGCTCCATCATTGTAGCAATAGCAATTGGTGCCATAACAAAAATCGCCTGTGCATTAAACTTGCAAAAGAAGAAATCAGGAACTCCAACCCAAGCTGCCTGCTTTACAACTGCAAAATCAAGAATTGCACTGCCATCTGCATTTGTCATTCCGATAGCGTTGAAAATAATTGCAAATACATATGAGATAACTACGCCCATGAGAATTGGCAATATTCTAAACATGCCCTTGCCCCAGATGTTAAATACGATAACTACGCCAAGTGCGATAAGAGCAAGTAACCAGTTCTGAGAAGCATTTGTAATAGCTGATGGCGCAAGTGAAAGACCTATACAGATGATGATTGGTCCTGTTACAACTGGTGGTAAAAACTTCATTACCTTCTTGATACCAACAAGCTTGATGATTAAAGCAAGAATCAGATAGAGTAATCCAGCCACAACAATACCGCCACATGCGTATGGAAGCTTCTCACCCATAGTCATGTTCTTAAACATGCCTGTATGTAAATTAGCAACTGTGTGAAATCCTCCTAAGAATGCAAATGAGGAACCAAGAAATGCTGGAACTTTTAATTTAGAACATAAATGGAAAAATAAAGTGCCAAGACCGGCAAAAAATAAAGTAACTTGAATTGAAAGACCTTCGCCTTCGAAGTAATTGTTAACAAGGATTGGAACTAAGATTGTGGCTCCAAACATAGCAAATAAATGCTGTAGACCAAGAATTAACATTTTTGGCACTCCGAGAACGGATGCATCTTTGATAGGTGCGTTTGTGTTCATAAATTTCCTCCCTTAAAAATATAATTTTATTTAAACTTTCAGTATTCTATCACTATATTTAGGTTTGTACAATATCTCCGATGACTTTCGTAAAAAGGATTAAAAACCCTTAATAAATCAGATAAAGGCTGTCACCTTTTGAAATATTGTCAAATCTAAATACAGTAATCTACAAGTATTAATAAACACAGGTGGAGAGGATAAAACAGATAGAAAAATGTCCTAAGTAATCTGCTATCTCTTCCTCGTTCTCCTCTGTATAAGGCAATTGGAATAACCATTGCCATGGCAAGCAATTCGATAGAGCTTGATAAAACAGCTAATGCTCCAACTCCTGCCATAAAAGCTATAATACGTGTTCTGAAATCTTCCCCATTTAGTATGCTTATCAAGCATATACAACAAATACCTGCCTCTCCATAATCAACAAATGTAAAATGCGCGACAGCCATTCCCACGCACATTATTACCATTTTAAGAGCAAGACTAGCCTCGTATTTTTCAACTAGACTGTACAGATGAAGGCAAATCAATCCCAATAATAATACCCACAGTACATTGTTGTGATACCAATAGAAAAATCTGCCATAGAAAAGATAATCAAAGGGTATCTCCGACAACAATGCTACTGTCAAAATCCTCACTGCATATTTCTTAATATTTCTAGTGTGGTCCACTCCCTCCACCAGAAGATAACAGTATATAGGAAATGACATCCTTCCGATGCCTCGCAAAACATGGTAAAAAGTGTAATAGGAGGCATATGTGTCAGCCGACATAGAAGGCGTATTTTCAATAATCCAGGATGCAAGAGGTCCAAGGGCAAAATGATCAACAAACATTGTCAATATTGCAATTAGCTTTAGTCCCGTACCTGTAATCTCAAATCTATTGCCAATCCCTTCTTTTCTATTAATTAATAAAGTATCCATTCAATAAACTCTCTAACGCAGCCTCTTCCGCCATCCTTAGATGAGACGAAATCAGCACATTCAATAACTCCCGCCGCTGCATCTGCCGGACAACCAATAAGTCCACCAGCTGCCTTGATTGCTTTCATTACATGTAAATCATTTAAGTCATCTCCCATGTAAGCGCAATCCTTTAATGTCTCCCCGCGCTCTGCAAGAATTTCATTTAATTCTCCAAGCTTATCAGATATACCCTGGTGAATCTCATTGATACCAAGCTCCTTGCAACGATTCAAAACAATATTGCTAGTACGACCTGTTATTATAACTGGAACGATTCCAGCTGGAATAGCCTGATGGCAAAGGCCATAGCCATCCTTTATATTGAAAGCCTTACAAAGCTCACCATTTTCGCCCATATATACGCAACCATCTGTAAGTGTGCCATCCACATCTAACACTAGGTATTTAATATCTTTCATTATTATAAGCTCCTTTAAAACAATTCATTCTCTTAGTACATAATTTTAATATATTTCCCCAAGATTGTGGGATTTATTTTTGTATACAATTATTTATCAAGATGCCACCTGCCCTTTTTTCCACTAAAAAAGTGCCAAGGTTATGGCCTACGACCTTCCTTGACACTATTATTTAAAAATTACCAAAAATACTAGGCCTGAGCCTTTGCTTTAGTCACCTTCTTAAGTACAAGAAGTGTTCCTATCATAAGAGCAATACCGATAACAAGGCAAACAAACCAGTTTCTAATAAATCCAGATATTATATAAGAAACAAGTGATACAGCTGCTACGGTAAATGCATATGGAAGCTGAGTGCTTACATGACTGATATGGTTACAATCAGCACCAGCAGATGCCATGATTGTTGTATCTGATATTGGTGAGCAGTGGTCGCCACAAACTGCACCAGCCATACATGCTGAAATAGCAATAATCATAAGCTCGTTATTTACATCTCCGCCAAATACATTTACAACGATTGGGATTAAAATACCAAATGTTCCCCATGATGTACCTGTTGCAAATGCAAGGAAGATACCTACTAAGAATACAAGTGCTGGAAGTAGACTCATAAGTGCTCTATTGTCAGCAATATTGGCAACGATACCTCCAACATACTCTGCTGCACCAAGGGAATCTGTCATAGACTTAAGTGTCCATGCAAATGTAAGAACAAGTATTGCAGGCACCATACTCTTGAATCCCTCTGGGATTGCATTCATGCACTCATTAAAGCTAAGCACTCTTGTTATAAGGTAGAAAACAATAGTAATAATAAGCGCAACTACTGAACCATAAACAAGTCCAACCGAAGCATCTGAATTAGAGAATGCATCAATAAAGCTAGCTCCCTCAAAGAAACCGCCTGTATAAATCATGCCGATTATACAGCACACAATAAGAGAGACGATTGGAAATACAAGATGGCTAACTTTTCCTTTTTCAGAGATAGGTGGGTGAGGCTGGTCCTCTGCACCTGTAAGGCTGGCTGCATCCTTTTTCTTGCTTTCCTTTAGCTGGGCTCTGTGATTGAGCTCCGCTAAATTCATAGCACCATAGTCAAACTTCATATATGTAATAGAAAACATCATTACAAGTGTAAGCAATGCGTAGAAGTTGTAAGGGATGGCTCTAATAAAAAGCGAGAGTCCATTAGCTCCATCAACAAAGCCTGTAACTGCTGCTGCCCATGATGAAATAGGAGCAATGATACAGACAGGTGCTGCTGTTGCATCAATAAGATAAGCCAGCTTTTCTCTAGAAATGCCATGCTTGTCAGTAACTGGTCTCATAACTGAACCTACTGTAAGGCAGTTAAAATAATCATCGATAAAAATAAGCATACCAAGGACAATTGTAGCTACCTGTGCTCCTGCCTTTGTCTTAACGTGAGTAACGGCCCATTTACCAAATGCTGCCGAACCTCCGGCACGATTCATAAGCATAACCATACTTCCAAGAACGACAAGGAAAATAAGAATACCTACATTCCAGCTGTCTGAAAGCTGACCAATCATGCCATCAACAAAGATGTGTTGCATAGCAGCGGTTAAATTAAATCCTGCGTATAACAATCCACCTGTAAATATACCTATAAATAAAGATGAATAAACTTCCTTTGTAATAAGGGCGAGAATAATCGCGATTAATGGTGGAAGTAAAGACCAAACTGTATTAGTAAATTCCATAAGCTTTCATGTTCTCCTCTAAGATTTTCGCATGAGCTTCTTCCATTTCAGTAAGTGGTTTTCTAAGTGGTCCGGCTTCAAAGCCCATTAAATTAAGTGCCTTCTTAACAGGGATTGGATTAACTTCTGAGAAGAGGCTATCAATAAGTGGAAGTGCATCAAGCTGCATCTGAGCTGCCTTCTTAAAATCTCCATCGAAGCAAGCCTGACAAATATCATGTGTCTGCTGTGGTGCCACATTTGACAATACAGAAATAACACCAATTCCACCAAGTGACATAATAGGAACGATCTGATCATCGTTACCAGAATAAATATCAATAACACCAGCACCTAAGTGAGCAAGCTTTGCTATCTGGCTGATATTTCCTGATGCCTCCTTGATAGCAACAATGTTTTTAACATCCTTTGCAAGCTTAACTGCAGTCTCTGGTAAAATATTGCAACCTGTACGGCTAGGTACATTGTAAAGAATACATGGGATGTTAATTGCATCTGCTGTGTCCTTGAAGTGTACATAAAGACCACCCTGTGTAGCCTTGTTGTAATATGGTGTTACAAGAAGTACAGCATCTGCACCAGCCTTCTCAGCCTCCTGTGATAAATAGATGGCTGTCTCTGTTGAATTTGAACCTGTACCTGCAATAACTGGTACTCTCTTATTTACTGTCTTGATACAATGTCTAACAACATCCAAATGCTCCTCATGAGAAAGTGTTGAAGCCTCGCCTGTTGTTCCGCAAATAACAATTGCATCTGTACTGTTCTTAATCTGATATTCAATAAGATTATCAAGCTTCTCATAATTAACTGAACCATCTGCATTAAATGGAGTTACAATTGCTACTGCTGCACCGTTAAAAATACTCATATTATCCTCCTAAGTAATAAAAAAACTGACCATACATAGATGGTCAGCTAATAAATGTCTACGATTATGATAGCTCCCCATCTATAATTAACTATAAATGACAGTCATATAGCTATTAACTATATGCCCAAGATCAAACACCTACAGGCGGTATCCTCTTTCGGCGAAATCCCCTTTCATCTCATATCACATGGGCCTGTCCCATCAATGAGATTACTAATGTCTCCCGCAACCTCTATCTCTTATTAAGTTGCCCTCATAGTACAACTTCAATTGTCACCTGTCAACAAAAAATTGATAATACCCTTTTTTGATGATAAAATTATGGAAAATATACAAGGAGATTTGTTATGAGATTATTCTTTAAAAAATGCATATCTTTAGCCCTATGTTTAGCGGCATCAGTTAGTTTATTTGTCAGCAATGACTTTACTTCAGAAGCCAAATCTAGCAAGACTTCAAAAAATATCGTAGTTGTTTTAGATCCAGGACACGACAACACTCATATAGGTTGTCACTATGAAAATTTCGAGGAAGGCCTTGCCAACCTCTACATCGCCTACTACTGCAAGCAGGAGCTTGAGAAATATTCTGGCGTAACAGTTTATATGACTCGCTACGGTTTTGACTGCCCATACGGAGCTGATCAGAATTCAAAATCTGATTGCCTAACAGGTCGTGTTGATTATGCCAAATCTGTTGGGGCAAATGTAATCGTCAGCCTTCATAATGACTATGACCCTGATTTAGATGCTTCACAAAACGGTTCCAAGGTAATCATTCCAAATCCTAACTACAAGCCATCTTACTGTGTGGTTGGACAGAATCTTGGTAGCTCTATTCTAAATGAGCTTGTAGGTACAGGCCTTCAGGTTAACAACTGGAAGCTTTGCCCAAATGGCACAGGTCTTGTTACTCGCGATTCTGATTCTGGCACATATCCAGATGGCTCTGCCAAGGACTACTACGCCCTTATTAATCGTTCAAAGACTTCTGGCATTCCATGCATTATTGTTGAGCATGCTTTCTGCACCAATTATTCAGACAGAGTAAATCATTTAAGCTCTCCTGAGCAGTATCAACAGCTTGGCGTTGCCGATGCAACAGGTATTGCAAAATATTACGGATTAGCTCTTAAATAATAAACAAATGGGGGTTTTGTTTTGAAAAAACAGCGTATATTTAACATCATTCAAATTGGAAATAAGGAAGATATTGTAAGCCGTGCATTCGATATTTTCATTGCAGCGGTTATCATTCTCAATGTATTTGTTATGGTTTTACAGACCTTTAGCAATCTATCTCCTTATTTTCCAATACTAGACGCTGTTGCCCTTGTCACTATTATCATTTTTTGCATCGAGTATGTCCTTAGAATCTGGACTGCTGATTTGCTTTATCCTAATCTTTCAAAGAAAAAAGCCATCCTCAAGTTTCTAGTTTCTTTCGATGGCATCGTAGATTTATTTACCATACTTCCATTTTTCTTTTTATCTGGATTTATTGCCTTTAGAATCCTTAGAGTCGTTAGAATTTTCCACTTGTTTAGAATCAACGGACAGTATGATTCTTTTGCAGTAATCTTTTCCGTATTACACGAAAAGAAGAATCAAATTCTTTCTTCCATTGTTATTGTGCTTATATTGATGTTAGCAAGCTCTATTGGCATTTACTACGCAGAGCATAATGCCCAGCCAAATGTTTTTGAAAACGCCTTTTCTGGAATTTGGTGGTCAGTATCTACTCTGCTTACTGTTGGTTATGGTGACATTTTCCCAATTACCACTGCAGGTAGAATCATGGGTATTTGTACAGCGTTTCTTGGTGTAGGAGTTGTTGCTATCCCCACTGGTATCATAAGCGCCGGTTTCGTTGAGCACTATTCTCGAGTTAAGATGCTTACCAATTTTGCAAGAGATGAACACATCGATATGCTTACTGTAAGGGTAAGTGATGGACACTGTTGGAGCGGTCTTCGTGTGGATGAGCTTGGGGTGCCTGAGCATTTTCTTCCTGCAGTTGTCATGCGAGATGGTGAGGCACTTATTCCTGTCAATGAATTACAAATAAAAACCGGCGACACTGTGGTGCTTGCCGCCGATTCATATTTCTTCCATGCTTATTAATTTACTAATTGTATTCCTATATTTTTCAGGTGCTAAATCGCTCTTTTGAACTTTGTTGGCTCCAAGTTTCTTAGCCTTTCTTGCCTCCTCATCTGTTGATGCGATGGCAAGAACAGGTATATTGGAAAAGCCCTCTCTAGTCTTTATATATCTTAGAATGATTCCATCAGATTCCATTTCTACAGCCATATTTACAACTATAGCTTTAATATTCTCTCGGTACTGACTTATTGTCCTAATGGATTCATCTACATCTGAAACCACCTTATACAGGTATTCGTCAGAATCATCTCCTAATTTTGCCAAAGGATCATCTTCATTTTCCACTATATTAATTATTATAGGTTTTATTGAAACTTCAGGCTCTTTTTCTACCATCCAAGTTGTAACACAATTTTTGCCCATTATTTTCGACTTATAAAGTGCATCATCGGCAATCCTAAATACATCCTGGCTGGCATGATATCCCTTGTCAATAACTGCACCTATACTTACAGAAAATGGCTGACCATTGCCAAGCTGTACGTCTGCCAAAAACATCTGCAAAGTACGGCATCTCAATTGCAAAATAGCAGGGTCTGTCATATTAGGCATAAGTACCACAAACTCGTCCCCACCATATCTTCCTATTATGTCATATACTCTAAAGCTGCTGATAAGAAGGGTTCCCACTCTCTCCAAAAGCAAATCTCCAGTGTTGTGCCCCAGGTTATCATTGACCTGTTTGAAATCATCCAAGTCAATAATAAGCATTGCACTAGGTGCCTCTGCCTCTTTTTGCAAGTAATAATTGTCGATTTTCTGGAGAAGTGCTCCCTTATTAAGCACGTGGGTAAGCTTATCTATGGCACTCATCTTCTTCAATTCAATCAACGTAAGTCCCGCTTTACTTCGCATTTCAAGAATAATATGAGCACATATCATAGCAATAATATAGGCAGCAATAAGAATATGTAAGTCAAGTCTAAACAGTTCTATGCTTTTATTAAAATATCCCAACGGCGCATAAATCAGAATAATAATCAATTCCTCTATTCCATATTTATACATCTTATCTATATACACCATCGGGAAAACAATAAATGCCAGCGGCGTCCATATCATCTGCAGACTTCTATTTCCAAATACATCCATGCAGACGCATATGATACACATTGAAAAATAAAATGCTCCACATATCAATCCCGTAGCATTGGTACTAATTTCTTCTTTTAATTTACTTATATGGAGATTTACAAAGAAATATATTGCTAGAAGTGGTATTACCAAAAAGAAAGTAACATCTATCTTAAAAACAGGCATGACAATAAATGCTATGGCAAACATTAGCATGTACACCATGGAAACGTACATGCAAACCTTCCTTAGCATATGCAAGTTATCCTTGTCGATACTCTTTATGCACAGCTGAAAGTAATCTCTGATATCGTCATTTACCTTCTTCTGTTTATTTAAAAAATTTTCCTTTCTGGTCTGCATAGGAGTAATATAGCAGAAGTTTCTTACCATTTTTTGCAAACTGTGTGAAAAAACTGTGAAACTACCTTGTACTTACTATCTTTTAATAGATATGGCATTTGATGTATTATAGTGATAAGGCTTAAGGGCTAAAATTACTTTAAGGAGGTTTGTATGAAAAAACTCAATGGTTTAAAAAGAGTGCTCACTCTTGCACTTGCTTTGGTATTTGTCCTTTCAGTGGCATTTGTACCAAAAACAGCCTATGCTTACGATGGCGCAGCTGATGTGCGAGCAGTAAGCAGCATTTCAAATGATTTAACTGGAAAGACTATCATTCTCCACACAAATGATGTCCATGGTGCAGTTGATAAATATGCAAAAGTCACTGCATTAAAGGATGAATTAAAAAGCAGAGGTGCAGAGGTTGTTCTTGCTGACACCGGAGACTTCAGTCAGGGTACACCTTATGTAAGTACTTCAAAGGGCGCATTTGCTGTAGCTCTTATGAATACTGCTGGATATGATGTGGCTACACTTGGTAATCACGAATTCGACTATGGTTATCCACAGCTTAAAAGCAATTTAGCTTTGGCAAACTTCAAAACTATTTGTGCTGATGTTTTAGATGGAAACGGCAATCCAATCCTTGATCCAAACTATGTATTTACTACAAATACAGGTTTAAAAATCGGATTCTTTGGTATGGAAACTCCTGAGACTCAGACAAAGGTTAATCCAGCCCTTATAAAGGGAATCAACTTCCTTTCAAAGACTGACCTTTACAAATGTGCTCAGACTCAGGTAGATACACTTAAGAGTCAGGGTTGTGATTTGGTTATCTGTCTTGCCCATCTTGGTGTTGATGAAGAGTCAGCTCCTGATGGTCACAGAAGTACTGACCTTTACGCTAATACAACTGGTATCGATATGATTATCGATGGTCATTCACACACTGTTATGACAGAAGGTTCTGCTGGTGAGCCTGTTACTTCTACAGGCACAAAGCTTGAATATATCGGTGCCATCGTTATCGACAATGCTACTAAGACTATCGAAGATCACTATCTTGTTAGCACAGAGGGTATCGTAGATAATCCTGCTACTGCTCAGATTGCCCAGGCCGTTATCGATAGAATTGACGCTGAATATGATGTAGTATTTGCCCAGTCTGAGGTTGCTTTAAACGGAAGCAAGGATCCTGGTGTTCGTACAGAAGAGACTAATCTTGGTGATTTGATTTGCGATGCTATCAAATGGAGCGTAACAAAGGAAAATGGTTCTATTACTGTTCCTGCTGACCACATTGTAGCAATCACTAATGGTGGAGGAATCCGTGCTAGCATCAGCGAGGGCGGCGTAACTAAGAAAGATTTGAATACCGTTCTTCCATTTGGTAATACTGTTTCTGTAGTTTATGTGACTGGCGACGAGTTGCTTGAGGCTCTTGAAGCTAGTACATACTGTGCACCTGATGCCCTCGGTGGTTTTCCTCAGGTTTCAGGTATTAAATTTACAGTAAATACTGCTGTTCCTTTTGCACAGGGTCCAGCATATCCAGATTCTACATACTATAGCCCAGCTGCAATCGGCAGAGTTTCAATCGAAAGTATTAATGGCAAGCCATTTTCTACTAAGGATACATATGCCGTAGTTACTAACAATTTCGTAGCTGCAGGTGGCGATACCTATTATGTATTTGGAAATTCTACTAATCAGTTTGACACAGGAATCGTAATGGATGAGGCTGTTATCGATTACGTACAGACAGAGCTTGGCGGAAAAATCACAGCTGATAAATATGGCAAGCCTGCTGGAAATATAACAATTAAATAACATAAAAATATGAGGTCGAAGAGAAGCACCCATCAAATTCTAGGCTTGTGCCTAGCTTTGAGGTTCACTTCATTTCGACCTCTTTTTTCAATCTAATTATTTTTTACATATTCAAGAAACTCTTCAATTGGAATAGGCATACTAAATAGCATTCCCTGGAGATAATTACATCCACATTCTTTTAGCGCTATTGCCATTTCTTTTGTTTCTATTCCCTCAGCAGTGACAGTATATCCTGTTTCCTTAAATGCCTGGACCATCCTAGGAACTATAACTCCAGGTTTCTTAGCGTAATCCCATACCAAACTCATATCTAGCTTAATATTTATAAATGGATATTTTTTAATTCTGCTTATATTCGAATGACCTGTTCCATAATCATCCACAACCAGATAAAAACCTTTTTCCTGCAGATTTCTAATCTGGCTATCCATGAGGTTTTCCTCCACCATAGCAGCCTCAGTAAGCTCCAGATGAATAACTTCCGGAGAAAGCTTATACTTTTTCAGAATCTCTTCGAATCTATCTGCAAGATTGTGCTGCATGAACTGGATAGTTGATACATTTACATTTACCCATTCCATACCATACTGCTCAATATTGTTTTCACTGACAAATTTACAGGCTTTCTCAAACATCTGCTCACCAAGAGCTGTTATGTGACCATTTCTCTCAGCTATTGGTATAAATAATCCAGGTGAAATTATTTTCCCATCATTGTCTCTAATTCGGCACAGCGCCTCTGCACCAATAACTTTATGGGTTGTGGCATCCACTATTGGCTGTAGAAATACTTCGGTTCTATTTTGGGCTATAGCAATTTCTAGGCATCGCCTTACCTCAATTTGTTTTTTATTATCCTCTATGGATTGCTCATTTATTTCTACTTCATTTATGGAAGAATCTGCTCCTAGTTTATTAAGAACGCTAATGATTGTTGTAATTAATAGCTCTGGGTCATAGTCCATAATATCAACAGTACCCATTGCTATGCCTACATTCAAGTAAAGCTCTGTATTTTTAGATACCCAGCGTTCCTTAAATCTATCTACCAGCTTTTCTTTCGATTTTAAAAGATCTTCATAGTCCTTGCCTATCACCACAAATCTGCCATTCCGATAATAGAAAAATTTAAGCTTAGGAAATGTTTTATTCAGATAGTTTCCGATTAAATAGACACCTTCATCCATCTGACGGGGTCCGTATACTTCTCTGGCTTCATTATAATTTTTTATAACAAATGCATGTATATAATGATCCCTCATGCTATGCTTTTCCCGAAGGATTGTATGTAAAGCTTCAGCGTTAAATAGATTAGTTCTCTTATCTATATAAAACTCTGGGTTCATAAATACCAGGTTAATAATTATTACTGACATTACGCAAAATGTATCAAACAAAAGAACTTGCGGAAACATTATCCTAATAACTAGTCCTATAATTATTAAATCCGTATATACAATTACACAAACCAAATCCCTCTTTCTTTTTATTTGATTTTTGTATCTCGCAATATAATAAATAGCCAGTGCTAAATACCATATATATGGAAAATATATTATGTCATAATAAGGGCCACGGACATATCCATTTTCTGTTATCGAAAAAACACTTCCCGTCCAATATGAACTTATAATTACAATTGTAGTGAGTATAATAGGAATATCCTTAATGAACGAACCAATCTTATCTTCGTAAAGATTAATAGAGAACACATTGCAAGTGATCATATCGAACATCTTCATTCGAATGACAAATGCAACAAAATATAAGATATTTAACCAAACCACCAAATTATATGGCAGTTCTTTATATTTCTCATCAGCGTATGATGCAAGAATGTCAGAACCAATTACCACCACTTCTGTGACTAACAAAGCCACGAAGCCGCGGTTAATCCTAATTGGCAATCTCTTTAAAGTAAAATAATAAAACAGAAGAATGCACAGTATTAAAATGCTAGGAATAACATAGCTATAATCCCACATAGTGTACCTATTACCTCTGTCTCCCTTTATATATTAATTCTACGCAATTCTTCTGCTTTATTCCAATGAATTATCTGTGAAGAGGCTTTTTACTCCTTTTATGCTTCACTTTCCTTTTCTCTTTTATTGAGAACTACTAACAATACAATGAAAGCAATCACTCCAATGGTACAATCGAAAAACGCATCTTTTATTCCTTGCATTATTGTTGAGTCTACTGCAGGAATTCCAATTCCTTCCGCCTGACTTACAAAGCATGACCAAATACTAGCAAAGAAATCATAGAGTCCATGTATAAACACAACCAGCCAAAAATTGTCTGTAATATAGTAAACACATGCAAAAAGAATTCCACCTGCAGTCGCATATACAACCTGAGAAGTGGTCCATACTACAAGATTTGGATAGAAAATAAGATTAAGAAAATGAGTAATTCCAAAAGGAATTGCAGATAAAATCACTGCCAGCATTATTCTTCCCTTGCTTTCACCAAAACAATTTCTTAATGTATTGAAGAGTACACCTCTATAGATAGCCTCTTCAAATACACCTACTGACATCATAAGCAGAAACATGAGGATTGCACTTGGAAGTCCCTCTTTGAGACCAAGATCAGTGGGAATCCTCATAGCTATTAAATTATGTATGCAACAAACTACTCCAACTAAGCCGATAACGCTAAAAAGTCCCTTGAAAAATCCTTTGATTTTAAAATTTACTCCATATACTTTTGCCATAAAAACAACGCCGGCTATACCTATACCATAACGGGCAATCATTCCGGGTAGCCCAAAATTTCCCTCGCCTAAAAACAGTAATCCTACTGACGATATTAAAAACATAATAACTGCAAGAATAAACCCGGGTGTAGAACTTCTTTTTTTCATTTTTCCTCCAAAATTCCTCTTTTCTCGAATTCTATAAACAGCAAAATAATGAATACCGCTGTAATAATCATGTATATACCTGAAGCTTGGAACAATTCCAATATGGTGTCGTCTTTATCTGAAAAAATACGCGAGCCTGAAACTACAAAACATCCCATAATAACTGCTCCTATGTCAAAAAGCCCATGTAGGATGGAAACCACCCAGATATTGTCTGTAATGTAATAAATGCATGCTAAACATATTCCAATCAATGTCGCATATATAACCTGAGTAATAGTCGCAACAACAAGATGAGGATTGTCAATAAGATTCATAAAATGCAGACATCCAAATATGAGTGAAGAAAAAACTATAGACTTCATTATGCTGCTACGGCTTTCACCCATACGTTTTCTAAATGTATTAAATAACACGCCTCTGCATAGGGCCTCTTCAAAAAGACCTACACTCATTCCCCAAAACAGAATAATAATAACTGCGGGGAACGCCTGCATAAATCCTAATTCCGGTGTTTTCAATGTACCACTAAAATTCCATATACCTATAGCCAGAAAAATCAGTGACCCGGCGGTAATAATCCCTCTGCCAACCTCTCTCCCTCTGAATTTAAAGTCGATTCCATACAACTTAGTAATGGCAATAAGTCCGCCAAGCCCCAACACAACACGAACTGCCGTAAACCCTATGCCAAATTCCTCGGCTCCCCCAAATACAAATTCCTGCGCTATAAAAAACAGAACCGTAATAATTAGCGCAACCTGAAAACCGGCTGCCGATTTCTTTTTTTCCATTTCTAATCTCCTTTTCAATCACCATTAATACATGTGTAGTTACTGTGGATATAAGGTCTCTGCATCTGTCGTACTACGATAGACATAGTAAAACAGTACATACGCCCCGTCCACATACTACTGGTATGAAAAAAAATAAAAAAGCCACCCCGTGAGTATCACTGGGGTGACCATTATGTTTGAAAAGTGCTTAGCTTTTTTGAGAAAATCCACAATCTCAAAGTACTTCCTTTAATCATAAATATCGTATAAACGTTTTTTTCAAATCTTCCTTCTTTCTTCGACTATGTTTATCCTCAACATCTAAAGAATTCATATTTGAGAATATCGTCTTAATATTAATAAAATGATTTAAACGCTATCTGCATTACAATAGATACTCTGGTATATCTTCTCCTTTACCATATATCCTCTAACTATTTTAATTTCAATTTATAATTTGCACTTAATTGTTCAACTAAAGCTTTATATTTTAAAGTATCACCATCTTCCAAAATCGTTGTAGTCCTAGCGCCGGAATCTTTTGAAGATGAACCACATAAATAGACTTTTTCTTTATCTGTTGCATAATCCAAAATAATGTATCTGTCATGAAAAATGCCGCCCGATTCATATAACTCTATATTCATTCCTGAATATTGTTTTCTGAAATCTGTATACTCTGAAACAGTAAGCCCTTTACCTAAATTGTCACTATATACTTTGATATCAATACCAGCTTTAGAATGTGTTAATAACTGTAATGTTTTAGGTCCAATAAAATTATCAATCACGAAAATGGATTTATCAGCTTTAGCGTATATGTCTGCATAGGCTACATCTGCATCAAATATTTGTCCATTCAAAAAAAGATATCCACTATCACTATTACTATAACCAAAAGTTGAAAAAATATCAGCTAACTCTGACTTATGAACAACATCGCTTAATTCACCCATAGCTGTAGCAATATTCTCCTCAACAATGTTCAAATCGCGTTTTATCTTTATGATATTACTTGTAGCATCAGAAACCTGCATTGATAATTGCAACATTTGACGTTCCATAGGCAACTGCCGGTTCAACATAACATGGTCTTTTAATACTTTAAAGGTTCTTATAAGTGCTTTGCTTTGTTCAGTTGCTAAAGGGCCCTTTAATACAGTCATTAACATATATAAACCTTGTTCGGTAAATACATGTGGATTATATCTACTTTTTGTACTAATATTTGCGGTCAAAAAATTTGACCGCAAATATTCTACTTCTTCATCTGATAGCCTAAACATGAAATCATCATCAAATTTTTCAATATTATTTTTAACCTGCTGATTGAAGGCCTTTGTTTCATATCCATATATTTCTGCTAAATCTGTATCTAAAAGCACTTTCTGATTTCTTATATTGTATAATCTATCTCTAAGATACTCCGCTGTTACTTCGATGATTGCTAATTCTGTTTCTTCTTTTTTCTTTGCCATTTTATATATTACCTTTCAATCATAGACCGCACGAAAAAAATGAACACGGTTAGCTTTTAAATATTCTCAAGCCTATCTAATTCACCAAGTGCTTTAGCATATGCCAGTAATCTCTTCCTTGCCTCATCTTTCAGTCCAAAATATTCCTCTACAAGCTGTTGCCCCTGATAATCTAACTCAAGATATTCAGTTTCTTCATCCACATCTATTCCCTTACCTGTAAGCAACTGTTCAGGTGTAAGATTTAATACTTCACATATATCCATAATTTTATCCGATGATGGATTATGTTTCTTTGTCTTCCAATCACTTACGGTACTTGGTGTGAGCCCCACGCGTCTGCAAAACTCTCTTTGAGACATTTTTTCACGTTCTAGTATTTTAAATATGCGTTCACTTATAGTCATATACTCTCCGTATTTCCAAACACCTTCGTTCGATTATACGTACATACTAACATTCAATGAATACATATTCAATCTCAAACTCATCCTTTTCTTTTTACATCTCACTCCATACAAAACAAAGAAAACGTTCATAATAAATGAAAATGAGTACTTTGATGATTTGTTGGATACTGATTTATATAAAATTGCCAAAATATTAAATCCCTCCCAAATACCGAGATACTCACGATAAAAAATCAAAAAAGAAATTGTTGATTCTATAAAGAAGCTTATTGGTGCTCAAATGTCTGGAGCTAAACCTGCGCCATACCATGCTCTACCTATAGTAAATGCAACTACAGGCAACTTCCTTTTTGTACTGTTTGTAACTATGCTTAATTGGCTATTACTGAGGAATTAATATAATCATGATACATCTATCAATGTTTCGTATAATAAATTATCCAATGCGCTCTCGGAAATAAGCAAGCAATTTTCGTGCAAGACTCAATAAACCATCCCGGAACATTAGCTTTTTCCATTACATCTAACAATTCCGAATTCCATCCTCTTCTTTTTGGAACACCTTTTCTTACATATTCTGTAATTTCAAAAGCAATTTCTCTTTTCACTCCATAGTTTAAAAGAATTTCATAGATATCTTCTCTATTGCCAATGACCTCATTTATAGTTGCAACTCCATTCTTTATTAATAATTCTGCATTGTCTTCCCAGACTCCAATACCATGTCCTAATCCCAAGCATTTAATATAATCCTCAAATTCTTGCGGTTTACATTCCAAGAATGGCTTTCCACTTTCTAATTTTTTGTATATAGCTGCTTTATCATAAGAAAAAAACAAAAAATGAAATACATCTGGGATATTTGCAAATCCTTTATATACTCTTCCCTGTTCTCCGCCAATAACAAATCCACAAGTTTTTCCTTCATCAGTAAGAATTTTAGAGATATTGTCACAGCTTGTATTATTATCAAAAAATGACACAAGTTTTTCATACAATCTCGGAGATACATTTACCTCAAAACTACATTGATAATTACCGCTATTGTTTATGCCAAATTCAGAATATAACTTAGGGATGCAATCGACAGGATTAATACTCGTCAAGCCTAAAATATAAGCTAAAACCAATGAATTAACTGCGCCTCGAAACCAACATTCCTCTTCGTTTGCATCAACAGCCTGTAACATCTCATATATAAATAACCAACACGAAGCAGATTTTTGTTTTGACGTTATCTCTAATTCCCAAAGCAATCTTTTTCTAGCTTCCTCAATTTGCTCTTCTTTATATATTTTTTGAAGTTTTAATTCACATAATGACAAGAGTTTCTTGTCCGCATCTTCTATATATGGATATTTCATTCGTTCTACTCCTAAACATTGATCTTATAAGAATAATGATTAGCCGCTTCAAATATGTTCTCAACCTCAGGTAACGATGGTTCATAACCATAAATATCCGTCCACATTTTTATTGTATTTATCATTCCTTTTAATTTTGTAATACTATCTCCCGATTGTTCTTTTAAATATTCTTTAATGCCATCACTGACAGATAATCCTTCCATGATATTTTTATGAATGAGTGAATCTAACAGCTTCGCATTTGGTTGCTCTATTGGGGCAACATGGAATAAATCAATTTTGCATTTAAACTTAGGACAATCAATAAATAATTCCTTAACACCTGTAGTTGAAGAGAATACAAGCTTTTTTTCATCGTTCATAATTTTTTCGACAATATGGAAAAGCTCCTCCCTCGTTGCCTCAAGATGTTGCAACCAATCTACATCATCAATTATTAATAGATCTGCCTCATAATATCTTCGACGCATTTTATTCATAGATTCAGTGTTATTAGCCGCTCTCATATTTTCAATTACTTCATTAGCAAATTGTTCTCCTGTGACTAATATAATTTTTATTTCCGAGTTGATTCCTTCAATAGTATTTTTTATGGCATTCAATAAATGTGTTTTACCGGTGGCATTTGAACCGCAGATTAATAAGGGGCTAAATAATTCCCCACGACTATTTGCGAATCTAATACATGCCTCTTTCGCAAAGCGATTTGTCTCTGCAACAACATAATTGTCAAATAAAAATGTATTCATAAATATACACCTCTCTTCTTTCTAATAATGTTAATCCAGTTTATTTTTTCTCAATTGTAATAACCTACTATATAGCAATCCAACTAATATATACATTCATACGATGAGCTCCCATCATCCTATATTTTTCTGGACTATTCAACATATCTATAAGTTGTCTCAGCAGATTATTTACATCTTCATAACCAAAAATTTCCTCAAAATAATATTTCATAGCGAATCCCTTCTTCATAATTGCAATCAAAGATTGCAACATGCTTTTATATGCACATAATAAAAAAAGCAATGTGCTTTTTTCAGCACATTGCTTTTTTTAATCTAATCAATTGTTACATCGTAAGTACATCCATTTGATCTTTTGGATAAAAAGAATGGAACCACCTCAATATCTAGTTCTGTAATTCATTTACTAAGATTCGGACGTTTTCCTTCCTTTAATTCTT
>JAEEGH010003000.1_pt1 | contig 44910 bp, 40 predicted proteins | sample 9134181 | NCBI WGS metagenome assembly JAEEGH01 (sample SAMN16246544, study PRJNA631951) | gut metagenome | biome: gut microbiome; feature: rumen; material: DP-attached | host: Bos | place: Iran: Karaj | collected 2018-10
AAGTCCAGTTCCATGTCTTACCTCGCTATTGTTGTCAGCTGACGGGAACAGAATTCCATATATAACCTGTCCGGAAAGACCTAACGTTTATATTATACATGGTAAATGTTAGGAAAATTTAAACGATTGCGTACAATTTCCGATTTTTACTTCAGCCACTGAATGAACGCGGTCTTGTCGGTGCTGTTGTAGCCCGCGTGTTCGTAGAATGCGAGGGTTTCAGGTCTTTTCGAGCCCGTGAGGAGCATCATTTTATAGCAGTTTTCACGCTGGGCGATCTGCTTGGCGTAGTCGAGGCACTCGTGCGCATAGCCCTTTTTGCGGTAGTCGGCGTGGGTGACCACGTTCTCGACGAAGGCGTAAGGCCTGACGTTCCTTGAAAGGTTCGGGATTATCACGCAGACGCAGGAAGAGACGATCTTGCCGTCCTCCTCATACACGATCAGGTGATGGTTGGGATCCTTGATAATCTGATCCCAGGTCTTCTCAAGATGGTCATCATGTTCGGGGACGCTCTCTTCGTGAAGATGAAGATAGAGCTCCAATATGGCGTTTAAGTCTTCCGCCCTTGCTTCTCGTACCATTTAAGCCACCACCTTGTTCTTTCCTGAGTTCTTGCCCTGATAGAGCTTTTCGTCAGCTTCCATTACCCATTTGTCCAGTTCGACTTCCTTGTTCTTCAGCTCAAAGCCCGAGGTTATGGTGAGTTTTATCACGTTGTCTTCGAACTTAACCTCCATGTCCTCGACGGTCTTTCTGAGAGTTTCAAGTACCGTCACGTCGTCGTTCATCAGCACGAGGAACTCCTCGCCGCCCCAGCGCGAGACAACATAGTCCCTGCAGGTGCTTTCGATCGCCCCCGCGACCTTTATCAGGACCTCGTCGCCTGCCGCATGGCCGTACTTGTCGTTGATGGACTTGAAGTCATCGATGTCGATCATGGCGATGCCGTAGACCTTGTCATCCTCAAGGGCCTCCTCGAGGCGCTCGATCATGTAGTGGCGGTTGTAAAGGTTCGTCAGGCGGTCCTTGTTCGCGCGGTCAGAGAGTTGCTTTTCCGACTTTATGACCATCTTGATCATGAGGCGCGAATAGAAAGTGACGAAGGCCAGGACTGTCAGGGAGTTGAATATCCAGAATGTTCCCGCGATGCGCATGTCGGTCTCATAGACGGGCTTGGCGTAAGCAGCGTACCCGGTCGAGATGATGTATGCCGCGATAACGAGAGCACAGTAGAGCTTTGTGTTTATCGACGTGGTGTTGAGCTTATATGCCATGTACTCCGTGTAGAAGATAATGGGGATCATGGAGAGGCTGTACAGGTGGAATCCGAAGCCGTACCCGAGGAAGACCGTCGTGATGCTCATATAGAGGGTGAGCCATCCGTAGACGAGCCTTACGTAGACATCAAGTTTATTTTTCGAGATGAGGTAAAAGCCGACTATATAGACCAGAGCGGTCGGGATCGAGAACCATATGAGGAATGACGCGCCGACAAGATAGAAAAGTCCCGCCAAAGCAAACACCAGGACGAGGATCACAGTGTTTATTATCAGGGTCAGCTTTTTGATCTCTTTTTGTATCATGAAATAATTATATACCGCCAAAAAAACCATAGTGTGAACAACTATGGTTATTTCAGTAAATTACTTCGTTGGAAGGCCGCTCAGGGCGCCGTTTCGATCTCCTCCGGCTCCGCGGTCTTTTGGGCTTTTGCTTTTTTGAGCCTGATGAATACATAGACCGGGAAGATGAGAGCGGCGAATGCGGCTATGAGATCTATGAGCATCACTATGGCTTCGCCATTACCGTAAAGGAAATTGATGAGCCCGCCGGGATCAAACGAGTGGTCTTTGACCACTTTGAGCATGAGCACATAAGCAAAAACATAGTAGCCGGTCTTCAGCAGACTGACCGCATATACGGCTATCCTGATCTTCCATGTATCCGGGATGATCTTTTCCTTGTCCCTGTTCTGATAGAACGCAAGGATGAGGATGACCGCGATCGCAGTTCCCGAAACGAACCCGTTGATGCTGGTCGTCAGACTGATCCAGTAGGCCGTCAACATGCCGTTCCCTGTTTTGTTGAGGCAGACGGATACGACCGTGCTCGCGATGCGGTTGACAGCCATTATCGCGAATATGGGGATGTAGATGTACTTTTTGCCGTAAGTCTTGTGAATATACCAACAGATGCAGAACATCGTGGCGATGTTGACCAGCATCGACACCAGATTCAAGCCTATCGACAGTTTTGCGTAAATGGCGGCGCCCATCAGGTATCTGAATGTCGTAAAGACGCTCGACATTGCCGATGCGGCACCCGAAATGATGGACCCGATGCCCAATATCTTCGTCTGCTTTTCTTTGTTGACCGTGATCAGCACGCCCATGACCAAAAGAGCGCAGCACGCCGCGAAAATGGTGAATCTGACGATAATGTATAACAAGCTTAATGTCGGAACTGCCATATTTGGATCTCCCTTTTTCCTATTGCGGGTAGATTTTACCACATTTCATTCCCGTGATTCACTCGTTGACTAGTCCCCTCCCATTTGGAAGAATATTCACATGAATGATGCAATTCCGAAAACTCAAAAGCCCCGCAAACGCCTGGCAGTCCTGGCCGCCGTTTTCGTCTGCGCGTTATGCCTTTTGTGCGCTTCGCTCTACTTCGAAAATCCCGCGATCCGCCGGTTCCTGATAACCGGCGGCCACGTCAGGATGATCTCCATCGACGGGATCTATAACGTACGCGACATTGGCGGATGGAAAGCCGGGAACGGGAAGAGAATTAAATACGGAATGATCTTCAGAGGCTCTGAAATGGACGGCATCCACAGGGTCAATATCACCAACGTCGGAATAGAACAGATGAAATCGCTGGGAATCCGGACCGAGGTCGACCTGCGCAGTTCTGAAGAGGTCTCGTCCGCAAGATTTCCACTCAAGGATTTCGCGGAATACAACAGATTTGAGATAACCGCCTACATGGGCATAAGCACCCAGAAAGACCTTTACAAAGAGACTTTCCGGACCATTATCAACAGCGTCATTAATGACAAGCCGGTCTACATCCACTGCTGGGGCGGTGCGGACCGCACGGGCACTGTGTCCGCCCTGCTCGAGGGCACCCTGGGCGTTTCAAAAAAGGACGTTATCCGTGATTACGAGCTGACCTCTCTTAGCGAAAGATCCGGCGACCGCCACTACGGCAAAGGCAACGAGGGCACCCAGTTCAAGGATTTGATCGAATACATTGAGCGTGAATATGAAGGCGCCACTTTCAGCGAAAAGTGCTGCAGCCTTTTATATGACCTCGGCATAACCGAAAAGGAGCTTTCCGATTTCCGCGCGAAAATGCTTGAATGAGGGTTTCAGACCGGCGCAACGACCGCTACGGCGCCTTTGACGTATGTCCAGAGGATCGTGTAGAAAAGGATCGCCAGTACAAGGAATGCCGCCGCAAGGCCTCTCGTCACCTTCAGCATGGTCCCGTCTTTCGTTCCGGGAATCTTTATCTCTCCCGCCCTCAGGAGGAATACCGTGCCGCAGAGAATGAACGGCGTGCTGTATCTGAAGTCCTGTGAGCAGATATGCGGATACTGGAGCGAGAATGAAATGACCGATGCCGTCTGCGAGACTGCGAGAACGATCATGGAAAGATCCTGCCAGAAGCTCTTTCTCTTCTTTATGGTGATGATCGTATAGATGAAACCGACGACCGAGAGGATTATCAGCATCAGGAAGACCAGAAGGAGCGCATAACCCGCCATGCTCATGGTAAAGTCGTCCCTGCAGTTCTCGCCGCCGAAAAGCGCTGTCTTGACCTGAGCGATGAATATGTTATAGTCCTGCTCGCCGTCCGAACCGAGGTTCATGAAGAAGTCCTCGATCGGGAATCCGTAGAATCCGAAGATCCTCTGGACCGGCGTGTATTTGGTGAGGTCCTGGTACGGATTGTCCGCCCTTAAGACATAAGTCAAAGGCACTTCGTACTTAAGATAATTCCTTATCTGGAACCACAGTCCCAGAGGCGCGCAGATGACGCCGAAAGTGACCAGCTGAATAAAGGTCTTTCCCTTTTTCTTTTTGTCGTTCTTATCCGCGATGTCCTTTATCAGCTTCACGATGAAAAGGAATCCGACCGGGAAGGCGATCATGCCGACCGAGAGCTTTGTCATCATGCCGAAGCCGACCGCGAGGGCCGCAAAGATAATGTTTTTCCAGGTTCCTTCCTCAAACCACCTGAGGCCGAAATAAAATCCCGTGAAGTACAAAAGGATCGAAAGAATGTCATTGTTGACCGATGCCGACATCAGAGTCAGAGCAGGGAAAGCTGAGATTACGAACGCTGCAGTGATGCGGCTCTCTTTTTTGATCCCCACCTGAACAACCACCTTGTACGCCATTATCAGTGCAAACTGCGTCCAGAGCATCGAAAGCGCCTGAAGCGTCTCATAGTAGCGCGTGCCCTTAAGACCGAACATCCCGGTTATCTTCAAAAAGACCGCGCTGACAAAATAATGGAACGGCGGGTGGTAGAACTCGCCCTTGCCCGTGACATCGAAATTTGGGATCCACATGTGATCTCTCACATAAAGGATGTACCCTGAATGCCAAAGATTGTATTTGCCTTCAGTGAATTCGCCGAGATCGCACTGCCTCGTGTAGATACCCGTATAAAGCGTATATCCGAGCCTCATGAAGAAGCCCGCCGCGAAGATGAGCGTTATCAGGGCCTCGTCCGTAAGCTTCTTAGTCTGCCTCAGATATAACCCGTATCCGATGACCAGGAGATACCCCAAGACCATGATCACGCAGCAGATAACGTTATTGTCAATCTGCATTCCCGTGGTGATCAGCACAACAAGCACCAGGATTGCCGTGATGACAAACGGGTGCTTATAAACTGTAGAGGTCAGCTTGTCCTGCTTAAGATCCAAAAAAGACTCCTTGCTTTGCGGCATTAGCGAAACGTCAGTTGAATATATTTATAACACTAACGCCCTTATGTGACCACAAAGATCTCAGCCTTTGACTCCGGATCGTCCCTGATTATCTCCCCTGCCGACTGCACCTTTATCGTTCCGCTCTTCGGATTCTTTATGCTCACCACAGAAGACAGGACCTCCGCCTCGACCTCCGACTTCTCGAAAGCCAGATCGCAGTCTATCATCTCGCAGTTGACGAGTTTTAACCCTTTGCAGTAGCACAAAGGCTGCGTCCCCGTTATCGTGCAGTTTTCAAAAGTCACGTTCTCGCAGTACCACGCCAGGTACTCGCCCTTCACGGTGCTGTTCCTGACAATAACATTTTTCGCGTGCCAGAAAGCATCCTTCGTGTCGAACTCGCAGTTCGTGAAGACCGCATCCTTTATGTACTGGAATGAATACTTGCCCTTGAGCTTCACGTTCTCAAACGTCAGGTTGTCAGACCTCATCATGAAGTACTCGCTCTCAGCGCTCGACTCCTTCATCTCCAGACCGCTGACAGACCACCCGAACTCGGGCGAAACGATGTCGCTAGATTCTATCTTTACGTCCCTGCACTCTCTCAAAGCCTTGATACCGTGCATTTTGGTGTTCTTTATCTCAATGCCGTCCGAATACCAGATCGCCGCACGGCAGAGTGCCGTCATCTCGCAGTCTTCGATCTTCAGACCGTGGTCATGCCAGAACGGATACCTCAGGTTGAAGTAACACTCCCTGGCAACTATGCCGCTGCTCTCCTTGAAGGCGCTCTCGCCGTCCGCGGGCCCGCCAAAGCGGCATCTCACAGCCTCAACCTGATCGCTCCCGTACAGGGCACGCTCTTGGTCAAATGTCTGATCTTCGATAACTTTCATCTGATCCTGTCCTTTTTTATCCATGGGTACATTATAAGCCATCGGCAAAGGACTTTCTTGCTGATTGCCATCAAAAATGTCTCATTTTTCGTTCTGATCAGAACTTATTCCCACTAAAAAAGCCCCTGCTGTTTGAAGTGGGAGAGGAGCAGGGGCTGATGGGGGTAAAAACCGAAATCCTTGGGATTTCAAGCTTTTTAACAATGTTAATCGGCATTTTCTTCCGGTTTGGCCGGGGGCTGGCCGTTGTCACCTGACGGCGGGTCTCCCGGAGGATCGCCTGAAGGCGGATCACCGGAAGGCTTTTCGCCGTTGGGCCTTTCGGGCGGCTGGCCGTCATTGGATCCGCTTCCGTCCGGGCGGGAAACCGAGGAGCTCTCGGTCTTGAACACGATAGCTTCGCCCTCGGATGCCGTGCCCCCGGTGTACTCCTTGCCGTTCACATAAAGCTTATAGCCGTTGAGCTTTATGGAATCCGCGTCACAGGTGAGCGAGGTAACGTATGAATCACCCGTGAGGGTCCATGTGGAGCCTTTTTCGATCTCAATGTAGACCTCGCCCGCGTTGTCCGGATTTACCGCGCCTTCAAAGAGCGAGCCTGAAGACATGTACATGTTGAGGCCTGAGACCTTGTCCACGACTATGTCGCCATAGACCTTCTGGTTGATCATGAACAGGTTGACCTTGCCGCCGTTACTGCCTTCATTGCCCCAGCCTGCCGCCGCGGCCCTTAAAAAGACGCCGTTTATGTCCTTGTTCGAGATGGAAACGTTTTCGAGCTTGATCGTCGCAACCGTGTTGTTGACGAAGAAGATGTCGCCGTTTGCATTGGTGAACGAGCCGTCCTTCATCGTGAAGGATGCGGTACCCTCGTCCGCGTCGCCCGACATAGACTGGTAGATCATGACGCCGTTATAATAGCTTGATTTGTCGCTGTTGTGAACGGTGTTGTCTGCCTTGAGCGTCACGTTGTTGAGCGTTACGCTGTTCTTGCCCTCGACCACGACGCCTTCCGAGGCAGTCGATGTCAGCGTCGCATTGTTGACCGTGATGTCAGCCGTTGAGTAGATGGAAGGCGACCCCGTGCCGTCGGTGGTGTAAGTGCCGCCGGTCACGGTCACGGTTCCGCCTCCGCGATCCGATCTGATCGCCGCGGACGAATTGCCGGTCGTGTGGACCGTCAGATCCGTCGCATTCATGGTACCGCCGCCGGTCGTCATGATCCCGCCTGAACAATTGCCCGTTGTCTCAATGGTGGAATTGCTTACATTGACCGTGGTCCCCTTGCCGTATGAGAAGACCGCATTCGCGTGCGTACCGTTCGTGTTGATGACCATGTTTGAAAGCGTCAGCGTTGCTCCGTTTGTCGCGAAAATAGCTGAGTTATCGCCGTAAAAATCTGCCTCATCGTTCTTTGAAGAGTCACCCGTCTTTGTGACGCTAACGTTTGAATACTCCGCCGCCTGTCCGTCAGCCGTGATCACGTGCTCGCCGCCGGTGGAGTTGTTCATTTCCTGTGTTACCCGGATCTGTGCATTTGCCGTTGACTCGGTCTCCCCGGTCGTCCCGGTGCCCGCACCCGCCTGCCTTGCGCATGCCGCAGACGACAGAGCGAATGACATGGCCAGTGCTATAGCCAATAGTGTTCTTATGGTCTTATTTTTCATATGTCTCACTCCTCTCGATCAGGGGTAATTCTCTGTTCGTTAGGAGAAGTATAACGGGCCCGCTTTAAACAAGCCTGAAGCCGAAACTTAAACGAGGTTTAAAATCTATGTTTCTTAACACATTTTCAAAAAACAGGTAACCAAACATGGAATTGGGGGGCCTCATCGCGCCCCCCTCACTAAACTACCTGTACTTCTTCATGGCCAGCCTGGCCTCAAACTCTTCGAGAGGAAGCGGCTTGTCATAATAGAAACCCTGGACGATTTCACAACCGAGTTCTTTCATCTTACTGAGCTGCTCCCTGGTCTCAACACCCTCTACAACACAGTCAAAGCCTAAGTTTTTCGCCATTGTGAGAACGCCGCAGAACATCTTGTGCTTAACGCTGCTCTCGCCGTCTTCTTCGTCCGGGACAAAGGTCTTGTCGATCTTAATGGTCTTCCAGGGGATGTCCTTCAGGAGATTGAGCGAAGAATAACCCATGCCGAAATCATCGACCGAGGACGCTATGCCCTTGGTGTGAAGCTCGGTAACGACGCGTCTTAAGTCGTTAAACTCAACGTCGGTCGTAGTCTCGGTAAGTTCTATCTCGATCGCATCGTGCGGGATCTTATACTTATCCAGGATCTTCTCGATCGTATTGGAAAGATCCATGTTCATTATGTTCTTCCTCGAGAAGTTGATCGATATGGGAACGAGCGTCCTGCCTTCGCCGCCGTCAAGCCACGCGCGCTGGTCGCGGCAAACGTGCTCGAGCATGTAAAGATCGAGCTTGCAGATGTCGCTCGTCTGTTCGAGTGCGGGAATGAACTCGCCGGGCGGAATGATCCTGTCCTTGTGGAACCATCTGCAGAGCGCTTCGCCTCCGACGATCTCGCCGGTCTTTACGTTGACCTTGGGCTGGTAGAACGGCCTGAATTCCTCGTTAGCCAACGCATCCGAGAGCTTCTGCTGGATCCTGGCGTTCTTCTGCCTCTGCTCCATCAGGTTTTCGTTGAAGAAGATGATCCTTCCCCTGCCGGCTGTCTGCGCCACGCGCATCGCGCTGATGATGGGTCCCATGATGTCTCCGGGATCCTTAGGCTTGAATCCTTCTTCCGGAACAAAGACGCCCGCACTTGAAGGCACCTTGACGCTGCTGTATTCATCGATCCTTAACACGGCCTCGTTAAGGTAATCAGCGATCTCTTTGACCTTATCCTTCGGGCCTATGCAGACGAAGTTGTCGCCTCCGAGCCTTCCTATGTAGCCGTCTTTACCGAGGATGCTCATAAGACCTTCATAATGCTGCTTGATTATGCGGTCGCCGGCTTCCCTTCCGAACTCCTGGTTTAAGAGCGAGAAGTGACGGAGATTATAGCGTATTGCGACCTTGTCGGAGAATGTACCGTTCTGGACGATCCTTACCAGCTCGCGGTTAAGGTTCCTCAGGTTCGGATAGCCCTGCTCATCGAAATACGCGAGCTCGTAAACGACGTCCCTCATCTTGTTGCGGCTGACGAAGCTTATTACCGTCCTCATTACGAGTTCGAGCTTGCCCATCTCTTCAGAACTCAAAGGCTCTTCATCTTCCGTCATGTATACGGTCGATTTCGTGATCGTCATGACGGACGTGACGGCCCTGAGGCTCATTACCTCTTTCCCGCCCTTATGCAGGTCAAACGCGATGAAGGCCTCGCCTTTGCCTTCCTTCTCTTCCTTCGGGTTTCTGTATACCGTGGTGACGCCCTTGCTGAGCCTGAACATCAGACCGATCTTGGTAAGGAGCTCGGTGATGCGCTTTACGTCGGCCTTTTCGAAATCGTTCAGTGCAGACAACAGCTGCTCGTAAAGCTCGTAGAACGTGATGAACGAATAGGTCATGGCAGTCTGAGCTTCTTCGTTTATGGGCTGTTCCTTGAACCTCTTCTTGTTCGCGTACATGAGATTGTCAGCGCGCTCAAAGACATCCTGCACCCTCATGTCGATATCCGGCATGTACTCCGCCATGCCGTACGCGAGCGTTACGAGCTGCTCATTCTTGTGGTCGACCTGGATGTTATAGAACCGCTTGAGCAGGTCATATCTGTTCTCGTAATCCGAGCCTCTCAGGACGATGGCAAACTCATCGCCGCCGATCCTGAATACCGGGCTGTGATCGAAGATCTCACAGATTATCGCGCAGGCATCCTTGATGTACTTGTCGCCCGCGCTGTGGCCCTCGGTATCGTTGATCTGCTTGAGTCCGTTGATGTCGCAGACCACGATCGCAAACTCAAGTCCTTCGGTCTTTATCGCGATCTCATTGTCTATCTGGATCTCGGTATTAACATACGCATGCTTGTTCTTGACATTGGTCAGTGCGTCCTTGTTTGCCATGTCGATAGCCGAGCCGATCTTTGCCTCGAATTCAAGCTCGCGCTTCTTGGCTTTGTCTATGTTTTCGACTGCAACGATGATGAAATCGTCGCCGTCGTTGATCCTCATTATTACCAAAGACACGTACTGCGGTTTGCCGTCAAGCATGAGCCTGTAATTCAGGAACAGCTTGTTGTTGAACTTATCCAGCTGCAACAGGATGTTCTCCTTGACCATCGCCTGGCTCATCATGGGATAGTCTTCCTCATAGATGTCCTTCCTCATGTTGGTCTGCGAGTCAGCAAAGAAATCTGCTCCCCTGTTGCCTACTTCAAGCTTCGTGTACTTGTCGCTTGAGCTGAATTCGTAGTATTCGTTGGTGATCAGGTTTACGCGGTAAATGACTTCATATCTTGAAGCCAAAGCCATCGCGACGTTGTTGAAGAGCTCGCTCTCTTCCATGAGAGTCTGCTCACGCTTTGTCTGTTCATCGACGTTAACGACACCCATGACGATGTGATCGGGGTCGTTCTTCGGACGGACGATGTTCATCGTTACGAACTTGATGTCGTCGCCTAACTTTTGCCTGTACTTCATCGATACAAGGCCGGTCCTCTCAAGATGCTTCATGAGAGTCTTTTTCTCAAGCTCTTTCAAAAGATAGTCAACATCTTCCCCGTAGATGATCTTCGGAACGTCACTGGCCATGTCGGCAAAAAAATCAGTGCCGCTCCTGGCAGTTCCGAGCTGCGCGTAAACGTCACTGGCGCTGTATACCGTATATTCGTCCGTATTGATGTTGATGTAATAGATTACTTCGTAACGGCTGGCCAGTGCTCCCGCGATACGGCTGTATGTCAGCATCTTCTCTTCGTTCGCGAGCTCTCTTCTTCTCTGCGCGTCAATGTTCCTGACGCCAATTATGATCTTGTCTTCCGCGCCCTTGATGGTCTTTAGGTAATGGAATCTTGGCACTCCGTCCACCATCAGTCTGTATTTGACCGTGAAAGACCTGCCGTTCTTCAGGACCTCTGTCACGGTCTCCTTTTTGAACGCGGCCAAGAAATATTCCTGATCTTCGGGATATACCTGGATACGTGCATTCTTTACGACGGCTCCGTAGAAATCGTCACCCGCATTTCTCTGTACAAGCGTCTTATTCTCGCCCTCGACAATATACTCGACATAACTGTCATCGTTCGAGTGGATAACGAATATGCTGTCGTAATCTTTCGCGAGCGCTAGCGCGATCTCTTCGAAAGTTATTGTCTTTTTCGAGCTCCCGCCGTCCATGGTGCCCCCTATTTTTAGAGTTACCCTTTATTTTACCTTCTCAAATCAGGCTTGTGTTAAACAATTGTAAAAAAACGGTGAGATTTGCGTGTATGAGAAACACATAAAAAGCCCCGGCGGGGCAAAACCGGCCGGGGCGTGAGATCAGATGAAGGATACTCACAAAGTAACCGTCACAACAAAATTGCCGCCTTCACTCTTTACGTCAAGCTTGTAACCCAGCAGCACGAGGTTGTTTTCGGCAATGGCCAATCCCAAGCCGGTGCCCATGTTCTTGCGGGATTCAGAGCCTTTCGCGAAGGGCTTTTTCAGGTCCTCGGCGTTCTCTATCGTCTCGGCGGAGACGTTGGTAATGACGATGCTGCTCTTGTCACAGGTGATGTCGATCGCGCTGTCTTGCTTTGAATAGAGCGCGGCGTTGTTGATGAGGTTACCAATGGCCTGCGCGAACAAAGCCTTGTCGGTATTTACTGTCACTTCGCTCTTGGCAAAGTTGACCTTGAGGTTTCTTTTAGAGATCTCGTGCTCGTTTTCGGCAACGGCGTCAGAGATAACGGCGCCTATGTCGACCGGAAATCTGCTGACCTTGACGTCTGCGTTTTCGCCGCGTGAAAAATCGAGCATGGAGTTGACCATCTTATTCATCTGCCAGACCTTCTCGGAGATCTTGGAGACGTAGTATTCCTGCTGGTCTCCGCCGGTATGGTTTTCAAGGTTCTCCGCATATGTGAGGATCGCGGCCATCGGGGTCTTCAGGTCGTGAGCCATCGCATCGGTGGTCTTTCTTCTGTACTCGAAGATCTCGTAGTTGCTCTTTCTGCGGTTGTAGAGGAACGATGCGGGGATGAGCGACAGGGCAATTATCAGGACAACCAGGATCCAGTTGAAGACAGTGACCTGCGTCTTGTATGCCTCATCAAAAGGAATGACTTTTATGTCAGTGGATTTATAGCCGAAATTGACACCGTAATCGTTTATCGCGACTCCTTGTCCGCTGTAATCCGGGGCTGCGCCCTCATAGCCTTCGATCGATCCGCCATAGCCGTCTCTGTCAGTGCCGGTGACTTTTATATACTCATAACCCTTAAGTTCCGGACTGTTCTTGTCAACGGGAATGTTGACGGTAACTTTTGCAGTGTTAAGCGACTGGTTATCCTGTGTGTCATAGACATAGACTGAGACCGGTATGAACTTTCCGGTTTCAAGATTGATATAGCCCTCTCTTACGGCGATCTCGATCACCGGCTGCTCATCGTATTTGGGGCTGAGAACCGGTCCGTCGATGTAATCGATAACGGGAACGACCGCTTTGTATTTCAGTACTTCAGGTATGTCAAAGTACTGCAGATACTTCGGGTCTGCCAATTCAAAAAAGTATAACTGCGAATCCCCGTCAGAAGTCTCAGGCGAATAGTGCATGATCATCGTCCTGGATGAATCCGCAACCATCTTTTGGTTGTAATACACCTCGAAAAGCTGTCCCGTCGCTGAATAGTGCCAGAGTAACTGCTGCTTGAGCTTGGCGATATCCTGGGATGTTACTTTCTCTTTGTTCAGTGCGAGGGTAATGTTCCCGTTCACTGCCGCTACCGAAGTGCTGCTCAGCCTCATGGCGGTGCTGCCGTACTCCGATGCCTTGCTGCCGTAGATCAGCAGTCCTGCGAGTGCCAGGAACGCCGCCACAACGGCCAGGCACTGGCAGTACGAGATTATGAAGTTTGGTTTCTTTATTCTTTTACGCGTTTTCATGGTCATTTCCCTTCCGTGAGCTTGTAGCCCCTTCCGAACACCGTTTTGACCTGCGAAGACGCCTCGCCCAGAGCATTCCTGAGCCTTCTGATCGTGTTGTCCACCACCCTGTCGCTGACGTCGAAATTGTCGTCCCACACGTGGTCCAATATGGCCTGTCTCGTGAGGATGCAGTCCTTGTTCGTCAGCAGGTAGAAGAGCAGCGCATACTCTTTCGAATTGAGATAGATCTCGCGGCCGTTTACGGTGACGTTCAGTGTCCGTTTGTCCAGTTTTATGGCACCGCACGAGAGCATCTCGCCTATAGCTTCCCTTTTCGCGCGCTTGAGAAGGGCAAGGCTTTTGGCGTAGAGATGGCGCATGACGAAAGGCTTGACGACGTAATCGTCGCACCCTAATTCATACCCCTTCATGATGTTTTCGTCGGATCCGAGCGCGGTCAGGAGGATGACCGGGCAGCTGCCCTTTTTGCGGGCTGCCCTGCAGATGTCAAACCCTGACGCCCCGGGGAGCATTATGTCCAGGATCATGAGGTCGAAGTCCTCGTCAGTGACTTTTGCAAGTGCTTCGTCACCGTCTGAGCAGCTGACCACTTCCAGAATGTCCTTGCCTTCCTCGCGGAAAAAAGCGCAGACGTTATCCAGAAGCTCCTGCATATCTTCGACTATAAGGATCCTGTACGGCATATTTCTCCCTCCACGGCCTTATCTTACGAGTGAGTTATGCCAAAATTATGTCATTATATCGGGATTTGTAAAAGTGCTGCTTTGGTGCGTCAGGCCAATGCTTTTTGCCTTGCCGAAGCGGGGTGTTCACGTTTTGGGTCACGTTTTTCGCCAATTCCGTGTCCCATTTTGTGAATATCACTCCTGATTCACGTTTTGGGACACGTTTTTCGCTGATTCCGTGTCCCATTTCGTGAATATCACTCCTGATTCACGTTTTGGAACACGTTTTTCCCAAATATCGTGTCCCGTTTCGTCACCACGATTATCCGGAAATACATAGTGTTTATTTATTTTACTTTACCCACTCAAGAAACCCGTTTTTACGCATTTTTCCGGAAGAAGCATTGTCTGAAATTGTCGGTTTTTGTCGGTTGTTTCCGCCGCCTGAGCTTGTAGAATCATCTTATGAAATACTTTGACACATACATTCCGCAAGAGTATCTGGCTCTTAAGATCAACTACTGCCGCCGGCAACTGGAATTGCTGCCTCCCGTCAGCATGCATGAGCAAAAATCCAGGGGCAAGACGATAACGCGCTTTGTTGTGGGTAATCACAGATACAACTTAGATTCTCCGGCAGGCGACAAGTACTACAAGATCATGCTCCTCCGAAGCGAGCTGGAAGAAAAACTGCAGATCTATGAGGCTATCTGGAAACATAACTTCTTAAAGCCGGTCCCTGAATATGATCTGCCAAAGATTACCAGAACCTTGAACACGGGCTATGACAAGATCGTCTTGAACAGAGATTTCTTTAACAGTCTCAAGGAAGATGCCAACAATAAATACTCAAAATCCAACGCCTACGCATTCAACGGGATAAATTACCGCTCCGCTGCTGAGCGCGAGATCGCGATTTTCTATACAGAAGCCGGGATACCGTTTAAATACGAGCCCGAGGTCTGGTTTAATGGCATGAACAAACCAGCTTTTCCTGATTTTGTCTTGTTAATCCCGGAACTGGATACGTGTAAGTTTCACGAACACTGCGGCTTAATGAACTACAACAACTATGTGCGGGACGTCACGCTTAAATGTGGAACTTATGCAGGATCCGGCCTGTTGCTGGATCAGGACGTCTTCTTTACTTACAGCAATGACGACTTAACTTTGGACATTCGCTATCTTGCCGCAAAACTTAATTCTGTTGTTTTCGGCACGATGCTTAATTTCAATCAGTGACCTTGTCCCTGCATCATGTTCACGTTTAGGGGCACGTTTTTCGCCAATTCCGTGTCCCATTTCGTGAATATCACTCCTGATTCACGTTTTGGGGCACGATTTTGCGCATTTTCGTGTCCCTAAACGCGAACACACACCAGTAAACAAACCTCTTCACCTCAATGGAAAAGGGTTGCCGGCTTAGAGCAACCCTTTCTGATGGATGGAATGTATAAAGGAGGTATTATGCTTTCTTTGTAACTTTGCCGGAATGGCATTTACCCGCCATGGCGCAGTTGGCGCATCCGCAGCCGCAGGAACTCTTTCCCGCCTTTTTGTCGCGGATCATGCTGATGATCGCAAGCGTAACTATGCCTAAAACCGCTGCGATTATCAGGATGTTTGCCATGTTCGAGTAAATCCATTCCAGCATATTGTTGCCTCTTAACTAACCTTTACGTCTGCCTTGATCGCGCCTGTGTACTTCTTCGCGGGTCTTACCAGGAGGAAGATGAGGAATGCGAGTACTGCGATCGCGAAAACAAGTCCGACAACGTTGACTGCTCCTGTGAAGAGAAGTCCGAACTGATATACGATGAGCGAGATAGCATATGCGAATACGCACTGATATCCGATAGCGAACCATGTCCACTTTGCCGAGTTCATCTCACGCTTGATGGCACCGATAGCTGCGAAGCAGGGTGCGCAGAGAAGGTTGAAGATGAGGAATGAGAAGCCTGCGAGAGCATTGAGTCCTTCGAAATCCAGGACGCCGAATACGCCGACAACTTCTTCCTTTGCAACAAGGCCCATGATCGTTGCAATGGTTGCCTTGATATTTGCAAATCCGATGGGAGCGAAGATCCACTTGATCGCGCCGCCGATGATTCCGAGGACTGAAGCCTCGAGCTCCATATCAGGATCGAAACCAAAGCCTGCTTCTGTATTACCGAATACCTTACCGAGCCAGATGAGGATCGATGAAATGAGGATGACAGTTCCTGCCTTCTTGATGAAGGACCAGCCGCGCTCCCACATGGATCTCAGGAGGTTGCCGAGTGTAGGCCAGTGGTATGCAGGAAGCTCCATTACGAACGGAGCAGGATCGCCTGCGAACATCTTGGTCTTCTTGAGAAGGATACCTGAGATGATGACTGCGGCTACACCAATGAAATAGCATGCGGGTGCAACCCATGCGCCATCGAAGAGCGAGTGTCTGAACAGAGCAGCCGTAATGAGGGCGATGATGGGGAGCTTTGCTCCGCAGGGGATGAATGTTGTTGTCATGATGGTCATCTTGCGGTCACGGTCACTCTCGATCGTACGTGATGCCATGATACCCGGAACGCCGCATCCTGAAGATACGAGCATCGGGATGAAAGACTTTCCCGAAAGACCGAATCTTCTGAAGATACGGTCGAGAACGAATGCAACTCTTGCCATGTATCCGCATGACTCGAGGAATGCGAGCAGGAAGAAGAGAACGAGCATCTGGGGAACGAATCCGAGAACAGCGCCTACGCCTCCGACGATACCGTCGACTACGAGACCTGTTACGAACTCATTTGCGCCTGCCTTTTCGAGTCCTGAACTTACAAGGTCAGGGATGCTGGGTACGAAGATCGCACCTTCTACTTCCGCCATGTCGGGAGAAGTGAATTCACCTTCTTCATCGAGAGCGCCTGATGCTGTGAGAGCACCTGCAAGATCCAGGCCCTTCTCTTCAAACTCATCAGCATAGAAACCGAAGTCTTCTTCGAAAGCGCCGAAATCAGCATCCTCGAAGTCGCCCTTGAGGTTCTCTGCACCTGTAACGTCCTTTTCGACACCTGCTTCGATAACAGCCTTAACCTCATCGGTGAAGACGTTCTTGCCTGCCCATTCGTCAACCTGGGCATCATATGCGGCACGTCCGATACCAAAAAGGTACCAGCCGTCACCGAAGATGTTGTCGTTGGTGAAGTCGGTCGCACTCGCGCCGAAAGCTGACATTGCGATGTAGTAAACGGCCCACATGATGAGCGCAAAGATCGGGAGTGCAAGGAACCTGTTGGTTACGATCCTGTCGATCTTGTCCGATGTGGAAGATTTAGCTGCCGACTTTTTCTTGTAGCAGCTCTTGATGATTGAAGCGATGTAAACATATCTCTCGTTTGTGATGATGGACTCTGCATCGTCATCGAGTTCCTTTTCTGCTGCAACGATGTCCTTTTCGATGTGATCGATCTTCTCTTTTGAAAGGCCGAGCTTTGCGATGACCTTCTCGTCACGCTCGAAGATCTTGATCGCATACCATCTCTGCTTGTCCTCGTTCATGTCGTGGAGAGCGAACTCCTCGATGTGAGCCAGAGCATGCTCAACGGGGCCTGAGAACGTATGTGGCGGAATCGTCTTGGTGCTCTTTGCAGCCTTGATCGCTTCCTCTGCAGCCTCCATGATGCCCGTACCCTTGAGAGCTGAGATAGCGACTGCCTTGCAGCCCATCTGCTCGGAAAGAGCTTCGAGATTGATCTTGTCGCCGTTCTTGTTGACGATGTCGATCATGTTGACAGCCATGACGACCGGGATGCCCAGTTCGGTGAGCTGTGTCGTGAGATAGAGGTTACGCTCGAGATTCGTTCCGTCAACGATGTTGAGGATAACGTCAGGATTCTCGTTGATGAGATAATTGCGCGCAACAACTTCCTCTAAAGTATAAGGCGACAGCGAATAGATACCCGGAAGGTCCGTTACCGTTACGCCGTCGTGCTTCTTGAGTTTACCTTCTTTCTTTTCGACAGTAACTCCGGGCCAGTTACCTACGAACTGGTTGGAACCTGTCAGTGCGTTAAAGAGCGTGGTCTTACCGCTGTTCGGGTTACCCGCTAACGCTATCTTGATCTCTGTACTTGCCATTGTATTAATTGTTCCTCCGTTATTATTTCTTCAAAACATCTCCGCTTTTTCGCGTGAGAGTGAGCTGTGACTCCGAGCGTCTTCCGCACAAGCGAAGCGCGGAGGACTAAGCGAGGAGGCACACTCACTCGACTTCTACCATTTCTGCATCCGCTTTACGGAGCGAGAGCTCGTAGCCTCTTACGGTGACCTCGACCGGGTCGCCGAGCGGAGCCACTTTGCGGACGTAGATCTCAACACCCTTTGTGATACCCATGTCCATGATCCTGCGCTTTACCGCACCCTCGCCGGTGAGCTTTGCGACTTTTACTGTCTCGCCCACCTTTACCTGTCTTAATGTCCTCACTTTTCATTCCTCCTAGATCATTATTTTCCTTGCTAATTCCTGGCTGACTGCAACGCGGCTTTCCTTGACCTTGACTATCAGGTTCTCGCCGATGGCGCTCACCACGCTGACTTCGCCTCCGACCGTGAAGCCCATATCTGCAAGATGCTGCTTCACTTCGGGAGTCCCCCCGATCTTCTTTATGATCTGGGGCTGATCCTGCTCTGCATAACACAAAGGCATCATGCTGTTCCCCCTTTGTCCGCCACGGTTAGTTTTGACTAACCCAAAGCGCAAAAATGTTGGTTAGCCTTCACTAACCACCGCAATTATAATTAGCCTATGCTAACTCGTCAAGTGTCTTGCCCAATTATAAAGAACTCTTGTCATTCTGTTTTAATTAGCCGGGAGTTATGGTACTCTAAAGTTATTCTTTTAAATTAAGGAGTCTCATATGGCTTTACAGGAATCCGGCGAGATGTATCTCGAGACAATATACGTCCTTTCACAGAAATCCGACGAAGTCCGCGCGATCGACGTCGGCGAATACATGGGTTTTTCAAAGCCGTCTGTTTCCCGCGCGCTTGGACTGCTGCGCGAGGAAGGTCTCGTAAAGAACGACCCCAACGGATTCCTCAAGCTCACGAAGGCCGGCGAGATCCACGCAAAGAGGATCTACGAGCGCCACACCATTCTCACTCAGCTTTTCATCAACCTGGGAGTTGACCCGAAGATCGCCGCAGAGGATGCTTGCCGCATCGAGCACTACATCAGCGATGAGACTTTTGACGCCGTAAAGGCGCACGCAAAGACCTGCGAAAAGAAAGACGGAAACGCCTGATCACCACAAAAATATAAGAAGTGCCGCAAACATTATCACGCCCGCTATGTTTCCCTTAGCGGGTATTTTTGTCGGCAGCATGATAAGGAACAGCGGGACCGTATTGAAAAAGCACGCCCACCAGGGAAGGTTCGTCTGCCCCGTCGCAATGCCGACAAGGAGCGTCATGGCAAAAGCGAAGAGCCCGAAATAGCCCGCGATCATGGTAGATACCGTCTGTTTCTGGAAAGTTAGGACGGCGTCTCTTGCCTCAACGGTCCTCTCCATCTTTATGTAAAACCATTCGACGAAGCCGCAGATCACATGATGGACAACGATCGGAACGATGAAGACCACGGACGAGATCAGCATGATCGTGCCGCAGAACTTCGAGTGGCCGAACATCCAGTTGGAAACGGCTAGATAGCCGAACGCGAAGAGCATTATCGAGAAGGTTCCCAGGATAACCGAGCACATCGGGTTTGACGGCGGCATGCGGGAAAACTCCCTTTTCATCAATTCGGGAGTCTTGATGCATTTGAGATCGAGCCTGCCTTTAGGGCCGTAGCTTAAAAGGCAGTCACATAGCCCGCACAGGATGTGGCCTATTACCGCTGCAAAAAGAGATATCTTCAGCATCTTCCTTACCGGTCCCCTCCGATCAGATGACAACATTGTAAATGTATTTACGGTTTTGGTGGGGCTTATTAACAGATATGTTAAAGTAATTTAACTTTTCATATACTATAATTAACTTGTATCACTATCATGTGGGCACAAGGGGCGTTTATGACAAGGCAGGACGACATTTTCAAAAAGATATCCGAATCACTTCTGACGGACTATTCGAGCGTCTATTACGTCAATGCTGTCACGAACGAGTACTGCTGGTACTCCGTTAACCCCAAGTTCCATTCACTTGATCTCGAGCAGGGCGGCGACGATTTTTTCAAGAACATAATCCGCGACTGCAAAAAGGTCGTCTATAAAGAAGACCAGCACATTTTCATTGAGGACATCCAGAAGGAAAACCTCCTCAGCATGATCGAGAAAGGCGGCTCGCTGAACATTGAATACCGTCTCGTGATCGACGGCGTCCCGACATGGCATTCCCTGAGACTGATCAGAGGCTTTGAAGATGAGAGCGACTACTTCATCCTGGGCGTCATCAACATCGATGAGGAACACCGCCGCAGGGACGAAGAAAAAGAGACCGCGCGCCAGAAGGAAGTCTTCAACCAGATAACCGCGAGCCTCGCCGGACAGTATGACACCCTGTATTACATCGATCTCGATACGAACACCTACATCGAGATCTCCTCTACCGATGCTTACAAGAAGCTCAATGTTCCCGCTACCGGCAAGGACTTTTTCGCCGACAGCAGAAGGAGCATCCGCAAGTACGTGCACCCTGACGATCAGGCAAAGGCCACCAGGCTCCACTATAAGGACACCATGATCGCCAACCTGAAGCACAGGAACTCGTTCTCCGAGGAATGGCGCCTTGTCGTAAACGAACAGGTAAAGCACATCAGGCATACCGAGATCATGTCGAGCGACAGGAAGCACATCATCGTGTGCATCGAGAACATCGACGATGAAGTCCAGGAGAGAGCAAAGCTTTCGGAAAGCATTCAGAAGAGCTCCACATATACGCACATCGCGGTAACCCTCGCGGCCCAGTATGACCTGATCTATTACGTTGACATCAACACCCAGCACTACATGGAATTCGCAACCCGCAAGATCTACGGCGAACTTGAGGTCCAGGAGGAAGGCGAAGCGTTTTTCACCGTGGCCGAAAAGAACACCGACAAGGTCATATTTCCCGATGACAGGGAGCGCATCAAACGTTTCCTCGACAAGGACAATCTGATCTCACAGCTCGAAAACGGCACACAGTTGGTCCAGGACTACCGCATGGTCGTAGGCAACGGAGAGCCCCAGTACACGAGGATGACGGTCAGCTGGTCTGCGGACAAGACGCATTTCATAATCTGCATCGAGAACCGCGAAGAGTATGTCAAGAGAGAACAGGAGCACCTCCAGGCGCTCACTCTTGCAAACGAGATCGCCCGCAAGGACAGCCTGACGAGCACAAGGAACAAGACCGCTTACAAGGAATTCGAGAAAAACCTTCAGAAAGAGATGGACGAGCACAAGGCCGAGCCTTTCTGCATCGCGATCTGCGACTTGAACGACCTCAAGCTGATCAACGATACGCAGGGCCATGCCGCAGGCGACGAATACATCAAGACTTCCTGCAGGCTGATCTGCCGATTGTTCTCGCACAGCCCGGTATTCAGGATCGGCGGCGATGAGTTCGTGATAATCCTGAGAGGCCTGGATTACGTTGAACGCGACAATCTGATCACGATATTCAGAAAACAAGTCGAAGACAACATCCGCATAGGCTCCGGCCCCGTGGTTGCTTTGGGTCTGGCAGAATATCAGTCCATGTCCGATACCTCGGTCGAAGAGATCTTCAAGCGTGCCGATGACCGCATGTACGAGGACAAGAAGCGCCTCAAGGAGATCAAGCTCCTCGGCGAGAGCCGTTCGATGAAGGAAAAGTCCGCCGAGAGGACGATCACAGAAGACAGAAGAAAGCTTCTGGACGCGCTCTACAAGTCTTATGACATTGTTTCCGACGGCACCTACGTATATCTCTGCGACATGAAATACGACTTCTCAAAGTGGTCCAAGAACGCAGTCGACGCATACGGCCTTCCTTCTGAATACATGTACGGTGCAGGCGACATCTGGGAGAACTTCATCCATCCCGATGACAGGGAAGCTTATCACAAGGGCATCAACGAGATCTTCGGAGGCAATGCATCCGGACACGACATGCAGTACCGCGTCAGAAGGACTAACGGCATGTACGACGTCTGCACCTGCAAAGGCATCGTATTAAGAGATAATGCAGGCGAGCCCGATTACTTCGTAGGCACGATCCGCAACCACACGACCCAGGGACACATCGACACGCTGACGGGTCTTCGCAACCAGTACGGATTCTTCGACGATCTCGAAAGCTGCATCAAGCGAAACGTCTCCGTCTATGTGCTCATCGTCGGCATCAGCAAATTCTCCGAGATAAACGAAGTCCACGGCTACCATTTCGGCAACCGCGTACTCCAGCTATATGCGCGAAAAGTATTCGAAACGACAGGTAACAGCGGCAACTGCTACAGGATCGACGGAACCAAGTTCGCCGTCATCACAAACACACTGTCAGAAGATGACATCAGGGAAAGATACAACGGATTCCGCAACTATTTCAGGGAAGCGTTTGAGGTCGACGGCAAGAAGATCCTTCTCGAAGTCAACGGCGGCGCGCTGAAGCTCGAGCAGTTTGACTCTGACTCCCAGACGATCTATGCATGCCTGAACTTCGCATACAGCGAATCAAAGTCGCGCCATCAGGGCGACCTGGTCGTCTTCCACAACGACCTCAACGATAACAATGTCCACAGGCTCGAAAAGCTCCACGCTATCCGCGCCTCGATAATGCACGGCTACAGGGGTTTCTACCTCCTCTACCAGCCCGTGGTCGACGCAAAGACCGAAAAGCTGATCTCCGCAGAAGCGCTGCTCAGATGGAAAAACGACAAATACGGAATGGTCCCGCCGGACCAGTTCATCCCGCTCCTCGAATCCGATCCCCTTTTCCCCGAACTCGGCGAATGGATCATCAGAGAAGCGATCTACGCCGCGAAAAAGATCCGCCAGAAGTTCCCGAACTTCGTGATCAACATTAACCTGTCATACACGCAGCTGCAAAAGCCTGATTTCGTTGACATGGTACTGCGCATCCTGAACGAGCTGGGATACCCGCCGGAACACCTCTGCTTCGAGGTCACCGAGCGATGCAGGCTCCTCGACATCAAGCTCCTCAAGAACGTTACGGCAAGCCTCAAATCAAGGGGCGTCCTGATCGCGCTCGACGATTTCGGCACGGGCTTCTCTTCCGTCGGCATCGTCAAGGAGCTCCCTCTGGACATCATCAAGATCGACAAGGGCTTTGTCTCTCATATCGAGCAGAATTCCCAGGACAGGGAGCTCATCAGGTATTTCGCAGGCCTCGCTTCGCTTTTCGGCGCAAAGGTCTGCGTTGAAGGAATCGAGACCTCCGAGATGAGGGACATCCTCCAGCAGTTCAACGTCGAGAGTTTCCAGGGATACTACTACGCAAAGCCCCTCCCGCTCGAAAACGTCTGCAACTGGGGTAAAGACAGTGCCGCTCCGAAGGAAGGATAAGAGCCTCCGTCCGGCAGAAAGGTTGGTATGATTATGAACAAACGCATATTGGCCGCGGTCATGGCCTCCTCTATGCTTCTTTCCCTGACCTCTTGCGATCTTTTCAAGGGCCTGATCAATCAGACCGAAAAGCCGACAGTTCCCACGGCCACAGAATCTGAGGAAACTACCACCACGGAAGCGACTACTGAAGAGACCACAACTACTTCAGAAGAAACGACTACCACTGAGGAGCCGACTGTCTCTGAAGAAGTCACCGCAACTGAGGAATCCACCACCAATTCGACCGTGACCGGCAAGGCGGGTGCTACAGCCACCCCGAAGCCCGCAAAGAAGCCTTCATCCATCCCCAAGGGCTGGTCCAAGGTCAAGCAGGCCTATGGCAAAAAGTACAATGGCAAATACGTCTACGTCATCATGAAAAACTACCAGTACAAGGGCTGGTACAACGGCAAATGGATAAAGCTCTACGATGACTCTTACACTGTTTCCGATGACGAAAACGGCCACGTCGAAGGCGTTATCCTGTACCGCGACAAAAACGAAAAGTACAAGTACTGCGAATTTAAGGAAAAGCGCTGAAATCTATTTCCAACGTTATCGTTCCATTTTGTGAGGATTAGTTTATGTAATATAATCCGATTGGGTGATCTGCGCGCTGAAGGCGTTCTTTTCCCATGAAAAACAAAAGGAGAAATTGTATGGAAGGCTTTGATTTTGAACACCTGAAGCACTACAAAAACACTGCTGATTTCAGGAAGAAGTATGGCTCGACCGATGAGGATCCGACGCTCGGAACATTCTTCGCAGACATTGCAAGCGAAGGTCTTGAAGCTTGGAAAAACAAGATGGACAGAGAGCTGATCGGAACCATTTTCGATCCTTACGGAATCTGGTATGTGGAAGATAAAGAGAAGGCCAATATGTACGACAAGCTCAAAGAAGTCGACAAGAAAAGGCCAGGCCTCAATAGCCTCAAATATGAGCCGATCCCCAAGGATAAAGTTGCCGGCCAGAAAGCCAAGTTCGCTCTTTTCGCAGGCCTCTGGAACAAGTTCGTTGAGGAAGTCGAGGCAGGCCGCGCAGGCATCGCCGAAGTACTTGTCGTTGCATATGAGACATTCCACGAAAACGGCCAGGATGTTTACTATTTCAAGGTTGCGGACACAGACGGCACAGTCCTGAACGGCGGCGTCAGAAAGATCGTCTTCCCCAAGATGAACAACTATGTGGACGAGGTGATCAACGGCTGGATCACGCCTGAGGCTTACAGGGATCTTTACAAGCGCAAGCCCGAAGAAGAGTACGTCGCTTATCAGGCTGCCTATATGGCTAACGCTTACGGCGACAAGATCGATACGGAAGACAGATGGCATGCTTATGTGATCCACTGCAACATCAAAGGCAATGATTACTATGGTCTCATCACGAAGATGGAGAACGATGACTTCAAGATGATCAAGGACAGCTTCTCCTTCCTTACGCCCGAGAAGTGCTTCGCGCCGATGACCAATTTCACTATAACGTTTGACTGGTGATAGTGAATTGTTGTGTTCGCTTAGTCCTCGCCGCTAAAGCGTCTGCGGAAGACGCTCGCACAGCAATTGCACTCTCTTGAATAGTTTTGAAAGTCCGGTTCCGATCTTGGTGCCGGACTTTTTGTTTGCCGCGCTGCCGAGTACCTGTTATCTCCTCTCTTTTGCGTCAAACAGAGGAGCTTACAGGTAATCTTGCCGTTTTTTGCCACTTATTACCTGTTACCTCCTCTCTCTTGCGTCAAACAGAGGAGCTTACAGGTAATCTTGTAACGGCGAATGTATTCCGCTAAACTTTCCACACCCCTTTTTCTTGATTTTGCCCCCATACATATATGCGCGCGACAATGTATAATTAAACAAACAAAAAAACGCTCCGCCCGGCGGTCTGCGGAAAGGTACTTTTATGAACTCATTCTCCGAAAAGATACTCAAAAACGTCAACAAGGTCATAGTAGGAAAAGACGACCAGATCGAGCTTTTGCTGATCTCTCTTCTGGTCGGCGGACACGTGCTCTTAGAGGACGTTCCGGGAACCGGCAAGACAAAGACCGCAAAGGCTTTGGCCGCATCGCTCGACCTTGACTTCAAGCGCGTTCAGTTCACGATCGACCTTCTGCCTTCCGACCTGACGGGCATCAACTTTTTCGACCGCCAGGCAAATTCCTTTGTATTCAGAAAGGGCCCCATCTTCACAAACATCCTGCTGGCCGACGAGATCAACCGCGCGACCGCAAGGACACAGTCGAGCCTTCTCGAGTGCATGGAGGAAAAGCAGGTTACGGTCGACGGCGACACCAAAAAACTCGACCTTCCTTTCCTCGTAATCGCGACACAGAACCCGGTCGAATCACAGGGCACTTTCCCGCTTCCCGAGGCGCAGCTCGACCGTTTCCTCATGATGATAAAGATGGACTATCCCACGCACGGCGAAAGCATAGACATCCTCAAGCGCTTTGCGACAGAGGACCCGCTCGACACGCTTACACCCGTCACGACAAAAGAAGAGCTTGCCCAAATGCAGGAGCAGGTCAAGAAGATCTTCGTTTCCGACCTCCTGTACGACTATGCGGCTAAGATCGTTGAAGCAACCAGGGAATCTGATGACATTGCAGTCGGAGCAAGCCCCCGCGCACTCCTCGCATTTGTCGCTGCGGCCAAGGCAAGGGCTTTCGTACGCGACAGGACAAACTGCATCCCCGATGACTTCAAGGCGCTCGCAGTGCCCGTTTTGGCGCACCGTCTGACAGTAAGGCTCCAAAGGGCCGTCTCGAAGGACGTGAAGTTCCTTTCAAAGCGCGACGTGGCCGAAGAACTCATGGGCAGGATCTTAGACGAAGTACCGTGCCCCACCGAAGATTTCACCAGATAAACATCAATGGAAGTTCTGGTTCTCATCGGAATACTGATCGCGGTTGTTTTGGTAGAGATCGTCTACTACCGCAAACATGCGCTCGATAACCTCCGCCTCAAGGTCGATTTCTCAAAGAACATAGCCGACTGCGGCGAGGACATCGAGCTGATCGAGGTGGTCGAAAACAAGAAGCGCCTGCCGCTTCCTTTCATCATCCTCAAGTTCGCGACGCCCCTTGAACTCAAGTTCTACGATACCTTAAAGACGCCGACGTCCGACTTCACGTACCGTGAAGACATGCTCACGATGAAGCCGTTTTCCAAGCACACGCGCCGCATCAAGGTTAAGTGCAGCAAGCGCGGCTACTACGTGTTCCCGAGAGTCGGCATCACCACCTCTGACATGTTCCTTTTCGAAAGGTTCACTAAGGATTTCGATAACGCCGCAAACCTCATGGTGCTTCCGAAGGTCCTGAAAACAAGCATCACGGAGATCCTGATGTCCGTCACCTTAAGCGAGCTCCAGTGCAGGAGAACGCTCGTTACGGATCCGTTCTCGCTCGCAGGCATCAGGGAATACGGACCGAACGACCCGATGAAGAGCATCAACTGGAAGGCGAGTGCCAGGGTCGGCGAACTAATGGTCAACCAGAACGCGTCAACGTGCGCACAGAAGGTCAATATCTTCGTAAACCTCGAGGCATATAACCTCAAGGGCTCCACCCAGCTCCTCGAACCGGCGATCAGCCTTGCCTATACATATCTTCTTGAACTGGCAAAACTGAACATTCCCGCTTCCCTGATCACGAACGGCCGTGACATCCTGTCTGACCTCCCCGTCGTCTCGGAATCCGATCCGGGATCGGCCGCCGTCACCAAGCGCGGCATAATGCTCGCGGGCATCGACCTTCGAAAGCACGCGGTGCCTTTCGCCGGCATCCTCGAAAAATACATGTCTTCCACTGATCAGGGCGACTTCATCCTGATAATATCGCCCCAGTACAGCGACGGCTTCCGCGCCCTCCTGGCAGAGCTGAAGACCCACCGTCCGTCACTTCTCTGGATAATGCCGTGCTACAGCACGACCCCGGAGATCGGCCTTGAGTCTTCGATCTCTGATTCATACATGAGATGGGAGGTGTCCGGCAGTGACCAATGACGAGACACGCACCATGAGAGAAGGCCTTTTCTCCGAGATATTGATGTCGCTCATTATCGCGCTGTCGATACAGTCATGCCTCATGATAATCAGGGGCTTCAACGAGTTTGTTACCGTCACGACCTACCCGCAGCTGATCCCCCTGATCCTCCCTGTTGTCCACACTGTCATCCGCAGAAAAGCGCCGAACCTTCTTCCATGCTTCATCCTGCACATCGTCTCATCCATACTGTTCTTCCTCGCGCTGACCCTCATTCCCGGCTCGGTATTCGGAGATAACCTGTCCAATAAGATCTATCTCGGGGTAACCGTTTTCTTCTTTACGGTCTCATCCTACAGCTACCGCCTCAACCCGAAGATCCAGCCGAGTGACAACCAGGTCGCCGCCATCCCCGCCTGCGTCTTCCCGATCACGGGCTTCTTCTATATCATGATGAGCAAGCCGGAACTCATCTCAAACCTCATAACCAACACGCTCCTGGCCGCGGTGCTCTACCTCGTCATGCGCCAGGTCGCGATCTTTGACACGAAGTACTATCACTCGATCCGCAACTCATCCCAGCCGCAGGTGCTCCTCCGAAAACAGAATTACAGGACCGCCGCAGGCCTCGTCGGGATCTTTGTCCTCTCACTCCTCATCCTCAAGGTCATTCCCATCGAATCCCTCACGCAGATCGTATTGTTAGGCCTGAAGGCCCTGCTGCGCGTGCTTATTCCGGTGATAATCGCGATCCTGGATTTCTTCGCTTCGCTACTGAAGGACATCCAGACCGACGAGGAACCCGCAGAGGAAATGGAACTGCCGGAAGAGCTCTACAGTGACTCGCCCTGGTTTCGCGTGCTCGCGATAATAATCGCGATCATCATCCTGATCGGCTTTATCCTGCTCTTAGTCAACACCATCAGGCTCATCATCCAGAATGCGCCCAGATACGCCAAAGATAAGAAAACATCGGACGACGGCATCGTAAGCGACACGATCGAGAACATCAACCCCGACAAGTGGACGCTCTTCAGAAAGCGCCCCGATTTCGGAAAAGGCTACGAACGCCGCATAAGAAAGCGGTTCTACGACAAGACCGTAAACGCAATGAAAAAGGGCCTCCCGGTGTCTTCTTCATCAACCCCGGGCCAGATCGAGAGCGTGCTTTTGGAAAGCGGCGATACAGACTTCCCCGCCCTCAGACAGGAATACGAAAAGGTCCGCTACGGCAGGTAAAACGCCAGTGCCCGTTAAATATTCTTTTTCAGAAACTCCGTAGTCCCCTTGATAAGCTCGTCCCAGCCCTTGGGCTGGAATGAATGATTGGCGCCCTCTATGCGCACAAGTTCGGCTGCAGGGTACAGCTTCGCGGCGCGGTCAAAGTATTCTGGAGAAACGGTCCCGGCTGAGCTATTTGTCGTACCCAGGAAGATCACCACATTGCCTTTGAAGGCCGCCATGTAATCGTATATGTCAAAAGAATAAAGGTCATCGATAAAACCCTTGCTGTAAACGGAAGCGGGAACGGCCGAAAGATCGGGATAGTCGTTCTTGATCTGGTCTTTCAACGCATAAGCGGGCTCGGCCAGCACCATGCCCCTGATCTCATCAGGAAACCTGCAGCCGACATAGGATGCGACCAGACCGCCGAAACTGTGTCCCCAAAGGAATACTTTTGAGCCGTCTATGAAAGACAAAGTACGGACGCCTCCGATAACGGCTTTGAGGTCTTCTGCCTCTTTTAGGACCGTCAGTTCACCAGGCTTTTGCTCGTACGCGAAATTGAACAGAACAGCTGCCACGCCATTTTCGCTCTGCTCTTTTGCGATGTCAGACATATACAGATAATTGGTACCAAGTCCGCCCACAAAAAACACGGCGGGAAACGGACCGTCGCCCTCAGGAAGATATATTATCCCGGACAGATCAAAACCGTCCCTCTTAACTGAAAACTTTTTCTTGTTTTTGTTCTCTGCGTCATCGGTCACTTGGATCTCTCGCGCGGTGATCTCTTTTTCTTCCTGAACAGTGGTTTCGGAAGATGTAACGGCAGGCTCCTGCTTTGGAGTACACGCGGACATGAAGACCAGACCAATGGCAAGTGCTACAGACAACAGTTTTTTCATGACGTTTCCTTTCGTATAGTGACGGTCAATATCATTATACGCAAAAAACCTGATCCCTTATGTGAGATCAGGTTTAAATGTTTTATCATGTCCTCCAAAGAGGTGTTATCTCATGCCTTTGTACACTTTACAGACTGATAATCCTTGCTGTTGTTATCCGTCCAGATGATCTGGTTTCCGCAGAACTTAACCGTACCTTTTCCGTCGGTGTAGTGAGTTCTGACGTTCTTGCCGGAATTTGTGCCTGCGAAATACATCTTCGTGCAGTCACTGTAGTTGAGAACGCCTGTCTTCTTGTTGATCGTACCGGTAAAGGAGAAATGTTCACAGTGATACTGGCCATCCCTATCGGTTGTCCTCTTGTCGACTGAAACGCTCGCCTTGTTATCCTTGGTGATCCTTACGGTAAAAGTAACATTTCCGTTGACGTAATTTGTCGTTCCGTAATAAAAGAGCGTTTTAGCTGCAGTCTTCTTTGATGTCTTCTTAGATTTCTTAGTCTTCTTCTTTGTAACCTTCTTAGTAACCTTCTTGGTCTTCTTTACGGTCTTCTTTGCCTTTTGGGGAACCTGCTTTGCTTCAGTTTCCGTAGGTGCCGCAGGTGCGGTCTCTTCTGTATTGGCAGGCGTGCCGATAGTGAACGAAATGGGTTCGATCTGAGTGACTGCACCGTCAGCCTTCCTCTGTTCCGTTGTTTCCGTTTCAACGGTAACTGCAGCAGGCCGGGTTACGGGAAGCAGCTTGGATGTCTCGGGTTTCTTCATGCAGCCGGCGGCGATTGCAAGAACTGTTGCAAGCGTTGTGCCTGTTATGATTATTGTCGTTATTTTCCTGTTCATTTGTTTGTCCTCGCTTTTGAATTTTATTTAACAGTGTCATTAAATCATCAGAGCAAGCGTCAGAATATGAGCAATTAAGGTGCTTATTGGAGAATAAGCAACAGATTGGATGATCAGTGTTGCCAAGTTGTATGTTTTTTGATGTTCTGCCCGTGACATACTGGCGACACACCGATAAGATATGATGTATGCATGGAGGAACGCATAGATGTCATACAGACTGCTGATCGTTGAAGATTCACCCGAGCTGCTCGAGGCCATGAGCGACTTCTTTCGCGAGGAAGACGCCGGACTTTGGGAAGTGGTGACCGCATCTGACGGAAAAGATGCATTGGCCAGGGTCACGGGTGAGGATTTCGATCTTCTGATCTTAGACATAATGCTCCCGGGGGCTTCCGGTTTTGACATATGCAAGGCGGCGCGCAAAAGAAGCGACTGCCCGATCATATTCGAGACGGCCCTGGGTTCCGAAAACAACGTATTACAAGGATATGCGACCGGCGGCGACGATTACGTCGTGAAGCCCTTTTCCCTGCGTCTTCTCTATGCAAAGAGTCTTGCTCTCCTGAGGCGCGCGAAAAAAGAAGATGACGGCGAAGTCTTAAGCTGCGGCGCTATATCTCTTAACAAGAAAACCATGCTCGTCAAAGTCTCAGGCCGCGAAATTCAGATCAATGCCAGGGAGTATTTCCTTTTGGTATATCTGCTCGAAAACAAGGGCTCCGTCCTGACGCGCCAGGCCATCCTGGAACACGTCTGGAGCGATGATCTCGACGTCAATGACAGGGTCGTGGACAACACGATCCGAAGGCTCAGGTGCAGCCTCAGCGATGCTGCAGGCCAGGTCAAGACAATGATCGGCAGGGGTTACCGCATAACGGAGGAATGATTTCCATGAAAGCTCGTAAAGCTACCATAAAGAAACCCGGATTTTTGCTGCCCTATTTCTTAAGCGCGTTCTTATTACTGATCTTAGCTGCAGGTGCGGCAGTGATAATCTGCATGCCGAGGTTTTTCGAATACGAATTCATGTTGCAGGAAGATATGGATGAAGAATATGAAAGTGTACGCGATTTTTTTAAGGAATCTCTTAATAAGCAGGAACTGACCCCGACAGATATCGCAACAGCCAAAGAGGTCCTGATAAGCCATTACGGTGAAACGGGACAAAGATGCGAGGTCGTTATCTCAGGCAACATTGAAAGCCCGGTCAAGCTTGATTCTACAAGGACCGCAATACTTGTCTATGCATATGAAGCAGAAGACGGCGAATATTCCTGGTGCTATCTCCGGCTGGCCGACAATAAGTATCTGAAGTATTTTGATACAGATGAAGCGAAGTCAAAAGCTTATGTTTTCGGGCAGGGCTACAATGAGAATTTTCATAACTCTTACACAGTCGATTTTGACTGCAAAAGATTCTACGCAAACTTTGAAAAAGGCCTTTTCATCCCGGTCGAAGCCGAGATCTTGACCTGGCACAGCGACCCGACGGGCATTACCGTAAAGATCAACCCTGAAAACACCGAAGGCTTCACCCTCATAAACAAGGAAGACCATGATCCCTGCTATGCAAAAGCCTCCATCAAGGGATATGAACCGGAAGGCAATGAAGGCCCTCTTGACTTCACAGATGATGAATTCGGAAACACTTACCACAGCTTCGGTTTCAAAGCGGGCCCCATGAAAGAGATCCATTTCTATGAGAAGTATAAATATAAGATCGATTTCGCCGTTGTGCTCATCTGCTGCGGCGCTTTCATCTTCGCGTTTGTCCCTGCGACCATAATCTACAACACGAGAAAGAGAAGATACGAGATCTTCGAATACAGGCGCAAAATGGTCGACGCGATGGCTCACGACCTGAAGACCCCGATGGCCGCAATCTCAGCTTATGCGGAAAACCTTTCAAACAACATCGCGACGGACAAGAAGGAATACTACGCGGGCAAGATCGAGGACAAGGTCGCCCAGATGAACCGCATGGTAAACGACATCTTAGAGTTCTCGAAATCAGAAAACTCTAATGCCTCTATCACCAAGGAAAACGTGGATATCGCGGACGTTATCGAAAAGATAATCTCTGACAACGAACACATCATCAGCGAGCGTTCTCTTAAGGTCAACTTCGTGAAAAAGAGCGTGAGCGTCAGGACCGACCTGAACCTTTTCAGGATGGCAATCGCAAATCTCATAAACAACGCCGTGCTTTACAGCAAGGAGGGCACAGAGATCAGCATCACCTGCGACGAAAAGGATCTGGTGATCATCAACATCGCGGAAGAAGTCTCTGACAACGCCAAAGACCTGAAAGACCCGTTTGTCAAAGGCAGCAAAGCACGCAGCACAGGCGGCACGGGCCTTGGCCTCGCTATCGCGAACAACAACCTCGCGATGCTCGGTTTCAAGCTTGACGTAAAGTATGAAGACGACAGGTTTGTCGCGACCGTTAAACTGTGATTTAATCTGAAAAAACAGAAAGGACTCACGGCCATGAAAAAACATATCAAGCCGAATAAGCACGGATTTACGCTTACCGAACTGATAGTGATAATCGTCATCTGTGCGATCATCACCGTGGCCGTGATCGCCGTTCTGGTCAGGACTTACAACAACATGCCCTGGGACATGTTAGGTTAAGATCACCTGTCTAACTTGTAACCGTTCTCAACGAGATGGAAGGCACTTGAATCGGTGGAAGGGAACTCAACGGTCACCTTTCTCATAAGGCCGTCATCACCTCTGAAATACCATACGACAAGGATCACTCCGTCGGGATACGTTCCATAGCACTGGATCGCATCGTAGCCGCCGATCTTAACGTGAGCTCCGGTAACCTTCTTTGCTCCTGCCTGCTCCATCGAATACATGCTGGCTTTGGCAAGTTCCTCAGGAGTTTTGGAAACGTTAAGGACAAACAGTCCGATGATAGAACTGTTTTCCAGATTCTTCGCCTGCTTATGCTCCGTCACGTCGCTGGAGAAGCCGCCAGCTTCAATAAATTCGACCCACTTGCCTGAAGTCAGAGGTACCGTTCCGGTCTTTTCATTTCCGACGGTAGTCAGATAAGCGCCATTCTTGGATCCTGAAGCGGAAGTCTCGGGAGCCGTCTCTCTTGTGGTCTCTTCCCTTGTTGTATCTTCCGTTGTAGCCTCAGTATCCTCTGTAGTCTCTCTCGTTGTTCTGCGGGTGGTCTCCTCGCGCTCGGTGGTGGTTACGCGGGTATATTCGTTATATTTCTTTCTGTACTTGCTTGCACCCGAAAATCCTAAGGAAATTCCGGCGATCCATACGACCACGAGTATTGCGGATATTATGATTCCGGCAATGGCCTGGCCCTTGCCCTTCTCATTCTTTTTGCCGGCCGAGATCAGACCGATGATTGAGAGGATCAGGAACACGATCGCGGTCGTTCCAAGAAAAACGATCGATGCCAGCGATCCGATAAGACCTACTATGCAAAGAACATTGGTCTTCTGCTGCGGATTAGTGCTAACTGGCACGGCCTGAGGCTGCACGGGTGCAACAGGTGCGACAGGCTGAACGGGAGCGGGCGCCGGCGGGGGCGTCTGCATGGGCGCAGCCTGAGGCGCTGCACTTACATTAGGCGTGAGAGCCGTTCCGCAATTGGCGCAAAACCTTACGCCGTCGTTATTCTGAGTTCCGCAATTAGGACAAAACATCTTTCTTCCCCCTTGTTTTTCCGATTATTGCCACATTTTATAGAAACAAAACGGAAAAAACAATAAAAGTGTATAATGCAAATATTAAAAATTTTTGTGCAAAGGGCTCAAATAAGACCCGGAAAGAAATGCAAGTACATATATGGAAGACAAGAAGAACCTGACCGGAAAACTGCTAAGCTCGTTACGTTCTGAATACAATAAGCTGAGTGAGAGAAAAAAGACTTTGTATCTCTATACTCTCCTCTTTCTGTTGGTGTTTTATGCGGCCTTTAGTGTGTTTCTGGCAGGTAACAGGACCTTCATCTGCATCTTTGACGGCCGTGAAACATATTTCCAGTCTTACATTGCTACAGGAATCTGGGTGCGCCAGATCATAAGCAACTTTCTCCACGGAGATTTCACCGTCCCGCTTTATAGTTTCAGCTCAGGCTGGGGCGTCAGGGGCCTCGGAACCGGACTCGATCCGCTCGATCTTCTGATCACGCCTTTTTTTGATAAAGCTTATGGTGAAGCCCTTTATCTGATAATCATCGTACTGAAGCTCTATCTTGCAGGACTGTCATTTCTTTATCTTTGCCGCTATTTCAAAAAAGACCGGATAAGCTCTCTGACGGGATGCTTTGTTTACCTGTTCAGCGGTTATATGGTCTATGCGGGACTTGCATTCCCGAGTTACATCACTCCGATGATCCAGTTTCCGCTGCTTATCACAGGCGCCGAAAGGGTCATGCGGAAGGAAAAGAGCATCGGTTTTGTGTTTACCGTTATGTATACCGCGATGTGCGGCTACTATCATCTGTATATCCAGACGATAATGATCGGCTTATACTGCATCGTCAGGCTGTTTGCTCTCTATCAGGGTTGGGAGCGGCTGAAGGCTTTGCCAGGACGGTTGGCAAGCGGCATCGGGAAATGGCTTCTCGGACTTGGCCTTTCCGGATTTATCTTACTTCCTGCAACATTGGGCTTCGGTTCTGCCGCCAGGAGCGAATTCCGCAACATCAGTATTTCAAGCAGTTTTGCAACTCACTGGCGTGTTTTCTGGCAGAGGTTAATGTCTCTTATCGCTCCTGTCCGCAATTACGACTGGGATTGGGGACTGGATTATCCCGCTTTTGCCGCCATCTTTCTTTTATGCGCAGTCGTTATCTTCACTGCGGGAAGAAAGCAGAAGTTTACGCAAAAATGGCTGCTCGTCATTGGCCTGTTCATGCTGTTCTGCCCTTGGTGCGGTATTGTCATGAACGGATTCCAGTACCCTTGCAACCGCTGGAGCTTCGGACTGGCGCTGTTTGCGGGCTTTCTGGTCACTGATACGCTCCCCGATCTGTTCAAGCTGAGCGGCCTTCAGAAAAAAGCCTGCCTGACCGCCGTCATTGCCTACGGATGTATCGGACTTTTTTCTGCCTCCATCAGGAAAGAAGTCTTCGCTTCTGTGGGCACGGCATTCCTAGCTTTTACCCTGTTGCTGATCAGTCTTTTAAGCGATGTTCCGGAGAAGACCGCCAAGTTAAGAAAACCTCTTTGTCTCGTGCTTGTCTGCCTGAATGTGACAGCTAACTCTCTGTTTCTTTGCTCACTTGAATCAATGGGCTGGTCCAAATGGTTTACTCCGGCAAAGCAGGAGGAAAGAAGGATAATGAATGCTGTTGAGGGCGAACCTGTTCTTTCCCCTTACGGCTATAAAACAGGAAACGGACGTATAGACAGCAACGACCTGTATTATGAAAATTCCACCGTTTATGGCCAGCCGGCAACAAACATCTATTCCCCTCTGCTGACCGGCAATATCGTTGAATTCAGGGATAAAACGGAATCCTGCGGGAACATTCAGTATTTTAAGATCTTCTCCTCTGATCAGAGAACTATCTTAAACACGCTGCTTTCCGTTGACCAGCAGTATGAACTGCCGCTCTATACCCAATATGTTCCGTACGGATATAAGTACTTAGGCGAGTCCCCGCTCGGTTACCAAGTCTATCAGAACGAATACTCATTGGGCTGGGGCTATACCTATGACCATTCCGTTTCCTATGATCAGGTTTCCGGCCTGAACGGTATCGGCATGCAGGAAGTCATGCTGCGTTCCGTTGTCCTTGATAAGGACAAGCAGATAGCCCCGGGTTCCATTGAGACCGAACATGTGCGGCTCCCATACAACTTTAATTGCAGGGGCTGCACATGGGAAAACGGCGTTATAAAAACGGGCAACAGCGGAGGCCAGATAGATCTCGAAGCCGATCTTAAGAAGGGAACCGAATACTATATCCGCATTAAAGGCTTTAACATCGACGGCTACGGCAAGGAAAGCTTCACGATAAGCACAAACTCAAGCATCGACATTTACGTGAAATCCGGAAGTGTTGTTAAGACTGCCCGCGCAATGGCTCCCTCCTATCCCTGGTATTACGGACGCGAGAACTACCTATTCTGTCTGGGATGTCAGGACGAGGACAGAAGCACCGTGCAGTTCCAGATCCCTGCCGCCGGCACGTTTAAACTTGAGGCTATCGAGCTTTATGCTCTCCCTATGGATCACTACCCGGAGCAGGCAGAAAAGCTGAGACAGGAAAAACTGCAAAACGTAGTTCTCGGGACCAATGAGTTTTCCGGCACGATCAATATTACAGGCAACAAGGTACTCTGTATTACGGTACCTTATGAAGACGGCTGGACGGCGTACGTTGACGGGAAGGAGACAGAGATCCTGCGCGCAAACTACGCATTCATGGGCCTGAACCTGTCAGAAGGCCATCACGAGATCGTACTGAAATTCCAGGTTCCGTATCTTACGAAGGGCATCATTGTCTCCCTGGTCAGTCTTTGTCTTACGCTTACCTTATTCGTGATTCTTAAGAAAATAAAGGCGAAGGATTCTTGAACTTTATCGGAGGTGTAATATGAACAAAACATTTAAGAGATTCAGCGCGGCCTTAATGGCACTCACAATGTCTGTCAGTCTTGCCACAGGCTGCACAAAGGCGCCTGATAACACGGAAACTTCAGCTTCGGCTTCTTCCGCAAGCACTGAAACGGAAGCGCCTAAGGAATCTGAGACTACCACGACCGAAGCTCCGAAAGAGTCTGAAACCACTGTTGTTGAAACAACAAAAGAACCAAGTGCGTTCTTTGCGAAATATACGTTATGCGGCGGACCTTTCCAGGCCGGCAGACAGATCGATGCAAGTATCGATGAAAAGGGCATCTTGAAATGGAAAGACATGATTCCTGACCCCCAATCCGTTGACGATCCTGAAGAATATTCGCTTTCCTATAACGTTTACATATCAGGTGCGTGTGTCAGATGCATCGATTTTAACGAGAGTAAAGCCGGCAAAGACTATAAGATCAATCTGAAAAAAGACATCGATGATGCCATCAAAGAAGGATTTCTCAAGAAATCCGCGAACAATAAATATCCGGTTTTGTTAATAGCAGAGGGTTCGGATTATTGGGAAACTTATGCTTCCTGGAGCGGAGAGATTACTTACGCTTCCAAGGCGAAGGCAGGAAAAATGGGAAAGATCTCAGCCTCCATCGATGAAAATAGTAACCTTAGTTGGACCGGCCTTAAGAGAGCTGACAGATATGAGATCTATATAAATGAATACTACGTTTATGTCGGAGAAGAACCAAAGAAATTCTCTCTTAACAAACAGATCGATTTCATGATCAAGGCCGGTTTCATTAAGAATACGGACACTTACAACATCAGAATGGTTGCATACGATACTGTTAATGAGAAGTATCTTGCTCAGTGGGAAACAACATATAAATACGCTTCGAATGCCGTTCCCGGCGGTAATTTGGCTGCCATCAAGAATCTGACCATTAAAGACGGTGTAATGACTTGGGATGCAGTTGAAGGCGCCGATCGTTATTACATCGAGATATTCATCGGCGGAAAACGGGTCGACGAGTATTATGCTGATAAGAATAAAACCGACATCAACAACTATATCGCTACAGAGCTTGATAAAGATCTGGATCCGGAAAATGCCGATTTTTCTTTCAGAGTCTCTGCTGTGGAAATGTCCGCCTCAGTCAGCGTAGGGCTCTTTGAATCAGAAAAGCTGGCAATAGCCGTAGGTTATCTGGAAGATTACAAACTCACAAAAGCACCCAATCCGCTGTCGGTAACGGGAAAAGAAGCAACAGTCAACAGCAGCAAGCTTAAGTCAAAGAAGCAGACGATTAAAGCGAGCAAGTTATTCGACGGCCTGTCCTCCGGACGCGGCGGTTTCGTCTTCACAAAGCTTTCAGGAGACAAGAACATCAGCATCAACAAGTCTTCAGGAAAGATCACCATCAAGAAGGACGGCCTTAAGAAAGGCGGGACCTACGAGGTCAAGGTAAGCGTCAAGGCTAAAGGAAACATTGGTTATGAGCCTTCCGAAGTCAAGGAAGTAACGTTCACGATCAAGGTTACGTAACGGCAGTTATCTGCCTGAACCGGCCTTGGGCTTTGCTCCCATCAGAAAACTCAGCAAAGGGATCCTGTAAGCGGTCTCCGAACAGACTATGGTCACGGGATATGCGCATAAGACCGGCAGGAGATATGCCAGAATAGTATTGTTTCCTACAAGACCTGAAAGCCAGTACTGAAACAGAACGATCCACAGGAAATGAATGCTGAAGATGAGAAATGACCTTTGGGACAAGTAGTCTGCCACTTTGCCTGAACGGTCCATCACATGCTTTCCTATGCCGATCAATGCAAGGATCATGAACCATTCAGTAAAAGCTTTTGCAACCGTGTTAACTGCACCGAAATCTTTTCCGGACCAGATAAACATATAGACGTCAGCAATGCCTGCAAAAAGACCTGCGGCCAAAGAAACGAATCTGAACTTTTCCGTTTTTTCCAGCACATCGTCATTTGACAGGACGTAATAACCGATAAGGTAAACGTAAAGATACTCTGCAAAACTCTTTCCGCCTACAACCAGCAGATCGTATAAGAACGGAAGAGGTATCACAAAAAGACAGAGCGCCCAGAACGGCATGTTCCCTGCTCTTTCCTTTTTGAAGATCCGCTTTGACAGAGCAATGATCCCAATGCCCGCAACCGATATCACAAACAGAAAATAAAGAAACCAGAACTGGCCGACGCCAAACCCTCCGTCAAACCCCGACAGATCCGTCCACTTGGTAAAGAAGATCCTGTAATGCGCGAAAAAACCTCCGTCATAACCGCAGTTGGTCTTATCGCCTATATAGGCCATGACAGGACAAAAGACCAAAGTACCGAACACAAAAGGTATGATGAGTCTTTTTACCCTTTCGGCAATGAACTGTCCGTAAGAACGCTTCTTCAGCGCATACCTGGTACTTACTCCTGCCAGAAGGAACATTACGGGCATATAGAAAGGACTGCAGAAAACAATGAAACTGCTTATGACCTTGTCGGGACGAAAAAGAAAATAATTCAGCTCTCCCCAGGTGTTAAATGCCTGTGCGGCATGATAAGGGATCAACAGCAGTATGATCAGGCATCTGATGTTATCGATATAGTGTTTTCGCATGTTCTTCAGTTCAAGATCAGATGTTTTTATCATAACATTAAATGGTCCGGGACGAACCTCATGCCGATATCGGCCATTTCCTCATCACTTTCTTTCATACCGTCATTAAGCCACGCTATTGCTATTGCACCCACCGCTCCCATGGAACCGATGATGCCGTAATGTATATCCGCAGCTGAAGCCGCCATGTCAGATTCGATCCACAACGGGATCTTTTTAATTGTCGTTTCAAAGAGATCAGCCTTATATAAGATAGTAGCAGCGGCCTTATTCTTTCTTAGTGTCGAAAAGAACTCCAAAAACCACAATCTTGGATTTTTATAATATGCCGGATCTTTCATCTTTCTGGACAGTTCTGTTTGAAAAACACTTTCTATCTCAAGCACTATGTCTTCTTTCGAACCGTAATTCCTGTAAAATGACTGTCTCGATACGCCGGCACGCCGTACTATTTCAGAAATGGATATATCATCGAAATCTTTTGTCATTATTATTTCCAAAAAGGCCGTACATATAGACTCACGCGTAATCCTGTTTGCTTCATTGTTCGACAGGTGTCTGACCGTAACGGTATCCTTTTTTTCCATATCCAACCTCCGGTTAAACAAGGGGTGTTACAGAAACATATGTCAACTGTAACAGTTGTCAGCAGGTTAATTGACCGCTGATATCACCGATGTTACAGTTGTATCGTCGTTTCGTCAACGATGTAAGTATTAAGATCCGGGAAGTTAAGTATGGAACAAAATGCCAAGTCAGCTTTAGTTTTGATCAATCCTGCCGCCGGTTTGGGAACGGCAGAAGATTACTCCTCCGATATCATCAGCAAGCTTTCAGAATACGGATATAGATCAACAGTCACTTTTCTTAACGATCAATACGGTTTAATGCCCGATCAGGAAGCTCCCTCATATAAAGATGCTGACATAATACTCTGTTGCGGCGGAGACGGAAGCCTGAATCAGGTCATAAACGGATGTATTGATTCCGGATCCGGAGCCGCGATCGGATTGATCCCGTTTGGAAGCACCAACAGTTTTGCCGGGATCAACGGGTTATATAATGATTTCGATCCTGCAATGGAAACCGCTATTAACGGTAAGACTTTTAGATTCGATGCCGGCGTGATAAACGATAAGGCCTTCATTTTATCGGCTTCATTCGTATCAGCATCTTCTGTGAATTTCGTTACAAGCCAGCAGATGAAAAACCCGATAGACTATTCAAAACATATCCTGCGTGCCATCGGAGAACTGAACATGAATATGGGTCATTCTTTCCATATGGCGATAGATACGGCAGAAGGACAGATAGAAGATGATTTTCTTTATGGGGCAGTTTCGAATTATTCTGACGAAGTATCTAAAACCAATGACGGAATAATGGAACTCCTTCTTCTTAAAGTACCGAAAAACCACAAGGATGCACTCGATGTTTTGAATGTCTTGCGCAACGGTTCATTGGACCATCCTGCCATAATCACCACCAAGATAACGGGCGGGTCCTTTTCTTCAGATACAGAATTGGCATTATCGCTCGATGGTGAATTCAGCGGCTTCCAAAAAGCATTTGAATTGAATGTGCTCAAAGAAAGACTGACCTTCAAAACACCGGTGTGACCAGATCACGGCTCTTTACCAGTACTTGACCGACAGCGCATCGATAATTGACTTGTCACAGATATTCATGTATTCACTTGTCTTGTCTGTGACGGCGGAACAGAACTGGATAAGGTAAACATTGCCGTGATGTTCGCTCTTGCAGTACAGGCTGTCAGTCGAATATGACATCGTCTTTCCCGAGTGGCTGTAAACATCCACGCCGCCGGCAAACGGCACCACCGGGTGAGTGGTCCAGCCGCAGCCGTAGTCCATTTTCTTGTCGTAGTATTCGTTTATGGATTTGATCTGCAGGTCGAACATGATCTTGAGCGAATCCTGATTTATCAGTTTGCCTCCGATGAGAGCCCTGTCAAAAAGGATCATGTCGGCAGCGCAGGAATGAATGTCCCCTGCGCCCCTGCCGGTTTTCGGATCCTGGAAATATAACGACCCGAACAGTTCACCGATCTTGAATTCCGTAAATGTCTTATCTTCTTCGGGTACGCTCGTTAAGTCACCCTTCTTCATGCTGCTCGAGTGTGTCATGCCGCAGACGTCGAAGATGTTTTTCTGAACGTATTTGGAATAACTCATTTTCGAAACCTTTTCGATGATCATTGCGAGCAGGATGTATCCGGCATTGCTGTACCGGCAGTCGGTTCCGGGTTTATATAAAAGGTCCAGCGAGAAGAGGCTTTTCAGGAGTTCCTTGTCCGTGAAGCCGTCTGTGTAGTATTTTCTGGTGAAATCCTCATCAACAGAACCGTCCGGTTTGTAGTAAGCTGAATCCGGAAAGAACTCTCTTTCAAGCCCCGCCTGCATATGGAGTACATCGAAGATAGTGATCTCCTTGCCTTTCTCAAACTCAGGGAAATACTTGTCGAGCGTATCGCTTATCGAAAGCTTGCCCCGCTCAGCCAGCTGCAGGATACAGGTTGCTGTAAACATCTTGGTGACTGAACCTATCTCGTATGTTGTATAGGCATCGGCCTTCTTTCCGTCCTTATCAACTGCGGAAAGCCCCGAAATGAAGATGACCTTGTCATCGGTCGCAAGGATGCGGACACCCTTCATATCCTTGCATCTCTCGTTATCCTGCTTCATGCGGTAAACGAGGTATTTCCATTCCTCATCCGTGGTAGACCATGTATTGTCGGTTTCGTCATAGACCAGGCCTTCGGTAATATCGGCGGCAGGAGTCTTGGGTGCTTTGTCAGCACATCCTGTCAGAAGGAGCGTAAATATAACTATCAGTGCGCAGATCCTTTTTCGCATAAAGAACTAAAACTCCGTTCCTGATTTTCACTAATCAGATGTATATACTATTAACAAGATAGAGCATCCGGCATTTAAGACAAAGGGGCGGATTATGGCTGTTACCGGGTTATATTACAAACAGATCACTGTCAGCACTGTATCAGACTTCGCTTTTGAGGGGCTTATTCCCTTTGAAGGAGAAGAACTTGTGATGACCAAGATCTCCAGAAACAATCACAGTACGGAGATCTCGAAATACAAGCTGCCGCAGGAGACCATCGATCAGTTCCGTAACCTGATCGAAAAGCACAATATCACGGACTGGGCCGGAAAGACTCCTTCAGCACCTGCCATCATCCCCGGCGAACACACGGGGATTGCACATTTTCTCACTCTGAACTTCGACGATGGAACAAGCTCTGAGATAACTTTCAGGGAAACTGAAAACGGGAGCGAGGCAGCTACTGAGTTCCGCAGACTCTTCTTCGGCACTGCAATCAAAGAGAACATGATCTCCTTTGAAGAAGTCTATCCGAACCTCAAAGACTGCCGTGAGATAAAGGAAAAGCACGGACCCGTAGTTGCGGTTGAGACAGGCTCATTTTCCTGTGGCATGATGGCGGGCAGCAACGAAACCTACTATCAGACCGTCGAAAAGATCGAAGGAAAAGACGGCATGGTGCGTGTCATGGTCAAGGTAAAAAGAGGTGACAACCCTGAGCAGACATACAGCAAAGAGACTGAATCAGATATCTTTACGAAAGTTCAGGAACTGTCTGACAAAGAGAATCTCCCCGGCTGGAACTATGCCTGCATCAGCCCTGACGTACCGGTCGACTATTCCATGCGCCCGCTCGATTATTCCTCGAGCGGATGGCTTAACATCTACTACGACGATTCACTTATAACAGGTGCCCCGCGCATAAAGCGCACCATCGGTGAGATGGCATGCAAACTCGGCGGCAAAGAGGTCGACAGGATCATTACAGAATTAATAAACGACTGCGTTGTGAAGTCAGGCGCCAAGATCGATCTTTCGAACGACAATCCTTACCTTGCAGGATTTCAGCCTTTGGCATGCGTGGGAATGAAGAACTTGGTCGGAATGACTATGGAACAGCTGCGCGCTGCGCAGGAAGGCAGCTGGACATGCCGCAATTGCGGCACGACAGATCTGAAAGGCAATTTCTGCTCGGAGTGCGGCGCGTCGAGGTGCTGACATGAAAAAGATCATTCTGACCGTAATACTCGTATTCTCGATCTTTGCGGCAGTTTTATCCGCAGGCTGTTCACAACGTGAAAAGACTCTCTTCTCCTGTAAGCCGGATAACCTCATTGGTGTCAACGAAATAAAGATCAAGGGCAAGACCGTTACCATGTACTTCGACAGGGAACTCGCCACAAGGACCGACCGTACACCCCTGGGTGCAATGAACGGGTTCTTCAAAAACGGGAATGCCGAAGGGTTTGAAGTCGTCGTTTTCATTGACGGCAAAGAACAGACGGATCCCAAGATGGAACCCGTCACCGTGGACAGCGAAAACTGCACCATCAGTTTTGAGATCAAGGGCGTAAGAGCATCGAAGCTGACCGGTTTCAGGATACAGGATAAAGGTCCGGGATTCCCGTTCAAAGCGCTGGACAACAATTTCGTGAACTGCACGGTCGATATCAAAGAATCAAAGCTTTCGGTAAGTACTGCCGTAGAGGAAAGCTCCGGCTGGGAAAGACCGTTAGCTGGTTACTACGCAAGGATCAGCACCACATACTCGCAGACCTATGACAAGGAAAAGGAAACCTGGTCAGATCTTCAGTTCAAGAACGGCAGGACTGAAATGTGGTCCTGATCAAAGATCTGTCATGCCCAGATACTTTTCAGCGTATTCTTTAAGTGCCAGGTATTCGCGTCTGTAAAGTCCGTAATCCGGAAGGTTCCATGAGTGGTATTTCTCGTAGTCTCCGAACTCTTTAAGAGCTTCTTCAAAGGGCATCCAGACGTTTTTGTATTCGGCTTTTGCCTCGGCTTCAGTCAGGCTGACATGGCCGGTGTCTTCGATCAGCTCGCAGATGAAAAAGTGTGAGAAATGCTGCCATGTATCGAAAAACTCTTCGATCTCCATGTATTCCTCTATAGGCCTGACCAGCATGCCCGTCTCTTCCAGAAGCTCACGAACGCAGCACTCCTCAAGCGTCTCGCCTTCTTCAAGGCCTCCGCCGGGAGTGATGTATCTCTTGTTGTTTAATTCAAAACTGAGAAGCAGCCTTCCGTCTTTTACGATAATGCCTCTGCCGTTGTGACGGATATGCTCAACATATCCCTTATAGTCGTCGTTTGTCAGCTGTATCTTTTTCATACCCTTTACGCATTCCATTTATAGAGTCCGGCATAGATGCCGTTCTTAGCCATAAGCTCATCGTGTGTACCGCTCTCTTCTATTCCATTTTCGGTGAGAACCAGGATGCGCTCGGCGTTTCTGACAGTAGAAAGGCGGTGCGCGATTACTATCGTCGTTCTGTTCTTCGCGAGCTTCTCAAGAGACTCCTTTACGATGTTCTCGCTCTCATTGTCGAGAGCGCTCGTAGCCTCATCGAAGATAAGGATCGGCGGGTTCTTGAGGAACACCCTCGCGATCGAAAGTCTCTGTTTCTGACCGCCTGAGAGCTTTATTCCGCGCTGTCCGATGTCGGTGTCGTAACCGTTCGGAAGTTCCATTATGAAGTCATGAGCATTCGCAAGCTTGGCAGCCTCGATTATCT
>JAEEGH010003001.1_pt1 | contig 44904 bp, 38 predicted proteins | sample 9134181 | NCBI WGS metagenome assembly JAEEGH01 (sample SAMN16246544, study PRJNA631951) | gut metagenome | biome: gut microbiome; feature: rumen; material: DP-attached | host: Bos | place: Iran: Karaj | collected 2018-10
TGCTGTATAAGTTCCTGAACTCCTGCAACATTTTCTTCAAGAGGTTTGACCTAGACTGATGTTTGATGCATTTTTAAACAAACTCAAAGAGATATTCAGCTCAAGGCTTGTATATCTGTCGATCCTGATCATCGTGCTTTTCTCGATCTTGGTCGGCAGGATGTATTCGCTGCAGATACTTGCGGTGGCGACCGACGAGAACAATACTTCGAAGGACACGAATTACCAGTCCTACAAGCTTCGCTACACGGACAGCGTTCGCGGCAATATCTACGACAGGAACGGCAATCTGCTGGCATACAACGTACTGAGCTACAACATAGTAATGAGCAACAGCGCGAATTTCGGAAGCAACGCCGAGCGCAACGCGATGATAGCGAAACTGATCGACATCATCGAGCGCAACGGACACGAGCTGGAACTGGATTTCGCGATATATATTGACGAAAACGGCGAATTTGCTTTCAATCTTTCGGGCAATGCGCTGCTGAGGTTCAAAAAGAACGCTTACTGTCTTACAAGCGTCAATAAGCTGACCGACGAACAGAAAGAGGCCACTGCCGAAGAAGTATATAACTTCATGAAGAACGGCAACAAGCAGTCTCCGATGTTCGGCATATCGGACGATTACCCTGTCGGGCAGGCGCTGAAGATCATGACCGTAAGATACGCGCTGCTCACGCTGTATCCGCAGTATTCCGAGTTTACGATCTGCTCGGATGTCGATACCGTGACCATAGCGGCGATAGAAGAGAATTCGGCGGAGCTGAAAGGCGTAGAGATACGTCAGGTTACTTCGAGAGTATATAACGACAGCCTGTTCTTCGCACATATCCTCGGATATACGGGCAAGGCCACCGAGGAAGAGGCCGATGCGCTGAACGCCAACCTTGAAGAGGATATGTACAATACCTCGTCGGTTGTCGGCAAAACAGGCATTGAAAAAGAGATGGATTCACTGCTGCGCGGACAGAGCGGAGTCGAGGAACTCTCGGTCAGCGGTACCGGAAAGATCATTTCTTCGACCGTTAAATCATCGCCCGTCGCGGGTGACGACATTTACCTTACGATAGACCGTGAGCTGCAGATAGCCTGCTATCACATTCTCGAGAACAATATCGCGGCGATCCTTATTTCGAAGATCGTCAATTCGACGAGCTACGGCGGAAAGGGAGATTCGGCGAGTAAGATCACGATCCCCATTTACGAGGTATATAACGCATTTATCGCGAACAGCGTGCTCGATATCAGCCATTTCCAGGCTGACGACGCGACGGAACTTGAGCAGAAGATATACAACACCTATAAGACCAAAGAAGGCCAGGTGCTCGACAAGCTTCATGACATACTGTCGTATAATTCGCCGACGATCAACAGCAAGCTGACCGAAGAGTACGAAGGCTATATCGATTACATTTACTCGATGCTGAGGTCCAACCAGGTTCTCTTAAAGGAACTGATCGACCAGAAGGACCAGACCTATATTAAATACACCGAGGACAAGATCTCATTGAGCGAATTCCTGCAGCACGCGATAGACATGCAGTGGATCGACCTCGCGAAGCTCGGCATAGGCAGCGATTACAATACAAATAACGAAGTTTACGATAAGCTTATAGATTATGTTTTCGAAAAACTGTATAATAACACGGTATTCGAAAAAATGATCTACAGGGTGCTGATCTTCAACTACAAGATCTCCGGCAAGGATATGTGCCTGCTCCTGTACGATCAGGGCGTTCTCGAATATAACGAGAACGACTATAAGAGGCTTAAGAACGGCAGGATCGGAGCTTACTATTTTGTAAAAGAGAAGCTCACGAACCTCGAGATCACGCCCGGTATGCTGGCGCTAGAGCCCTGCAGCGGTTCGATCGTCATCACGGATGTCAATAACGGAGACGTGCTCGCCATGGTCACTTATCCGAGCTATGACAACAACATGCTCGCGAATAAGATCGACTGGGACTATTACAGCAAGCTGCTCGCGAACAGCGCGACTCCACTGCTCAACCGTCCCACACAGCAGCAGACGGCCACGGGTTCCACATTCAAGCCGCTTATGGCGCTCGCCGGAATGGCCGAAGGCGTCATAACAACTCAGACGAAGATCAAGGACGAGGGTCTGTTCGAACTCGTAGATCCTTCACCTAAGTGCTGGAAATATCCCGGCAATCACGGATGGATCAATCTGACGCAGGCGATACAGCACAGCTGTAACTATTTCTTCTATCAGGTCGGCTACAATATGTCGCTCGATGCAAAGGGAGAGTACAGCGACTCACTCGGTATCTCGAAGATCCAGAAATACGCTTCCTGGTTCGGTCTTGCGGATAAGTCCGGAGTAGAGGTTCCGGAGTCCACGCCCGCGATATCCAGTACCGACGCGGTACGTACTTCGATCGGTTATTACCACAATTTCGCACCGATACAGATCTCCAGATACGTTACCTCGGTAGCGAACAAGGGAACCGTATTTAACCTGACGATCGTAGACAAAACGGTAAATAAAGAGACGGGCGAAGAGACAGACAACAGCGCGACCGTATTCAACCGGATCGACAGCTACACCGATAATCAGTGGAACGCGGTGCAGAAGGGTATGTACGACGTGGTTAATACCTCGGCGAACAGCCTGAACACGCTTTACGGCGATCTCGGCTTCAAGGTTGCGGGAAAGACCGGAACCGCGCAGGTTTCGCTGACGCACCCCAGCCACGGTCTGTTTATTTCATTCGCGCCGTATTCGAAACCCGAAGTCAGCGTGACCGTCGTTATCCCGAACGGATACGCATCGGCCAATGCGGCAAAGCTCGCGCGTGAGGTTTACGGCCTCTACTTTAACGACGAGAATAAGGAAGAGCTCCTGAGCGGAGATCTTACCACAACAAACGTTACCAATATCACGGTATCCGACTGATAAAGAATAATATCACTATAAGTACAGTGAGATTCTAAAGAGGAGAGTCAAAGCATATGGATAATTCGGTAGTGATCAAGGGAAGCAGAAACGGAATTATCGTGGTTCTTGACGGACAGGTCGAGTTCGGCATCTTAAAGGACATGGTCGCTAAGAAGTTTGCCGATTCGTCGAAGTTCCTCGGGAACTGCAAGACGGCTGTGCGCTTTGAAGGAAGGGACCTGACCCGCGGCGAGGAGATGGAACTGCTCGATGTTATCGGAGCGAATTCCGATCTCGAGGTAGTATGCATCTTAAGCGAGGATCCGCATGAGACGAGCAGCTTCGCTCAGGCGGTGAACAAGTCGCTTATGGAGACCGCAGGCAATACGGCCACCTTTTACAAGGGCAATTTAAGATCCGGCCAGCAGCTTTCAAGCGACAACAGCATTATCTACGTCGGCGACATAAATCCCGGCGCGGCGATCAGTTCGAACGGCAACATCATTGTGCTCGGCGCTTTAAAGGGCAATGCCGTCGCAGGCGCATCGGGCAACAGGGACGCGTTTGTTTTCGCTCTCGACATGAATCCGATGCAGATACGCATCGCGGACACGATTGCACGTGCTCCCGACAACCCTGACCGCAATCAGGCCAAGGAATCGAAGATCGCATTCCTTGAGGATGAGAATATTTATATCGAACCGGTCACCAAATCGATCCTTAACGACCTCAGGATCGGCTAAAATAAAGGAACTTATTACAGGAGGAAGAATTCAAGATGGGTGAAGTAATCGTTGTAACGTCCGGCAAGGGCGGAGTAGGCAAGACCACCACCACGGCAAATGTCGGCACAGGTCTCGCAAAGCTGGACAAGAAGGTTGTTCTTATCGACACCGATATAGGACTGCGCAATCTGGATGTTGTTCTCGGACTTGAGAACCGCATCGTTTATAATCTCGTAGATGTTATAGAAGGAAACTGCCGCATTAAGCAGGCTTTGATCAAGGATAAGAGATATCCCAATCTTTATCTTCTTCCTTCAGCCCAGACCAGGGATAAATCAGCCGTAACTCCCGAAGAGATGAAGCTCCTCTGCGAGCAGCTTAAGGGCGAGTTTGACTATATCATCATGGACTGCCCCGCAGGTATCGAGCAGGGCTTCAAGAACGCGATCGCAGGCGCCGACAGAGCGCTTGTAGTTACTACGCCCGAAGTATCGGCCGTACGTGACGCGGACCGCATCATCGGCCTTCTCGAGGCCAACGAGATGAAGAAGACCGAGCTGATCGTTAACCGCTTAAGGATCGACATGGTAAACCGCGGCGACATGATGTCGAGCGACGATGTTGTTGAGATCCTTGCGATCGATCTGATCGGTATCGTTCCCGACGACGAGAAGATCGTTGTTTCCACGAACAACGGTGAACCTCTCGTAGGCGATGAGTCACTTGCAGGTCAGGCTTACATGAACATCTGCCGCAGAATTTGCGGAGAGGACGTTCCTTTCCTTGATCTCAACGCAAAGAAGGGCTTCTTTGCAAGACTTTTCAAGAAGAATTAAGGGGGAGAGCGTATTATGTCAGTATTTGATTTCTTTAAGAAAAAGCCCTCTTCAAGCAATACAGCGAAAAGCAGACTTCAGCTGGCTCTGGTTTCCGACAGGACAGGATGCTCGCCGGAGATAATGGAGAAGATCAAGAACGATATTATCGATGTTCTGCGTAAGTATATTGAGATCGATCTTGACGGCCTGGACATCAATATCCAGACAAAGAATGAGAACGGTGAGCTTACAGGTCCCACTCTTTTGGCGAATATTCCCATTAAAGAGCTTAAGCGCCACGAAAGATAAGCAGGCTTTAACAGATGTTTTTGATTAACTTTGTAAAATCGATTTTCAACTTCAAGGCCTACCGCTTAAAGCACGCAGCTTTCAACGTACTGTTTCTGGTATACCTGCTCGGATTCCTCGGAGCTTATCTGATCAAGATACTTCAGGATTCGGATGAGAGGCTTTACCAGAAACATGTAATGGGACTGCTTGTGGGTCTCGGAGTTATCCTTGTAATATCTCTGATCGATTATCACTTTATCGCCAAATGGTTTGTGGTACTGTATCTGGTCAATATGGCGCTGCTGCTGATATGCCGTTACAGCAATTCGCTACCGATCTACGGATGGTCGCATTATCAGGCGAGGAGATGGATAAAGATCGGAGGAGATCCGACCGCCGGTATGGATAACAAGGGATTTGAGTTCATGCCATCCGAGGTTACGAAGATCGCGCTGATCATATTCATGGCGAAATACTTTGATATTTGCTACAAGAAGATAAAAAAAATCTGGGTGCTTCTGCTTGCGATAGCTCTGATGGGAGTTCCCACGCTGATGATCTTCATGCAGCCCGACCTTTCGACTACGATATGTCTGGTTATGATCTTTGCGGTACTCGTATTTGTTTCGGGAGTGCCTTACAAGTTTATATTCCCGATCGTCGCCGTAGCGCTGCCGATAGCGATAGGACTTATTTGGTATGTACAGCAGGATTTCCAGGTGCTGCTGACCGAGTGGCAGCAAAACCGTGTGCTTGCGGCTTTGCATCCCGAAGAGCATCCTGAGCTTATGTACCAGCAGAACAACGCGAAGTCAGCGATACAGTCAGGTGGTATGATCGGTAAGTTCCTTATGGGCGAGAACCTGAAAGGCACATTTTACGTTCCGGTAAAGGAAAGTGACTTTATATTTACGGCCGTTGGCGAAGGCTTCGGCTTCATAGGTGCGATCGCAGTATTACTTACGTATTTCATCATGATCGTGCTTATCATCAGGATAGGAAAGAGAGCGAAGGATTATCTGGGTATGATGCTCGCGATTGGCATCGGAGCCCTGATAAGCGTACAGGTATTCATCAATATCGGCGTTGTAACGTCATTGCTCCCGAATACGGGTATTCCGCTTCCTTTCATGAGTTCAGGTCTGTCGGCGTTATTCATAAATCTTGTCACGATAGGACTGCTGATGAACATCAGCATGCAGCCGAAGGAAGATGTCCCGAAGCCTGTTGATGAATTTGAATTTCTCGAATGACGCCTGTGATCCAAGGCTGATTTCGATCATATAATGTTATTAGGGGAATGGAGAAGGTTTACGATGAATGTTGGTTTTATTGCACATGACGCAAAGAAGGTACTGATGCAGAATTTCTGCATCGCTTACCGCGGGATCTTGAGCCGCCATACACTTTACGCCACCGGAACGACCGGAAGGCTGATCGAAGAGGCGACGAATCTTCCCGTGCATAAGTTCCTTGCGGGACATCTGGGCGGAGAGCAGCAGTTCGGAGCTTTGATCGAACATAATGAGATGGACCTTGTGATCTTCCTGCGTGATCCGCTGAATCCCAAGAGCCACGAGCCCGATATTGCGAATGTAGTGTCGCTCTGCGATACCCACAATATCCCGATCGCGACTAATCTTGCCACCGCTGAGCTTCTGATAAAGGCTCTTGAGCGCGGCGATCTTGACTGGAGAGAGTTATATCACTGATGAAACGTGTTTGCAGCATAATTGTCGTTTTAGCGCTGATGTGCGCTCTTGCGGGCTGTGTGTCGGACCGGCAGACTGTCGATCCGACTTACTTTACCTCCGGATATGCGAAGCTTCATCCCGTGCATGAGGCCTATGAAACGGGCTTTACGTTCTCGGGACTCGCCGATTCGCAGAAATTCTTATATCAGGACATCTGCTTTTCGAGCGTAGAGAAGCCGAATCCGCAGCTTGCTGATATTTCCGCGGTATCGGCCGCCTGCTATGACGTGGACAGGGCAGAGGTCATCTACTCGAAGAATATCTTTGAGAAGGTATATCCTGCAAGTACCACTAAGCTTTTGACAGCATATGTGGCGGCGAGATATACCGAACCTTCGGATATTGTAACGATCCGGAAGGACAATTGCGGCATCGAGATCTCGGGAGCGCAGAAGACCGGCTTCAAAGCGGGCGATACGATCACGATGGAAGATCTGATGTACTGCCTTCTGATGTTCTCGGCGAATGACGCCGCAGTGGCGATCGCGGAGCACGTGAGCGGTTCTGTGGACGCATTCTGCAAGCTGATGAATTCCGAGGCGGCTGCGATAGGCGCGACGGGTACGCATTTTACGAATCCGCACGGTCTGCAGGATGTGAATCATTACACCACGGCCTACGACATTTATCTTATTTTCAATGAGTGCCTTAAGAATCCCTATCTGAAGGGCATCATGACCGGATCCTCGCATGTCTCGAAGATCTACAGTACCGACGGTACTGTGAGGGACTATGAAGTTGTTCCGACCAACTATTACGCGAGAGGTCTTACGACCGCACCCGAAGGGATCACGGTCCTGTGCGGAAAGACCGGAGAGACGATTGCTGCGAAGAACTGTCTGATCGTTTATTCGGAAACTGCGGACGGACACGGGTATATCACGGAGCTGTTCAAAGCGACGGACAGGGACACCGTTTACAGGGAAATGAACCTGCTTCTGGCTATTTGTCTGAACCATAAATAGATGGTCATTTTTTACCTCTTTTGACTTGTTTATTAAAGTTTCGTGGTATATAATAATTTATGCAGAGTGATACATAGTTGGGGTTTGCATTGTTCTGCGAAATTACAATCCGAAAGGGGCGATTTCATATGATACAGATTATTGCCGGCAGCAAAGGCAAAGGAAAAACACCTATTCTCCTTGATAAGGCGAACACAGAGGCTTCAGCATCGAAGGGCTCGGTAGTTTACCTTGACAAGAATTCAAAGCACATGTACGAACTGAACAGGAATGTTCGTTTGATCAACATACGTGACTATTTCGTGGACAGTCCCGAAACCTTCCTCGGTTTTGTATGCGGTATGGCTTCTCAGGATCATGACCTTGAGAAGGTATTTTTAGACAGCTTCCTTGCTCTTTCGGGAGTTGAGGGAACCGATACTGATTACGGCCCGATCCTCGATAAGCTTGAGATCATTTCGGCGAAGTTCCATATTGACTTTGTGATCAGCATCTGCGTTGACGGATCACAGATACCCGACCGCTTCAAGGATAAGGTTATCGTTTCATTATAAAGCTAAAGCAGTTTAGAAAATCCATCTCAGCCCGGTGAAACCTGCCGGGCTGATTTTTAAAGGCCATGAGAAGAGACAGAGATCAGGAAAACGACAATATTGTTAATATAGACGGCAGCCGTTTTACGGGAACCGGCAGAAACAAATACTCGCGGGGCTTCTTATCGAAGATCACTCCCGAGCATATCGGAGCTGCCGTTTTTTTGCTTGTATTTATTTATCTGTGCATAAACCTCTATATTTACGCGACCAAGGAACAGGTTTCGATATACGAGGTGCAGGGACAGAATTTAAGCTACGACCGTTCTTATCCCGCTGTATGCATAAGGGATGAGCAGCTGGTTTCGTCGACTTACTCGGGCTATGTGAATTACTATATCCAGAACGGACGCAAGTGCGCTAAGAGCAGTGTTGTATACTCGGTCGATGCTTCCGGGAATAATGTTTATTCCGCGCTGAATTCGAATTTTGAAGACATCAGCCTTTCTTCGGATGAGATCAGGAAGATCAAGTCGGATATATCGGGCGCCATGAAGAGCTATACAGGCGCGGATCTTTCCTGGACTGAGAGTTTCAAGACTTCTCTGGTCGAGACGCTTTACGATTATGTGAGCAGGAATGCGCTTGCCGAGATGGACAGACTGTCTTCGGCGGGCAATTCTTCCTCGGATTTCCATTCGGTCAGGTCCGACCGCTCCGGCGTTATCTCATATACGACTGACAGCCTCTGCGGTACCGCGGCGGACGCCGTGACAGCGGACATGATCAAGGATTCTTCGGTAAAGCCTTATTCGTTGAGGAACGCGGGACTCATTTCCTCCGGAGATACCGTATACAGGATCTGCGATAATGAAGAATGGTCGATCGTGGCTCTCGTTACCGAGGACTTTTACGTTAATAATCTTGAGACACGCAATGTGACCGTTTATATCGACGGGGGCCTGACTCCCGTAAAGGGACAGCTGAAGCTCCTTCGCAAGGACCAGGATTATCTTGCGCAGATCATGCTCAACGAATACATGTCGGCTTATATGGATACGAGATTCGTTTCGATCGAGTTCGATTACGAGACCGAAGAAGGGCTCAAGATCCCGAAGACCGCCATTACGCAGAAGGGCTATTACATCGTGCCTTTGACCGTTTTCTCTGCGGATGAAGCGGCAGGCGGATATGTTTTAAAGCGTGAGATATACGACGCTTCCACCGGAGCTGTAGGATACGATGATATTTACACGAGAAAGTACTATTCGGACGGATATTACGCATACATTGACACGAATGTGGTGAACGAAGGCGACATCCTCTGCAATCCGGATACCGGCGAGAGAGTGAAGGTTGCGACCGTGAACTTTCTTGACGGCGTGTACTGCGTGAATAAGGGCTATTACGTATTTACAAGGATCGAGAAGCTCCGTTCGAACGATGAATACACGATTGTTAAGAAGAATACAAAGGACGGGCTGAGACTCTATGACCATATCGCGCTGAACGCGGCGGATGCGGTTGAGGGAAAGATCATTTACTGATCTGAGATAAGAAGCCTGAAGGGAGATGATCCTATGCTTACCAAAGAAGAGATAGGCAGGAATCTTGCCGTTATCGAAGGGAGGATATCGAAGGCGTGTGAGCGCTCGGGACGTGACAGGAGCGAGGTCACGCTGATAGCAGTCAGCAAGATGAATCCTGCGGAGGCTGTGATCGCGGCACATGAATGCGGGATAGATACCTTCGGTGAGAATAAGGTTCAGGAGCTCTGCGGAAAACTCGAAGTGATCGACGCGAAGCTTAACTGGCATCTGATCGGACATCTCCAGACTAATAAAGTTAAATATATTGCGGGGAAGGTTGCGATGATCCATTCGGTCGACAGTCTGAAGCTGGCCGAGGTCATTGACAAAGAGTCTGAAAAGGCCGGAGTCGTGACAGATATACTGCTCGAGATCAATATAGCGGGAGAGGAATCAAAGTACGGTATAGCGCCTTCGGACGCCGAGGATCTGGCCCGCAAAATAGCGCCTTTTAAACATGTCAGGATATGCGGTCTGATGACTGTTGCGCCCGAGACGGACGAGCCCGAAACCAACCGTTCTTATTTTCGTCAAATGCGGGAATTAAGTGTTGACATAGCTTCTAAAAACATCGATAATATTTTTATGAATGTGCTTTCCATGGGCATGACGGGGGATTTTGAGGTCGCCGTTGAAGAAGGCGCAACTCATGTGAGGGTTGGCACCGGAATATTCGGTGCACGAGATTATACCAGGTAAGGGGCTGTAATATGGCTAATTTTTTTAAACAACTTTTAGATACTCTGAAGCTTCAGGATGATGACGAATCCTTTGCAGCATATGAGAATTCGGTAAATTCAAAGCGCAGGTCGTCCGAGGCGCCCGCTCCGGGAAAGAGTGATTTTTCGGCGAAGAGACCTTCGTCGTCGGCATCGCAAGCTTCCGCACCGAGATCTTCTTCCGTTTCGGGAGACGGCACGCAGGTTAAGAAGGCTCATTCAGCCAGCAATTACGGCACTTCCACATATATCGAGAGCCGCAACAACAGCAAGACGCTCCGCATGGAGAGACCCGAGGGCAGTAAGGTCGTTCCGATCAAGACCACACGCGACGGTCTTGAGGTTTGCGTCATGAAACCCAAGAATTTCGAGGATTCGCAGGATATCTGCGATGTATTGCTCTCGAACTGTGTTGCGATCGTTAATCTTGAGGACAACGACATCGTTGTTTCTCAGCGTATCATGGACTTCATTTCCGGCGCTGTTTACTCGGTTAACGGTAAGCTTTTCCAGATCTCCGATCTGATCTTTATCGCAGCGCCCGGTACTGTTGACGTATCCGGTGACTACAACGACATTCTGGCTCAGACCGGATATGACGTTCCGCTGCTCAGTAAGTCCATGTAAGTTCAGAGGGGGATTGGGGTATGGTAACACCTGTAGAGATACAGAACAAGTCGTTTAAATCCGGTGGACTCGGATACGATAAAAGAGACGTTGACAATTTTATGCGCGATATCCTGAACTCCTACGAGGAGCTCTATCGCCAGAATATGGAGCTGAAGGACAGGGTTGCGGTACTGAATGAGGGTATCCAGTACTACAAGACCATCGAGAAGACACTGCAGAAGGCTCTGGTGCTCGCGGAGAAGACCGCTGAGGAGACCAGGAACAACGCCGCAAAAGAAGCAAAGCGCATCGAGAAGGAGGCCACCACAAAGGCCAACATCATGCTTGCCGATGCGAAGAACGAGCTTGAGGTGCTTCATCAGCAGACCATTTCGCTGATACAGCAGTACGAGAAGTACAAGCTTCAGTTCAAGAATCTGGCGAACGCTCAGATCGAGATGCTTTCTTCTGAGGCTTTCAGCATCAATATCCAGAATCTCGACGCGTTTGTGAGCAATCCGCTTTCATTCGACGCTTCGATGGGGAATTCACAGAAGCCCGATGCAGGCGCCGCACCCGAGAGCGACAAGGCGGATCAGTCATCCGGACACCTTTCCGATGAGGATTCGGACGCCGAATTCGATTTTTCAGATTATGACCTTGAAGGTCAGGAAGAGTTTGATTTTGTAGATCTGAACGAAAGTGATGAATGAATTAACGGTCCACGGTGTTTATCGTGGACCTTTTAACAATATTACGGAGGTTTTTTATCGATGAAGAAGAGATATGTCGTCGATATCATATTGCTTATAGCGGCCGGAGTTCTGGTATGGTTCGACCAGTTCACGAAGGCGATGGCTGTGAGACATCTGGCGGACGGACCGTTCGTGATCTGGGAAGGCGTATTTAAGCTTGTATCGCATACGAATTCAGGTGCGGTATGGGGGATACTGAGCGGAAAGACATTATTCCTCGCTGTATTTACGCTGATAGTGCTCGGTGCGATGCTGTTCGTGTTCTTTAAGATCGACTGGCAGTACAGGCGCTTAAGAGCGATGAAGCTGGTCCTGATGTTTGTGGCCGCCGGCGCGGTCGGGAACCTGATCGACCGCATCAGACTCGGATATGTTATTGATTTCCTTTATTTTGAACTGATCGATTTCCCCGTGTTCAATGTTGCGGACTGCTACATCACGGTTTCGATGTTTGTCATCCTGCTGCTCGTATTATTCTTCTATAAGGACGAGGATTATAATCTGATATGGCCAAAGAAATCTCAATCGTCTGCGACGGATTCACCGACGGACTCAGAATAGACAAATTCCTTTCGGAAAACTGCGAAGAGCTCTCGCGCAGCTATATACAGAAGCTGATCGCGCAGGGACTCGTCACGGTCGCGGGTGCTTCGGTAAAGGCCAGTTTTAAAGTCTCTGACGGAGATGAGATAGCGTTTACCGTGCCGGACAATACAGTTCCGGACATTTTGCCCGAGGACATTCCTCTCGACATTTTCTATGAGGATACAGACATTCTGATAGTCAATAAGCCCAAAGGAATGGTGGTACATCCCGCTTCGGGCGTATTTACCGGGACTCTGGTCAATGCTTTGATGTTCCATTGCGCCGGACAGCTCTCGGGGATCAACGGAGTCGAAAGACCGGGCATAGTCCATCGGATAGATAAGGATACCACCGGACTGCTGGTGGTGTGTAAGAACGATAAGGCGCACAGGAATGTCGCCGAACAGCTTAAAGAACACTCTGTCACGAGAAGATATGAAGCTATCTGTATCGGTTCGCTGAAGGACGATGAAGGAGTTATAGATGCTCCGATAGGCAGGAACCCCAACGACCGCAAAAAGATGGCGATAAATCGCGTAAACGGCAAGGAAGCCGTAACACATTATAAGGTACTTGAGCGGCTGAACGGTTATACACATATAGAGTGCAGGCTCGAGACCGGACGTACGCATCAGATTAGGGTGCATATGGCTTCAACAGGCCATCCGCTTCTCGGAGATACAGTATACGGAGGCGAAAGACCGGGCTTTAAGACGGAGGGACAGTGCCTGCACGCCGGAGTTTTGGGGCTGATTCACCCGACGAGCGGGGAATATATGGAGTTTAAGGCGGAGCTGCCGGAGTATTTTACGGCACTTCTTGAAAGGCTTAGGGCATAAGAACATACACCTTTGAGGCAGATACATGAAAAGAAAGTTCACGGCTAAACTGAATGACTGGATAGAGAGCGGCGCTGATGCGCCGCTTCTTGTACTGGGGCCGCGAGGCGTAGGGAAGACGTATACGGTATGCGAGTTTGCCGAGAGCAGGCGTGAGAGGAGTATCTACGTTAATCTTGAGACGGATGCTTCCGCGAGGTTTTTCTTTGATAGAGGCGGATTTGGGAATGCCCGTGATGCTGTTTATGCCTTTCTGGGGCTTGAGAATGATGCATCGGCGGACGATATCCTGCTGATATTCGATGAAATCCAGGCCTGCAGGACATTATGTGCGCTGTTTGAAGCCCCGTACAGCCGTTTTGACATTAAAGTGATCTGTGTTTCGTCATTTGCTTCCCAAAGCCTTATTTCGGCCTTTAAATGCGCTCATATGGGACCGATGGGCTTTGACGAGTTCCTTGAAGGCACCGGCAGGGAGTGGTACAGCGAGCTGATAAAGGGACATTTTGAGAAAAAAAGAGCCGTTCCGCAGATGCTGCATAATGAATTGCTCGAGATGTGGGACGATTATCTGCGCGTAGGCGGCATGCCGGAAGCTGTTCTGGAATATGCTGCGAATAACGACTCGGTCAATATAGAAGAGCGTCAGAGAAGATGCATCAGTGCGATATTTGACGATATCGGCAGGTACGGCAATCCTAAAATGCGCGATGTGCTCGAAGTCATTCCGGATCATATGGCAATCGGAAGGAGACGCTTCACCCTGAACCTGATCAGAAGGGGAGTGACCGCATCGATGTACCGTGACGCGATCGAAAATTTGGCTGCGAACAGGATCGTTTTCATGAGCAGAAGGCTAGACCACGAGGAGAGCTTCGGACTGACTCTTTTTGACTGCGGACTGGCCGGATATTTGCTCAAAAGCGGTCATGAGATAGCTGTAGAACGACTCGAATACCAGCAGCTTAGTGCATCATTGGCTTCGGAACTCGGAGAAAAAAATGAACTGTTTTACTTCGAATCGGAGACCGGAGCGAAAACAGATCTGCTTTACAGGACCGAAAACGGATTTGTGCCGGTTGAGTTTAACCAGGGCAGGGGAAGACACGGAAAAAGCCTTGCGAAGATCGCTGAAAACCACGCTGTAGCATATATTGTGGCTGTCGGGAGAGACAACTACAAATTAGAGAATTCTGAGCTGAAAATCCCGGTTTACGCATCCTTTCTATTGGAATAGTATGTACTGACTACGTATGTAGAATTGTGAAATTTCTGTGAAATTTCTGTTGACAAATTTGTTCTATGGCTATAGAATAAGTTATGTCACAGTTCTGCTACAGTTGTAGTAGAGACACAATATAATGTATATGGTGCATATATGGGCGAGATAAGATTACATGAAGGTGAATTGAATGTCATGGAGCTGCTCTGGTCGAACAAGATGCTCGCAGCGAAGGACATTGCAAAGATCATAAAAGAATATATCGGCTGGGAAAAGAACACTTCCTATACGGTCATCAAGAGACTGATCGATAAGGGAGCGATCGAGAGGATCGAACCCGGTTTCTACTGCAAGGCTTTGGTTACGAAGCCCCAGATCAGGGTCATCGAGACGAACGCTCTTCTTGAGAAATTGTTTGACGGTTCTTTTTCCAATCTTTTTGATGAGTATCTCAGATCACACAGACTCAGTGCGACAGAGATACATGAGCTCGAGCACATGCTCGCTACTTACAGATAATACGTTCGAAATAAATGGTGGAGAACGGGGTTTTGTTTTATGAACGGGGAAGCACATCCGAGGGGTGTGCTTTTCTTCGTGAAGGAGATATATGGCTAATTTTACCGAAAAGGCAATTAAAGAATCATTTATAAAGCTTCTTAACGAGCGGTCGCTTGACAAGATCACGGTGAAGGATATTGTCGAGGATTGCGGGATAAACAGGAATTCATTCTATTATCATTATCAGGATGTGCCGACCCTGCTCGGAACCATAGTGAGGGAACAGTCCGAGGTAGTTATAACGGAATATCCGACCGTTGATTCTCTAGAAAGCGCCATGGAAGCGATCATCAGCTTTGCCATAAAGAATAAGAACGCGGTATTGCATATATTTAATTCAATCAGCCGTGATATTCTAGAGAAGAATCTGTCGGATCTGTGTGAGGACGTGATCGGAAAGTATGTCGATACGATCATTTCAGATATGAAATACAGTGAGGACGACAGGCGTATCATCGTTGGATTCTTAAAGTGCGAGTTCTTTGGAGTCACGGTTGACTGGATCAACGGAGGCATGAAAGAAGATCTTATGAAGGACAGCCGGAGATTCTTTGAGATGATGCCTGCGCTGCTTAAAGGCGCGTTGAAAATTACTGAGTCTATTAACAAGTAAATAAAATACCCTTGTATTGTCAAATGAAGTATTTGGGCAGAACCCTGAATGTGTCTGAAAATCGGACACGGAAGAGGTTCTGTCTTTTTTTATGTCAATTTATGAGTTGTTGCCCTAAATCGTTACAGTAAGGGGTATCTGACCGTTTTATTATGCCTTCCGGGGCTGTATTATGGCCTCAACAAAGAAAGAGAGCCTGATGCCAATTGAGGCAGATGGTAAAAGAAGGAGGCGAAGGATATGCGTTCGACAACATCGATGAAAACAGCAAAGTTTGGTTGTGTTGCAAGTTCGGTCCTGTTCTGCATCTTCGGAATACTGCTTATGATATTCCCCGGGATATCGATCTCACTGATCGGAACACTGGTCGGATGTTCGATGATCGTATTCGGAATATTCAAGATCATCGGATACTTCTCGAAGGATCTGTTCAGACTGGCGTTTCAGTATGATCTGGCGTTCGGAATACTGCTTGCGGTACTCGGAGTCATAGTACTGATAAAACCGGGCGAGATACTTAACCTGCTCTGCATTACACTGGGTATCGCGATACTGGCAGACGGATTGTTCAAGATCCAGATAGCGGTTGATTCAAAAGCGTTCGGTATCGGTAAATGGTGGCTGATCTTCATTTCGGCAATACTTACCGGATGCATTGGCCTGATATTGATATTCAGACCGGCAGAGACAACCGTTTTGGCAATGACACTTCTTGGGGCTGCGCTTTTGCTGGACGGCATCATGAGCCTGATCACGGTTCTGTCTACCGTAAAGATAATACGGCATCAGCAGCCGGATGTGATCGAAGTCAGATATAAGGAAGTTTAAGAGAGGAGAATGTAAGATATGAAATTCGGTAAAACAGTTGCCAAAAACCGCGTACTGATACTGATCGCAGCGATCCTGCTCATGATCCCGTCGGTTCTCGGCATGGCAAAGACCAGGATCAATTACGATATGCTGACCTACCTGCCTTCAGATATCGATACAGTAAAAGGACAGGATCTGTTGATGGATGATTTCGGGAAAGGCGCGTTCTCGCTGGTAATGGTCGAGAACATGCAGCCCGGGGATGTTTCGAAGCTTGCTGATCAAATCAGGGAAGTAAACCACGTTGCAACGGTTCTCTGGTATGACTCGTTCATGGACGTCAACATTCCTATGGAGCTGCTTCCCGATAAGATCTACGATGCATTCAACAAAGGCGACGCGACTATGCTCGCGATCTTCTTTGACAGCTCCACATCCGATGATGTAACGATGGATGCGATCCGTGAGATCAGAAAGATCTGTACAAAGGATTGCTACGTAACGGGCATGTCGGCGCTGGTTACTGACCTTAAGGATCTGTGCGAGAAAGAGGAGCCTATCTACGTCGGACTTGCTGTTGTATGCGCTCTGGCAGCGATGATGATACTGCTTGACGGTTGGCTCGTTCCGCTTGTATTCCTTACAAGCATCGGGATGGCGATCCTTTACAACATGGGCACGAACTACTTCTTCGGCGAGATCTCGTACATTACAAAGGCGATATCCGCAGTGCTTCAGCTGGCCGTAACAATGGACTACTCGATCTTCCTCTGGAACTGCTATAACGAAAAGCGCCGGACGATCGAAGACAAGGAAGAAGCGATGGCAACGGCCATCAGGGATACGCTTACTTCCGTTGTCGGAAGCTCGGTCACAACGATCGCAGGTTTCATTGCCCTCTGCTTCATGAGCTTTACAATGGGTAAGGACCTCGGCGTGGTTATGGCCAAGGGCGTTCTGCTCGGCGTGATCGGCTGCGTTACGACGCTTCCCGCACTGATCCTTGTACTCGACAAGCCGCTGCAGAAGACCAGACACAGATCCATTATCCCGAAGATGGACGGCTTCTCGAACGTACTTACAAAGTATTTCCCCGTACTTTTGATAATATTTGCAATACTTATCGTTCCCGGCTATTACGGATATTCAAAGACCAATTCGGAAGTTTATTACGATATGGGCAAATGCCTTCCTTCGAATATGGACTTCGTAACGGCACAGGAAAGACTTAAAGACACATTCGGCGTAGCATCGACGCACATGGTACTTGTTGATGCGGATACTCCTTCCGAAGATGTAAGGAGCATGCTTGACGAGATGAACGGGGTTAAAGGCGTTCAGTACGCGATCGGCCTTGAATCGGTGCTCGGAGCGGACATCCCGGCCGACATTCTTCCCGATTCGATCACAGAGATGGTAAAGAGCGACAAATGGGAGCTGCTCCTCATCAATTCGGAATACGCTCCGGCTTCCGATGAAGTAAATGCTCAGATCGATTCGCTCAACAACATCCTTAAGAAGTACGATCAGGGCGGAATGCTGATCGGCGAGGCGCCCTGCATGAAGGATATGATCGAGATCACCGACAAGGATTTCGCAACCGTAAATATCGTATCGATCGCAGCTATCTTCGTGATCATCCTGCTGGTTGAAAAGAGCATTACATTGCCCGTTATCCTGATCTCGGTAATTGAACTCGCGATATTCATTAACCTCGGACTTACGCATTATCTCGGCGGAACGCTGCCGTTCATCGCACCGATCTGCATCAGTACGATACAGCTTGGCGCAACGGTTGACTACGCGATACTTACAACGACCAGATACAAGCAGGAGAGGATCTCCGGAAGCTCGAAGAAGGACGCGGTAAAGAAATCACTTACAACTTCGATCCCTTCGATCATCGTCAGCGGTATGGGACTGTTTACTGCGACCGTCGGAGTTGCGATCTATTCGGATATCGACATCATCAGCTCAATGTGCATGCTGATGGCCCGCGGCGCTTTGATCAGTATGGTTGCGGTAATTCTTTTCCTGCCCGCACTGCTGTTACTGTTTGATAAAGTGATCGCAGCAACCACGCTTGATATGCATGAAGTCGTAAAGCGGGAGAAGAAAGAAAAGACCACAGTACACACAGCACATGCATAAGAGTTAAAAATAAAATTCTTATTATTTGGGAGGCAAATCATGAAGAAGAATTTATATAAGGCACTGGCCGTAGTTTTGAGCGCAAGTCTGATCGCAGGCGCAGGCGCAACATATTATGTAAGAGCCGAAAAGAGCGATGAAGACGCTGCATCGGGCATTCTCTCGTATGTTCAGAAAAAGGATTACGAGGCGCAGCTGTTCCAGGACGAGACAGTATATGTCATCAACAATAATGACGGCGACACTCAGAAAATGATTGTTGTCGACAAGCTTAAGGACAACGAAGCCGGCACAGATACAGTAACCAAAAAGCAGCTGAATTCGGAAACGCCCGTAGAAGTAAAGGTAACTTATACACTGGACGGAATCGAAGTTAAAGCCGCCGATCTGGCAGGTAAGAGCGGTCATGTGACGATCACCTACGATTACACAAATAAGCAGTATGAGACGGTTAACATCGCAGGCAATGACGAAAAGGTATATGTTCCTTTTATCGCCGTAACCGGCATGCTCCTGAACAATGACAAGTTCAGCAATATCACCGTAGACGGCGGAAGACTCGTTGATGACGGTTCAAGAAAGGCTGTTGTGGGAGTTGCGTTCCCCGGACTTCTTGAGAGCCTCGGCAATGCAGAGAAGATCACCGATACCGTTAAGATCCCCGATAAGCTTGTGATCGAAGCCGATGTAACAGATTTTGAGCTCGGCACTGTTTATACACTGGTAACGAATTACAATTTCGATGAATTCGAGATCGATGAGAACGGACTTGAGGGCTCGCTCACAGATGCAATGAAGACGGCGACCGATGCGTTCGATCAGCTGGTTGACGGTTCGGCACAGCTTTACGACGGACTTGTTACAGCAAAGGACGGTTCCGCAGCACTCGTTGATGGCGCGGAAGCCGCATATGAAGGCTCCAAGAAGCTCTCGGACGGTGCTTCTGCAGTTGATGCTGGTGCCGGACAGATCGCAGCAGGTCTTAACGATGCATACGCAGGTTCAAAGCAGCTGAATGACGGAACGGCACAGCTGACCGCAGGTCTTGATACACTGAGCGGCAACAGCGCTGCTATAGTAGCGGGCGCAGAGCAGGTATTTGTAAGTCTTCTCGCAAATGCGACAAAGGGTCTGACTGACGCGGGCGCAGCTGTTCCCGAATTAACGATCGAGAATTACAGCGCGGTTCTGGACGGTGTGATCGCAGAACTTGCAAAGACCGATGCCGAGGCAATCGCCAAAGCGAAGGTTACCGCAGCCGTTGAGGCAAACAGAGCGATGATCGAAGCTCAGGTAGCTGCAGCTGTTCAGGCGCAGACAGGCGCTCCCGATGAGATGATGGCAAGCGAGCAGATGAAGGCGGTTGTGGCTCAGAAGACAGAAGAACAGATTGCAGCTCTCATCGAGCAGAACATGGCGTCCGAAGAGGTTCAGGCTCAGATCAAGGCCGGAAAGGCTCAGGCAGAGGCAGGCGCCGCTCAGATCAAAGGCGTAAAGAAGTCGCTCGACGATTACAATACATTCTATCAGGGCGTTAAGGCTTATACAGCAGGAGTTGATCAGGCAGACCAGGGCGCAGCACAGTTAAGCAACGGCACCAAAACTTTATATGCAGGTCTCGGACAGTTAAACGACGGTGCTAAGACTCTTTCGACAGGAACGACTGAACTTAGCAATGGTGCAGCTGATCTTTCTGAAGGTCTCGGACAGCTTGAAGCAGGTCAGAAGGAACTTGATGAAGGTCTTGTACAGCTTCGTGACGGCGCTAAGGCTCTGAACGAAGGTCTGGATCTTGTCAACGACGAACTGATCGGAAGACTCGAAAAGCTCGTAGATACCGATCTTGTTGATATTACAGACAGACTTAAGGCTGTAAAGCAGGTTTCCGAAGATTACAAGTGCGTAGATACACTTAATTCCGCTGAAGACGGCGCAGTAAAGTTCATTTACAAGAACGAAGCCATCAAATAAACGTAAGTTAAACTCACTTTAAATCCTAAATGTGATATGTTATAATAACAGACAGGGAATTTATCCCTGTCTGTTTTCTTTATTGTGAGAAAGGGGTGCGCTATGAGTCTTTTATTGGGTTTGCTTGTACTGGGTGCGATAATGGCAGTCGGTCTTGCCATATTCTTTAGGTTCTTTACACCCGATGATTTCAGTATCTGGAACCACAAGTGGTTTGGTAAGGATATAGAGAAGGACCAGTCATATCTGGACAAATAGTTTTTTTTAGGCTTGATGCCTGTTAAAAGTCATGGGGACGGTTATTTCGGCAATTAAACGGTATTGCCCGAATAACCGTCCCCGTGGCAAATAAAAAAGAGGAGTGTGGAAGATGAAAAGAAGAATTATGGCTTTGGCGCTTACCGTTATCATGATGTTTACTGCTTTCGGCTGTTCAAATAAAGACAGCAGGGAACCGGAGCCTACAGCTGCACCCACACAGGCTGCGGAGCCGACAAAAGAGCCTACGGCTGCTCCGACGCCTACAACTGAGCCTACTGCCGTACCGACTGAAGAGCCCACGCCCGAACCTACGGCAGAGCCGGTACCGACAACTGCTCTTGTTGACGGAACGCCTGTAAACATCGAGGTGTACATCGGCACTGAGACCGAATTTGCCTGGGATGAAACAGAGATGGAGAGCTACGGCGACTATATATACCAGTATCCTTATATGACAGAAGAGGATGAGGCTCGTTATCCCGGTCTTGCCGCTGCTTTTAAAGCAATCGCCGATGCAAGAGAGGCTGACAAGGACGATTATGTAAGTCTCCTGACTCATACGAAGGAAGAGATGGAGCTCTACGGAGAGTATTCGATCAAGCGTGAGATGACGGCGATCAGAGCGGATTCTTCGATCGTCTGCCTGCGCGACAGATATGAGTATTTTACCTCCGACTGGACAGTCGGCTGTTCGGGAACCTGCTTCGATCCCGCAACCGGTGAGAAGATCGGTCTTGCTGAGATCGTAAAGGATCGGGATGCGTTTATCGATCGTCTTTACGAGGCTACGGCAAATCAGGCCGTGTCCCTTGCCGATCCGGACAATCTTAAGAACTATATAATCGAGCGCTTTGATACGAATACACTTAATTTTGAGATAGGCTACAATTATCTGGGAGTTATCTACAATCCTTATGAGATCGAGACACATCCCGCATTTATGGTTGTTTCGATTCCTTTCAAGAGCAATGAGAACCTGTTTGAAGAGCGCTATATGAACGCCGCCGAGAATTACAGCATTGATATGGGCGGTTATATGATGTTCAGGGATGACCTCGGCAATGACGGAGTCGTGGACGAATTCCAGATCTGGTGCAATTATGACGAAGAGGAAGAAGAGCAGGGCTTCGGCGATTTTGACAGCATTGCGGTCTATATCAACGGATATTCCGAGATCGTGCTGTTCCCGGGCTACAGCTGCTACGGCGCCGATGCGATGTTCGTTCACGCCGACGGGCAGAACTATCTGTATGTGAGATACACCTTTGACAGCGAAGATACGATAACGAAGGTTTACCGTATCTATACCACGGCTGAGGGCTTTAAGCCCGAAACATGGGAGAATCCTTACGCCGATGTGATTGAAACGGGTGAAATATGGGATATCTACAGGAATTGCTCATACGATCCGAAGAACATCGTGCTCGAGGCCAGAGTCGACATTATCGGAACGAGCTTTGTAAAGAACCGTTTCACGATAATCGAAGACGGTATGATGCAGGTGAAGGACGATGTATACGATTTCCTGTATTCATGGTCTGAACTGACCGCAAAGACTGATATCGCGATGAAGCTCGTTGACAGGAATACCGGAGCCGAGATCGGAGATTATACAGCAAAAGCCGGTGAAAAGTTCAGGCTTCTGCAGACGAACCTGACAGAATATATAGATTTACTGAGCTCATCGGACGATCAGGTACTGTACAGACTTCCGATCACTGTTGAAACTGTAGATTACGGCGACTGGTCATTCGAAAGATACAAGCCCGAAGGAGCAGAAGATTTCGAGGATCTGTTCGAAGGCATTGCGTATTACGATTAATCAGAAAACCGTCACGCAATATAATTCCGCGTGAACGAAACGGAGAATGATAAATGCATATGAGAAATAAAAAAACAGCACTGACTGCGATCATACTGGCGGTTCTGGTATTTGTATGCGGCTGCAGCTGCGCCAGACGCCCGGAAACGCCTGTAAATGATCAGACACAGGGCAACATTGGGGTTGAGCCCACAAAGTCGGTAAATGAGCCTTCTGTGGAACCGGGGAGTGATGTGAAGGCTCCTTCGGATGGAGATGGTGAAAGTAATCCGTCTCAAACAGCAGTGAGTCCTACGGGTACGTCTGAAAGCGAACCTGAGGGAAATTCTACAGGTATATCGGATCCCGAACCCAGTGTTCTTCCTACAGGAACATCTGATATTCAACCCACCGCAGAGCCTACAAAGGCGCCCACGGCAGTTCCCACGCCTTCAGCCACGCCGACGCCCACGCCTGTACCTAAGGGCGGTAATGAAGCCTCAGATCTTGCCTGCCCGTCTAAGAACGGCGCGCTGCAGGTGATCGGTACACAACTTTCCGACGAGAGCGGCAATCCCGTGCAGCTGCGCGGAATCAGCACACACGGAATTGCATGGTTCCCCGATTATGTGAATCAGGATCTCTTTACTGAGATGCGTCAGAACTGGAACGTGAATATCGTGCGTCTTGCCATGTACACGGACGAATACGCGGGATATTGCTCGGGAGGAGATAAGGAGAAGCTTAAAAAGCTCGTAAAGAGCGGCGTTGAGTACGCAACGAAGGCCGATCTGTACGTCATCATCGACTGGCATGTGCTGAACGACAGGGATCCGAATAAATATATTGACGATGCGAAGGCCTTCTTTGACGAAATGTCAAAACTATATGCTTCGAACAACAATGTAATCTACGAGATCTGCAACGAGCCCAACGGCAGCACGAGCTGGCAGGACATCAAAAAATATGCGGAGAAAGTAATTCCCGTGATCCGCGCAAACGATAAGGACGCGGTGATCATCGTCGGCACGCCTAACTGGTCCCAGTACGTCGACAAGGCCGCGGCCGATCCGATCAAGGGCGAAAAGAATATAATGTACGCGCTGCATTTTTACGCGGCCACGCATAAGGACGATCTGCGCAGGAAGCTTAAAAGTGCTTACGATAACGGCTTACCTATATTCGTAACAGAATACGGTATCTGCGATGCTTCGGGAAACGGCGGCATTGACAGGGATTCAGCGCAGAAATGGGTCGATCTGATGGACAGCTGCGGTATCAGCTATGTCTGCTGGAATCTCTCGAACAAAAACGAGACATCCGCGCTGATCAAGAGCTCATGCAGGAAAACATCAGGCATTAAAGCCGAAGATATGAGCGAGGAAGGAACCTGGCTGCTCGATGTCCTCTCGAAAGTACCGGGAGCAGTCGGTAGTATCAACGATACCAAAACCGATGACACCGGCAAAGATAACGGGAAAACGGATAACGGCGGAACAGGCACCGGAACCGGCAATACTGGTAACGATGATAAAAGCACCGGCGATGCGCAAAAATACGGCGATCAGGGAATCCTGCCCGCAAGCGGTAAAACAGGAGACATCGTCTGGGAATGCTCTGTTTCCAACAGCTGGGAATCGGAAGGCAAGACTTTCTGCCAATATGACATTACCGTAAAAAATACAAGCAAATCGGCTGTCGATTCATGGACGATAACTATCGATGCTTCTGCGAATCCTTCCATATCGAATATCTGGTGCGCGAAGGCCGAGGTATCCGGAAAGACGATCACTGTTACCAACGAATCCTTTAACGGCATGATCAATGCGGGAGAGTCGGTTTCGGGTATAGGTATTATTGTTTCGGACTGATCAAAAAAATAAGGCCATGAACTCTTGGATTCATGGCCTTTAATTTGTTTATTTAGTCTTAACTTTTAACGCATCCGACCAATCAGAATAAACTATCTGATCACCGACTTTCGTATACGAGCGTACACGGACATAATAAGTTTTTTTGGATTTCAGCTTCTTAACTTTCTTCTTTGTGATGTCATTGCCCTTAACCTTTACGGTCTTGGCGCCTTTCTCAAAGGTCTGATCGGTACTGTACTGGATCTCATATCCGTTAACCGCTTCATCGGAAAGTTTTTTCCATTTTACGGTAAAAGCCTTTTTCGCAGCGGAAGCCTTGGTTGCTTTGACACTTGCAGAAACAATACCGCCTTTGACATCGAGCAGCATAGTGGTGCTGCCGTAATAAGGACTGATGCCTTCGAGTTTAATGATATAAATGCCGGCTTTATCGGGAAGGCCGTTGAGCTTGTCAACGCCTTCGGCTATTTCGTCCCTGTCGGTCTCGAAGCTGTCGAGATCGGCCTCTTTTCGGGTGTAATACTCAATCTTATAATCTTTGCCTTCTGAAAGTACCGTACCGTCGCTGGCTGTGACCACGGGAGCCTTAAGCTTGTCGAGATCGATAATGAAACGGTCGAACATTCTCCAGCCGTCTTTTTTCGCGCCTTCAAACTGTGTATCGGCACAGATCCATTCAAGGCAGTGATAATCAATGATATGGAACGTAGCGTCGATCTCGCCGGTATAACCTTTGCCTTTGACAGCCTTAACGGTTGCAACATATTCGCAGAAACCTTCACTGGAACCCGGATAAGGTACGAGGCCGTAAGGCGCCGTTTGAACAATGCGGGCTTCACTGTCGGCTCCTTCATCCCAGAAGGTGAGAGCTACTTCGACTGTATAAGCCCATGTGGGAACTCTTTTTCCGTTTACATCAAGAACTGAGATATTCAGATCGGAAATGGTTGATTCCTTACTGTCGATGGTATAGAAATGCGACCAATCATAGGTGCTGTCGCCATCGAATACAACAGTTTTGATCTCGATATCATCGTCTGCCTTTGCGTAAGTAATACCGGAAAGCTTTATGAATGAAAGACAGACAGCGAGTAGCGCAGCTAAAAATACTGCTTTTTTCAATAATTTCATTGATACACCTCCTGAAAAGAAAACCTGACCGCAGATAGCATTCCCTGAAAAGAGAGTATTAAATATTATACCTCATAAATATGCAAAACACAAGTAAATATAATGTAAATAACTTGTACAAATCACGTTTTGTGTATATAATTAAAAATACGTCAAGGTATTAAATGTAAAGGATAAGTGTGTTAAAATAAATACAACATTTTTGAATCATTCAGGAGGCGTAATGAAGAGATTATTATCATTGTTTCTGACTGTAATTCTTGTATGTACGGCATTGCCCGCGGGCGCGGAGGCGGCGAGCAAGAAAAAGGCGCGCGGCGTAATGGATGTTCCCTTTTACGAGACAGAGCTCAGTAAAGACAGGGAATTCCTCTACAACGTAAACCTGCACAATGTCCAGACCGGCGGCGGATACGGCTATAACTGGGATAATGATACTTATGCGAAATACCTTCAGGAGAAAATATCGACGGTCTCGGAATTCATGTTCTGGCTCTATATATCTGATTATCATTACGACGAGATCGAGGGCATGATGGGTTATGTAAGGGACGGGTGGTCCGTCAGCAATTCGCCGGAATTATGCATAGATGTGGGTTTCGGCGTATGCTGTGAGACTTCGACGGTGCTTGCATACATGCTTGCGGACGATTACGAGGAAGTCGGATTCGTGCTGATCACGGGCGATTACGGACATCAGTACAACTACATCAAAGACGGCGGAAAATATTATTTCGTCGACTTTACCGATTTCACGAGCAACAAGAACGGCAATGTAGAAATGGAGGACATCTGGAAGCAATGGAAGGATGATATATGCTTCTGGTCGGGAAAGTCTCTGGGCTCAAAAGCTGCTAAAAAGGCTGCCTGCAAGCACGATAATTATGATTGGGAGAACAACGGAAGCGGCAGAGCCAAGTACGATCTGAACTGGAACAAAAAACATACCGCCGCGATCCTTACCGTTCCCTGCTACGACGGCATGTACGTTCCGCCTTCGACTTACAGGGACGACTGCTATCAGTTCCTTGAAAGAGGCGTGGAGATCAACGGACAGAATTATTATCTGAATCAGATATGCATCGGTTTCCAGGAGGATATCATTAAAGATATCCATACATTGTTCATTAACTCAGATTACCAGAACGCCAAATGGAAGCTGATCGGAATCCCGATCAGGGAAATCCCTTGGTACTGCAATGTCGTTCCCGGAACCGATCCCGAGGATATTTACGAAAAAGCAAAAAGGCAGACCACCGACAGTCGCGGCGATTTCCGATACTACGATTATTTCGGTGATGAGGAAAGAGGCATCCGACGCGGATTATTCCTGAAACTCATGAATCTTGCGCACAGCAATGAGCTGAGATCCATGACGCCCGAACAGATCTGCAAGAAGTATAATCTTAGGACAAAATACTGATAAACATATGCTGCATAACTATTCCATACCGCCCAAAACATATTTTGAGATCGCGTCACTCGGATACCTGCTTGTCCTGTATCTGATATCTTTCAATGACTCAAACCGTGAAAGAATACGCACATATAAGCTTTTCCGCTCGCTTGAGATCAATATGCTGATCGCGCTTTTTGTCAGCATACTGACCTATGTTTTCGCATATCCCGAGCTCGGAACTCCGATAGTTATATGCACGATCCTTCGTACGATGGATTCAATTATGTGCGTTATGGCTTCGAGGATATTTGTAGTATACATGCTCGAATATGTTGACAGCGCGAAGAAATTTAAATGGATCAGAGTCTTCGGAAATGCGATATTTGGCCTGTATCTGGCCCTGATGATCCTGAATCTGCCGCTAAAGTTCATACTTTGGTATAATCCCGACGGAACCTATATGCACGGTTCACTGTTCGTACCGATCGTTTTCTCGCCGCCCGTTTATTATCTTACGAGCGGTATGATCCTGCTGATCATCCGCATGCGCACACTTGGTTCGAGAGAACAGCTGTCGCTTACCGCGGCGTCACTTATAACGCTGTTCGGAACAGTGATACAGGCCGCTACGGACGGAGCGATCTTATTGTCCCTGCCTTTCGGTTCGGCCGGTATTTTCGTGCTGTATTTCTCGCTGGAGACTGCCGATTACCATGAGCTGATCAGGAGCAATGACAAGCTGAGGATCGCCGAGCAGGACGCGATCAAAGCCAACCGCGCCAAGAGCGATTTCCTGGCCAATATGTCCCACGAGATACGAACGCCCCTGAACGCGGTGCTCGGTATGGATGAGCTGATAATCAATGAGATCGGACCGGAAAAAATAATCGATGACTCATCTGTGGACAGGATCAGGGGATACGCCGACAACATAAAAGACGCCGGACATTTACTGCTTTCAGTCATCAACGATATCCTGGATCTGAGCAAGATCGAGTCCGGAAAGATGGAGATAAATGAAGCGCCTTACACGCTGCATAAACTGACCGACGAAGTAGATACCATGATCCGCATTAAGGCAGAGCAGAAAGATCTGAAGTATATTCAGCAGACAGATCCCTCAATCCCCGACCGCCTGATCGGAGATGAGCTGCGCATCAGGCAGATCATGATAAATATCCTGAATAACGCCGTAAAATACACCGATAAGGGCGAGGTAAAGCTCGAGATCACTTCCGAGAAGGTTTCTGAGGATGTCATAAACCTCCGCATCAGCGTAAAGGATACGGGCATCGGAATAAAGGAAGAGGATCTTCCCTATCTGTTCGGAGACTATAAGAGACTGGACGAAGAGCACAACCGCAGGATCGAAGGCACAGGTCTCGGACTCGCGATAGTTAAACGTATGACAGATCTGATGAACGGGCGTATCGATGTGACCAGCGAATACGGAAAAGGCTCGGTATTCACTGTTGTGATCCCGCAGACTGTTAACAAAAAGCTGAATGACGGGGAAGACGAAAGCTCCTTGAAGAAAGATAAAGAGGCAGCTTATAAAACGCCAGATTGCACTTATCTCGTTGTGGATGACAACAGGATAAATCTCATAATCGCAAGCAAGTTCCTCGACGATCTGGGCGGTAAGGTAGAAACGTCTCTGAACGGTCCGGATTCACTTCAGAAAATGCGCGAAAAGAAGTACGACATGATCTTCATGGATCACATGATGCCCGGAATGGACGGGATCCAGGCCTACCGGAAGGCCAAAGAAGATCCTGAGAATCTTAATCCCGACACTCCTATGGTCATGATGACCGCGAACGCGCTGCACGGAGTACGTGAGGAATACCTGGAGATGGGATTTACGGATTATATCAGCAAGCCTGTGGATATCAATGAACTGAAGAGAGTCGTAAGGCTTCATATTCCGCAGGAGAAGATAGTAGTTGGAGACTGAAATGGAAGCAAAACTGATCAACAGATTTTCAATAGAGGCGGCAGGCAATGGTAAGGGTCTGCTGGGAGACATCAACGGAGACGGCCGCATGGAGGTCGTCTTTGTCAGGGCTGACGGAGATATAGACGACAGGTATGTGCCGCATCAGGTGACCTGTGTGACCGCATTTAATCTTGAAGGAAATATGCTCTGGCAGACAGGCGAAATATCCGGCAAACCGGGTAATTTCGGTTCGGATTTTCCCGCGCAGATATTCGATTACGACGGTGACGGGCAGCTCGAGATACTGTGTGTCATGAATAAGCGGTTCACCGTGCTGGAGGGCAGTACCGGCCGCGTTAAAAAGGACTATCCTCTGCCCGCCGATGAGGCTCATGACTGCATAATCATCGCCAATCTTACAGGAGCCGACAGGCCCGGCGAGATAATACTCAAGGACAGATACTTCAATATGTGGGCCATGGACCGCGATTTCAACGTGATGTGGACGCATTACGGCAACATCGGTCATTTCCCTTACGCTTACGATATTAACGGCGACGGCTATGACGAGATCATGGCCGGATATGACTGTCTCGACCATAACGGAAATATAATGTGGTCCTGCCACGATCTCGAGGACCACGCCGACTGTATCTGGGTCGGAGATGTAAACGGCGACGGAAAACCGGAACTGGCCATTGGCGGCAGCGTTACCTGCCTCTACAGTGCTGAAGGAGAAGAACTGTGGAGATATGACGGCTCGATCGAGTCACAGCATATAGCACTCGGCAAATTTATACCGGGAGCTCCGGGACTGCAGCTGGCCGGTCTCGACCGCATACGCCGCGGTGACGGTTACAAGGGCCAGTGGGACGGCCTGGACGGATTATTCCTGGTGGACTGCAACGGTCACGAAGTGCGAAAGGAAAACAGGCAGACAAAGGGCTGGCTGACCATTGCTGAGACACTTTGTAACTGGAACGGAGAGGGGCGGGATTACATACTCGCTTACAGGCGCGGAGGCGGCGTAAATCCGGGGCTCTACGATCATGAGTTCAATATGGTCGCGGAATTCCCCATGGAATCCGCAAAGGGAGATTATGTGCTCCACGGCGATCTCTTCGGAAGAGGGATGGAGGACGTGATAGTTTACGGAGATAAAGAGGCGGCTGTATATTCGGGAACATTCATCGATGTGCACGAAAAGCCTTCAGGCAAACCTATCCCACAGCCGAAGAGACTGTATTCGTCAACGCTGTATCCCGGAGGATGCATAGAATAAACTGTTGTGAACAAGGAATAAAGGCGATCGATTATACGTGGAAGAAATAAATAATTAAGAAAGGCGGTTTTGATATGAAACTGAACAGGTTCGGCGTTTTATTTGGATTCTTAGTTCTTTTTGCTGTTATGACCCTCCCTCAGAAGATCAAGGCAGACGAAAAACTCAGAGCACTTTATGTTAATGGGATCGATGTCCTGACATGCAAGGATAAAGCCGATGTTCTCGGAGACGGAACCGTAAGCTTTGACGCTGAAAATGGCGTACTTACATTGAACGGAGCCACGCTTACCAAGGGTTATACAAAGGAGTCTTACGCAGAGAATCCGCGTATCTTTTTTGAAGGAGATCTCATTATTCACCTTACAGGCACAAGTAAGATAACCTGCGGTACGACTGCGGTTATGAGCCAGTCTCTGCGCGACAACGCTGTCTTTGGAAATGGTAAATTATCGGTTACGGCGGATGAGAATGCGATACTCTATATCGACGGAATGGTCAGCACGACCGAATATGTGCAGAAGAGCGGTACTGTAACTATATCCCTGACAAACGATCATACGAAGATAACCAAATGGGGCTTGTATATAAACAGATCCATTAAGATTCAGGGCGGAACGCTTGCGGTTTCGACGCTGGGCAAGAATAAGGATGGCGCGGTCTGCCTTGATGAGAAAGCGTTCGATATTGCTGCAGGCGCAAAGATATACGAAGGTGATAAAGCACCGGGATCGGCTGTTTCGTCAGTTACGCTCAGAAGCGGGCTGACATTTAATTCAAAAGATTATGTCAAGATCGTTCTGCCTGACGTAAAAGACGAAACTACAGGAACCTCCGATACAACGATCACGCCCGGCAAGCCTTCGATCAAGCTCAAACAGGACGCCTCTGCAAAATCCATTACCGTCACGATCTCAAAAACGGAAAATGCATCGGGCTATTATATTTACAAAAAGGGTCCCGGCGACCAAAAATACAAGAAAGTTAAGAGCCTGAAAAAGGATGGATCCGCCGCTCGCAGCTATACTTTTACAGATCTCGAACCCGGAACATACAGCTTCAGGGTAAAAGCATATCTGAAGACCGGCAGCAAGACAGTAAAAGGAAAATACAGTAAGGCGAAGAAGATTCTTTTTCTGTCTGACTAGCAGTTCACTCTTCAATCAGCATTTTCAGCCTGTGCAGGAAATAGGTCCGGCCGAACTTTTCGCGCATCATCCGGTCAAGTTCGCTGCGGCATTCTGCGAGCATAACGGTATTTTCTTCAACAGGAATCCGGCCTCCGTATATGAAGCTCTCGTGTACGGAGGCACATTTTTTGAAGAGGGATATGCCGCTTTTTTCAGCGTACTCCTCGAAGGTCTCATCCGGCGCTCTCTTTATTCCGAGGTCACTTAGCATATACATCACCATATCGAATTCATGATAATATCTTTCCTGCGCGTTCATGCGCTTAAGCCTGCCGTGTTTGAGCAGGATACGGACGATCAGGAGGAGCAGAACGCTCAGCAGTATAACGCCTGCGATGGCGAGCATAAGAAGCCACGATACGAACTTTTCGCGGTGTTCTTCGAGGTATTCGGTGTCTTCTTCGGGGAGAGGGATATCGGGCGTGGGCTTGGCAGTATCCTCGGCGGAGGCATGGCCGCTGTTTTCATGTTTGCTCTTTACGGCCCAACCGTCATACCTATCGCCTGACATGCCCGGGGTGGGCTCAAACGGGATCCAGCCTTTGCCGGCGAAATAAACCTCGGGCCAGCTGTGGCCGCAGTGATCCGTGACAACGGTAGGAGTGTTGACGTTAAGCTCCGTTTTATAACCCCTGATCACGCGCGCGGGATACCCCATATATCTCGCGATCAGGCAGAAAACAGTAGCGTAATGGACGCAGTATCCCTCCTGTTTTTCGAGTATGAAATGGTCTATAAAGTCGCCTTCACTCTGCACGTAACCGGGCAGACCGGCAGTTTTGATATTGTAAGCAAAGCCCGAGAGAGCGCGCTCCACCGCCAAAAGCTTCTCATAGTCGCTTCCGGCACCTGCGGTAACCGCATCGAGCCATTTGCGGACGGAATCACGTATCTGCGGCGTGGATCGGTAATATGTATCAATATAATCTCTGTAAACTGAGAGCCCGTCACTGTCCGCAGACATGGATGAAGGCGAATTCATATAGTCCGTGAATACTTCGTTCCCGATATTCATCTGCAAAAACGTGATCAGATACTCGCTGCCGTAGGACATGTTCGAATTAAACAGGAGATGCTCATTGACGGCATTTGTGGGCCGGTCAGAAGACAGATTCATGAACTTCAGCGGTTTTGAGGGCGTAAATACGATGGGGGACACGATATCCAGGAATCTGACCTTTATCGAAGCCTCACGTAAAAGGTAATTGCCCGGAAGCTCTCCGTAATTTTCAACACCTTTGCGTGTCTCGAGGGAATCCGTCAGGAAATGATCATCGGAGCTTTGCAGTGTGTTGTGCCATTCTCCGCCGCTGAATTCGTTAAATATCTCGCCTCTCAGGTACAGGCTCCCGACTATGCTGCCGCTCGGAGTTATCTCGAACAGCTCGGTCCCGTAATCGTCCGGAGAATCATAGCTCATGCTCTTGTCCATGTCAAAGGATATCTTAAAATGCTTTGAGTCTATGACGCCGTACTGCGTGGTGATCCTGTGTATCAGTCTGTTTATCCTTTTTGAAGCGGTTTCGTACATACGCTGCACCCAGTCCCAGCTGACGGGCTCAGCGGGCTTCGGCATGGCAAGGAGCAGCAGTAAGTACAGGAGCAGGAAAGGCAGGAGAAATGTGATATATTTCCTGGTACGTGCGGGAGCGTCAGCTCTAAACCTGTTGCGGAGCACCCGTATCAGCACTGCCATCGCATAGAACGCCGCCAGAGCGGGAGAGGCCGGATACACATTATATCCCATGATCAGCTCGACGAGCATAAAGACAAATACTCCGCCCGCGGTTACTGCCGCCAGCACGGGGATACGGTCGCAGATGAGAAATATCACGAATGCTGCCAGTCCGATAAGGATCATGCTGAACGCGACGCTGCCGAAAAAGTCATTCAATGCCTCTTTATCGACTGCCAGCCAGAATATCAGGCCCACCGCAAAAAGCGCGGGGAATATGTAGAAACGTACTTTTCGGTAGAGCAGGAGGAGCGCGTTGAAAGAGAGGCTGACAACGATCACGGTCAAAACATTCGCACGCGAAACAGCCCCGGGATCTGAATAATTATAGATCTCGAAGAATATGAAAAGCGCTGTTACCGCGGTAAAGACCGTGCGGTATATGAAATCATACAGTTCGTCTTTCAAGGCTTTTTCGCTCCATTGTCAACGGTTACATAACACGGGTGAGATCATCCTCGGGATGTATCGGCACGACCATCTGGTCGGGCAGCGAGATGATCCCGCTTACGTCGGGCTCATAAGAAACATAGTAGATCACGCAGGAAACACCGGATAATGACAGTTCGTTCAGCGTCTCGTTCAGCTCTTTGCTTATCTGTGTGACCACCAGGAACGCGACCAGGCAGTCGGTGAAATCGCGGTCATTCCTCAATAGAGAGATCGACCTGCCGCTGTCTGTATCGGGTCTGAACGGTATCTCGGACACCAGCGTGTGGAAGCTCTCCATTTCACGTCTCGAAGAGCATTTTGCCTGCGTGAAGCAGTTTGATGCATGACCGCCTGAACCATAGTATTTCAGCGTGCTCGTGACTGAGAGCGCAGAGTAATAATTCGCGATGGCGAGGACAGTTTCCAGGCATTTGTTCTCAATGGGGATATAAACATATTCATCTTCTGAGACCCTGTGCGTATCGAGATATATCGCGATACCCTGTCGTTCCTCGCCGTAATACAGTCTGCTCTTTAAGCTCCCGGTTTTCGCGCTCAGTTTATGATGGATGCTCTTGGGCGGGTCGCCCGGGATATAGTCCCTTACGGCAGCATCGGGATACTGCCTGATATTGGGGTTTTCCTTATAGGAGCTGCGTGTCGGATCGTTGTCAGTGCGAAGCGACCTGAGCTGCGGGATCCTGGGCGCGACCACGACGCTGATCGGCTCGGGCACATGATATGTGATCCTGAACAGTTTCAGGAAATCGGTGATCGTGATGCTCTTTATGCCGACTTTGTATTCTCCGCGGTAACGGCATATGAGCTTTGTGTCATAACGGGCATTTTCATGCGGGAGCAGCTCGTATTCGCTGTCTGCAGGCATGCTCTCGATATACGAAAAGGTGGAGTACATATTCGGCCTGATATGGCAGAAATTCAGCAGATATTCGTTCTGCAGCACAAAATAGTACGGTACGGGCTCATACGCGGTGATGTGTTTGCCTGACGCGGACTGATAGATCTTGAAAAAATAGTAAACGGTTAAAAGATATGTTAAAGAAACAGGCATGACAAGTATCAGCCCGAAGAGTATCGTGTAACTGACCGGACCGCCGTAAAAGCTGGCAAATGCCAGCGCCGCAGCGCAAAGCAGATAATAGATTATCCGATTTTTCCTCATTTGACGGGAACCTCAACCTTGGAGACGATACCGCGCAGAACGGACTCAGGATCCTCCTGTGACATTTTCGCCTCAACGGACAGCATGAGCCTGTGCAGGAGCACCGGCACATACATTTGCTTTACATCATCGGGCCTTACATAGTCGCGGCCGGACATAAAAGCATTGGCCTGGGAAGCGCGGACGAGCGAGAGCATGGCGCGGGGGCTGGCGCCGATAACAAAGCGCTTTTCCTTTCTGGTAGCGTCGACGATGTTGTGTATATAGCCGAGCACATTATCGGCGACGGTCACTTTTTTGACCATGTCCTGAAGCCTGATTATGTCGTCCATGGTGCATACGCTGCCGACCCGGCCGGCATTATGCCCCGAAAGGAATACGTTTGCGAGCTTCAGCTCGTCCTCTTTGGACGGATAGCCCAAAGAGAGCTTCATCATGAAGCGGTCGAGCTGCGCCTCGGGCAGGGGATATGTGCCGGCAAACTCAACCGGATTCTGTGTGGCGATGACCATAAAGATGCCGTCGATGGGGTAGGAGACGCCGTCAACCGTGGCTTTTTTCTCCTGCATGACCTCGAGCAGCGCGGACTGAGTCTTGGGCGGTGTACGGTTAATCTCATCGGCCAGGAATATATTGTTCAATATGGGACCGGGCTTGAACTCGAAGGACTTTGATGCGGCATTATACACGGACACGCCCGTGATATCGGACGGCAGCGTGTCGGGCGAAAATGAAACACGTCCGAACGAGCAGCTGACAGAATGCGCCAGAGAGAGCGCGAGGGTGGTCTTTCCGACTCCCGGCACATCCTCGAGCAAAATATGTCCCTCCGCCAGAAGGCAGCATATCAGCCTGTCGACGATCGTATCGCTGCCGACAAACGCAGTATGTATGTTTTCACGTATCTTTGCGATCAGTTCAAAAGGTTCAGCGCCCATAGAATTCTCCTGTTGTTTTATTGATCATATTATACACTAAAATAGAAGCTGTTGTCTTTATTCAAATACTCATCTGAGCGTTATCCCGATTATACGCTCGTTTCGCGTGCCGACCACCAGGTGATTACCGACGATGGCGGGCGTGGATTCGATATTTGCGCCCATGTGAACCCGGCTCTTGGTTTCACCCGTCTTGGCGTCGATCAAAAGGATATCGCCGTTTCCAAAGCACTGGATAAGCCACGCGTCGCCGCGCTGATCGTACAGCAGACACCCGGAGCTCCATGCGTCGGATGGGAATTCTCTTTTCCACAGCTCCTCGCCGCTTGCACGGTCAACAGAGACGAGGTAAGAGGAGTTTACCGAAGGAACCTTTGAGACTGTATAGAATATCGCGTTGCTCACCGGGCCTTCGCCTAAAGCTCCGCTCGAGAGAAATCCGCCTGCAAGTCCGAGAACGGTGTGCACCTCATAGGGCTTTTTCCAGATGATCTCGCCTGTAAAGGCGTCCAGTTTGTACAGGCATGCTTCACCGATGTTGTTGTCGTTATAGCCGTATTTTAGGGTTGTAGCGACATACAGACATAATCCGCCGTCAGGTGTCTGTTCGAGCACGGGACTGGAGTTGATATCTTCGAGCAGATCCGTGACCCACACAGGCTGCATCGAATTGAGATCGAGACACTGAAAAATCCCGCCGTTATCACCGAAAAACAGATACCGGTCAAAAATTACGGCACTGTTTTCAATGCCGGAGCCGTTGCTTGCCTCGGATGACTCATACCTAAGATCCGCGGCCTTTGAATAATAAACATAACGGACCTGTTCTTCGGGCGAAACGGTCAATGTTCCCGTTTCTCTGTCAAAAACGATATTAAGATCGACCGTATAGAGGACTCCGTTCTCACCGGGACAGATCACGGTATCGGTCGGAGCATAGAATATCGGAGAACTGTCAAATCCGTGCCAGGCACGCGGCGCAAACGGGTCGTCAGCACCGAATTCGTACAGCTTTGTTCCGTCGATGAGGCTGTACAGAAAAAAACGCGCGCTTACCTGTTCACCGAAAGCTCCGGCGGCAAAATCGCCCGAGCCGCAGATCAGCACGGGGTAAGACGGATGCAGGGAACAGGTACCCTTAAAGGCCATCCCGACATTTATGGGATCACGTGTGGGTTCGCCTGTTTCAATATCCAGAAAGCGTATCATGCCGTCCATGCCGGGATAAATGATTTCGCACAGATCATGTTTGTTTTTGGCGGAATCATACAGGTTCATCAGCTGTTTTGTGTCTTCGTCCCAGTTCACGGCCAGGGGCTGGCCCGTCCAGCCGTTTCCGGACCAGTAATTGACGCCGTCGCTTTTCAGAGAGCGCCCGGTTTCGAATGTCCAGCTGTGTTCGAGCCGGTATTCGCTGAGATTGGCGGTTCCGAAGGAACTGAGGCTTCGCCGGTAGTTTCCGCGAAATGTCAGTATCCCGTGCTCCTGTATGCTTTTTATGTCATTATCGCTGAAGGAGATCGGGTTTTGCCTCCGGTAGTCTGCTGTTTCGGCTCCGTTAACTGCTATAAGTGTCTTATTCAGGAATATTTCCGGAGCGGTTTCGGCGGCTGCATGAGGGGCGGAAGAGCAGCCGGATCCATGCTCAAAGCGCACGGTCTCAAGCGCGCCTCTTGTTTTTGTAATGAAATTACCCAGATATTTCGGATTGCCTTTGACCTTGATCAGTAAGACAAATAAAACGCATAAAAAGGCAAACAGCAGCAAAGCCCCGGCCGCAAGGATCATGCGAACAGGCTTTGTTTTCTTTTTCTCAGTCTGCTGTGTTAATTCGGTCATCATTTTGCCGTTTCCGTTCTTTGTCCGAGATATTCGAAAATGAGCTTTTCTATGGCTTCAGGGGTCCTTAGATCGTCGCGGCTGACCTGCGTCGGCTGCAGATCTATGCCGTGATCCTCCAGACTGTAGAAAAACTCTATAAACGCGAGTGAGTCGAGGATACCGTTCTCGATCAGGTCAATATCCTTTTCGAAAACACGCTCATCCTCACAAACATCAAACAACACTGCCCTGACATCGATCATTATGTGAGCGCCTTTCTGTCTGTTTTGCCGTTGACGGTTACGGGGAGCTTATCCGTAACGGTGATGATCTTTGGGATCATATATTCGGGGAGAGTTTCTTTAAGGGCTGCGCGGATCGCCTCGGTTTCGAGGGCTTCCGCAGCAATAAAGGCCTTAAGATATCTGACCTGCCCCTGCACGTCACGCACCGCGGTTACCGCGCTCTGACGCACACCGGGGATCAGGTTCAGGTTGTTTTCTATATCGCTCAGCTCTATGCGGTAGCCTTTGTATTTGACCTGATCGTCGATACGTCCGGTACAATAGAGATACCCGCCTTCCGTGTAACCGAGATCCCCCGTCCTGTAGCGGTTTGCATCGCATCCGGCCTTTTCTTCACCGAGATATCCTCTGAAAACCGAAGCACCGCGAAGGACGATCTCACCGTTCTCCATGCTGATATCAACCGCGTTTCCGTTTGCCGTCCCTATCGGAAGATAAGGCTTTGTGAGCATATCGGGTGTGATGTTTGCTGCGCAAACCGCGCTGGTCGCCTCTGTGGGTCCGTAGGCATTTATTATCCTAAGGTCCGGGAAAGCGGCCCACAGCCGTTCCACGGTACGCACAGTAAGCTGTTCGCCGCAAAAATATATGCATCTTAAGGAGGGAAGGACAGCAGCGCAAAAGGAACGGTCCAGCAGACAGAGATTGGCAAATGTCGGAGTCATGACCGCAACCTCAACGCAGGCCTTGCCAAAGATGTCAAGGATCCCGGTATAGTCGGATAAAACATTGGTGTCGGCATCCACCAGCGTATGTCCGCCGCACCATGCGTAGTACATGGCGGCGACGCTCAGGTCGAAGCTGAATGACGCATGGTTAAAAACAGCAGTATTGCGGTATGATTCAAGAGGACAAAGCCCGCTGATCCAGGTGATGAAATTGTCCAGGTTGCCGTAGGAGATAGGGACGCCTTTCGGTATACCCGTACTTCCCGAAGTAAATATGATATAGGCCGTATCCTCGAATGTATCGTCAGGCGTATCGGAGCTTTTCGTAACGGAGATAAAGCTTCCGTCATCAAACATCAGCTCGCTGCCTGTACGTGAAATGACAGTATCAAGCCTTACTGCGGGTATGTCGGGTGCCACCGGAACATAAGCCCTGCCTGACAGAACGCAGGCGATGATGCATGCGGCGGTCTCGGGTGTTTTACGGCTCTTTATAATGACAGGTGAAGTCCCCTTAAGATTAAGGTCTGTTGAAAGCCTGTCCGCAATACCGAACAGCTCGCTGTATGAAACCGAGCGCATAGATGTGCGGTAAGCGGTCACATAAGGGTATTTCGATGCAGCGGACAGAAGCCTTTTTGCAATAGGGTTCATCGGACGCTCCATGATTCAAGTCTGCCTGATCTGGTCTTCGGGGATCAGGCTGTAATCGTACATTACTTTCGAATGATTATCCAGTATGAGCTCTTTTTCAAGCAGATCGCCGGATTCTCTGTCGATGACAAGACGGTATACTTTTGAGATGCGGTAAAAGATGCCGTCTTCCTCGGAAAAATGATGATCCTCCTCCTCAAGCCTATAGCGGTAAGGATAAGGTCTAACGCTGCGCAGCTCGCCGCACAGATCTCCGTCTTCAATCCGGATGAGGATCTGCAGGCTCTGATCGGTGTTGTTCTTAAACCGGTAATCGATATAGTTGTAGCTTACGGATGTGCCGGTCCCGAAAGGAACTCGACGTCTTTCGTCGGGAAACAGGGCATCGGAGTGATGATGCAGCTCTGTAACGGTGAGAGGGCTGTTCAGTACGAGCCAGTGGACCATATTGGCCATCTGGCAAAGTCCGCCGCCGATACCGCTCGTAAGCCTGTTTTTGCTGATGACCAGGCCTTCTTTGTAGCCCTTTCGTTTTGTGGGACGGCCGACAAGCTTCCAGAAGGAGAAGACTTCGCCCGGGCGTATAACGACTCCGTTGATCTTTTCGCATGCCAGCTTCAGATTGGTGGCTTTGTTCTCCTGCAGACGGAGGTCGACACCGTTCAGACGGCGCACGATAACAGAACGGTGGCCTTTCACGATATTGGGAAACTCACCGTTCCGCTGCTTTGCGAATTTTTCATGATGAATGAGATCTGACAGTTTTCTCTTGAGGACCTCTTTCTCCACAGAGATCCGGTAACACCCCGGTCCTAAAGTACAGAACAATCTGCGTTTCATATACTCTCCCCCATGGAAACTATATTATCAACATCTCAGACATTAGTCAATTTACAGGAAAAGGCAGTAGGTTTTAACCTGCTGCCTTTGATGAGATCCGAAGAGTCATTGGATTCCGCTCAGCTTCTTTGCCAGTATCTTTTCAACCGCCTCATTGATCCTGGATTCGGCGATCTCACCGTTCGTCACGGCAGCTTCGATCGCGTCTGCTGCGGCATCGAGATCCGGAGGCATCAGCAGGATGTCAACGCCTGCCTTTACGGCCATTACCGCAGCTTCACCGTCCGCGAGGTCTTTTGTGACCGCGCCCATGTTAAGGGCATCGGTGATCACAAGCCCCTTGTAGCCGAGCCGCTCTTTAAGAATCGTCGTCAGCATGTATTCCGACAGCGAGCACGGAGTATTGTCTCCGAGTATGGCAGGCACAGAGATGTGCGCAGCCATGACCATATCGATGCCCAGATCACCGGCCTTAGCAAAAGGGATGATCTCGCAGGCCATAAGGTCTTCGAGTGATTTGTCGGTATAAGCAAGCCCCTCATGAGTATCGGCCTCAACGGCGCCGTGCCCAGGAAAATGCTTAAAGCAGGAGAGTATCCCGTACTCGTGCAGTCCGTCCGATACGGCAGCGGCATACTCCGTGACCTTTTTCGGGTCATCGCCGAACGACCTGTTTCCGATGATCTTACTGCCGGGAGCGGTCAGCACATCCGCATCGGGAGCGAAATCGACGTTAAAACCCAGATCGCTCAGGTATTTTCCGATATACCGTCCGACTCCTGCTGCGTCATCGACAGTTTCTATATCCTTCATCGGCCCGGGATTTTTCACATTGAAAGCCGGATTATTTGCTATGCGGGCCACTTTGCCGCCTTCCTCGTCCACGCACAGAAACAGCCGGGGCAGTCCGGCCTCCCGGGCATATTCCTGAAGCTTTGAGAGCATATTACGGGTCTGGTCCGGGTCCTGCAGCTGGTCCTCGAAAAAGATCACACCGCCGACAGGGTACTTCCTGAGAGCGGCAAGCTCATTTTCTCCGACAGAGGTCATATTCCAGTTACCGAGCTGTTCGGGCGTGATCACGCACATCTGCAGTATCTTTTCGCGCAGCGTCATCGCGCCGATATCATAAGCACCTCTGAATAATATGTTTTCCATTTCTTCCATATCGATCAGTCTGTAGCCGACCGGTTTCTCCTTTTCAAAATCGTATCCTGCAGTTATAGCACCGTTTACCGTTCTTTTTGTATCGGGATCGGTCCAGGTCGCGTAGGCGCCCAGAGTCATTTCACCATCGATGATCACCGGCGCCGGAGGTGAGCAGAGAAGTACGGGCGTAAAGTTAAGGTCCGCGTATACTTTCGTGTTCAACCTTTCGCAATAATCCCAGTCTGCGGTAAAAGTATCAAGGATATATCTGAATTCCCTGTCCGTTTCCCATCCGTCACCGAGTTCAGAGTTATACAGATCGGTTAGTATCTCCTCCGGTGAGATATAGTTGTCAGGCCTGATGCATCGCTCAGGATATGTCAGCCAGTTAAGAGACTCTGTCGCATCCTCGTACCGGTCATATGAATAGCCCGCGTCAAAGAATATCTTTGCGGACTTTACATCGGAATCGGTGCTGAAAAACAGCTCCTTTATCCTATCCGTACCGTAGATGTACTCAAGCCCAGACAAAAACTGGCACGATTCATAGTACGACTGTGTCGCACCGGAAAAATACTTTGCGGTGAACAGCTCTGCGCCGCTTTCAATGATATAATCCGCCGCCAGGCACGGCTCGGCCCTGCTCATGTCCTCATCAGACAACTCAAGGAACTCACCAAACGTAAGCACCTTATCATCCAGGAGATAATACCATTCATCGAAGTCGCTCCCGGCACAGTGATCCACAAAATGCATGAGCTCATGGAATACGGTAGCGGTCCAGCGGTGATCGACGGGTTCTTCCCTGATCGTATTGACCATGACCGTATTAATGTCCCAATGGTACTCGCCGCGGTGCGCGCCGGAGATCTCGTTATCGATGATGCTCAGCTCTGCCGCGCATTTCAGCAGGTATTCGCGGTCAATGTACGCGGTATTATCCGCTATAACCGGGAATATCCTGTACAGGGTTTCCTTATATTCATTCAGATTTTTGTTGGCCTCGGCCGCTTTGGAAAAATCCAGGAACAGAGCGTACTCGCCGTGCAGTTTGTCTTCGGTAAGTCCGTGCAAGGCCGCAATGCGGACAGCTTCATCGACCGCTTCCTGCGGTACGGGAGTGGGAGAGGGCGTTAACGTCCCGGCAGCTGTCCCGTCCGTCGCGGAAGTTACCTCAGGCGCTGCAGGTCCGGTAGTTCCCGGTTCATCAGTCGGCGCCGGGGTATCTATGAGAACCGGTTCTTCAGTCGGTTTAGGTGTCTCCGTTACTGTAACAACAGGCGTCGGATCTGTGTCCGTCCCGCCTGTCATATGATTGGCGCAGCCCGCCGTCGTGCAGGCAAATACCAATAATACGCAAATAAACAAAAAACGGTTTTTCATTCAAAAACTCCCCCGATAGCGGCTTATTTAAGATATGCCGCGTCTTTTCCCTAAAATAAGCGAATAGAATTATACAACTGATCACGGGTTGTGGCAATAATACACTTTTCATGTTATAATCTATTTGCAACATTGGGGTGATAAACAGCTTTTCAGTGAGTAACTAATTGCTTAAGGAGGTATGATTATGGGTTCAGGTTATACGATGAGATGTCCAAAATGCAGCTACAAGTTTCATGCCATAACCGGCATAGGATTCATGTTTCCAAAGGCCTATGAGGAAACTGTCAGAAAGGCTAAAAAAGGCGAACTGGGAACAGAACTTCAGACTTTTTTCCAAGAGCATGAGGATGGTGCGATCAGCGCAGAAAACGTTACGCTCTGCTGCACCAAATGCGGCAATTTGGCATACGGGAAAGACCTGACCATGTATGTTCCCAAAGCGAAGATCAGTGATAAGAAAGATAAAGGCAAAAAGCCCGGTGACGCTCCCAACAAGGATATAGTGTACGTTTCATGGATGGATCTGGAAGAAAAATATACAGAATTCGCCAAATATCCTCATAAATGCGAAAAATGCGGCGGTGACATGCGTATTGTGGACGAAAAAGAAGAAGTGCTGTGTCCGAACTGCAAGGTGCCGCTTGAAGTCAAAGAGCATGTAATGTGGGATTAGGGCAGTAGTATGAAAATTAAGTTCGTATCAGGGCATATACAACAGTCGGAAGCGGAAAGATCTATTCTGAATGGAGCGATAAGGAAATGGTTAAGACCGAGTGATCGGATAGATTATGATTACAGGAGCGCAGCAGAAGAGTGCTGCGCTCCTGTTCGATTCTGTTCGGGGTTGACAAACATCTGTTTGCGGTGCTATCATATAAACATATCGAACAAAGTTTCTGATTTGGAGGAGTGATTGCCATGGACAAGAAGAAATATACCGGAGTACGGCCGATCGAAGGTCATTTCTATAGGTTCGAGGCTGGCGACGGAGTTGAGCATATAGGCTTGTACGAAGGACAGATGACTGAGCCGAGTTTTGCCCTCGCGCCGTTGTTCACCATAGACCGGATGGTGTTTTCTTTCATGGTTTATCGTGCTCCGGAGACTTTTTCCATGATAGGATATCCGTTTATGCCGAGACTCCTGGAGGACCTTGGAGAGAGTATCTCAGATGCTGAATTTGGCCAATTGCAGGCCATATAAGTGTTGGAACATCTATTCGCTAAATCTAGGTTTAACGAATAATTCGCTTGCTTTTTGGCCTGAATAGCCTATAATTTAGTTATAAGGCTCTTTTTGCCGGATCTGCAACGGTCTCGGCCGTTATGCAGCTTTTATTACCCATACTGTTTTATCTATACTTGGTTAATATTATCATCGGTGCTTTAACATGGAAAAAAACAAAACTTACCACGAACAAAAATCTATCGAATATACTAAAAAACTTCGCATGTATCTTGCGGAGCTTCCTCCGTATGTCACGACGTTTTTCAGAGGCATTGAACCGAATACTCAGCCGCGCACGCGTCTGGCTTACGCCATCGACCTGAAGGTTTTCTTCGAGTGGCTCCGCCAGGCCAATCCGTTATTTAAGGACAAAACCGTTAAGGAAATCACTTTGGACGATCTCGAGCATGTCGAGACCTTCGATCTCGAGGAATACATGGAATATCTGAAGCTTCGCGAATCCGACGACGGTCTGGACATTACAAACTCCGATGCCGCGATAAAGCGTAAAATGTCTGCACTTCGCGGGCTTTACGGATATCTGTTCAAAAATGAAATGATCGCTACCAATCCTTCGGTTAAGGTCAATATGCCCAAACTTCACGAAAAAGCGATTATCAGGCTTGATACTGATGAAATTGTGAAGTTTCTTGATACGGTCGATTCCGGTGCCGAAAATATGACCGACAGGCAGCGAAAGGCCCATGAACAGAACCGTGTACGCGATCTGGCACTCATGACTCTCCTGCTTGGCACCGGCATCCGTGTTACCGAGTGCGTCGGGCTTAATCTTAATGACGTAGATATGAAGAATTCACGCATAAAAGTTACCCGTAAGGGCGGCTACGAGGCCTTTGTTTATTTCGGTGAGGAAGTTGCCGGCAGTCTGAAGCCTTATCTCGAGCAGCGTGCCGGTATTTCGGATATTGTGTTCGGACACGAGGACGCATTGTTTCTTTCGTCACAGAAACGGCGCATTTGCGTACGCTCGGTCGAAAAACTCGTTAAAAACTATGCCCGTCAGGTCACCGTTTCGAAAAAGATCACCCCGCACAAGCTTCGCAGCACCTACGGCACTGCCCTGTACAGGGAAACCGGCGATATTTATCTGGTAGCCGATGTACTCGGCCATAAGGACGTAAATACGACCAGAAAGCACTATGCAGCACTCGAGGACGAACGCCGCAGGATGGCCAAGGACGCCGTAAAACTGCGCGAAGAATAGGCTCACTCGTTTTCACAAGTTTTGACATGAGCGGTAGTTTTTGATATGTAAG
>JAEEGH010003002.1_pt1 | contig 44896 bp, 43 predicted proteins | sample 9134181 | NCBI WGS metagenome assembly JAEEGH01 (sample SAMN16246544, study PRJNA631951) | gut metagenome | biome: gut microbiome; feature: rumen; material: DP-attached | host: Bos | place: Iran: Karaj | collected 2018-10
TGTTCAATGAAGAATCTATCAGGTGGTTATTGCGGCGGGGTCCCACCTCTTCCCATTCCGAACAGAGAAGTTAAGCCCGCCTGCGCCGATGGTACTGCAATGCAATGTGGGAGAGTAGGAGGCCGCCACTTTTTCAGAGAGAAGCCCTTTCGTCAGCAATGATGAGAGGGCTTCGACGTTTTGTTTCCTTTTGTATGTTTTGTTTCGGTGATGACGTTTAGGCGTGATGTTCGTCTATAATATAAATAAGGGCAATAAATACAAAAATAATGGAGAAACATTTCTTTGCTGTTGACTTGGGGGCTACCAGTGGACGTACTATTCTGGGGACATTGACTAAGGGTCGACTGGAGCAGGAGGAGCTGACGCGCTTTCCGAACCATCTTATTGAAACTGGAGGGCACTTCTATTGGGATATCTACGCCCTGTATCAGGAGATGATAAGGGGCTTGCAGATTGTGGGGGAGCGCGGTATCGAGATAGCATCGATAGGTATTGATACGTGGGGTGTTGATTTCGTTTTCATCGGTGAAGATGGAGCCTTGCTTCGTAATCCTATGGCTTATCGCGACCCGCATACCTTCGAAGCCATGGATGATTACCTGCGTCACGTCGTTTCTCAACGTGAGGTGTACGATATTACAGGCATTCAGTTTATGAACTTCAATTCTCTGTTCCAGCTCCATGCCATGCGTAAGGCAGATAATACGGCCCTGAAACATTGTTGTAAGATACTATTTATACCTGATGCCCTGTCGTGGATGTTAACGGGTGAGGCAGTGTGTGAATATACCATCGCGTCGACATCTCAGATGCTTGACCCGCGGCGTGGTGATCTCAGCGAGAAACTCATAGAGAGCGTGGGTTTGAAGCGTAGCCAGTTTGGACGTATGGTGCAGCCTGGTACGCAGATTGGTGTGCTGACGGAGGAAGTACAGAGGATGACAGGCTTGGGGGCTGTTCCCGTGATAGCTGTGGCTGGTCATGATACTGCTGCTGCCGTGGCTGCTGTACCTGCCAAGGACGAACAGTTTGCATACCTCAGTAGCGGTACGTGGAGCCTCATGGGCATTGAGACGAAAGCAGCTGTTATCAATAATCGCTCGTATGAGCTGAATTTTACCAATGAGGGTGGTATAGAGGGAACCACGCGTTTCCTGAAGAACATCTGCGGTATGTGGCTCTATGAGCGGTGTCGGAAGGAATTTAAGGACTCAACGGGTAAGCCATTGAGTGCAGGACATCAGGAGTTACAGGCTTCTGCCATGCAGGTGGCGGCGTTCCGGAGCATCTTCAATCCCGACGATAAGGTCTTTGCCAACCCACCGAGTATGATTGAGGCTATTCAGCAGTATTGCCGTGAAACCAAGCAGACTGTTCCTGAGACGCCGGCGGAGATTTGCCGTTGTATCTTCGACTCCTTGGCGCTGAGGTATCGGCAGGTGTTCGGGTGGCTGCAGGAGTTTTGGAACTCGACGGGGGGACCGTCGAGCACAATTGGGCGAACGGATGGCCGGGAACCGTCGAGCAGAATAAATGTGCTGCATATTATTGGCGGCGGGTCGTTGAACAAGTATCTGAACCAGTTTACGGCAGATGCCTGTGGCGTGGAGGTGCTGGCTGGACCGCAGGAGTGTACAGCCATTGGCAACATCATGTTGCAGGCGAAGGCCATGGGTTTGGTGCAGGACATCTGGGAGATGCGTGGTATCATTGCCAACAGCGTTGACATGGTGGCGTATCACCCCTCCGGCGATAAGGCCGCTTGGGACAAAGCCTATGAGCGTTACCTCGAAATTACGAAATAACGTAATACCGAAATAACGTAATAACGTGATAACGGAATAACGTAATAATGTGATAACGGAATAACGTAATAACGTGATAACGACAATCGACATAACGACATAACAAATCAAAACAAAGAATATCATTATGGCAAAACCATTAGTAGAAACCAAAGCAAGGGTAGGGGTTTTCAGTATAGCGCTGCAGGCTTACCTGCCACAGTTCCCACAACTTGTTCCCGAGTTTGAGGCGCAGTATGAGGCCTTTAAGAAGACGCTGCCCGATACCATTGAGATTGTCGACGGCGGTATGGTAACTACCAAGGAGCAGTCGATGGCGGCTGGCGATAAGTTCCGCGCTGCCGATGTCGACCTCGTCATCCTGCAGATGCTGACGTATTGTACCTCTTATAATATGCTGCCTGCCGTTCGCGACCTCGACGTTCCTGTTGTCATCGTGAACTTGCAGAAGAAGCTGGCTCCAGACTATGCCAAGACCGATATCCCCACCTGGCTGGGTGAGCTCTATGCCTGTGGTGCTATCGGAGAGATGGTTGCCGACCTGAACCGTGCCGGCAAGCGCTCGGCTGTCATCACTGGCGTAGTAGAAGGTGGTGACCCTGGTGCTCAGGCCGAGATTGAGGACTGGTGCTGTGCTGCTCAGGTACGTCGCCGTTTCCGCGATACCAACATAGCACAGATTGGTCGTCCGTATCCCGGTATGATGGACCTCTATATCGACGAGACCAACCTCTACCACCGTATGTTCGTCTATACCAAGCAGTTCGACTGGGAGAAGATGTGGGCCATTGCCGACAACATCACTGACGAGGCTGCCATTCGTGCCAAGGCGCAAGATATTTTGGACACCTTTGATATCGAAGGTGGCGGTACTATCGAGAAGGTCTGGGATATGGCGAAATATGTTGTAGCCTTCGAACAGTGGGTGAAGGACGAGCAGTTGGGCATGATAGCCTCTCACTACGACGGTTTTGCCCAGGGCATTGCCGGGAAACTCGACTCTATGCTCATTCCAGCTTTCTCAATGCTCATCAAGCAGCATACAGCCTGTGCTGTCGAGGGCGATATGAAGGTGGCTATGGCGATGTCGATACTGAAGACGATCTCTGGTACCGGAACACTTGCTGAGATGTATTCTATCGACTTCCCGAAGGACATCTGTATTATCGGACACTCGGGTTCTGGCGACTTCGATATTTCGCAGGCCAAGAAGCCTACGATGAAGATAGTACCTGTATTCCACGGAAAGGCTGGCGGAGGTTATCTCACGCAGTTCTATCCGCCCACGGGGCCTGTCACCTATCTGGCTATTACGCAGGACAAGAACGGTGTTTTTAAGTTCGTTGCTGCCGAGGGCGTTAACGAAGAAGGAGAAATCTTTACGTTTGGCGATACTAATATGCGCACCAAATTTTCCTTGAGCTGCCGCGAGTTTGTCAACAAGTGGAGTGAGGCCGGTCCTACGCACCACATGGCTGCTGCCGTTGGCCATCACATCGACACCATCCTGAAGGTGGCGAAGATTTTTAACATCGAGTGCGACGTGGTCTGCCGATAATAACGTAATAACGGTATAACGTAATAACGATATAACGAAAAATGGCAAATAATGGAAGTTTGAAGAGCACTATCGCGGTGTCTCTTACCAATTATCTCGATGCAGGGGCCATTGTGGCCGGTGCATCGGGTTTGACGCTGTGGCAGAAATACCTTGGATTGAGCGAGGTACACCTTGGATGGCTCAATTTCATCAGTGCCAACTGCTTAGGTGCTGCCGTGGGCGCCATCATCGGTGGATTCCTGGCTGACAAGTATGGCCGTAAGTTCATCTTTACGTACAACCTGCTGGTGTATATGACAGGTGTGCTACTCATCATGTTGAGTATCAATTTCCCCATGCTTCTGGCAGGATTCCTGGTGACGGGTATCTCTGTGGGTGTGGGTGTGCCTGCCTCGTGGACGTATATCTCTGAGTCGTCGGAGGTGAACAACCGTGGTCGCAACATTTGTATCTCGCAGATGTCGTGGGGAATAGGTCCGATGATGATTCTCCTCTTGGGTATGTTCTTCGCCCCCGGCGGCTATCTCTTTGGCGTCGTGGAGTCAGTAGCTCATCTCTTTGGTGGTGCCGGCATGTCTGTAGATGCCGTGAATGCTTTCTCTTCCCGTATTGTGTTCTTCTCGCTGTTTGTTGTTGCCTTTATTGCCTGGAACCTGCAGCGCCAGTTGCAGGAGAGTGCAGAGTTTACGGCACAGAAAGCTGAGGAGAAGAAAACGGGATTGCTGGACAATATCAAGGTGCTGTTCCAGAATAATATTGCCGTGAAGACCGTGTGCTTCCTGGCAGGTATCTATCTGACGTGGAACCTTGTGGCATCGGTCATGGGCTTCTTCCAGCCCCATATCTACGAGACGGCTGGTGGCGTCACCAACGAGCAGGCCAACTGGATGAACTTTATACAGTGGGCTATCATCGTCGGCGTAACATTTATCACCTCGAAGCTTATCGACAAGACATCGCACAAGGCCATCTATACCTTCGGCCTGCTGGTGGCTATCTCGGCATGGCTTATTATCGTCACCATCGGTGTCAACGGACCCGTAGGTTTGTGGTCATTCGCTATCCTCTGGGGTGTTCAGGGAGGTACGTCCGTCCAGATATTCTATGCGCTGTGGGGCTCAGAGCTGTTCCCAGCCAAGTTCCGTGCCGGTGCTCAGGGACTGATGTTCTTCATCGTCCGCGGACTCTCAGCTGTCTGGGGACTGATTTTTACCTATATCTATGGTGAGAATGGCGAGGGCTTTACCATTGCAGCCTTCTGCATGATAGCCCTGTTGGTTGTCTCCCTTATCGTGGGCTTTATTGGCGCCCCCGTTACTCGAGGCCGTGCCCTTGAGGACATTACCAAGGAACGTTATGGAGAGCTCATCTCGTAATGACGGTATAACGTAATAACGAAATAACGACACAAAGAAAAAGACAATGAAAAGCATATTAGAAGGCCGCCCGCAGTTAAAGGCTGTGATTGATCAGATTGCCGAGGTAACGGGCTATCTCTGGCAGAAAGGATGGGCAGAGCGTAATGGTGGTAATATCACCGTTAATGTCACGGAGTATATGGATGACGAATGCAAGAAGCTGCCACCCATTAGCGAAGTGAAAGCCATTGGCTTGACACTGCCCCAGTTGAAAGGCAAGTATTTCTATTGTAAGGGAACGGGAAAGCGCATGCGCGACCTGGCTCGTGAACCCATGCAGAACGGCAGCATCATCCGCATCCTGGATGACTGTGCCTCGTATGTGGTCATTGCCGATGTCAACGTGGTGCCTACATCAGAGCTGCCCACCCATCTGGCCCTGCAGAACTACCTGTTGAAAACAGGTTCGTGCTATAAGGCCACCTTGCATACACACCCCATCGAACTGGTGGCCATGAGTCATATCCAGCGTTTCCTGAAGGGTGACGAGATGACGCGCGTGCTGTGGTCTATGATTCCTGAGACACTGGCATTCGCACCTCTCGGCATCGGCATCGTGCCTTATGCCCTGCCTTCGTCAGTGGCTTTGGCCGAGGCTACGCTGGAACAGATCAAGACCCACGACGTGGTGATGTGGGAGAAACATGGCACGGTGGCTGTGGGAACAGACATCATGGATGCCTTCGACCAGACCGACGTGCTCTGCAAGGCTGCCAACATCTATATGTGCGCCCGCAGCATGGGTTCTGAGCCCGATGGAATGACCGCCGAACAGATGAAGGAAGTGCAGGATGTCTTCAAACTCCCTAAGAAACGTCCGTGCTAAGAAGAGAAGACAAGGAATACAAGTATACAGGAATACAAGAAGATATAGAAGAGGGCTATGCGTTCAGTCAAAGACTTTGAACGCATAGCCTTCTTTTTTGAGCCACTCGATGGCGGCAGGAAGGGCTGTGCGTAGCTTTTCGATGCTTTTCAGCGAGTCGTGGAACGTGATGATGCTGCCATTGCGGGCATAGTGCTTGACGTTGTTTAGCACGTCGTCCGCCGTCAGCCATTTCGAGTAGTCGCGTGTCACAAGGTCCCACATCACAATTTTGAACTTCCGCGAGAGCCACGCATATTGTCCCAGTCGCATCCATCCATGAGGGGGCCGTACCAGATTGGTCTTCAAGTAGGCATTGGCCTTCTCGACGTTATAGCTGTAGTCGCGGATGGTGTGTCGGATACCACTGATGTGGTTGTGCGTATGGTTGCCGATACGGTGGCCCTCGTCGATGACACGCTGGTGCAGTTCGGGATACTTCCGGGCATTGTCACCCACCATGAAGAACGTAGCCTTGACCTCATAGCGCCTTAGCACGTCGAGGATAAAGGGTGTAGCCTCGGGTATGGGGCCGTCGTCGAAGGTCAGATAGACGGCCTTCTCCTGACGGTCCATACGCCACAGCGCCTTTGGATAAAGCCAGCGTAGCCACTTGGCAGGTTGCTCAATAAACATTAATCTTTAACCATTAACCGTTAAAATCCCAGGTTGCCACCTTTCGACTCGAAGAGTCCTGCCAAGTTGTTCAGTTCCTGCATGCGCTTGTCGGCCCATTTCTCGTCGAAGGTGTCGGCCAGTGCAATGAGCTGCTGCATGATGTAGAGCTGTATGGTGCAGTCGTTTTCTGACGACTGGAAGTGGTAGCCGTCCAGCGAGCAATACCAGCGCATATACTGTGTGCTGTTCTTCCAGAGGTCGTCCATGACGGACAGCGCCTCCTTCTTGTTGCCCAGTGATACCCATGCCCTTGCTATGTCCATAGACCCTGACGTGAAGTTGTGGCGCACGTTATAGCTTGGAATCTGCTTGGACGTATATCGCAGCACCTCCTCGGCCTTCTTGTCCTCTCCCTCGTCGATGAGTTCCAGGGCCAGCTTTGCCATGATGCGACGGTGTGTATAGCACATACGCATGATGGTCTCGTCGAGGTAGATACCCTTCTGGTCGATGCCTCCGAACTTGAAGCGGTGCATGATGTTGTCGTAGGTGCGCTTCGTATCGAAGTTCTTTACACCCTCGATGGCTTTGCCGTCGCGGGTGGTGGTGAACGGTGTGATACGGTATGCCAGACCCTCTGTGATGGTGTTGTCGCCGAGGTTGATGTAGTTCTCGTCGCCCACGGAGACAGCGACATAGATAGGACGTGTCCAGTTACACTCGGCCAGCATCTCCAGAATCATGAGGTCACCCTTGTATAGTGCATGCTTGCCGGCCAGCGAAATCACCATCTTGTCAGGGATAGAGTCGGTGGCCATCATCATGCCGCTCTTGCGTACGGCCTCCTTGTCGATGGTCATATAGAGCGTGTCGGTAGGAATCATGTGCAGGTCGCTGTTCTTTGAGCGTATCCAGTATTTCAGCACGTTTTTCAGCTCGAAGGGGTCGTCGCCGAACTGCTTGCGGGCTTCTTCCGGATTCTCCTTGTAATGCTGCAGTACAACCTCCTTCATGTCTGGCTCCACCGTGACATATTCGTTGGTGCCGGCACAATACTCGATGCGATCCCATGTGATGGGCACTGAGGGAGAGTCGTATGCAGGACGGCGCATCTGGTCGATGTACCAGTCGGTCTGCAGATAGCTGAGGTTGCAGACGCGGGCATCGGTGCGTACACCCTCCACGTCCTGGTTATACCACAAGGGGAAGGTGTCGTTGTCGCCATTGGTATAGATGATGGGGTTACCCTCGTCTTGCAGCGACATCAGGTAGTTCTGACCGAAGTCACGGCAGGTATAGCGGCCTGAGCGGTCATGGTCGTCCCACGTCTGCGAAGCCATCTGAATGGGTACCAGCAGACAGACGATGCTGACTACGGCAGCCAGAGCGGTAGCGTTCAGTGCCTTGAGCTTCTGGCTCAAGATATCAATGATAGCTGCCACGCCCATGCCGCACCAGATGGCGAAGGCATAGAACGAACCGGCGTAGGCATAGTCACGCTCACGGGGCTGCGACGGTGTCTGGTTCAGATAGATGACGATAGCCAGACCTGTCATGAAGAACAGGAAGAACACCACCCAGAACTGGCGGATACCCGTCTGGTCCTTGGCGTTGTTGAAGTGCTTTGCCAGCGACTGCCAGAAGAGTCCGATGAGTCCGAGAATCAGTGGCAGGCAGTAGAATACGTTATGGCCCTTATTCTCCTTCAACTCGTCAGGCAGCAGGTCTTGATCGCCCAGACGCCAGTTGTCGAACCAGTCGAAACCGCTGAGCCAGTTGCCGTGTTCCAGTTCACCATTGCCCTGGATGTCGTTCTGACGTCCTGCGAAGTTCCACATGAAGTAGCGCCAGTACATGAAGTTACACTGGTAGCTGATGAAGAAGCGCAGGTTCTCTAACTGCGATGGCACCTTGACGGTGACCATCTCGCCACAGCGGTCGTACTGCACCTCACTGCCGTCGACGCCACCCATCCAGCTCTCGTACTGTCCGCGGTGGGCAGAGCTGTACATACGTGGGAACAGCATGTTCTGGGCATATTTGTATTCGTCCTTGGTACGGACGATGAAGTACTGGTCTTTCTCGTCTGCCGAGGCCTTCTCCTTACGCTGCCAGACAGGGTCGCCCTTGACCATGACCGGCTTGCAGTAGCCACCGTCGGGTTCCAGTTCCACCTGCGACGTATAGGCCTGTCCGTAGAACAACGGACGCTGGCCGTACTGTTCACGACCCAGGTATTCGCCCAACGTAAAGATGTCCTCGGGTGAGTTCTGGTCCATAGGCGGGTTGGCTGCCGAGCGTATGACAATCAGCGCGTATGACGAGTAGCCGATCATCAGCATCAGCATGCAGAGCAGTGACGTGTTCTTGACACGGGCCGTCACCAACGCCTTCTTGTCTTTCTTGTAACTCAACACGAACCAAAGGATGGCCAGTATCACGATGCCGATGAAGAACGACATCCAGCCATGGCCGTAGAACGGAATGCCCAGCATGGCCAGAGCCAGCAGGAAGGCAATGTTCTGGCGCTTCTCATTGACCATTGTTCCGGTGCGCTGGGTTTCGTAGATGGCCCAGATGGTGATGCCGATGAGCAGGAAGATATAGACAATCTCACCCGTATTGAACGGACAGCCGAGCATGTTGACGAAGAACAGCTCAAACCAGCCGCCTACCTGTACGATGCCGGGAACGACGCCATAGAGCACGGCAGCCAGGATGACCACCGATATAAACAGGGCGATAAGACTTCCCTTCAGGTCGCGCTTCGGATCGTCCGTGGGGAATTTTCGGTAATAGTACACGAGCACGATGGCGGGCAGACATAGCAGGTTCAGCAGGTGGACGCCGATGGACAATCCCGTCATATACATAATCAGCACCAGCCAACGGTCGGCATGGGGCTGGTCGGCCTGGTCCTCCCACTTCAGGATGAGCCAGAACACCACGGCCGTGAATGCTGACGAGTAGGCATATACCTCACCCTCGACGGCCGAGAACCAGAAGGTGTCGCTGAACGTATAGATCAGAGCACCTACCATGGCCGAGGCCTCGATGGCTATCAGCTTGCTCCACGACAGGTCTGCCAGCGTCTGGGCCCTTCGGAAGTCCTCCTGCTTGATGAGCAAACGACGCACCAGGTGCGAGATGGTCCAGAACAGGAACAGGATGGTCAGTGCCGATAGCAGCGCACTCATCATGTTCACCATGTAGGCCACCTGTGAGGGGTCGCTGGCAAACTGTGAGAACAGATTGGCTGTCAGCATGAAGAACGGTGCACCGGGCGGGTGTCCGATTTCCAGTTTGTAACCTGTAGAGATGAATTCGGGGCAGTCCCAGAAGGATGCCGTTGGTTCAATAGTGGAGCAATACACGAAGGCTGCGATGGCAAATGCCAGCCAGCCCATGATGTTGTCCACAAGTCTGAATTGTTTCATTATGTCTATGTTTGTCTATTATAGTTTGCAAAGGTACTTCTTTTACTTTGAACTTTGAGCTTTGAACTTTGAACTTTGAGTTTTTTTAACCAATAAGCAGGTTGGCACCATAGATGAGCAGCACGTAGCGCAAGAACTTGCCAAGGGCCATGCTGAAGACGGAGATGGGGATGTTGGCGCGCATCAGTCCGAGAACGATGGTGATGGCACTGCCCAAAATGGGTATAAAGGCGAAGAATCCCATCCATGCACCGTGTCCGGCCATGAAGCGCGTGGCACGGTCCAGGTCCTTCTGTTTGACGTGCAGGTACTTCTCTATCCACTCCAGCCGTCCCTGTCGCCCTATGAAATAGTTGAACATACCGCCTGCCACATTGCCGATGGTGCCATAGACGATGAGCAGCCAGGGGTCGAGACCTGCTGCCAGGAGACCCGTCATCACCGCCTCGCTCGAGAACGGGAAAAACGATCCCGCCACGAAGGCTGTGATGAGCATGCCCCAGTAGCCGTAGCTGATTAGAAGAGAAATGATGACATCCATAGGTTATAGCCTGTAACTGCAAGCGTGACGATGATCAGCACCATGAATGCAATGTTGGTCACCTTGGTGTGGGTAAGAGCCAGGAAATGGCCGATGAGGGGTGCGGTACATACGAACATGATGCGTATCAACACATCGTAATGCTGTGGCTGCAGTGTCACATACAGGGCTGTGGCTAAGTTCATCCATATAAAGAAGCCATATATTTGACGGATTCGGATCTTGTCGAAATGCTTCTGACGGATAAAATGCACTGTGCCGATGATGGTCAGCGTCAGCAGGAGTGCAAAAACGGCTATTTGTCCGACGGTATATCTCGTAAACTGCAACGAAATCTGAAAGTCAGTCAGTGGTCCGATGTATTCAATCACCGGTGTGAAGTCTCCTTGCCACACCAGCCAGCAGCAGCCTACCCAGTAGGGCGTGAGGAATCCTAGGATGGAGGCTCCCCAAGTGCGCCACGACAGCGATTGCAGGTGGGTGGCCATCAACAGCCATAACAGTGGCAGGTAGAACATCAGGTGGACGGATGCTATGGTGGCTATGCTCCACAGTATGAAGGCATAGTAGATGACGCCGGCCGACTGCGTGTTCTGATAGCTCAGAAACAGCAGTAGAAAGGCACCGATGACAGTGATCTGGACGACAGCACCCGGTATGGATGGGAATAGAAAACACGCGCTACAGGCCAGTGCCAGAAACGAGCAACTCACCATGCGCGAATAAATACGTATCAGCGCGTTGATGTTGTTCAGCTCGACCATCAGGTAGGCTGCAATGGCAAACAGCACAAACTGCACCCACCACCCATGAGTGATGAGTCCGCAAATCAGCCATAAGCCCGCTGCATAGGTGGCAGTAATGGGCATGGCCAGCTTACTCACTGCAATCCTGCTCTGTAGTCGCTTCTTCAATATTCAATGTTCAATGTTCAACGTTACAAGTCTGCCCCAATGTCGCGGCGGAAGTACTTATCGGTAAACTCAATCTGCTGTGCCCCTTCAAACGACCTCTGCAGAGCCTCGGCCTTGTCCTTGCCATAGCTACTTACGGCAATGACGCGCCCGCCGTTGGTGACGATAGGAACCTCCCCTGTCCCCTCCGAAGGAGGGGCAACTGCTGTGCCTGCGTGGAAGACGATAGAGCCCTCGACGTTTTCAATGCCCGTAATGGGGTAGCCCTTCTTATAAGCCTGCGGATAACCGCCGCTGACCAGCATGACGCACACGGCAGCACGCTCGTCGAATTCGATTTGGCGTTCGTCAAGGTTGCCTTCAGCAACACCCTCAAACAAGTCTACGATGTCGCTCTTCAGACGCAGCATCACGCTCTCCGTCTCGGGGTCGCCCATGCGGCAGTTGTATTCGATGACGTAAGGCTCCGGTTCACCGCTGGGGGTATTAGTCCTATTGATGAGGCCGAAGAAAATAAAGCCCTTGTAGTCGATACCCTCGGCTTTCAGGCCCTCCACGGTGGGACGGATGATGCGGTCTTCCACCTTCTGCATCCACTCCTTCGTGGCAAAGGGTACAGGCGATACACTGCCCATGCCGCCCGTGTTCAGACCAGTGTCGTGCTCGCCGATACGCTTGTAGTCCTTCGCCTCAGGCAGAATCTTATAGTGGACGCCGTCTGTCAGCACGAATACCGAGCACTCGATGCCGCTCATGAACTCTTCGATGACCACGCGGCTGCTGGCATTGCCGAACATACCGCCCAGCATGTCCTGCAGTTCTTTCTTAGCTTCCTCCAGTGCGGGCAGTATCAGCACACCCTTGCCGGCACACAGACCGTCGGCCTTCAGCACGTAGGGAGGCTGCAGTGTTTCCAGAAATGCCAATCCTTCCTGCACGTGCTCGCCGTCGAACGTCTCGTAGCGGGCCGTGGGAATATTGTGGCGTAGCATGAAACTCTTGGCAAAGTCCTTCGAGCCTTCCAGTACGGCACCGGCCTTCGACGGGCCTATCACGGGGATGTCCTTCGTACGCCCGTCAGCCTTCAGGTCGTCGTAGATGCCCTTTACCAGCGGGTCTTCCGGCCCCACCACCACCATGTCTATCTGCTTCTCCACGCAAAACAGCTTGATGGCTTCGAAGTCGTCTGCCTTCATCTGAACGTTCTCACCACAGTTTCTGGTGCCAGCATTACCTGGTGCAATATACAGCTTCTCGCATTTCTTACTCTTAGCGATCTTCCAGGCCAGTGCGTGCTCACGACCACCGCTACCTAACAATAATATCTTCATACCTTATTATATTATATTCATTCTTTCGGCTTGCAAAGGTACAAAAAAGTTTAGAGTTTAGGGTTAGAGTTTAGCGTTTAGAGTTTGCCGTTTAGATTTTTTAATTTTTCAGGATGGCATGATGGCAGAATGAATGGGAAGTGGCAGCGTTCGTGGTGAAAAAAAAGAGCGTGTAACGTAAATGGGTTACACGCTCTTGTAGTATTTGCGATTCAGCTTGCCGTTGAACGTTCGCTGAATGGTGGGAACTTGTTCGTAGAGTAGGGGAATCTTGTAGGCTTCGAGCCTGTCCTTTAAGTGGAGGGCGAGGGAGCGCTTGTTGAGCGAACAGCCGTCAATCATAGATACCAGCAGCTTCAGGGCCTTGCCCGTGATGGGGTGGTCGACAGCGATGCAGATGCAGTCCTTGACATCGGGGAAGGCCATTGCGGCATCTTCCACTTCCGTAGGAGCGACCTTGAAGCCACCAACGTTGATGACGTCATCCTCACGCCCCTTCAGGTGGAGCATGCCTTCGTCGTCGATGATGCCGATGTCTGCCGTATAGATGGTGCCATCGCGGAGCACGGAGGCTGTACGCTCAGGGTCGCCGACATAGCCCGTCATGAGAGTGTCGCCCTTGCAGGCAATGAGTCCTTCGGGCGTGATAATCAGTTCGGAGTGGGGCATCGTGCGTCCTAAACAGCCAGCCATACAACGTCCGTCGTTGTAGTTGTAGGTGCTGATGATGCCTGTCTCGGTAGAGGCATAGGTGTTGTAGAGCCTCGTATGAGGCAGCAGACGGCACAGCGCCTCCATGTCGGCCTGCGAGATGGCTGCTGCACCAGTCTCCAGAAACTCCATCTTGTCGGCAAGTGCTGCCAGACGGTCGGCGCTGAACTGTATCAGGATGCGGATGCTGGCAGGGACGAGGAAGGTGGCGTAGTTGTTGGCTGTTAGCTGTTGGCTATTGGCTGTTAGCTGACCCTCGAAGGCAGCGAAGAAGGCATCGAGGTCCTTCATGCCATTGACGATGATGATGGTACCACCGAGCAGAATGACGGGATAGACCTTCGAGAGGCTGCCGATGTGGTTCAGGGGACCATTGATGACGAAGATGGTGTCGTGGCTGAAACCCTGTCCGGCAATGAGGTTCTCGGCATCGGCCACAATGGTGCGATGACTGATGATGACACCTTTCGACTTTCCTGTCGTCCCCGTAGTGTAGAGGATGTCGGCAGAGCCTTCAGGAACGGTGTGTTGGCAGAGCTGTTGCTCAATATCCTTGAAGGTGGCTTCCGGTATGTCGCGTTCTAACGGGGCTACGACATAGCCTGCCCGATGCAGGGCAAAGTAGTTGACCAAATAGTCGATGGTGGGAAGAGCGCGGAGGCAGACGATCTGGCTTATCTCTGATGGCTGATGTCTGAAGTCAGATGGCTGTTTCAGTTCGGCGACACGGGCAGTGACACGCTGCCAGAGTTCGGCATAGGTGCATTGCTCATCGCCACAGATCACAGCCAACTTGTCCGGATAGCGTTTGGCATCTTGCTCCAGATAGTCCTCTAACGTCATATCGGGTGTTACTTTTCTGCCAGTTTTCGTTCTACCATAGCAACGATGGCATCCAGCGTCTTCAGGTTCTTGGGTGTTGCATCCTTCGACTCCAGTTTGATGTCGTACTTGTCAGAAAGCATCATCAGAATAGTGGTAACCCCCAGCGAATCCAATTCGCTGAAGAGAAACTGGGAGTCGAAGTCTACCAGGGGCAGCGCATCTTCCAAAAGGGCTTTGATTTGTTCTTTCATGGACGGACTTTATTGTTGTTGACGGGGTTGGCATAAATGCTGATGAAAATCTCCTTCAGCCGTTCGATGTCGCAGGTGTCGTATTCGTCCAACTCTGACAGGTGCTTGACAAAAGCCTGGTATTCCTCGTCGGTGTACTTGCTACGATACTTGGTATTGCCATACAGCAAGTCGTGGGCTATATAGTTGTTGGGGTACAGACGGTAGGCGGCATTAATCCTTCTGTCGATGAGGGCGGCCACCGAACGGTGGTATTCGTTGTTGGTCTGATTCTCGAAAGCCGACAAGTCACGCTCCGTGATGGGGTCGCAAATCTGGAAGTGCACCCTGCCCTTAGGTTGCAGGATGCCCGTGAGGATGCTGTTCAGGTCTTCGCCTGGTTTCTTGGTGTAGGGCCTGTTCTGCGACTCATACAGCTCGAGGGCCTTGAGGATGTCGCACGATTCCCATTCGTAGGATACCGAGACGGGCACGATGTTCAGGTCGGCCAGTGCCTTGATCTTATCCTTCGACTCGCTCATGCAGAACATTTTGATGATGCCCTGGTCGGTGGCATCGATGCCGTTCTTTGTGCGTCCGTTGCGCTGTGCTATCCATATCGACTCGCCTTTCTCCCTGATGGTATAGCGGATATATTCCGACAGGTGCATGGAGGCGCGATAGAACTCTTTGAGGTCGCCACCCGGACGTTCCACCCTGAACATCTTGTTGCTCTTGCCGGCATCGATGACAACGGGGTGCTGCATGAGATTGGCACCAAAGGTGATCTCAGTGGTCTCGAAGCCGTTCTTCACCAGGAAATACTGCAGCAGACAGGCATCGAGCACGATGTCGCGATGGTTCGAGACATAGAGATAACGCTTGTCGCGGCTCAGCTTCTCGAGGCCGGAGCCGCTAAACTCGGTGGTGCTACGTGCAATAATCTGCTCGTTGACATTCCACATGGTGTCGTGTTGGAACTCGCGGATGGTCTTGAACGAGCAGATGCGCTCACGGACCGCCTCTAAGGAATCGTTAGGATAGACGAACGATGCCAGCAAGGGGAAGGCCTCGCTATGGGCAATGCGCTGCATGGCCGCAGGAAACTCCTCCTCATTGTAGGGACGTATGTCGTCAAACTTGTTGTTCATATAGATATGTTTTAGGATTTAATAATGTCGTGAAGATTGATGATATCGGTGCCCGACGCAGCCTGTATGGCTTCCTGCTCGTCAAGGCAATCATGAACGTGCAGGTTCTCGGGCATGGGTTCGCAGGCAGCTATCAGGGCTGCGTCGTCAGGATCGTCGGTATAGGCGTGGACCTCGATATCGGGATGTACCAGTGCGAAGAGCATTGCAAACTGTCCGCGTCCGGCATGGATGACGGATAGGGTATTGGCTGTTAGCTGTTGGCATTTAGTTTTTGGCCGGTAGTTGTCAATCCACTGGCTGAAGTCGTCGTACTGCTTGAGCAGCCGGCGCGTCTCGCGTTCTACGCCATAGCCTTTATACAGATATTTATAGATGATGTAATGGTGGAAATAGTGCGTATTCTCTATCTCCTGCCGCATCTGATCAAAATGCTCCAGATACAGTTGGTGGAAGTGTTTGGTGACAGCCCTGTTGGTGGTACCGTAGGTGCTAAGTTCATTGGCCGGAATACGCTTGCCGACTTCTATGGTAATCTGTCCGCGAGCACTCGGTCCGCTTCCTTTCGGCATGACGTGTCCACTGCCGTGAATATACATGGGCAGGATGTCTGCATCAATCTCCTGTGCAATATGGAAAGCACCCTTATGGAAGCGCATGATGCGGTTGTCGGTTCGGATGCCTTCCGGGAATATCATGACGTTATAGCCATCGGCCACTGCTTTGCCAATCTTCTGTGTCAGCACATCCAACGGCTGTTGGATGCTCATGAATCCAGCCAGCTTGAACAGGTTGTGGACAATGGGGTTGCGCCATACCTTCTCGCCCATGACACACAGAATTCGGGGACTGACAGCCAGCACGTATATCGGGTCGAGCATTGACATGTGGTTGCAGACGATAATGCTGCCACGGCTGAAGTCTTCGTTATGGTCGTTGCGTATGACTGACTTCACTCCCCAAATGTGGTTGATGTTTGTCAGCATGGACTTATGTACCACGCGGTGGAACCAAGCCTCGCGTGACTTCTCGTTCCAGGGCAGCAACCGGGCAATCCAGCCGAACAGACATCCATAGGTGAGCTCGAACAGGTACACCACCGTCGAATACCCTGTGCGTATGAGCTGTTCGATGGTCACCGGCACGTGGCGCCTATGGCCATTGGTATTGATGATCCAGTCGAATACCAAAGGCGGAACCACCCATGCCATGAGTACAACGGTCAGCATGCCAACGATAGTCACCTCTGCCAGCGAGTGTAGGGCAGGATGCTTGGCGACAATCAGTGAGCCGATGCCGATAAACATAATAAGTGCCGAGATGATGATGCTGTTCTTGAACGATGGCAGCAGTTTTTTGCGGTAGGCATATTCGTTGATAAGGCCGTCGGTGATGAAGATCGTGTAGTCGTCGCCTTGTCCGAAGATAAAGGTGGCCAGAATGACGTTGACGATATTGAACTGCATGTGTAGCAGACTCATGATACCCAGAATCCAAATCCAGCCCAATGCCATTGGCAGGAAAGCCAGCAGGGCCAGTTCCAGTCGTCCGAACGACAGCCAGAGGAAGATGAAGACGATGAATCCGCAGGCAAAGCCGATGTAGTTGAAGTCGTCAGAGAGCGACTCGGCGATGGCGCTGTTCATGCCTCTGAAGTCGAACGAATAGCCATCGTCCCCCACAACAGCATTCAGTACATTTTCTATCTCCTTGAGATTCTTATCACCAGCATCCATGATGTCGACCACCGAGCATTTTCCTGTGCTCTTGCTGAACGAGTTGTTCAAGAGCACTGAACGGACAGGTTCGAAATACTCGAACGGTTGTGGTGAATAATCAGCATTGATGATATCGGTAAAGTCGCTGAAGGCCTCTTCGCTGAAGCCATGCCGTGGTGCCTGTTCCCTGAGTGCTGCCACCACTTTCTCGCGGTGTTGCTGCCAGAAGTTGTTCCAACGCTCTATCCGCTGCAGCTGTTCACGTTTTGAACAGATGAACGAGGTGACATCAGAGCACTTCCTCAGTTCTCCGCGCTTTTTCAGACTGTCCAGCAGAGGTGTCAGTCGTTCCCTTGCTTCCAATGCCTCGTCCCATGTGTCACCTTCAGTCACCAGATAGACATTGGCTGTGTCGTTGATGCCTGCCGATGCATTCAGATCCGCCATCAGCTCCTGTTGTTTATCTGTCATGTAGTTGATGTGGTGCATGTTGGTATCGAAAGACGTGTCGAGACTGTAATAGCCAAACACCAGTGTCAATGCCAGAATAGCCCATAGCAGCCAGTGGTGGCGTTCGGGCGACATGGTGGACAGTTTTCCGAACGCGAGGCGCTCTTTGCTTTGAGATTTGAGATTTGAGGTTTGAGGTTTGAGATTTGACCTTTGAGATTTGACCAGATGTGGCAGGAATACCAGTACGAAGAGGATGGTACCAATGAGCATAAAGGCCGCAAAGAGTCCCAAGTCACGCAGAGCCGGAGCATCCAGCGGTATCAAACTGGCGAAGGCACCCACCGTGGTAATGTTGCCTATCAGCAATGGCGCCACCATCTCCTTCAGTACTTCGCGTATGGTGTCTCCATGGTCGGTATGTGCGATGAAGTGTAGCGGATAGTTGACGGCAATACCGATGATGATAGAGCCGATGCCCAGTACAATCAATGATACATCGCTGCGTACGACAGCTATGAAGCTCATGGCAAAGAGCCATCCAAAGACGATGGCGACCCCGATGAGTAGCAGGTTCTTGACCCTGCGGAACGAATAGATGAGCAACAGTAGTATCAGTGTGACTGCTATGCTGATGGCCAGTTGGCTGTCCTTCCATATCTGTCTGGCATTACCCACGGCGATGACGGGAGACCCCGTTGTAGCCACCTCAACATCAGGCACAGCCTGCATGGTGTGCTGTGCAGCACTGTCGACATAATCTACCAGCAGACCATTGTTGGCAGACTCCATGCTGCCGTATGGTGATGTCAGCATGGCGATGGCATATTCCTTTCCGGCAGTGAAGATGTAGCCGTCATCTATCTCCATGGGTAGCGATGCCTGACGGGCCTGCAGCTTATCGATGACCGGACTGAACAGTCCCAGTGGGTCGTTGCCGATGCTCGACGTGAAGAATCCCGTAGCCGGCATCATCATCATCTGAACATCGTTGGCCAGTTGTCCGTCCATCATCTCCTGCGACGTCACTATCTCCTCCATGCGCTGATAGTCGGAATCGTTGAGCATCAGCGGCATGTTGTGGTAGATGAAATCGGTGACGCTTTCGTATTTTTCGAAGTCCACCTGAGTGGTCACACCTTTAATATGTCTGCGCCCTTCACCCGTCTGCAGCCTTTGTGCAAAGGTGTCGACAGCAGCAGTTATTGACGTCTGATGGCTAATGGCTGATGGCTGATGGCTCTCCTTCATCTTGAACATCGCGACGATGCGCTGTCCACCGGTGATGTCCTGATAGAGGGTGATGGCTTTCTGCTCGTTGCCACTGACAGGCAAGAAGTCATAGATGTTCTCGTTATATTTCAACGTCGACATCATGACCAACAGCAAACCTGTCAACAGCGCCAGCAGTCCGAAGCAGAGCCGGCGACGCTGGTGCAGGAAGTCATAGATATGGAGGAAGAAGGAAAGCACTGAAGATTAAAGATGAAAAATTAAGAAAGATTATAGGTTTCGGAGCCAGACCAGGAAACGCTCCTTCCACTGTATGGCCTCGGAAGTCGTCTTTTCCGGTGTTGTACCAAAACCATGTCCACCTGTGCGATAGTGTTCATAATGGTGTGGGACAGCCTGAACAGTCAGAGCCGAGTCCAGCAGTTCTGCATTATGATAGTGCACGATGGGGTCATCGTCACAATTCATGAGGAATACCGGTGGACAATTGGCCGGAACATGGTGCTCCAGCGATAATGAATCCTTCATGGCTTTCGACGGATGCTCGCCCAACAGTCCACGTCGTGAACGCTTGTGGGTACACGGATGTGTCATTGAGACGACAGGATACATGGGTGCCACAAAGAAAGGAACGTCGGGTGTTCCTGCCAGTTGTTCTGCAGCATGCATCACCAGATGACCACCAGCTGAGAATCCCATACAACCTACGCGGTGTGGCTCGTAGCCATACGTTCCAGCCTTTGTCCGCACTTCCCTCAAGGCACGGTTCAAGTCGTTGTATCCAGCAGGGAAGCGGCGCCCTTTGGTACGCATGTGAAACGCAAAAGCTCCCCATCCGCCATGACTGTATTCCAGTACGAATGCTGCAATGCCATTGTCGCATAGCCATTGTGCCACTCGATGGCCTTCCGTATCCTTGTCGAGCCAGAAATAGCTGCCCCCAGGACATACGATGACAGCCGTCTTGGTGCTGTTGTCCTGGGGGATATAGGGTGTCAGTTTATAGGCCTTCACGCAGAGATGAATGGCCAGCAGACAGATGCATATCAATAGTCGGGACTTCATGAGAAAAATAATAAAGATTAATCCAAGTATTCGTTGACAGTCTTATCCAGATCCTGATAGAATTGTTTCTCCTGTTCACCGATGTCCTTCAGCATGGCACCTAATTCCTCATAGCTGCAAGGCTCCTTGCCACGTCCGCGGTTTTTGATAAAGCGCGAACCCCTGTAGGCAAACATTCGCCACTGGTCACCGATGGCCGTCATCCTTTCCGAGTAATCGTTCAGCACGTCCAGCCCGGTCTTCTCTGCAGCTTCCTGAAGGAATGCCGCATAGATAAAACGAAAACCGGCTCCACCAGTTCCTATCTCCTCCGCCATCCTGATGACCTGTGCCAGGTGCAGCATGGCTGTACGCCGTCCCATCTTTTCCTCCCAGTGACGTATGCTTTCTGCTAGGTAGAAAACGCCGTTCATGCCTACCCATGGTATGATGCCTGGCTGTGTCAACATACAATAACACGTCTTCCGAATGGACTGTAGTACCATGGGCCTGAGATCTGGTAACTGCTGTGGCACCTCTTTAATCCAATACATTTGTCCCAACAGCGGGTAGGCACCATTTTTGGAAAATCGCACCTTTTTCAGATCATCGCTGCTGATAGTCACTTTCTGTGTGGCATTGGAGTCAAGGATACTATACATACCCGTCTGTTCGTCTTTGCCAATGATACAAATGTTATGACCATTGAAGTGGAAACGGTATTCCGGTGGCATATAGGGCAAGTCGTACATGCCTACCACACACCCTACAGGCCGTTTCTGTTCCAATAGTATCTTGTCAAGTTCCCGCATGGCATGCTCCTTGTTCAGGAAACGCTTTGTCACGGTCTTGATATTCAGCTGTTTGGTAATACGTTTGAAAAGTATGCCAGGGAATGAGCGGAAAGCCGTCACGGGATAACCACTTAACTTGATAAACGGCAGATGGGCAAAATACAATCCGCTGGCCAGCCCGAATATCATGGGTTCCGACAGGTTGATGCCGTGATAACGCAACAGTGACGATATGCTGCCGTTCTCACAATGGGCAGCCGGCTGATGGCTGATGTCCAGTTCAAAGCCATGGAAATCTACGGGCTTCTTCACCTCCATGCGGCTACGTTCCTCTTTGTCCTTGTCTTCTTCCAGTGCCAGCTCCAGTGCATCGTTCTTGGCCTCCCAGCCATCACTCATCACCATCTGGTATTTGCCTTCGCTGTCGACAGCATAGTCCATGTCACGCACGACATGGCCTTTGAGATATTTCAGGTCCTGAGGAACTTCGGAGACTTTCATGGGTGATGGGTGTTGGGTGTTAGGTGATGGGTGTTGGCTTTTAGCAGACGGTGAGCATGCAATAACAATACGAGAAGCGGGCACTCTCTGGAATCATCAGGAGAATTGTCTGACCCTTTTTCAAACGTCCTGAGTACATTAGTTCCTCAAGCATGGCAAAGGCTGAGGCCGAACCGATATTGCCCACCATGGGCAGATTGATGAACCAACGCTCCTCGGGGATAAAGAAGCCACGCTCCTCGGACTCTTTCAGGATGATGTCCTTGAAGAACATCGACGAGAGGTGGGGCAGGAACCAGTCGACATCATCTGGTGTGAACTGGTGCTTTTCAGCCAGTTGTATCAGGAAGTCGATGCCCAGTGTCACAATATTGTCGCTCAGCATGCGTGTATCCTGTTTCAAGGCAAACAGCGAACGTGTCAACCACTCCTCTGCAGGGAACGATGCCCAGCCTTTCAGCTGGCCGTTGTCGTCCTTGTCAGCACCGGCATACATACAGGTCTCTTTGGTGTTAGCGAACGATGTGATGTCAATCCAGTCGATGCGCAACGAGGGTCCATTGGCAGCAGGCTGTCCTTGCAAAAGGATAGCGTAGGCGCCATCCGATAGCATCCAACGCAGAAACTCCTTTTCAAAGGCCAGCATAGGCTGGTTCTCCAACAATGCCAGCTGCTCCGACTCCTTCTGGAAATATTCCGCACGCATCCATGCCGTCGGGCGTTCTGATGCCGATACGGCAGCATGCTGTGCTAGTCCGAGTTTGACGGCCATATATGCATATTTCATGGCGTCAACACCTGAACAGCACGATCCTGCTAACGATATCACCTCTGTATTCTTGTTGCCTCCCAGTTCGCCGTGCACCATTACAGCGTGTGATGGCAATATCTGCTCCGGTGATCCTGTTCCGCAGCATAACAGGTCGATGTCGTCGATACTGATATGATCGTCGCAAAGACCCTTGATAGCATTGGCTGCCATCTGTACGTTGGTATGCGTCACGTTGCCTTCTTTGTCCAGGGCATAGTAACGCTGTATGATGCCATTTCGCCGCAGCACCACCCTTCTGGCCTTCGACGGTTTTCCGTCTACCATGCCCAGATAACGCTCCATGTCGTCGTTGCCAACAGGTTCGTTGGGCAGGAACTTAGCTGCTTTAGTTATAAATACATCCATTATTTATATTTACAATTTGACGATTTACAATTTACAATATGACGAATTGCGATTTGCAATTTTGACAATTTTTTCTTATACGTTGCAATCCCCCAGTTTTTGACGCCTGACGTGCTGAAAAGGCCAGGTCAAATAGAAGAACAGCTGACCAAAAGGCGATATCAGGAAGAGCACAATCAACAAGTAATAGTAGAACATGTTGACTCTCTGACGACGCTGTGGATTACGGAAACCGCCTTTCTTGCGGATGAAAGCGGCCCACAAGCCAAACATACGGTGGCCGTTTTTTTCCAGGAAGAGTATTGAGGGCTTGTAGTCGATGGCTCCAGCCTCCAACAGGCGCTGTTGCATCAGTTCCGGCTTTCCCTCCCTCCACGTTGTCAGAATGATGTCGCCGAACCGTGAAGCCTCCTGTAATGCTGAGGCGGAAACCCCCGACTCTGGCAGCAGTGCTGACGCTTTCTTCTTGCCATGCATCATCCATTGTACGACGGTCAGTACACTGATCAGGTTCGGGGCGCTGTCCTGCAGTACGATGTGGCCTGTCAGTCGGGCTCCTATGTCGTGAAGGTCTCTTCTGATCTGACGGCTTGTCATCAGCCACATGTTACGACAGGCGTTGACAAACACTACCTGTCTGCCACGCAGATACGCTCTTACTTGTTCATCCCTCAAGAATGACTGCAGTGGCAGCGATGGTGACAGGTACCATGACTGTCCGGCGATGATTACCATATCGGCATCTTGGACGTCCGAGAAGTCAATGACCTCTATCCCTGATGGTGGCATTCCCAGTCGTGTTTCTGGAAAGACGTCGAAGAACTCCTGACGACTCCATGGGAAGGGATAGTGTTGCTTGGGTACAATCTGCTTATAAATCACCGTACCGTTATTCTCCAGTGGCCGGCAGATACTTTTGAGAGCCTCCAGTGCCTGACCGGTCTGCGAAAAATAAAAGGCGACAGCGCGTATGGATTGTCCTGTAGTGTTCATACTTCCAGCTGCGAGAAGATTTCATCCGTAGTCAGCACCTCTGAACAAGTCACCAGACTGCCTGCCAATACCCCCAGCATGCCATGCGACGTAATGCTCTGTCCGGTAAGCAGCAGGTTCGGAATGTTTGTCCTACATGATACGCTGCCTGTTCCTGGTGCGTTGACGTCTTTGGCCATGCCGTACATAGAACCGTTTGGCGTGCCTGTATAGTCAAGATAGGTCAGTGGCGTAGAGGTATAATAACGTTCTATCTGGTCACGAATACCTGGAATCTCTTTTTCCAGGGCATCAATGGCTTTCTCCGCCTTCATGCGCTTGAATGCTTCGTAGCTTTCGCCACGATGTCCGATGTGTGTACCCATCCACGGCTCCATTTCCTTAAAGTCCATGTACGTCAGGATTTCACCGGTCTGTGCGTATTGTGGATTATCCTCATGGCAGAAATGCATGTACAGCAGACATTTGGGCCATGCGGTCTCATCGTAGTCTTCACAGTGCCATACCGATTCGTTACGATAATAATACAGGTTACTGTTCATATACGGCACTGTGTCCTTCTTGAATTTCAGGTAGACAGTGAATGCTGATGTCGTATTACGGATGTCCAGCAGACGATGACGATAGGCTGGGCGAATGAGGTTACTGTCAATGAGTCCGATGGTGTTCGTCGGGTGTATGGCGCTGATGACGAGATCGGCAGGGAAACGCTCACCGTTCCCAGTGATGACTGCCGTAGCCTGTGTCTCGTTACATTCAATCTTCTGAGCCTTGTGGCGTAGCAATACCTTGCCACCATGACTGCGGATGGCATCAGCCAGTGAATCGGCTAATGTGCTACTGCCCCCCACGATTCGGAAGGCCCCCTGGTTATAGAAATCGAATATCAACGCATGGGTCGAGAAGGGTGTGTGTCCCTTTTCGCCAGCGTAGAGTGGCAGGATGCCTGCCAGTACCTGACGGAGCACCGGGTCGCTGATCAACCCGTCGATGACTTCGTCGACACTTCTCATCTGGTATTCCGCATGGATATTCAAATCCACATTTCTGTTGAGAGAATGCATGGGCGACGACGACGACACGAGTTTTATCAGGTCGTAATACCTGTTCAGTTCATCGCGGCTTTTGGGGAAATGACTGGTCAGCGAATCGACGAACGCCTCTTTCCCGTTGGCAAAGCGATAGTGCTCTCCTTGGTAAGAGATAACGTCATAGCCTTTGGAATCCAAGGCGGAGAGTTTCACATCGGAGCCTATGCCGAGATACTGCAATATGGTATGGAGGGTCTGTCCGGGTTCTGCACTTCCAATATAATGCATGCCCGTGTCAAACACGACATCGCCACGTCGGAAGCACTGCAGACAGCCACCAATTTGGTCACCCTGTTCCAGAACGGTTACTTCATAGCCGTTCTTCGACAGGATGCAGCCACATGAAAGGCCTCCCAGTCCACTACCTATGATGACGCATTTCTTCATGCTTGTTATTGGCTTTTGGTTTTATACATTTGGTGAACGCGCTTCGTCATTTCCCTGTAGTCACATGCCCATTCCGGATCGTTGCGACGGATACGGGGCATGACCTCCATGGTCATGTGTCCGGGATACAGGTGGAACGACTTCTTGGGCAACACCTTTCCGAAATTCTTGATCAATACGGGTATGATATCCAACTGAAGCTCTTCGGCCAGGAAGAAAGCACCACGATGGAAACGCTGGATGTGACAATTGGCAGAACGGGTGCCTTCGGGGAATATCATCACCGAATAGCCCTGTCTGACCTTTTCTGCGATATCCTTGGTCATCTGCTCGGTTTCCAAGACAGGGAAATAGTCGGCATAGCGGATGATGATGCCATAGAACGGATTATGCCAGACCCAGTTCTTGGTCAGTATAATCAGGTTGGGTGTCAGCATCATGATGGCCATCAGGTCGAGGTGCGACTGGTGGTTGCAAACAATCACCGCTGGTTTCTCGAAGGTCTCTCCATGTGGGTTGTTGTAAGAGAAAGTGGTGCCAGGCACATGATTGATGACAAAACGGGCCTTACGCTGCAGGATGCGGTGGTATCTCCGCTTGTTCTCTTCCGTAGCACCCCCTAAGGTGATAATGAAGAATCCCCTGATGGTTAGGTCAATGGCCAAACCGATGAAATAGCAGAACGAGAAAACGGTATATGCCGTCTGTCGTATGATGTACAGCGTTCTCCTCATGTTGCCATTCTCCTTAAAGCCCTAAGAATCATTCTGGGATATCCATATACGAGTGCTCCGATGCATAACAACGTATTCAGGATGCTGATACGTACGAAGTCATAGACAGGTCGGAAGTGACTGACTCTTTCATCAGCAGGCGGATAGTAGACCTTCACGGGTACTGACGTGACAGGCTGTCCGCACCATGCTGCATATACCAGCAGCTCCAACTCCGCCTCATAGCGTGAGGTGATCAGTCCAAGACCGCGGAGTGCTGAAAAGGCATATAGCCTGTATCCGCTTTGCGTGTCGGGCAGATTGACACCCGTCTGCAGTCTGAACCAGAAGTTCGAGAAACGGTTGGCAAAAGTATTGCCGCTGGGCATGTTTTCTTCCGTCAGATTACGACTGCCAACGATGATGCCGTCAGGCTGTTTGTTCATCTCCGCTGTCAGACGTGGCATGTCGTCAGCAAAGTGCTGTCCATCGGCATCGATGGTAATGGCGTGGGTATATCCCATCTTCATCGCTTCTCGGAAACCAGTGACGAGCGCATGTCCCTTGCCTCTGTTCTTGTCGTATGCCACCACATGTACTGAAGGCGGAAGGGTGTTGAGAATTGCTGATGTCTGGTCTGTGCTTCCATCATTCACAACGAGTATCTGGTCACAGTATCTGCTGACATCCTCCACCACCTTCCTGATGGTTCCCGCATTATTATACGTGGGGATAATCACACACAAACGGATATGTCCAGATGCTGTCTCCATTACTTTCTTATCTCGTATTGTAACGACATCTTCACATACATGGTCGGATCGTCGTCCACACCAATGCCGACATTGACACAGAGGTGACCCTCTTCGTCTTCCGTCATGTTATTAAACACGAAAACAGGCTTGTCGGCAGGCTCCACAATCTTCTTGAATTTGATGCTTTTCAACAAGAAGAGCTGATAGTCTTTATCGTATTCCTGACGAAGGATTTCCTCCGCCATCTGGATGAGACAGACACCCGGTGTGACAGGATTGCCAGGGAAATGTGCCTGATAGATGTAGTGGTCGGGATTGATTTTTACCTGGCACCTTAACTCGTTATCTTTCGATTCCTTGGCAATAATCTCAAAAAAATCGTTTAACAGTTTCATGGGTCGCTCGTCAAAGGCGTGAAAACGTAATGTATGTTGTATTTGTCGTTAGTGAAGCGTACCTCACCATTAGGCAAGAAGGTCAGCTTTCTTTTCTTTTTCGTGACGTCTGAGCCCTGTCTGATATTCGACAGGAGAAACGTAAAGTCGGCTTTCAGCACTTTTCTGATGTACCATTTGTCGAGTGGACCTACGACGTTGCAGATTTTGGCTTTCTTGCCATTGAATGTAAAGTCGAAGGCCTTGACGCCAAATTCGTTCATGACCGTTCCTACAATGTCCTGCTCGTCAGAGAGATCCATGATGCAGATGCTGGTCATCTCCTGTCCTCTGATCTGCATCAGCAGGTTGTACTCCTTGGTGGCGTCCTGAGCCAGGCAGGGCATCAGGTAAAACAGCACCAGCAGACTAAAGGTCAAAAACTTTCTCATTGAATGCTGTATTGTTCTTCACATTCAGCAGCTTGACAGTGGTGACATCACCCGTCTTTTCTTCCATTCTGACGCTGCTGACCATCGTCAGCTCAGCATTGAAACAGATGACGATGGTCTTGTATATCTGCTTCAGTTCCTTCTTCTTCGGATACAGGTTGGCATAGTAGCCTTTGTCGTTTTTATACATCTCCACCGTGAAGTCGGCAGCACTCTTCAGACCACCACCCGTGATGCTCTTCAGAATGATGTCCGTAATCTGGCGGAACATCTTATTGCGCTGAATATCAATATTTTTTGTTGACTTGGCCGACTTCAGGCTGACCTTGTCGCCATTCATGATGAACGTGTAGTCGTAAGGCGACGTATATTGCCAACGCAGCTTGTTGGGAGCCTTGAAATACATCACTCCTTTCGACTGCATCTCTTTCTTCAGCATCTTCATGCTCTTGGTCTGCGTGAAGTCGCACTGCATGGTTTTCATCACGGCTGATGCCTTGTCAATCTTTTCTATAATTTGTTTCTGCTGCTCAGCAGTCAGCTTCGTCTGTCCACAGACACCCAGTGTTGTGACCAGTGTCAGCAGTATGAAAAATAGTCTGTTCATCTCTTTTTACCTTTTTACTTTTTTCCTTTTATTTCGCTATCAGCACACAGCCTGTCAGGATGAGGAATACGCCTATCCAACGTTCCAGGGGAATGTGCTCCTTGAAGAAGATGATGGCAGCAAACATTCCCATGACGTAGCTGAGGCTCACCATGGGGTAAGCCATGCTGAATGGGAAGTGCTTGACAATATACATCCACAGGATGCTGCCTGCAGCATAGCACAGGCCACAGCAGCAAAACTGCCAATTCGTAAACAATCGTCCGAAATAGTTCCATGTCAACGAGAAGTCGCCGACTCTCGTCAAGCCGATTTTCATAAGCACCTGACCACTGGTCAGCAGGATGCATTGCAGGAGTGCCAAGGGTAGCAGTTTCAGTATCATACGGCTTTCAGGAGGATATAGGTGGTGGAGTCTGCCTGAGCATTCACGAACAGGATGTTCCGGAGGGTGTGGGTGATGGGTGAAGTCCCCCTCGACTGTTGGAGAGGGGTTAGGGGTGAGGCTTGCATAAATGGTGGAATAGTGCCTTGTTTCAGACAGTGTGCAGCAGCATAGAGTCCCAATGCCGAGGCCGTATAGTTCTCGCCAAACAGGTGTTTGTACTGCACATGGGCTTTCTTCGGCCATTGTGCCAGTAGCTGCTGGTAGAGGGCATCGTTGGCAGGCTGTCCGTTGACACCAGTCATGATGACATCCACCTGATGCATATCGATATTGGGATGTGTGCCGATGCTGATACTTGCCAGTTCACACAGGTTGTCGGCATGCTTGTCAGTGGTCAGCAGCATTGACATCGCCACTTCGCTGCATGGCACCATACCTTCTGTGCCTACATAGCCTGCTTTCTGCAACAGCTGGAAATATGGCTCTGTCATTTCGTCGTGACCACCCACCAACGCCGTGTTGATTTTCCCTAACTGCATCTGTATCCAGGCATCGAGCACAGTCAGGTCGAAACTCATCGTGCCATGCGAATAGGTGCTGTTATAGCCTTTTGTCTTGGTGTAGATGGCCAGTGCCGAACTGACGGTGTTATGTGTCGACTGCATGAAATAGGTCGGACTCAGTGCTTCCTCACCATTCTCAGTCATGGCACTGAGCAGTCGCTCGGTATAGTCCAGACTGCCCAGACAGGTGCCAGTGATGATGGCGTCGGGATGTTCTATGCCTGTGTCGCTGAGCACTTTCAGCGTGGTCACCAGTGCCCGTTTCATCAGTCCGCCCATACGACGTGCCTCATTGGCAGCCATATAGTCGCGGAATACAGGATTTGTGGCCTGTACAAAGGGTTCCTGATGCCATACCGGTTGTTGCATCCACTCCTCCGAGAGTGGTGCTTGCATGGAAATCTGCTTGGCTGACTGTATGTATATCTCTCTCATTTCGAAAGAATAATCGACGAATCATTGCCACCAAATCCGAAGGCATTGCTGAGGATGTGGGTGATGGGTGATGGGTGATGGGTGATGGTGACTGGCGTGATGCCGTCTTCCATCGGGGTATGCCAGTTCAGGTTGGGGGGCAGGAATTGGTGTTGGAGTGCCAACAGACAGAATACAGCCTCGATGCTGCCCGATGCACTGGTGGTGTGTCCTGTGAAGGATTTTGTCGACGACACGGGAGGAACGTGGCTGCCAAACAGTCTTTTGATGGCACAGCTCTCGCTGGCGTCATTGTTGGGCGTACCTGTTCCGTGGGCATTGATATAGTCGATGTCTTCCGGATTCAGACCTGCAGTCTGCAAGGCCTCCTGCATGGCACTATATGCTCCGTCTCCCTCTGGTGACGATGCTGTCTGGTGGTAGGCATCACAGGCGTTGCCATAGCCACTGAGACGTGCCAACGGGGTGGCTCCGCGTTGTTTCAAGGAACGCTCACTCTCCAGTACCAGGTATGCTGCACCCTCGCCAAGGTTCAGCCCGGCCCTGTCACGATCGAAGGGACGGCACTGCTCATGGTCGAGAATCATCAGGGCATTGAAGCCATTGAGATGGAATTTCGTCAGACATTCAGCACCACCAGCCACCACGATGTCTGCCAGTCCACAGCGCAGCATGTTGGCTCCTGTGATGATGGCATTGGTGGCTGATGAACAGGCTGTAGACACAGTAGCGCACGATGCGAAGGGACCAAAGGGCGCAGCAGTCATCTCTGTGCTTGTGCCACAGTGGTGGGTGGCAATGGCAGCGTGTAGCCTGTCGCAGTCTGCCTCTTGGGCGTAGTATTCCTCACGGCGATCCATGCCTCCCACTGTCGTAGCGGAGATGAAATGGACACGGTCCAAGGGCTGACCCAGCAAACGGGCTTCCTCTAAGGCTTCCCGTAAGGCAAGGCGTCCCATCAGGGCAGTCCTCGTCAGCTGAATATCGTAGCCGATGCCCAGCATTGCCATCATCTCGTCATTGCTGAGCTGTACCTCGCCGACAGGAAGGTCGTCGTGACACGACGACAGATACTTCATCTGGCGTATCCCCGTCTGGCCTGCCATCAGAGCGGACAACGTTTCATCCTTCCCGACGCCGATGGCCGAAACGACTCCTGCACCAGTGATGTAGATAGGGGGCATGGGTGTTGGGTGTTGGGTGATGGGTGTTGGGTGTTACTTCGTGCGGTTGTCAGCGATGAACTTGGCCATTACGCTGACTGACTGGAATATTTCCTTACCCATCTTGGGGTCTTTCAGCTTGATGCCGTATTTACGCTCCAAGAGTACGATGAGCTCCAGGGCATCAATGGAGTCGAGTCCCAGGCCACTGCCGAATAGGGGCTCGTCGACTTTGATATCCTCTGGCTTCATATCCTCCAGATTCAGCGTCTCTATAATGTCTTTCTTTACTTCTAAAATCAATTCTTCCATATATCTTTTAACTTTTAACTCTTAATTCTCAACTCTCAACTCTCAACTCCCTTATCTCCACTCTCGCTTCGAAACGGGTCTGGTCATAGAAGTCCACCCAACCGCACAGCACACTGGTCGTGCTGTCGTCTGTCAGCGCACAGCCTATCAGGTCGCTGATGGCCTGTTCGTTGTACTCCTCAAGCACATAGAATGACGTCTCGCCAAGGTATTTGTTGCGGATAGCTATCTCGCCAGTCACAATGTTAGGAAGGGTATAGACAAACAGCGACGGACTGGGAAAGAAGTCCTCAGGGTCGCTGATGGTCTTCTGATAATGAACGTCAGCCTCTATCGAACCACTGCTGTTGAACAGAACGATGGCACGGTCTTCACGAGGTGTGAAACGCTCTTCCCCGAGATGGCTTAACAGCAGTTCGGAAGCGATGAATCCCAGCTTGCACAGTCCGTCCATCTTGAAGAATTTCGGATAGTCGTTGACATAGCGGCGATAGGCTTCGTTCAGCATACCGATACCTGTCTCCCACGTCTCCAGCCGTTGGCCGTCCAGGACAATGCTGCTGGGGGTGATGATTATTTCCGATCGTGTCTTCAACATCTTTCTGTTCAGGACTTTTTAAAGAGCATGGCAGCATTACAGCCTCCGAAACCAGACATCATCTTGACAAACATCGTTTTGTCGGTATGGCCATGGTGAGCCTGTACGTTGATGACTCTGCTGACGCCTAACGCCTCGAAGCCGCGTGTTCCCAGAATGATGCCCTCGTCGAGGGCATGCATGGAGATGACGGATTCCAGTACGCCAGCAGCCCCCATGGTATGTCCGTAATAGCCTTTCAGACTATTGACAGGTACGTGGCTGAGGCCTGCCCTGTCGATGGCCACCGATTCCATCTCGTCGTTGAACAACGTGGCTGTGCCATGGGCATTCAGGAATGCCACGTCGTCCACGTTTTCATGTGCCATGACGTGTTGCAGTGCCCGATAGCAGCCTTCGCCGGTGTTCGACGGACTGGAGATGTGGAAGGCATCGTTCCGTATGCTGCCATTGGCTACATACCAGGTGCCGTCTGTTATCTCCGCGCTGTCAACGGCTTCATAGACGATGGTTGCTGCAGCGTCTCCCAGGTTGATGCCTGTGCGCTCTTCGTCGAACGGACGACACGGTGTGTCTGTCAGTGCCTTCAGCGACTGAAACCCTGTCACGATGAAAGGGCAGAGAACGTCGACGCCACATACGATGATGTGGTCGTACAGTCCCGCCTTGATCATGCGCCAGGCTTCTATCTGTGCACAAACCCCTGATATGCAGGCATTCGAGACGACGATGGGCTGGCGTGTCATGCCGAAATGTGTGGCAATGGTCTTGGCCGTCTCGCCCAGCAGCACCTCAATATCCCCTTTGGTCGACGAGAGTATCAGCAGGGTTCTGTCCGACGCCATGTCTGCCTGACATTGTCTGACAGCCTTGGTGATGGAGAGGATAGCCATGCGTTCCACCATCGTGAACGACTCGCCGATGCCTTCTTTCCTGCATTCCGAAAGCACGGCCTCACGGTCTATCAGTCCAGCCATGAAGGGTTCTGGGAGTCCCCATTGTCCCTCATACCGCTGCAATGCCGAGCGTCCGTCCTTGACAGCCGCATAGTTGTCTTCCGTGGTGAATCCCAACGGAGAGACGATGTTGTCAGCGACGATGACAGCTATTCGTTCAGCCATTTTCTCTTCCATGCTTCAAAGAAAGGGGGATTGTCCCATATCAGTTCATAGTGATGATCCATGAACACCTGTATGGTACGTGCCGTTGCTATGAGTTCATTGCTAACGGTATCGTGAATCTCGTAGTCGAAGACGATCTTGGCGGCTTCCGTCGGATGGTAGGTGATGGTCACCTCAGGTTCCATGTTATAGGTCAGAGGCCTCTTATACTGGACAGACATGTCGACGATGGGAGCAAAGTACCCCTCGCGCTCTATCAGGTCGTAGCTCAGCTCGAACATCTTGCCGAAGTGTTCACGGGCATCTTCCAGATACTTCACGTAAGCACCATGCCATACAACCCGCATGGCATCAATCTCGCTGAACCTGATCTTAAATCCTACTGAAGTCTTTAATTCCATCACCTATCACCCATCACCTATCACCTATCACCTATCACCCCACCGATTCCACATCCGTCAGGGCTATCTTGATGCGGGCGGAGCACAGCTCCTCGTCGCCAGACTTCACTGTAACATCTGCCAACGTCAGGAATCCCACATCTTCTATAATATGCACATAGGTGGTCAGCTGCTCATGACAGTGAGGCTGACGTAAGAGCCTGCAGTTGCGTATGTCGCCGATGAATCCTATTTTCACCGACTCGTTTCTCATCATATTGAGACACCCCATACGAGCAGCACACGACTGGGCCATATTCTCGATGACACCGGCTGATGACAGCATGCCGGCATCGAGGAAGATGTTGTCGTCAGTGATGGCAAACTGCGTCACTGCATCCGTCTCGTCACAACTCAGCACACGGTCGACCATCACAAAGGGTGGTCGCTGCGGGATGAGACTGGTAATGGGGATATCGTGAAATTCCATGTGGACTGTGTTAGCTGATTCTCGACTCGATATAGTCGTAGAACTGCGACAGGGTCTTGACGGCAGTCATCTCCTCGGCCTTGATCTTGAAGCCGAAGTTCTTCTCTACGATGACAACGATGTCTACATAGTCCAGACTGTCAATACCCATGTCTTCCTTCAGCTTGGCTTCAGGAAAGATGTTTTCTTCCTCAATCTCGAGGTCGTCAATCAAAAATGCCTTTACTTTCTCTTCAATTTCTGTTCTTGTCATAATAATAAATAATGTTTAATATAATAATGTTTATTGTGTCCAAAAGTCAAAGTAATTATACCACTGCGTGGGATACATGCGGATGATGCGCTCCACCTCATGGATGTAGCTGTTCGCCAGCTCTGCTATCTGCTGGCCACGGGGAGCCGTCTTGTCATACGGCAAGGGCGTGACGTATATCTTGTAGTGGTTCCAGGCCGTCTTCATCACATGCACCACCAGCACGTCCACACCACGCGATGTCACCACGCGGAAGGGACCGATGGGCAGATGGGCCTCGCAGCCGAGGAAAGTCACTGGAACATATTTTTGGGAGCCCCAGATACGGTCTGCCGGAATACTCACCGTCTCGCCATTGGCCAGGGCGGCATTGATCTCAAACAGATGACTCATATCGGGCTTGATGGGAATCATGTTGATATTGGCATGCTGGAACAGCTTCTGCCGATTGTTCATCACCTCTGCCTTCTCGCCTGAGAAGACCAGGGCGTTGAAACGTTTCTTTTCGGCCACTAACGAGTAGCCTGCTATCTCGTAGTTGCCTACGTGTGAGCTGAGCTGTACGAAGCCGTCAGGCTGTGCTGCCAGACGGAGGAAGTTGTCATAGCCTTCCAGCTCTATCTCAAACTGATGGCCTGCATACATGGCAAACTTGTCGACGACGGCCTGGGCAAACAGGCAGTGGTTCTTGTATGCCAGCCATAGCGAACGGGGTGCTGAATAGTCCAGATGGTTGTGGAAGAAGCGATAGGCATGTCTGAATCCGCTGTTGAAGAGGGTAGGGGTGACAGCGAAGATATAGGCCAACACATAGATGATGCGCGTGTCCGTATGCTTCAGCAGTCCGATGAGCCAACGGTGCATCAGCCCACTACCGTATGTCGTGCCTCCCCACTTCTTCTCCATCAACTCTTAATTCTTAATTCTTAACTCTTAACTACCAGTATGGAATGTCCTTGTCCCAGGTAGTCGTGAATCTGTTCTATCTCCAGTCCGGCCTCATGGATGCACTGCTCCATGTCTGCCGTGTTGTACATTTTCGAATTGCCATTGGCCAGTGCCGTGAAGTACAGACTGGTCATCGTCAGGCAGAACGCTGCAGGCTCAAAGCGCTGACGGTCCCACAGCGTCTCCATAATATATATACGCGTGTGAGCAGTCATCGCCTCCTTGGCACGCTTAAGGATGCCCACGATCTCCTCCATTGAGAAACAGTCGAGGAACTGGCTCATCCAGATGGCGTCCAGACCACCTTCGCGCTTCGGGAACAGGGCTTCGCTGTCCAGCAGGTTGATGCCATAGCCGCTGATGCGCTCAGCACCCTCTTTGCCTGCTACGTTGTCTTTCATCATGGCTATCTGCTGTGGCAGGTCCAGGATGGTGACCTCCACATCTTTGTCGTAGCCCACACACTGCAGTGCCCATTTTCCGGTATTGCCACCCACGTCGTAGAGTGAGCGGACATGGTGCTCGTCGAAGATGATCTTCAGGGCTTCGGGGAACGACGAGTCGCTGTAGAAATGGTCGAAGCCAAACCAACTCTTCTGTACCTGTTCAGGCAGCTGCGACAGACCTTCATAGATGGTAGGCCAGTCACCGAAATGCTTCAGTCCGGCAGGACGGCCTTCCCTGAGAGCCTCTTCCAGATGAAACCATCCCTCGTAGTTCACGTCGTGGTTGAAGTCGAGGTTCACACGCGTGGCAGGGTCGTTCAGCAGGAACCACCCCGTCTTCGAGAGCGTGAAACGGTCGGTGTCCTTGTCTACCAGAATGGTACCGATGCTCAGCGATGCCTCTAAGAGGCATTTTACGGCATAGTCGGAGAGGTGGGTCTTGGCCACGATCTCCTCGCGTGTCATGCCGTCTTTCGAGTCGCGAATCAGGTCCAGTATTCCAAGCTTCACCATCAGTCGTGAAGCCTGGAATACGATGGGTCCCCAAGCGATGAACTCTGCCAGCCGCTGGGCATCGCGGGCAGAAATCGTCTCATGACAGTATCGCTTCTCTAAGTCAGGGAATAAATTCATTTCAGTTATTTCAGTTTTGCGATGCGCTTGCCAAGTTCGTTAAAGGTGTCTTCGAAAGCGCCGTCAGTCGAGGTTGCCGACCCTCCGTCAATCTCGTCGATGTCAACAACGAGCAGAGGTGCTCCTCCGTTAATGTCCGTAATGGTAAGCGTTCCCCATACTCTGATACATGGACCGGCAATCCAGCCCATCACATTGACGAATTCATCAACTTTGGTGACCTTGATGGAAATCTTGTACTTGGCTTCTGATGCATTTTTGACAATCTGCACGTTCTTGCTGTTCCTAGAGAAATCTTCTACAAAGCCATTGTAGGAAATCTTGCACTTTCCGGGAATATCTGAGTATTTCTCCGTCAAGGGCATCTTTCCATCAAAGCTCGCACCGTCATAGTTGATTTCCAAGAGTGCTCCGCCTTCTGCAGTCTTAAAGAATTTCTTGTCACCTCCGGTTACCTTCAGTGGATTTCCTGCAAATGCTGCCATTCCGATCAGCATCATGCACATTGTTGCAATTACTTTCTTCATGTCTTCAATTTTTTAGTTTTACAAAAGGTTTATTATCACTTATTCTTTCATTTTTCATTTTTCATCTTTCATCTTCCAGAGGTTCGAATAGTTGAACCACTCGAGGGGATACAGCTCCAGCAAACGCTCTATCTCTGCCGTATAGGCATCGGCTATCTGCTGACGCTGTTCGCTCTTTGGCAGCGAACGGTCGTAGGGCAGGGGCGTAAACCAGGCGGTGTACGAGCCGTCCTTCTCCTTCATGGCACTGGCCATGACGACGTCGATACCGCGTGTGGTAGCCAGCGAGAACGGACCCTTGGCCAGATTGACCTCGTAGCCGTGGAGGGTACCCACCACCACCTTATTAATATTCATAAAGCGGTCGGCAAAGGCACTGACCACCTCGCCCCTGTCTAAGGCATCGACGATGTCCTCGCTGCGCGAACCCTCTGTGCCTACGGGAATCATGCGGATGTTCGACTGTCCGAACGAGGCCTTCCTGTAGCCCATCAGCGACTGTTTCTCGCCTCCGTACACCAGCACGTTGCATGCTTTCTTCACATGCAGCGTATAGCCCAGTATCTCGCTGCATCCGATGTGGGCGCTGAGCTGTATGAAGGCCTCGGGTTTCTCCTGCAGCTGCTGGTAGTAGTCCAGTCCGTGATAGTGTATGGTGAACTGATGGCCTGCATACATGGCAAACTTGTCGATGACGGTCTGGCCGAACAGACAGTGGTTCTGATAGGTGGCACGCAGCGACTGCCACCAGCCATAACCTCTGCGCTGATGGAAATAGTGGAACGTGAGTCGTGCGCCTGAGCTGAACACCATGGTGACGGGGATGACGCAAATGGCCATGAAGGCATAGAACGCCCTGATCGGAATGACCTTCAACAGGACGATCAGTGCACGGAACATCCATGCACTTCCGAACGTGATTCCCTTTGCTCCCTTCAGCAGACGCATAGTATTGTTAAATGAGTAATGAGAAATGAGTAATGAGTAATGAGCTGCGCATCATCATGCACCGTTGTCATTTCTCATTTTTCATTTACATTTCTCATTTCTCATTTCTCATTTCTCATTTTTTTTATGACCAGCGCTGAGTTCGTGCCTCCGAATCCGAACGAGTTGCTGAGCACCGTGTTCACCTCCATGTCGACAGTCTTCGCTGTGAGGTTCAGGGGCTCGGAGTATTCGTCGGGATTCTCGAAGTTGATGTTCGGGGCCACGAAGTTGTGCTGCATCATCAGCACGGAATAGACAGCCTCGCTGGCACCGGCCATCCAGCACTCATGACCTGTCATCGACTTTGTCGAGCTGATCAGGGCACGCTGGCCATGAAACAGACGGTTCAGGGCAATGGCCTCATACATGTCGCCCTGATGGGTCGACGTGGCATGGGCGTTGATATAGTCGATGTCGTCCAAGGCCACACCGGCATCCTTCATAGCCCTCGACATCGCCACGAAACTGCCTTCGTCGCTGGGCTCGGAGATGCCGCCGCCATTGCTCGAGAAACCATAGCCGCAGACCTCGGCAAGGATGGGCGCACCACGCTTCACGGCATGCTCGTACTCCTCCAGCACCAGTGCTGCAGCACCACCGCTGGGAATCAGACCGTCCCTGTCGCGGTCGAAGGGACGTGAGGCCTTTGTGGGCTCGTCCATGCGGATGGAGAAGGCGTTCAGGGCGTCGAACGACGACATGGCATACTTGTTCACCTCCTGGGCACCGCCACAGAGGATGGTGTCCTGCAGACCCTGCTTGATGAACATATAGGCCAGACCGATGGAGTGCGATCCGCTGGCACAGGCCGAACTCACCGAGAAGTTGACACCCCTCAGGTGGAAGATGGTGTTCATGTTCATGTTCACCGTCGAGTTCATACCCTGGAAAATCAGTCCCGACCCGATCATCGCCGAGTCGTGCTTCTCACGCATAATCCTGTCTGACTCCACCACGGCGCTGGCCGACGAGTCGTTGCCGAAGATGACACCGATCTCATGGCTGAGCAGGTAGGCGTCGTCGATGCCTGCCTGCTGGAAGGCATCCCTGCTGGCCATGAAGGCATATTCTGCCTCTTCCGACAGTCCCATACGTGTACGGCGGTCCAGCAGTCCTTTCAGCACCGGACGCTCGACGATACCCGTCAGACCTGAGCGGAAGCCATAGTCTATTCTGTCCTGGTCGACGCCGATACCCGACTTCCCCTGGTACAGCGACTCCTTTACCTCTTCTAAGCTCGTGCCGAGACACGACCATATCCCCATTCCTGTGATGACTACTCTCTTATCCATTTTTCATTACTCATTTCTCATTACTCATTTCTCATTTCTCATTTACGTATAGAGTCCTCCGTTAATCGAAATCACCTCGCCCGTGATATACGCAGCGTCGTCCGACAACAGGAAGCGTACCAGCGCGGCCACCTCCTCCGGACGTCCGAAGCGCTTCATGGGTACCTGCTGTTTCAGCTCGTCCTGAGGCAGCTCCTTCGTCATGTCGGTATCAATGAAGCCGGGGGCTACGGCATTCACCGTGACACCACGGGAAGCCGTCTCCAAGGCCAGTGCCTTCGTGGCGCCGATGAGCGCGGCCTTGGCAGCACTGTAGTTCACCTGTCCCTGCATGCCCTTCAGTCCTGACAGCGACGACATGTTGACAATCCTGCCACCATGCTTGCGCTGCATCATCTTCGGCAGGAGCTTATGGGTCACATGGAAGAATCCGTCCAGCGACGTGCTGATCACTGCATGCCAGTCGTCCTCGGGCATCATGAACATCAAGTTGTCACGACGGATGCCCGCATTGTTCACCAGGTAGGCGATGTAGTCGTCCGCATGGCTGTCCTGCCAGGCATCCAGGGCCTGTTCCACCTCACTGGCCTTGCTGACGTCGAAACGCATCAGCTCGGCCTGACCACCGTCAGCCTCGATGTCGGCCAGCACCTGTCGCGCTGCCTCCTCGTTCGACTGGTAGTTAATAATCACGGGCGTTCCCGTCTTGGCTATCGCCAGACACACAGCCCTTCCTAATCCTCTGGACCCGCCAGTTACAAGTGCATATTTCATCTGTTCAATTTTAATTTTTCATTTTTCATCTTTCATCTTTCATTTTTGTGATGAAAGCTGTGGGAATATAGGCTGTCGAGATCAGTCCGATTTCCGACAGCGACACGATGACACGCTGCTGTCCTGCCACACGGGCCACCTTGCCCTCGACACCCTTGAACACACCGTCCGTCACCACCACCATGTCACCACTCTTGTAGTGACACTGGGCAGGTTCCACAAACAGCAGGTGCTCGTTACGGCTGATGGTAGCCAGGATGAAGTTGTCCATCTCCTTCGTCGACACGGTCAGCGGCGGATTCTTCTGGCCTTCAACCACCGTGAAGTGGTTGTAGTAGTAGGTCAGGAAAGCCAGCTCGGGCGTCCTCTTCACGTACGTCTCGGCCTTCTCCTTCGTGGTATAGGCAAACAGCAGGTTCGGAATCAGCTTCTCCGTCACCCTCCGGCGCTTGCCCTTCACATAGCGGAACGTCTCGCGCTTGGCGATATACGTGTAGGTGCCGTCAGCCACAAGATAGTCGGATGCCTTGTCTTCTCTTCCATAGGAAGCGCGGAACACATACCACTGCTTCTCTGGGTCATGGACATACTCTACCGACACCCCGTTCTGGATGTTTTCCGCCTTGGGGATGGCATCAGGAACAGCCCCGATGCACGAAGTATTTGCCTCTACTTCGGGAGTTACCACATTAGACAATGTGTTCATCATCAGAAATTGCGCGCAAAGGTACAACTTTTTTATGAGATAGAAGAAGAAAAAAATGAAAAAGTGACGAAAACCATCAATTTTCGCCGCGTTTCCATGTTTTATGATTATTTAACTATTCTGTCGGTGACTCAAATTACCCTTTATTCATCATCGCATAGAGGAACTTGCGTAACTCTGCCATGTCAGCACGTGCTGAAAAGCTGATTCTTACCTCATAAAGCCGCATAGTCTTCCCGTACTTGATCTATCAGTTCATCGAAGTATTCGTCTACTGACATAGTACTTGCTATCATACGCTCTCGAGTGGACATTTCTTCCGAAAGCGCCTGACAACTTTTGTCGGATTGCGTTTTTAATGATGCTGTTGTTATCATTTTTATTTCTACGTAGAATTTGCCTGCAAATATACTGATTTTTTGTGAAACAACGGCATCTATACCTGAAATATTTGCGTTTTAGCGTCATTTTTTGCTCTTTTCTTCTGATTCTTTTACGGCTTAGCAGGGAAATTCTGGAATTCGGGAATTTCCTCTATACCATATAGTTTTCCCCACTTCTATTTATGGATTTACCCTTGCACGGCGCGCAGAATAGTCGTATCTTTGCAGCAGAAATAATAAACAAGATGTTTCACCGCTTAAAAGTTTACGACTATGAAGAAAATATTCACCATGATGCTGACGGCCCTGATGGGCATCACATTCACCGCATGCGAGGACGAGTTTGTTGCTGACAGCCTCGAGGGCACCTGGAGTGGCGACATGTACGTCTCCTCCTACTACGACGGACGCGACTACTACGCTACCCACACCGAAATCACTTTCAGCATCGACCCGTTCCGCTTCACCAAGGGCTCTGGCTACTGGGTTGACTACTATTCCGGCGCCCCCTGGGACTACGTGGCCAATCACATCAACTGGAATGTCAGTAACGGCAATATCTACATCGACTTCCTGGAAGAAGGTACCTCGGTGGTCATCTCCGACTATCGCCTGTCCGACTCCCGCTTCAGTGGCTATATTGCCGATGGCGACTACGACATCCACTTCTATTTGACCCACACCTACTCGCCCAACTGGGAAAACTACGACAATTGGGGCTACGACTCCTGGTACGACGATTACTATTACGCTCCCCAGACACGCGGCAGCGGCAATGACAGCACAGCAGCAAAGCCCGCCAAGCCCGTCCGCCAGTTTGGCAAGAAGGCCGAGTAGCCGCCACCTGCTCTTGCTGAAGATACTATTTTGTGCCGATGAAGATGCTATCTACATGCCTTCAAGATAACATCTTCATCGGCACAAACTCTGCGCTATGAGCATATTTAATGGGTAAAATATGCTTACAATATGCCTTTTTGACGAGAAAACAGCGGTGAACACCCAGTTTTTTAACTTCGCAAAAAGTACACGAAAACGTGAACTTCGCACTTTCACCCAAATCTCGCTCCACTCGGGTAGCCACTGGGTTTGAGGGCAAATACACAAGTACACAAGTACACAAGTACACATTAAGAACAATTTTTACCTTTAAAATTATATATTATATATATATAATATTAATTTTATCTATTTCTTGTCAATATTTTTCTCGGTTTTTTGCGCCTTATCGTGTACTTGTGTACTTGTGTACTTGTGTACTTCGAAAAATCTGATTTTTTGACAAGTTGAGAATGGTGGGGATAAGACACTCATATAAAATAGTGTGGGAAAGATTTGCTCGTTTCAGAATAAATGTTTATCTTTGCAAACAATAACGGAAAACAATAAAGATTATGAAAAAACAATTATTACTCTTTGTGATGACGTTGCTGCCAATGGTGGCCATGGCTGATGCCGTAGAGATTAATGGCATTTACTATAACTTGATTGATAAGGCAGGAGTTGCCGAGGTGACGAGCAATCCCAGTAAATATAAAGGCAATATGGTGATTCCCGAGATAGTCAATTACAATGGGAAAGATTATGACGTGACGAGCATAGGTGAAAGCGCTTTCAGTTTTTGTCAGGACCTCACTGCTGTCGAGATTCCCAACAGCGTGACTAGTATTGGAAGCTTTGCTTTCTACAATTGCTCGAAAATGGCCTCCCCCTCTATTCCTGCCAGTGTGACGAGCATAGGAGGTCATGCTTTTCATGCCTGTTGGAGCGTGACCTCTATTACGATTCCTCAAGGTGTAAAGACCATAGAGGAGTATCTTTTCTTTGGTTGCAGTGCCCTGACCTCTGTTTCAATTCCAAGCAGTGTGACGAGCATAGGAACGTCTGCTTTCTATGGCTGTATCTAAACGGGTATAAACAACCATGAATATCTGATACTATCTATTTGTAAAACGCTCATTTTCAATTACTTTTGATTTTTAACACTTAATGGTTGGAATTTGGTAGTAACCGAATTTCAGTATATTTTTGCAACGTATTTCTACCGTGAGGAATTTACGGGGCTTCGAAATCGTCATTCTGTGGACTCAGTTGACAATGGGTTACGACGGGGTGCAAAGGGTGACAAAAAGGGACGGACGGATTCAGTTAGAGTTACGAAGCGGACGGAGTTGGCATAGGTTGACGAACGTGGAGTATGGTTGACTTAACGGTAGGGATGACAAAATGAACGTTGAACCATCAAAAGTGACAAGAAAATGAAGCAAGTCAGAAAGTGCAAGTATTGTGGAAAGGAGTTCGTGGCAAGGAGCGGAATGCAGAAGTATTGTTGCGAGGAGTGTCAGACGAAGGCGAAGGAAGCCAGAAAGAAGCGGCAGCAGGACTTCATGAATGCTGTGGAGCCAGTCATTGGGTTACAGAATCAGGAGTACCTCACGTTTGCCAAGGCTGCAATACTGATGGGATGCTCTCGTCAGTATGTGTATAAACTGGTGAACGAAGGGAAACTGGCGGCATCGAGAATCAGCAGTCGTATGGCTTTTATCCGCAAGGCAGATATTGAGAAGATGCTGGCGGGGAATCCGTATCATCGGGTGTTACCGACGAGCAGACCAAAGAAGCCGACGACGAAACCAACCAAGTCCAAGAACGATATAAGCCTTCCAAAGTCTGATGTTGCACAATTGGAGTCAGAAGTTCTTGACTACATTTCCGGCGAGGAAGTCATGAGTATCTACAAGGTCAAGAAGTCTTGGCTCTATGCATCTGCCAAGAGGAACCAGGTGCCAGTGTGTCGGGTTGCGGGCAAGAACTACTACAGTCGTAAGCACATGGATGCTGTCCTCGGAACATCCATAGACCTCGATGCCATTATTGATTGGCTGTCACCGCAAGAAATTGCTGACCGCTATGGCATCAACCTCACGGCAGTCCGCTCATACGCCCACCGTCATAAGATTCCCAGCAAGCGAGAATACGGACACACCTATTATTCCCAAAGCCACTTTGATGAACTCCGTCGCACCGACCTTATTTCGGATAATCGCTACTATACTTCTGCCCAAGTCGCTGAAAAGTATGGCCTGACGAAGACTAATGTAGGTGTGATAGCGAAGAAACATCATATTACCAAGGTAAAGGTTGGCCGGAACAACCTGCTTGTAAAGGAGGAATTTGACAAAGTGATGGCAGATCGTCTAACGCAGTTCGGCTCCTATCGGCTGCAATAATGGTGGAAATCAGAACTAATAACCATGTTTTTCAGGAACAACCAAGTTATTCTGCAATGATTCACAAGTTACGATAAGTTATCATCGTCACGCGTACATCATTCGGTTACTTTGTGTCCGAAATCGTGGCAACAGCCATCGGTAATCACAAAAATGTAGAACAATAAAAAAGAAAAGAATTATGAGTAACATCTGCAAGACCGTGAGCCTCCGCACACGGAAAATTAAAAACGGAGAACAGCTTTCCTTCTATCTCGACTATTATCCTGGTTATCGGGATGAGTCCACCATGAAGGTCATGCGCCATGAATCTCTCGGCATCTACATCTATGCCAAACCAAAGTCCCAAAGAGAAAAGGACTATAACGACCGTATGAGAGAGAAGGCTGAAGCCCTCCGCTGCCGTCGCTATGAGTCCATAGTCAATGAGAGGTATGATTTCTTCGACAAGGAAAAGATGAAGGGCGACTTCCTTGCCTACTTCAAGACGAAAGCCGACAAGAAGAACTGCAAGTGGCAGCACGTCTATAAGCACTTCGCCCGATTCTGCAACAACAAGTGCCGTTTCGATGAAATCAACGTTGACTTCTGCAACAGGTTCCGTGAATACCTGATGACCGCACCTCAGACCATCCACACAGAACGCAAACTGCACATCAACTCCATTGCTGGGTATTGGTCAACTTTCCGTGCCGTGTTACATACCGCCTACAGGGAACACAAGATAATGGAGAATCCAAACGGCTTCTTGGAACGCATTGACACCATCCCAACGGAGAAAGAGCATCTGTCTAAGGATGAACTTGTCAAGTTGGCGAACACGCCTTGCAACTCTCCTGTATTGAAGACTGCCTTCCTCTTTGCTTGCTTGACAGGGCTGAGAAAGAGCGACATCAAGCAACTCACATGGGAGAACATACAGCCATACGGTGACGGAGGCATGTATGTCACACTCCGTATGCAGAAGACCAAGGAGCTGGTGAACAATCCCATTAGCGACGAGGCTTTGGAACTTATCGGTGAGAGAGGAACAGGACAAGTCTTTGTCGGCTTCACGGACAAACTCACCCAGACCCCCTTGAAGAACTGGCTGAAAACCGCTGGCATCACCAAGAAAATCTCGTTCCATTGCAGCCGACACACATTCGGTTCTCTACAAGTGGATGCTGGTACAAGCGTCTATACAGTCCAACACATGTTGGGACACAAGAACGTGGAAACCACTCAGATCTATGCAACCATGGCTGACGAGAGCAAACGAGAATCCGTAAACCGCATCACATTGAAACCAAGGATAACTCCACAGCTGAAAGTTGTCGGGCAGGGCTAAACAAGTTTCTTGGTTCTATTTCCTCCAGAAATGAAACCAAAGATGTTTTTTCAGGTTAAAAACATGGGGAAATGAGAAGCAAACAGATTTGGCTCTCATTTTTCGTTATACCTTTGTCGAGTATTCAAGCAATGACAAAAAAGGAGGAAAATGAGCGAATGTGAAAATCATACTCAGACCAAGTATGATTCACAAATAATCATAAATCATTGGTCTATAGGAGAAAAGGTTATAC
>JAEEGH010003004.1_pt1 | contig 44877 bp, 38 predicted proteins | sample 9134181 | NCBI WGS metagenome assembly JAEEGH01 (sample SAMN16246544, study PRJNA631951) | gut metagenome | biome: gut microbiome; feature: rumen; material: DP-attached | host: Bos | place: Iran: Karaj | collected 2018-10
TCGTTGAGACCCTTGTCGAGCGCAAGGAGTTCCCCGAGTTCAAAGCAGGCGACACCATCACCGTCCATTACAAGATTAAAGAAGGTAACAAAGAGAGAATCCAGAACTTCCAGGGCGTTGTCCTGCAGCGCAGTGGAAGCGGAGCAACTGAGACCTTTACTGTCCGTAAGATCGCCAACGGCGTGGGTGTGGAGCGTATCTTCCCCATCGCCAGCCCTTTCATCGAGCAGATTGATGTCAACAAGCACGGTGCTGTGCGCCGCGCCCGCATCTTCTACCTGCGCGACCTCACCGGTAAGAAAGCCCGTATCAAAGAGAAACGCTTCTAAGCAGACCTCTTTGGCGATACGGCTTGGATATAACAAGACACCTGCACTCTCGTGCGGGTGTTTTGCTTTTTTTGATATTTATTTTGCCGTGTCGAGAAAAAGTTGTATCTTTGCACCATGAAACGGATACTATTTGTTTGTCACGGCAACATCTGCCGCAGCCCAATGGCTGAGTTTATACTGAAGAAGATGGCACGCTCGGCAGAGCGCGAGGCAGACTTTGAAATAGCCTCGGCAGCCACCAGTGTCGAGGAGTTGGGCAACCCAGTATACCCTATGGCGCGACAGGAGCTGGCCAAGCACGGCATAGGATGCCCGGGGCATGTGGCACGTCAAATAGACGAGAGCGACTATGGGCACTACGACATGATTATCGGCATGGACGCCGATAATATGGAAGAAATGCTGCGCATCTTCGGTGGCGACCCTGAGGGCAAGCTGAGCCTGCTGCTTGACCATACGCCCGAAAGCGACACCAAGCACCATGGACGTGACGTGTCGGACCCGTGGTACACACGTAAGTTCAACATCGCCTGGGACGACATATACACCGGCTGCACCGCACTCTTTGAGAAACTCAATGACTGAGCAACAGATTGACTACGAGCAGGCCGAAGCGTTGGGCATCAGCCATGAAGCCTACGACGAAGTGCTCGACATAGTGGGGCGCATACCTACCATAGAAGAGCTTTCCACCCTGCTGGCCATGTGGGAAAGCAATGGTCGACAGCAAAGCCTATACGGCTGGTTGCGGGGACAGCGCCACACAGTGGAGCGCGACGAATACCTATACAGCGGTAACGCCGACCACAAAGCCATCAAGGAGCCCAAAGTCAAGGAGTGCGTAGAGATAGCCCACAATCTTTGCAATAAGTTAATACCAAACACCTCTCACCCCGCACTAAACACTGGCACGCTACTGTACATGGTCGGCAACGTCAGCACAGAGTTTGCCGACAGCGAATACGCACGGCAGTGCCTGCACCTCGTCGGTGAGCCCATGGCCACCGGCGGTCACGACGAAGACTGCCAGTACATAGAACTGATACTTTCCGCCCTGCAAAGCGGCAAACTGATACAGACCTCCGACGCCATTGGTGCCGGGGGCCTTTTTCGTTCTGCCCTAAGACTCACTGCACCGTTGGGATATGACATTCTTACTCCACGTGAGGTGCGCCTTGACTCTTTCCTCTTCGGCGAAGAGCCTGGACGTTATATCGTTGCCATCAGCGAAAGCACAGACGACCAGTTTCTCCTAAAGCTCGGTGAAGCCCGTCTCAACTGCTGCTTCCTCGGTCGCACCACCAAGAACCGCATCATGGTCGACGGCTACGACTTCGGCCCAGTGACAGATTACACAACCATCAGCAAATAAATATTTTGCCATATAAATATTATTTATTATATTTGCATTTCAGATACGATAAACGATAACAATATAAACAATTGATAATGAGACCCGATTTCACAAAAGTCGACATCCGTTCCACGGAGGAAAACAAGCATTCCTTCGCCGAATGGGAGAAAGAGAACCATATCGAGAAGAACTGGAAGACGCCTGAGCAGATTGACGTCAAGCCCGCATACGGCAAGAAAGACCTCGAGGGCATGGAGCACCTGAACTATGCCGCCGGTATAGCTCCTTTCCTGCGCGGCCCCTACAGCACGATGTACGTGATGCGTCCTTGGACCATCCGCCAGTATGCCGGTTTCTCCACCGCCGAGGAGTCCAACGCCTTCTACCGCCGCAACATCGCCGCCGGTCAGAAAGGTCTGAGCTGCGCCTTCGACTTGGCCACGCACCGCGGCTACGACAGTGACCACGAGCGCGTTGTCGGCGACGTTGGTAAAGCCGGTGTTGCCATCGACAGCATCCTCGACATGAAGATTCTGTTCGACCAGATAGACCTCGGCAAGATGTCCGTCTCCATGACCATGAACGGCGCCGTGCTGCCCATTCTGGCCTTCTATATCATCGCCGCTGAAGAGCAGGGCGTGCCGCAGGACCAGCTGCAGGGCACCATCCAGAACGACATCCTCAAGGAGTTCATGGTGCGCAACACCTACATCTATCCTCCCCTGCCGTCGATGAAGATTATCGCCGACATCTTCGAGTACACCTCGAAGCACATGCCCAAGTTCAACAGCATCTCCATCTCCGGCTACCACATGCAGGAGGCTGGTGCCACCGCCGACATTGAGCTGGCCTATACGCTGGCTGACGGTCTTGAGTACCTCCGCGCCGGTGTCAAGGCTGGCATGAGCGTCGACGACTTTGCACCGCGCCTGAGCTTCTTCTGGGGCGTGGGTATGAACCACTTCATGGAGATTGCCAAGATGCGTGCCGCCCGTATGTTGTGGGCCAAGATAGTGAGCCAGTTCAACCCCAAGAACCCCAAGAGCCTCGCCCTGCGTACCCACTCGCAGACCTCCGGCTGGTCGCTCACCGAGCAAGACCCCTTCAACAACGTAGCCCGCACCTGCATCGAGGCCATGGGCGCCGCTCTGGGACACACCCAGTCGCTGCACACCAACGCCCTCGACGAGGCTATAGCACTGCCCACCGACTTCAGCGCCCGTATCGCCCGCAACACCCAGATCTACCTCCAGGAGGAGACCAACATTTGCCGCGTCGTCGATCCGTGGGCCGGCAGCTACTATGTAGAGACCCTCACCCACGAACTTGCCCACCGCGCCTGGGCCCACATACAGGAAGTTGAGAAGCTTGGCGGTATGGCCAAAGCCATCGAAAGCGGCGTGCCCAAGATGCGCATTGAGGAAGCCAGCGCCCGCAAGCAGAGCCGCATCGACTCCAACGTCGACACCATCGTGGGTATCAACAAGTACCGCCTCGACCATGAGGACCCCATCGAGACCCTCGAAGTCGATAACACCGCAGTGCGCAAAGCCCAGATTGAGCGCCTTGCCAAGCTGCGTGCCGAGCGCGACAACACCGCCGTCGAGGCCGCCCTTAACGCACTGACCCGCTGTGCAGAGACCGGCGAGGGCAACCTCCTCGACCTCAGCATCGACGCCGCCCGTAAGCGCGCCTCCCTCGGCGAAATCAGCTACGCCCTGGAGAAAGTATTCGGCCGTTACAAAGCAAAGATAAACCTCATCAGCAACGTGTATAGCAGCCAGACAAAAGAGAGCGAGAGCTTCAAGAAAGCACAGGAGCTCACCGACCGCTTCGCCAAACTTGAGGGCCGCCGCCCCCGTATCATGATAGCCAAGATGGGCCAGGACGGCCACGACCGCGGCGCCAAAGTGGTTGCCACCGGCTATGCCGACCTCGGCTTTGATGTGGATATGGGTCCGCTGTTCCAGACCCCGGCAGAGGCCGCCAAGCAGGCCGTCGAGAACGACGTGCACATCCTCGGCGCCAGCTCGCTGGCCGCAGGCCACAAGACCCTGTTGCCGCAGGTCATCGAAGAGCTCAAGAAGCTTGGCCGTGAGGACATCATGGTGGTCGCCGGCGGTGTCATTCCCCCGCAGGACTACGACTTCCTATTCAAGGCCGGCGTCGCCGCCGTCTTCGGACCTGGAACCGTCATCAGCGTCAGCGCCATCAAGATGATGGAGCTCCTGCTGGCAGGCAGAGAATAATCACATCATGAAAAGACTTACAATCACCCTAATGCTCCTCGCCATCGTCATGGTGGCGAGGGCTTTTGATTTCAGCGAGGCCGCTCCTACAGGCCAAACGCTCTACTACACCATCAATTCGGACAATACCGTCAAGGTAGTCTCCGGCACCGACAAACCTACGGGGCGCCTCACCATCCCCGCCACAGCGCAGGGTCATGCCGTCACCGAGATTGCCAGCATGGCCTTCAACGGCTGCACCGGCCTCACTTCGGTGACTGTACCGGGCAGCGTAGCCACCATCGGCATGCGTGCCTTCGCTGGCTGCAGCGCCCTGACGTCAGCCTTCCTCGGCGAAGGTGTGCAGACCATAGGCATGATGGTTTTCTCCAGCTGCACGGCACTCGACACCATCAGCCTACCCACTACCATAACACAGATATCAGCAGGCTGCTTCAGTTATACTGGCATAGAAAATAACTTCGAGTGCTGGCAGGATTCTATGCTTTACATAAGCCACTATCTGGTCTCTTCCAAGCAAGCGCGCACCGGTATCCTCACAGTGGCCGACAGCACCATCGGCATCGCCAACACAGCCCTCCAAAGCTGCCATATTACCAAGTGTGTGCTCCCTGAAGGGCTCCGTTTTATCGGTGAGCAGGCATTCCTCCTTTGCTCGCTCCTCGACACCGTCCACATGCTCGACTCCATACCCCCTACCCTTGGCGACAACGCCTTCCAGGGCACGCCCTCCACAATGACCATCCTTGTCCCCTGCGGCAGCGCGGCAGCCTACAATGCGGCACCTAATTGGAGCACCCTCAACATCGTCGAGGACACCTGCCCAACGCCCGCCCCACCGATAAACATCCAGTCAGCCGGGACGCCCATGTTTAAGGCAACCGTTAACGGCAACATCCTCACTGTCAGCGGTGCCGAGAGCCAACCCATCAGCGTCACCGACATGGCCGGTCGCCGTATCTACAGTGCCACCTGTGCACATAACGACATACGTGTAACCCTCCCCACCAAGGGACTTTACATCGTCAACGTAGGCAACGCGGCCCCGTTGAAAGTCAGCTATTCAAGATAAATGGGGTCGGCCAGAGCAGCCGTATCCAAATAGAAAGTGTCGGCCTCCTTGACCGCCCTCTTCTCAGCATTGTTCGAATCCTTGCCCACATGGTTGTGCAGCGTCTGTATCAGCTTGGTGCCCTGTGGCATTGACTCCTGTTCCTTCTCTCTCACCTTGGGATTGGTCTGGTAGACAATCATCGACACCACCATGTAGATGCCGAAAGCAATCAGCACCACGCCGGTGCCCTTGTTGAAGCCAATCATCACCCTCGGGGTGAACCATTGCTGCAGCAGCGATGCCAAGCGGCACTTCAGCAGGTCACAGCCCAGCGTGGCAGCCAGCAGGCCACCGAAGAACCAGTAACGCTCAGTGCCGTTAAGCCCCACCTCGCCCGAAAGCAGCGTGATGACGGAAATCCAGTAGACCCAGATGAACGGGTTGAGGAAATTGAGCAGGAAACCATGGAACAAGATATGGCGACGGCCCACCTTGCTTGCGCTAATCAGATGCAACCGGCCGTTCTTGTCACGCCGTATACGGCCTTTCTTGCGGAAAGTGTAAACACCCATGGCAGCGATACCGGCGCCACCTATCGACGCCACGTAGACATTGTGCATCACTGCCTCCATATCCACGTTTTTGAGCACCGTCAGCATCAGTCCGACGACAACAACATCGCTCAGACTCACGCCGATGGCGAAAGCCATGGCGCGACGGAAACCATGCTCTATACTGTTCTGTATCAGGCCAAAGAACGCAGGTCCGAAACTAAAAAACAGCGAGAGCGCAATACCGCATAGTATGCCTATCAGCAGTTCCATTGCTCACAATTAGCGAGTGCAAAAATAGTAAAAAAAAACAACATGGCAAAACATATTTTTTTTCAACCCCTCCTCACCGCCTCCACTACGGTGTCTCGCCACCATTTCAACGGTTGTTTACCGACTGTTTAACTGCATAAACCGTAGAACAACCGGTAAACAACCGTAGAACAGTCGGAGGGGATACGGAGAGGATACGGCGGAAGCACGTTGCGATTAGACACAAAAATAAAAAAAATTTTGGCGGTTTCAAAAAAGGTCGTATCTTTGCAAACTCAATAGGAGTGTGAAAATGAGCCGGAACGATGATACCATAATCCGCTTGAGCGGCTTGAAACCAGGGCGTTACAGCTATAGTTTCACCCTCGGAAAGGAGTTCTTCGAGAGCTTCGAAAACGAGGAAATCCGCGACGGAAATGTGCAAATAGAGGCCATTCTGGAGAAAACGGAGAGGGTGACGACGGTGAAAATTTCACTCCGAGGCGAGGTGACCACGCTGTGCGACCGGTGCCTCGACGAGATGACGGTGCCGATAGAGGGCGAAGAGACGCTTCACCTGCGCTTCAGCGACACCGAGGTGAGCGACGACGAGAACGTCGCCATCCTGCCCGAAGGGGCAAATGAGATAGACCTCTCGCAGTGGCTGTACGAATATGTGGCAGTGCGCATACCGCTGCAGCACAGTCACGAAGAGGGGAAATGCAATCCGGAGACGGTGAGCTACATAAAGAGCGAGGAGGCACTGGAGAGGGAGCGCGAGGAGAACCGAGAGGTTGACCCGAGATGGGAAGCACTGAGAGGGCTGAAAGGTGAGTGAGAGTAGAACAAACGATGAAATAATAAACAAAAAAAAGTAATAATATGCCACATCCAAAACACAGATTCTCGCAGACCAGAACGGCCAAGAGAAGAACGCACGATGCGTTGGAGACCGCACAGCTGACCACTTGCAGCAACTGCGGCGCACAGGTTATGTATCACCACGTTTGCCCCGAGTGCGGCTACTACCGTGGTAAACTCGCCATCGCCAAGAACGAGGAGCAGTAAGCTACAACCTGAGCAACAGAAAGAAGAGGGTTTCACTCGACAGTGGGACCCTCTTTTTTTGCCTCCGGGGCAAAAATAATTTTGCCATGTGGCGGAAATGACGTATCTTTGCATTTTATTTGTACGCGATAGAAAGAATGGAACGAGTGTATATAGAGACGTATGGGTGCCAGATGAACTTCGCCGACAGCGAGGTTGTCGGGGCCATCCTGCGCGATGCCGGCCACTGCCTGGCGGAGAGTGTGGATGGAGCCGACTTCGTGCTGATAAACACCTGTGCCATACGCGACAACGCCGAGCAGCGCGTGCGCCACCGCGTGCGTGAGCTGCGCGCGCAACAAGGACGCAACAAACGCCTGCGCATAGGCATACTGGGATGCATGGCCGAGCGGCTGCAGAGCCGCCTGATGGCCGAGGAGGACAACGTGTCGTTTGTGTGCGGTCCAGACTCCTACCGCCGCCTGCCGCAACTGATGGCGCAGGTGCGCGAAGGACAGCGCGGCGCCGAGGTGGAGCTGAGCACCACCGAGACCTATGCCGACATTGAGCCAGTGCGGCTTGCCAGCAACGGTATCTCGGCCTACATAAGCATCATGCGCGGATGCCAGAACTATTGTTCCTACTGCGTGGTGCCCTACACCCGCGGGCGTGAGCGCAGCCGCGATCCGCAGACCATCGTGGCCGAGGCGCGTGGTCTCTTTGAAAAAGGATACAAGGAGGTGACGCTGCTCGGGCAGAACGTGAACAGCTATCGTTTCGACAATGTAGGCTTCCCCGAACTGATGGCCATGGTGGCCGAGATTAGCCCTCTGCTGAGGGTGCGTTTCGCCACATCCCACCCCAAGGACCTCAGCAACGAGCTGCTGGAGGTGATGGCTCACTACCCCAACATATGCCGCTGCATACACCTGCCGGTGCAGAGCGGCAGCAACAGGATGCTGAAGCTGATGAACCGCAAGTACACGGTGGAGTGGTATCTCGACCGCATGGCGGCCATACGACACTATATGCCCGACTGCTCGATAACCACCGACGTTATAGCCGGTTTCTGTGGCGAGACGCTGGAGGACCACGAGGCCACACTGGAATTGTTCCGCAAGGTGCGCTACGACTACGCCTACATGTTCAAGTACTCGCAGCGCGATGGCACCTATGCCGCAAAGCACCTGCCCGACGACATTGCTGACGAGGAGAAGACGCGCCGCCTGAACGAGATAATAGCCCTGCAGGGGCAGATAGCCTTGGAGAACAATCGCCAGGAGGTGGGATGCGAATACGAGGTGCTTGTGGAGGGCGAGAGCCACCGCAGCAAGGAGCAACTCTTCGGGCGCAACAGCCAAAACAAGGTGCTGGTGTTCGACCGCAGGGACGCTGTGCCCGGCACATACCGCAAGGTGAAGGTGACCGACTGCACGGCGGCAACGCTGATAGGAGAACTGTGTGATTAGTGTTAATGTAGTTAAAGGATTATGGCAAAAGAAAGTATATTCAAAAGATGGCCGTGGCTGGCGCATGTGCTGGCCATGATAGGCATTTCGCTGGTGATACTGTTTCTTGTATTCACCTTCATAAAGTTATACGCCCGTCAGGGACAGGAATACGAGTTACCCGACGTGGTGGGCACGAACATCGTGGAACTGCAGGCCGACAACCCCATAAAGCTCGACGTGGTAGTGCTCGACTCCATCTTCCGCCCAGGACAGGAAGGCGGTCTGATACTTACGCAAGACCCCAAAGCCGGAACCTTAGTGAAGAAAGGGCGCAAACTGTACATCACTATGACGGCCTATTCGCCCGATGACGCCGTGCTGCCCGAGCTGGCAGGCCTGACGGTGCGCCAGGCGGTGAGCGAGCTGCTGAGCGAAGGGCTGGAGGTGGGCACACTGAAGTTTGTCGAGGACCGTTACAAAAACAGTGTCATCGACCAGACGTGCGATGGAAAGACCATCTATGCCGGTCAGCAGATAGCGCGCGGCTCGGTGATAGACCTCACTGTGGGTCTCGGCGACAGCACAGGACGCAGCGTGGTGCCCTTCGTAATAGGCAAGACCAGCGACAAGGCACGGCGCGACATTCTGTCGGCCTCGCTCAATGTGGGCAAGGAACACTTCAAAGGTGTGAAGCACAAGGAGACTGCCGTGGTATATCGCCAGGAGCCCGACTACAACGGAGTGAACAAATATGCCTACGGCACCGAGGTGGAGCTATGGTATGTGGACGAAGACAAGACCGATGTACAGAAGCTTGTGCATGAGTTCAAGGTCGACTCGAGCAAGATAGTGGATCCTAACGATATAAATGACGGGCGCCCGTCACCCGACGAAGTGGAATCACGCGGAGGGTGGCTGTGGTAAACAATGTTAAGTGAGGAGTGGTAAGTTTTAAACATATACTATTGGTTGGACTTATAGTCCTATGTGCCACAGCTGGGGCACAGGAGATGCTTGTGCCTGCAGGACGCTGGCAGCAGAGGCCTGCGGCGGCGTCCAAGAGCGCGGCAAGCCTCAGCCTGCCTTTCTTCGACGACTTCTCAGACTACCGTGGTGCTCCCACCAGCCGCCTGTGGGTCCCTGGTGGAGCCTACGTGGGCACAGACTACGGGGTTTTACCGCCGACAATTGGCGTGATGACCCTTGACGCCCTTGACGCTGACGGCTTCCTGTATGAACATGCGTCGACAAGCCCCTTCGGTGCCGACACCGCCACGTCGCTGCCCATACGCCTTGACGGCCTCGACAGCACCGACTCTGTCGTAATAAGCTTTTACTACCTGCCTGGCGGCGACGGCACGCATCCGTGGGAGATGGTTGGCGATACCCCTAACCCTCCAGACTCTCTGTTCCTTGACTTCTACAGCGCCGTCGACAGCACATGGATCACTGTGTGGTCGCGAGGCGGCACCAATGCTGCACAGCTGATGGAGGAGACAGGCCATAAATGGCAGTATGTAGCTATTGCCATCACCGACAGCATATACTTTGACTCGCTCTTCCGATTCCGCTTCCGTAACCACTGCTCGCTGGAGAACAACGGCAAAAACGGAATGATGGGGAACGTGGACCAGTGGAACATAGACTATGTGATGATGAACCGTGGCCGCCGCATCGACAGTGTACCTATGTTCCGCGATATTGCCTTCGTCAATCCGGCGCCCACAATGCTTAAAAACTACCGCGCCATGCCGGCACGTCAATACCGCACCAGCGAAATGGCACAGTCACTGAGCATGACCATCACCAACCTATACTCGTCGCCCATAGCGTCATACTACAGCTACAGCGTGTTGGACAGCGCCGGTACTGTTCTGTACACATACGACGGCGGCTACCAGAACGCACCGGCGGAAGGATACCAGACAGCACCTGTTCATGCCAAGCCGCAAGTGGGCTACACTTTCCCGCAGAGCGACACGCCAACGACATACACCATTGTGCACAACGTGCGCGAGGGAGCCACAGGAGACGACTATCAACAGAACGACACTGTGCGCTACAGCCAGCACTTCTACGACTACTATGCCTACGACGACGGCACGGCGGAAAACGGCTACGGCCTCACATCGACGGCAGCCTCCTTAATGCTGGCCTACCGGTTCGACCTGAACACCGCCGACACGCTGACCGCCATAGACATGGCCTTCAACCACACCTTTGAGTGCGCCAACTGCGCCATACGTTTCCGCCTAACCGTATGGCGCTCCGAGGAGGGCCTGCCCGGTACAATACTATACTCTGACCAGATGGCACGCCTGCCCATACTACCAGATAGCGCCCGACTAACTGGCGAGCGCGGGGCATTCCACCGCTACCTACTGGAGCACGGCGTGGTGGTAGACGGCAGCATCTTCATAGGCTTCACGCAGGAAAGCAACGAATATATCAACATAGGCTTCGACCGTAGCTTCAACAGCGCCGACCGAATATACTACTACACATCGGACACCTGGCAGCAGAGTTTCCTTAGCGGATCATTGATGATGCGCCCATGCTTCGGCCAGTCGGCCATCGTTGGCATTGCCACACCCGAAGCTAACGAAGTGGCACCGACGCTATACCCCAATCCGGCCGATAGAGAGGTTCGCATAGACGGTCTGCCGAACGGCAGCAAGGTCACTGTCTACGACATCAGTGGCAGGAATGTACTCAACGGAAGTGAAGATAGCATCAACACTTCATGCCTACCCGACGGCATCTACATGGTAAGAATCATCACACCTACAGGAACACTGCATAACGCCAAACTCATCATCAGACACTAAAGTCCATGGACGAAGAGCTTGTAGAAATAGAACAGCAAGAGCTGTACGAACACCACCGCTTCACCGTTGACCGTGGGCAGGAAAGCCTGCGGCTCGATATATACCTGCAAATGCGCCTCGGAGGCGTGTCGCGCACCAAGATACAGGCCGCAGCCAAGGCTGGCTGTATACAGGTGAATGACAAGTCCGCCAAGCCGAGTTACAAGGTGAAGCCACAAGATGTCATCACAGTGCTGCTGCCAGAGCCGCCGCATGAGTTCGAGATGGAGCCGGAGGAGATGGACATCCCCGTGGTGTATGAGGATGACGATGTGCTGGTGATAGACAAGCCTGCCGGTATGGTGGTGCACCCTGGCGTGGGCAATTGGACCGGTACATTGGTCAACGGGCTGTTGTATTATTTCGGCGACAAAGCAACACCATATTTGGTACATCGTATCGACAAGGACACCTCTGGCCTGCTGCTGGTAGCCAAGACCGAGGAAGCGCAGGTGGTGCTCGCCAAGCAGTTCTTCGACCACACTATAGAGCGCAAATACAATGCCCTCGTATGGGGAGACTTCAGCGATGATGAAGGCACCATTGTAGGCAATCTGGCTCGATCACCGAAAGACCGCCGCATCATGGCCGTCTGCGATGAAGAGCACGGCAAGCACGCTATCACACATTGGCATGTGCTGGAACGATTCGGCTACGTCACACTGGTGGAATGCGTGCTTGAGACAGGCCGCACACACCAGATACGCGCCCACATGAAACACATCGGGCACCCACTATTCAACGATGCCTCATACGGTGGTGACGCCATACTGAAAGGCACCACCTTCAGCCGATACAAACAGTTTGTGGAGAACTGCTTCACAACGTGTCCACGGCAAGCACTACATGCCCGCATCCTCGGTTTCGAACATCCCCGCACCGGCAAGCACATGCACTTCGAAAGCCCACTACCCGAGGACATGAGCCTGCTGATAGAGCGCTGGCGCAAATACAGCACTAACAAAGACCTGGCATGAAAAAGCACATCATACTGGCAATCGCTATGATTGCAATGCTGTGCCATAGCACGGCAGCACAGACCTTTCCCTGGCAGGACACCACAAAGCGCCTTGACGAGCGTGTAGAGTGGCTTATAAACAACCTGACACTCGACGAGAAACTTTCGCTCATGGTACACCAGAACCCCGCTATCGAACGTGTGGGGCTGAAACCATACAGCTGGTGGAACGAGGCCCTCCACGGCGTAGGCCGAGCAGGCCTGGCCACCGTCTATCCAATGCCAATCGCCTTGGCTGCAACATTTAACCCTACCTTGATTCGTTATGTATTTAGCGACATAGCAAACGAGGCACATATGAAATATCGTGCTGCTCAGGACACCGGCAACTATAGCGACTATACAGGACTGACATTCTTTACCCCCAATATCAATATCTTCCGCGACCCGCGCTGGGGACGCGGTATGGAGACCTACGGCGAAGACCCATACCTCACCGCTATGATGGGTCTTGCTTGCGTGGAAGGACTACAAGGTGGACATACTGCCGCATGCCTTAAGCATTTCGCCGTGCACAGCGGCCCAGAGGGTGTGCGTCATGAGTTCGACAGCCGTGTCAGCGAGTGCGACCTGCGCACCACCTACCTACCGGCCTTCGAGTATATCATTAAACATAGCAGCGTGGCGCAGGTGATGTGCGGATATAACAGACTCAACGGTGAGCCCTGCTGCACTAACCGTCGCCTTTTCGACATACTGCGCGATGAATGGCAGTACGACGGTATCCTTGTTACCGACTGCTGGGCGCTGAACGACGCTTACGAGACCGACACTGTTATCCCGCGCCACCGCACCCACGCCACCGCCACAGCGGCCTACGGCGATGCCTTCGGGCGCGAGGTAGACCTCGAATGTGGCAGCGGTCTACCCGCCCTGCGCGAAGCAGTGAAGCAAGGACTGTTGCGCGAGAGCAAGATCAACGAGCATGTGAGACGCCTGCTGAAGGTACGCCTGGCGGTAACGGGCTATAACCTTAATACAGTTAAGGTTGTCCACACCGATCCGGAAAGCATAGCTGCCGAAAGCATGGTGCTACTGAAAAACAATGGCATGCTGCCGCTCAAAGAGAACGAATTCCTACGTCTCGAAGGACCCAATGTTTGGGACAGTCTCATGCCATTGGGAAACTACAACGGTACGCCTAAACATACCGTCACCATCGGTGAATCACTGAATAAATATCAGGTTCTTAGTGCTGGTGATAGCAAGACTCTTGTCTATGTCGGCGGTCTCAATCCTCAACTCGAGGGCGAGGAGCTGCCAGTCGAAAAGGAAGGCTTCTACAAAGGCGACCGCACCCGCATCGAGCTGCCTCGAGAACAGGTTGAGGAGATCAAGGCATTCAAACAACAGGGCTACCGCATCGTTCTTGTGCTATGCACAGGCTCAGCCATCGCCCTTGAAGAGGTTATTGACGACTGCGACGCAGTGCTCGTGGCTTGGTATGGCGGCGAGGAGATGGGTACCGCCGTCAAACAGCTGCTCTATGGCGAACGCGACGACTTCGGCCACCTGCCTGTCACCTTCTACCGCAACACCGACCAGCTGCCCGACTTCAGCGACTACGACATGACTGGCCGCACCTACCGCTACATCGACCCCGACGCCGCCCTCTTCCCCTTCGGCTACGGCCTCAGCTACAGCTTCTACCAACTCTATGAAACCCAAGTCAGCGAGGCCAACTTCACCGTCGAAGGAATAATATCGCAGTGCAACACCGACGTGCCCGAGGCACCAGTGCATAGCGCCGTGGTGCAGGTGTATCTGAAAAATGACAACGACCCCGAGGCCACATACAAGCAACTCGTCGGCCTCGCCCCCGTCACCTTCCTTAAGGGCGAGCCCACCCGCAAACCATTCATGATAGAGCTCGACCCCTTCTGGTTCCGCCAGTTCAATCCCGAAACCAGCCTGATGGAGGAACCCAAGGACGGCACTCCATTCACCCTGCAGGTGGGCTTCTCCAGCGACGACCGCGACCTGCAGGACTTCACATTCATCTATCATAACAGAAAATGAGAAAGACTCTTATCATAGGCTTAATAGGCTTCATGGGCCTCATAGGTAGCGCGAAGGCACAGCACGACAGCATCCCCGAGAACGACCCCACAATACTGCAGCGCATTGACGAGTGGCAAGACCTCAAGTTCGGCTTCATGATGCACTGGGGCATCTACGCGCAATGGGGCATAGTGGAGAGCTGGAACATATGCAACGAACCGTGGATCAACCGTAACGGAGCCAACTACGAGGACTACAAGCGGGCCTATCAAGCGCTCAACAAAACCTTTAACCCCAGACATTTCAGGCCGGAACAATGGGCCATGGCAGCAAAAGACGCCGGTATGAGATACGTAGTCTTCACCACCAAACACCATGACGGCTTCTGCATGTTCGACAGCAAATATACTGACTATAGCAGCAGCGGCCCCGATTGCCCGGCACAGACTGACTTCACGCGCGGCGTTGTAGAGGCTTTCCGTACCAATAACATGTGGATAGGCCTATACTTCAGCAAGCCTGACTGGCACAACGACGACTACTGGGCACACGAGTGGGCCACGCCCGACCGCAACGTCAACTACTCCATAGCTGACCACCCTGAGCGCTGGCAGAGATACAAAGACTACACCTACAACCAAATTCATGAACTCACGCACAACTATGGCAAGATAGATATATTGTGGCTCGATGGTGGATGGGTGCGCCCATCGTGGAGTGTCAACGACGAGACGCGCCCTTGGCTCGGCTGTAGCGGCCAGGTGCAGGATATCGACATGCCGCGCATAGCACGTATGGCACGCGAAAACAACCCTCAGCTTATCATCGTAGACCGTAGCGTCGGCGGCCGCTACGAGAACTACCGCACCCCCGAGAAACAGGTGCCCGATAGCCTCCTCCCCTACCCATGGGAGACCTGCATGACCATGGGCGACAGCTGGAGTTACGTGCCAAACGACAACTATAAGAGCACCAAGACACTCATCCACATGCTTTGCGACGTGGTAGCCAAGGGCGGTAACCTGCTGCTCAACGTCGGTCCCGACGCTGACGGCAACCTGCCCGCCGAAGCCCTGCAACGCATGGAGGAGATCGGTGGCTGGCTACAGAAGAACGGCCACGCCATCTATGGCACCCGTCCGCTCTACCCCTACTGCGAAGGCAATATCAGATACACCCAAAGCAAGGACGGCAAGCACCAGTACTCCATAACACTCACCGACGAGACCCCTTACGCCACTGTCAAAGAACTCAAAGGGAAGGCACGCAAATGACAAAGGAAGAACGTTACAAAAGCCTGCTGCCGCAGGTGAAAGCCCTCTGCGAGGGTGAGAACGACATCATAGCCAAGATGGCTAACGTTGCAGCACTGTTGCACCATGAGTTCGGCTTCTGGTGGACAGGCTTCTACCGGGTCGTCAACAACGAGCTGCTGTTGGGACCCTTCCAGGGACCTATCGCCTGTGTGCACATCGCCTACGGCCGCGGTGTCTGCGGCACAGCGTGGAAAGAGCGCCGCACCGTTGTAGTACCCGATGTCGAAGAATTTCCTGGGCATATTGCCTGCTCCTCCGAAAGTCGCAGCGAGATAGTCGTACCTGTGTTCAAAGACGATAATGTTATTGCCGTCCTTGACATCGACAGCCGCGAGCTCGCCACCTTTGACGACCTTGACGCCCACTACCTCGAACAGGTGGTTGCCCTTATGTAAAACAAGCCCCCGCCTTTCGGCGGGGGCTTTCTGTTTATTTACTTAAATGCGTTCTCGCTGAGGCCGTGGCCACTCAAGGCCAAGTCTTTCATGTAGCCGGGAACCTCGCGTCCGAGGTACTTGTCTACATACAGCTTGGCGAGGTACTGGCCCAACATGAAGCCGTGGCCACGCAGGCCTGTGAGCAGACCCACCTCGGGGTCTACGATATAGCGCGGCTCGGTGTAACGTCCGGCCCAGCAGGCCAGGAAGCTAACATCCTTGAGGTTCGGCAGCCACTCGGCAAACACCTGGCTGACAATCTCAAGGAACTCCTTGCTGTTGTACTTGATGTTCTGGCGCGTCTCGTAGGCGTCGGTGTCGGGACTGGCGCAGCCGATAATCTGGCCTGTGTGCTCGAACTGCTGTCCATAGACGGCACTGAAGCCCTTGTAGTGGCGACGGTCGATAATCATGTCCAGCGGGCCACCGTTGGGTCCCATCATCGGCAGACGGCGCGTTATGAAGGCCTGGTGCTTCACGGGATATAGACCTGTGTCGATGCCCAGCATGTCGGTGAACTTCTCGGCTCCCCAGCCCATGGCGTTGACAAAGTGGTCGCAAGTATACTCTATGTATTTGCCCTCGTGGTTACGCACCAGTGCCACCACCTTGTCGCCCTTGCGCCACACGCTCAGCAGCTCCGTGTCCTCATAGTAACGACCGCCGAGACTTACACCTATGCCGCGTATGTAGTCTATCACACGACCCGGCGTGGCCTGCCAACAGTCGCGCGTAATCAACGCGTGGCTGTAGGTGTCGCGTGTGTCGTCCCAAAGCGGCGAAATCTCCTTTTTGAAGTCCTTGCGGTCAATCATGTAGGCGTCGCTCCATGCACGGCTGGCGTCGAGGGCCTTGTAAGTGGCCTCGTCGTGGACGAGGTTCACATAGTGAGTGGGCTTGTAGTTGATGTTGTGCACCTTCTGTATGCCCTTGAATATCTCATGGCTGTGCTGTGCAATGTCAGCGATGTCAGGATTGCTGAACGCCGGACGGCCACCACCGATGTTGCGCCACGAGGCGCCGCGGCTCCAGTTCACCATCACCGGCTTCAAACCAGCCTCGCTGAAGTAGCGGAACAGGCCGCTGCCCGATATGCCGCCGCCGGCTATGAACACCTTCACCTCCTCGTGCTGCACATCGTTACCCTTCGGGAACACATAAACCTCCTTGCGGCCTTCGGTGTACACATCGCCTAAGCTAACCTGATTGCTCAACGGTGCACGCGGCGTAGCGTCGCCGGTCACCTCCACGCCGTGGGCGCGAAGCACCTGACGTGCACGTGCTATGCAGCGCTTGCCGCGGCAGGGACCCATACCCATGCGAGTGATGTGCTTCAGCTCGTCGACCGATATGTACTTACGGTTGCCGACCACCTCTATCAGCTGCTTCTCGGTGATATCCTCGCAGTGGCAGATGTAAGTCTCACCCTCGACAGGGTATAGCGGCTTCATACTTAGCGGCTCGGGGTATCGGTCCTTGGCGATAAATCCCTTGATGTCGGTCATCTGGCCGTCGACCTGAGCCACAAACACGCGCGCCACATTGGTCTTGTTGTCCTTTTTGAGCACCTTCTCCACCTTGCCCTCGCCAATCTTCCGGCCGTTGTTGTCGACCAGATACACTTCGGCACCGTCGGCCACTTCGTACTCGATGGGCAGGAAGCACCAGTTCTTCGCCATATCGTAGCCGAAGATTGCCAAACCCGGGCAGTGGTTCACACATGCCATGCAGCCAATGCACTTGTTGTAGTCCACCGTAGGTGTGCTGCTCGTCGTCGGCTTGCTGATGGCGCCCTGCGGACAGCTGAAGGTGCAGGGGTTACAGGCAAAACCATAGAGGCAGTCGAGCTGCACGAACGGCTTGGCGGCCATGCGCTCAGCCGTGGGCAAGTTGGGCTTATCGAGCAGGCGCACAGGGTGCTGCTGCGAGTCTATGTACTGGCGCGAGATGTCCAGATACTCGTCATAGTTGTAGCGCAGGCCCGCCTCCTGGGCAATCTCGTAGGCCGCTTGACGGCCGCGCAGCACGGCGCTCGTACCCTCGCCGATGCGCACTGCGTCACCAACGCCATAGACATGGTGGCCGAAGAGCTCCTTACCCTTGGTGAGCAGCTGGTTGTCCGGCACCAAGCCGGTGCATATATTGATGATGTCGATGTCGTCTATCACCTGTTCCGTGCCCGGAATGGCTTTGAAGTTCTCGCACTTGGCGATGACGGCACCCGTTATGCCGGTATGCTCCTTGTTAGGTATCGCGCGCACCAGCGTGTATCCCGTCATGATTGGTATGCCGAGTCTACGAACACGGTTGGCCTGTACAGGGAAGCCGCCCTCGCGAGGCATGGCCTCTATTATGGCCTTGATGGTGGCACCTGCCTGCATACCCTGATAGGAAGTCAGGTAGCCTATGTTGCCGGCACCCACGGTGAGCACGCGCTTGCCCAGCAGGGTGTGCTCCTGGTTCATCATCTTCTGGAACACGGCGGCGGTGTAGACGCCCGGCACATCGTCGTTCTCAAAGGCCGGCATGAAAGGCACAGCGCCCGTGGCCACCACGAGGAACTGCGCGTCAACGTATGCCATCGCGCCCGTCAGTATGTTCTTTATGGCAATGCGCGGTCCCTCAAGCAGGTCCCACACCGTATTGTTCAGCAGGATACCCTCCTGATTGTCGCCAGCCAACGTCTTTGCGATGTCGAAGCCACGCATGCCGCCGTACTTCTTCTCGCGCTCGAAGAAGAAGAACTGGTGAGTCTGCATATTGAACTGTCCGCCGATGCGGGCGTTGTTGTCAATCACCAGGTTGTCGATACCAAAGGCGTTCAACTGCTCGCGGCAAGCCAGACCTGCAGGGCCGGCACCGATGATGGCGACAGTAGTCTTATAGATTGTCAATGCATTTTCAACCTGCTTTTTGGCAGGAGTATCGAAAGTAACACCCGGCAAATCGGCCTCATGGGCTATTACACGCACCTCCTTGACATCGTCGACGAGCGTGATGCATATCCTCCTCACCTTGCCATCCACCAGCATCTCACAGGCACCGCACTTGCCAATGCCGCACTCCAGCGAGCGGTTGCGGCCCTGAAGCGAGTGGCTGTGAACAGGATAGCCAGCCTCATGCAGCGCCTTTGCTACGGTATAGCCTTTGCGGCCACGTACCTTCTTTCCTTCGAACAGGAATTCGACCTCCTCGGTCTGCGGGATGTCGAGAATGGGGTGATTAGTAATCTCGTACATTGTGTATATGTTTTAGGATTAGTTTCTTACAACAATATTACTGATTTTTGCATCACCGCAAAGTTAGCAATTATCATAAACAAATGCAACTTTTTTTTCAACGCACACCAAAAATCCCTTCACCACACAGCCTTTGGGAGGACTCCCCTCCATACCCTCTCCGACAGTTCTCCGCTTGTTCTACGGTTGTTTAACGGATATAAAGCGTAAAACAACCGTTAAACAACCGGAGAACAGACGGAGGGACATCGGAGAGAAGTCGACGAGCGACGGTTGAAGTCCTCTTGATTGTAAATAATCATTCCCACACAATAAAATACAAACACGCACGTTATAAGGCAAAACACAATCAGAACTACCATGGATCTCAAAGGAAGACGTCAGAGCACAAACTTCGAGGATCGCCGCGGAAAAAGCGGCGGCAAGATTGCCGGACTCGGTATCGGCGGCGCCATCATCGTTGGATTGCTGGCACTCCTCTTAGGAGGTAACCCGACGGAGGTGATACAGCAACTCGGCAGCCAGACCGGCACCACGGAGGAGTACACGCCCACGGCGCAGGAAGAGCAACTCAAGACTTTCGCACTCCAGATACTGGCCTCGACAGAAGACGTGTGGGAAGACCAGTTCAAACGCATGGGCCGCACCTACCGCGCCCCCAAGCTGGTGCTCTACCACTGCAGCGTGCAGAGCGGATGCGGCGGAGCCACCTCGGCCTCCGGCCCCTTCTATTGCTCGGCCGACGAGTGCGTATACCTCGACCTCGACTTCTTCACCGAGATGCCCAAGAGCCTTGGCGCCGGCGGCGACTTCGCCTACGCCTACGTCATAGCCCACGAGGTGGGGCACCATGTGCAGCACCTGCTGGGCACCCTCGACGAAGCGCACGCAACCATGAGCAAAGCTTCGGAGAAAGAGCGCAACCAGATAAGCGTGAGGCTGGAACTGCAGGCCGACTACTACGCCGGCTTGTGGGGCTACCACGAGAACCGCATGTTCGGCTCACTGGAGGACGGCGACCTTGACGAAGCCGTCAACGCCGCCGCCAAGGTCGGCGACGACTATCTGCAGAAGAAAGGCCGCGGATACTCGGTGCCCGACAGCTTCACCCACGGTACCTCGGCCCAGCGCATGCGCTGGCTGAAGAAAGGCATCACCACCGGCGACCTGCGCGGCGGCGATACCTTCTCGCAGAGTTATAACCAACTGTAAGCATGATGTCCCGTATACCATACCTGCAGGCAGGCGACCGCGTGGCATTGGCGGCACCGGCACGCGCCGTGAGCCCCGAGGAGATGGCTCCGGCCATAGCGACGCTCGAAGCCTGGGGGCTGCAGGTCGTGGTGCCTGACGGGCTCTATGAGCGCGACGGTCAGCTGGCAGGTAGCGACGGTCACCGCGCCGCACTGATGCAGAGTTTGCTTGACGACCCATCGATAGCAGCCATAGTCTGTGCCCGCGGCGGCTACGGCACTGTGCGCATCATCGACCGGCTCGACTTCACACGTTTTGCGCAGCACCCCAAGTGGATTGTGGGCTATAGCGACGTCACAGTGCTGCACTGCCACATACAGGCCACCCTCGGTCTGCCGACGCTCCACGCCACAATGCCTGTCAACTTCCCGCCCGACGGCAGCCCATGCCCAGCCACGGAGAGCCTGCAGCACGCCCTCTTCGGCACGCCGCAGGAGATAGTCTGGGGCGGCAACCCTCTCGACCGCAGGGGACAAGCACAAGGAATGGCGGTGGGAGGCAACCTCAGCATACTCTACAGCCTGCTGGGCTCGCGCTCACAAGTAGACACTCGCGGCAAGATACTGCTGATAGAGGACCTCGACGAGTACCTATACCACATTGACCGCATGATGCAGGCCCTGAAGCGCGCCGGCATGCTCGAAGGGCTGGCAGCGCTGGTGGTGGGCGGCATGAGCGATATGCACGACAATACAATACCATGGGGGAAGAGGGCGGAAGAGATTGTGGCCGAAACCGTTGCCGAATACGGCTACCCCGTGGCCTTCGGCGCACCCATAGGACACATAGGCACGGCGAACCGCGCACTCATGATGGGCGTGCCGCTGACATTGACCGTCGACACAACGGGAGAGAAACGAATACACACGCCATAGATGCTACTGATATATACACCACGGCTGACGAACAGGGTTGGGTACACACTAAACGTGATATTCAAGCACCTGCTACGCACCGAGTTCAGCATAACCACTGACGAGGAATGCTTCGAAAAAAGCGGCGGTGCCAAGCTTTGCTACGGTCCACGGCGCATAGGCGACACCCTGTTCATAAAGAGCTGCAACCTACTGACGAGCACGTCTATAGAAGACCAGAACCCACACGCCACGCAACAGGATGGACAGTGGGTGCTGTTCCCAGTCTACGGACGCGACCTGGACTTTGGCTTCGACCTGCCGGCGGCGGTGTTCTATATGGTGAGCCGATATGAGGAGTACATGCCGCACAGCGAGGATATACACGGACGCTTCACTGCCGACCAGAGCGTGGCGGCGAAGGCTGGCTTTCTGGAGCTGCCGGTTGTGGACCAGTGGGCCGAGATGCTCAGAGTCAAGCTCACAGAGCGTTACCCTGACCTCAACCTGCTGCGGAAGAACTACCGGTTCGTGCAGACAGTGGACATTGACGCGGCCTGGTGCTACCTGCACAAGGGCACGTTCCGCACCGTTACAGGGGCACTGCGCGACCTCTTTGCACGGCACGACTACACCGAGGTGAAGCGCCGCTTCAGGGTGCTCACCAGACGCGAGAAGGACCCTTACGACACATTCGACTACATACTGGAGCAGCACAGGCAGCGAACGCCCGGTGCGATGCTATTGTTCTTCGCACTGCTGGCCGACTACGACCAATATGACAAACCGGCCAACTACCTCAACCCTCACACGCGGGACCTGCTGCAGCACCTCGACGACTACGCCCACATGGGGATACACCCTGGCTACCACTCGCTGGAGGAACCGCAGAAAGTCGACATTGAGGCAAAAAGACTGGAACAGATACTGCACCGACCAATAGTGCGGTCGCGTTACCACTTCTTGAGGCTGAAACTGCCAATGAGCTACCGCATACTGCTGCACGCAGGCATAAAGAACGACTACACCATGGGATACGCCGACGTGGCGGGCTTCAGGGCTGGCATCAGCGTCCCCTACCCGTTCTACGACCTCGACCGCGACATGGAGACCGAGCTCATGATACATCCCTTCTGCGTCATGGACACGACGATGCAGAAATACATGAAAGTGACTCCCGAGGAGGCTGTGGAGAGATACCGCTCGCTGGTGGAAGCTGTGCGCTGCGTTGGCGGCGACTTCTGCTGCATAGTGCATAACCAAAATCTCGCCGAGCTGTTCGGCTGGGAGGGTTGGCGCAAAGCCTACGAGGAGATGCTCGACATAGCAAAACCATAAAGACACATGATAAACTACAAAGAGAAACTGGACAAGATACGCGCCTTTGTCTTCGACTTCGACGGGGTTATGACCAACGGTGACGTGTGGGTATACGCAGACCGCGAGACAGTGCGCTGCGGCAACATAAAGGACGGCTTTGCAGTGCAGTATGCTGTGAAGAAAGGCTACATCATAGCCGTTATAAGCGGCGCCACATCAGCCAGCATAGACAACCGCATGGCCATGCTGGGAGTAACGCAGTGCTACACGGGCTGTGGCGACAAGATACACACATACAACAAGTTCCTTGCCGACAACGGGCTCAAGGACGAAGAAGTACTATGCATGGGCGACGACCTGCCCGACTACCCGATGCTCAAGCGCGCCGGTGTAAGCGCCTGCCCGGCCGACGCGGCAGTGGAAATCAAGGAGATGGTAGACTATGTGTCGCACTGCGAGGGCGGAAAGGGCTGTGTGCGCGACGTTATAGAGCAGGTACTTAGACTGCACGGACAATGGTTTCACGAAGACGCTGTAGTATGGTAAGACACAAGACAATAGCCCTATTTCTGATGCTATGCCCATTCATTGCGGCGGCACAGCATTACTATGTGACCGACACCGTGACAGAGCACAATAATTTCGGTACTTTCTACCATGACCGGTTCGAAGGGCGCAAGACAGCCAACGGCGAGATATTCGACCAAAACAAATTCACCGCCGCCCACTGGAAGATAAAACTCGGCACCATGGTGATGGTAACCAACAAGAACACTGGCCTGCAGGTGATTGTCAAGGTCAACGACCGTTGCCCAAAACACAACGTGCTGGACATGAGCCACCGCGCCGCCAACGCAATAGGCATCAAAGGCTGCCAAAAGGTCACAGTACGCATATTGCCAGATGGATATGAAGAACGCTGGGCCGCACAGGAAACAATGTTCGATTCGGTGTATTCGCGCCTTACTGATAGGCAGAACATTAAGCCCAAAACAAAGCAAGCGGCGCAGCCTGTGGCAAAAGAGAAGACTGTAAATGTGAAACCAAGCGAGCCTGTTGCAAAGGCGAACCGACCGTTCCAAGCAGATGGATACAACCTGATACTGGCATCTGACATAACACACAGTGAAGCATTTGAAAGCATAAACAAGTTACCCGAAGTATACCAAGAGAAGGTTATTATCGAGCCCCTTGACGACACAACGCGAGTAAAGCTGACCCTTGACGTAAGGCTTCCGGAGTCAAAAGCGAAAAACCTCCGTGCAGCACTCAAACGTAATTTCCCCTCAATTTCAATGACACCCTGTGAATAAAAAAATAACTTTTTTTTCGCCATTTAAATAAATATTATTATCTTTGCACATTCAAACTCGATTAGCGCGGACGGCGCACATTCGGGTAAATATAACATATAAAGAACTAAACAACAGGCCATTGTGGCATTATATAAAAGACAAAATACAGGCGTAGCAACATCAAAAATGGCAGCATTTTTGGTGATTATAGTGCTGTTTTTGTCATCGGCGGCAGCACAAAACGAGGGTCAGTACACCCACTTTATGTTCAACCGCCTTAGCTATAACCCTGCCTATGCAGGCAGTTCGGGCAACATCTCGGCGACGGTGCTCTACCGTAGCCAATGGATGGGCCTACAGCTGCAGGCCCCAACACCCACAGGCAAAGCCGGCGAAAAGCCGACTAACATGCTGTTCTCGTTCGACTTGCCGGTACGCTGGCTACATGGAGGCATTGGAGGCAGTTTCACTTCGGAGAAAGTGGGTTACCATGACAACTCGACTTTCGCCATTGACTATGCCTTCCGCATCTTCTGGGGCGCAGGCATCCTGTCCGCAGGTATCGAGGCCGATTTGCAGAACTACAAATTCGAGACATCAAGCCTCTTTGGCACGAGCGACTTGAGTGGAGACCCGACAAACCCTGTAAACAGCGCCAATGACCCCTTGGTGAAAAGTCAGGATGTCTCCGACTTCCTGTTTGACGCGTCGATAGGTATCTACTACCAGGTGCCGAGCCAGTTCTACATCGGCCTGGCCGCCAAGAACCTGCTGGCAACAAAAAGTGACCAACTGAACATCAAGAACACCCGTACGTTCTACCTCATGGGCGGATACGAATACACCTTCCCCTACAACCCTTCGCTCAAACTTAAGCCCTCGGCTATGTTCAAGACTGCCAACTTCTCCATTTTTCAGGCCGATTTAGCCTGCCTACTGGACTATGAAAACATTTTCTGGGGAGGACTGGGATACCGCTGGGGCGATGCCGTCACCTTCCTGGCAGGTGTGAACTTCCTGAAGATATTGCAGGTGGGTGTAGCCTATGACCTGACAACATCGAAACTCGGCTTCGCTAACGGACGAAGCTTGGGCTCGTTGGAAATATACCTCAACGCCGCATTCCAAATCAGCGTACCGAAACGTCCGCCGACAGTGTCCGGCAATACACTCTACTTACGTTAAATATAATTAATAGCGAAACATTTTTGAAAAAAACGCGTTAAAGAACAAAATAAAACGAAAACAATATGAAGAAGCTGTTTTTCCTGCTTGCCGCCTCTACTGCCATCATTATGGCCAGTTGCGGCTCGTCCAACAAGGGAGAGCTGGTCGGCGTGAACGACCGTCCCTACTTTGAGGACATCGACCTGAAAGGTATGGTCTTTATCAACCAGGGCAACTACACGATGGGGGCTGGTGTACAGAACGTCACCTACGGAGACGCCACTACCACCCAGCCGCGCAAAATGCAGATTGGTTCGTTCTTCATGGACGAGACCGAAATCACCAACAACGAGTACCGTCAGTTTGTGGCAGACGTGCGCGACTCCGTGGCACGCCGCATGCTTGGCGAAGCCGGAATTGAGGGCTTCCTGATTGAAGAGGACTCTTATGGCGAACCTCTCGATCCGCCCATACTCAACAAGAAGACCAAAATCAACTACAAAGACGCCGATGTGCGCCAAGCTTTGATTGACGGCGGTTTCTATATTGTGGACATCAACCATCGCCGCATTGTTGACCCCGCTAAAATGAATTATGAATATTATTATATAGATTATAGCAGAGTTGCGCAGAAAGAGAACGGCACTAATACCAAGAGTGAGCATCGCGGCTCGATGTTTGCCTCCCGCCCCAAAGGCTTGAACAACCGTTCCAGCCAGATTCAGCGCGAATATATCAACATCTATCCCGATACACTTTGCTGGGTGCACGACTATGCTTACAGCATGAACGAAGACTATACTCGCAGCTATTTTTCGTCGCCGGCATTTGACAACTACCCAGTGGTCGGCGTCAGCTGGCGTCAAGCAAGAGCTTTCTGCGTGTGGCGTAGCAATACCCTGAACCAATATCTGGAAAGCATTGACTACTCGCAGCTCAATGACTTCCGCCTGCCTACTGAGAGTGAGTGGGAGTTCGCTGCCCGTGGCGGCATTGCCAGCCAGAGCTATCCTTGGGGCGGCCCCTATGTTCGTAACCCAAATGGTTGCTTCCTGGCTAACTACGAGCCTCTAAAAGGTGCATATGACGACGATGGCGGTGTGAAGACCCTTATGGTCGGCCACTATGCCCCCAACGATTACGGTCTGTACGACATGGCCGGTAACGTGAGTGAGTGGTGCCTTGATGCATTCAATGAGTCAACATATCAGGTTGCAAACGCCCAGACTCCTTACTACAACTATGACGTAAAGGACGACGACCCCCTGGCCATGAAACGCAAGGTGGTTCGTGGCGGCAGCTGGAAAGACCAAAAGTACTTCATCCAGGTCCAGACCCGCACCTACGAGTTCATGGACACCGCTAAATGCTATATCGGCTTCCGCTGCATACAGCCATATCTGGGTCGTGTGAAGGGTGACAATCTGCGTACCGCTAGTAATGTAGCACGCTAAAAACAGCTTCATCTAGAATAAGAAACACATTTAAATAATAAGCAAACACTTAAAAATTTATATTATGAGCTTCATAGACAATCTCGTTCGCAGTAAAGCGTATAAGAACTTCATGGCCAAGCTGTATGGCTGGGGTGCAGCAGTCGTTATTGTTGGTGCATTGTTCAAAATCATGCACTGGCCCGGCGCAAACATCATGCTTATCGCAGGTATGGGTACTGAGACCATCATCTTCTTCTTATCGGCTTTTGAGCCACCTCACAAAGAGTGGGATTGGAGTCTCGTGTATCCCGAACTGGCAGGTATGGTAGAAGACAACCCACTGGAGCTTGACGAGAACGGCAACCCTGTCGAGGCCCAAGATCCTCTTTCAGCCAAACTCGACAAGATGCTTAAAGATGCCAACATCACTCCAGAGTTGATGGACCGCCTCAGCCAAGGTATGCAAAATCTTGCAGAAAGCGCCAACGCCATGAATAAGATGGCAAACGTCACCACCGCCACCGACAAGTTCGTGAACAACATGGACAATGTCGCAGGACAGGCCGGCAAACTGCTTGAAAGCATGCAGGGCGCCCCTGAAGCCATATCTACCCTTTCTGCCATCTATCGTGAAACTGCCGAGTCTCTCAGCGGAGAGGTCAGTTATGTTGAGGAGATGAAGAAGATGTCGGCTAGCCTCAGCAGCATCAACGCCATGTACGAGATGCAAATTAATAATGCATCGGCACAAATGACACTGAATAAGGAGTTCGAAGAGAAGATGTCCACCATGCTCACCAACTTCAGCAACAGCGCCGAAGGTATCACCAAATACAAAGAGCAAGTCGACGCCCTCACCCGCAAGGTATCTGAACTCAATAATGTGTATGGCAACATGCTTGCCGCCATGCAAACCCGCTTGTAATCTACCATACGTCTAACCAAACTCTCTTAAAACAAACAAAAGAAAGGAATAGACTATGGGTGCAACAAACTGTCCGGAAACCCCGAGACAAAAGATGATTACAATGATGTACCTCGTGTACACCGCCATGTTGGCTCTTAACGTGTCGGCCGAGGTCGTCGAAGGCTTCAGATCGGTCGGTACGGCAATGACCAACTCGAACATCAACCTTCAGACAAAGTTGGACGACACATATGCCAACTTTGATTTAGCACTGGAAAACAGTCGCGACAAAGTGCAGGAAAGTTATGACAAGGCTCAGAAAGTGCGTGGTCTCTCCAATGAATTAAAAAATTACATTGACAGTCTTGAGTATGAATTCATTGGATTGGTTAGTACCGATGTAGCCAAGATCCATACTGACCCCGAAAATCCTAAAAAAACGACGGATGTCAGAATAAAGAATGCCGATAAGACAACCAACCTTGACAGCGTGAGACGTGCTCTTCAATTGGGAGGTTTCGCATGGATGGAAAGAGGATTGGATGACACACATGGTGCGCCCAACTTCTTCCTCGACGGTGCTACAGAAAAAGGGACCGGTCAGGCTTACGACCTTCACAAAAGGATATCCGAATATGTAAAGACTGTCAAAGAGATTTTAGGTGACGACTCGGCGAATGTTAAATTTCCGTTCGATGTCGATAAGACCTTCCTTGACAAAGAGCACAAGCCCTGTAACTGGGAAACAAAGAACTTCAGTGAGGTTGTTGCCGGTGCAGGTCTTGTAACACTGACACGTATGAAGGCCGAGACCATGAACGCTGAATTTGACGCTGTCAATATGCTGTACAAACAAGTCAGCAAGGGCGACTTTTCTTTCGACCAGATTGCACTTATCTCCCGCCCCAAATCGACTTATATAATTAGAGGTGGTATTTACGAGACAGACATTAACGTGGCAGCCTACGACTCGAAGCAAAAGTTTAACGCCACAGTCAATGGCCAACAGTTGATAAGCAACGACAGCGGTTCGGTACACTATCGCACCGTGTGCAACAGCGTGGGTCAACAGAAAGTTAATGTGACAGCCTATGTTACAAGTCCTGATGGCGGTATGAAAGAGTATCATTATACCGACAACTATTTTGTTGCAGAACCTGTAGGCGTTATTTCGCTTGACAACATGCAGGTGATGTATTCTGGTATTGAGAACCCTCTAACGGCCTCTGTACCTGGTGTTGACGGACGTAATGTGGAAGTTAGCATTATTGAAGGACAGGGCAAACTGAACAAGGTTGAAGGAAATGGCAAATACATGATAACGCCCGCCAACGGCTGTAAAAAAATTGTTTTGGCAGTTGATGCCGCCATTGAGAAAGGCAAAAAGACTCGTATGAACACCCTTACCTTCAAGGTGAAACCCATACCTGCCCCAGAAATCACTGTTGCTGGATTCAAAAATGGTGCTAAGGTATCGCGTAAAAGCCTCACTTCGGGTGTCACGGTCACCGCTCGTGCCCAAGAAGGTTTTGAATTCAAGATTCCAAAAGGTTCAATCCGCGTAATGAGCCTCGAGGTGTTCGTTGGCAACAAGCCATTCAACTTCAATGGCAGCACGTTCGAGCCTGACGGTCTGTCAGCCATCAGAAACGCCAACCGTGGTGACAACATCTATGTTACCGCAAAGGTGATGATGCCAGACGGTGTCCCCCAGAATGCCAACTGTGTACTCACGATAACAAAATAATTAAAAGATATTGCTATGAAAAAGGTTTTGTTTAGCATCTTCGCCATTGCCGCTTTCGCTTTTGCGAGCAATGCTCAGAGTGTAATCGATGCTGAAGAAGGACGTAACCCCAACGATTTCTATCAGCAGGGTATAGTCGTCGGAAAGAAAGCCATGCCCTACCCATTTCTCCGCGAGAGCGATGTGGTATGGAAGACCACAATATGGCGCCAGATTGACTTCAACGAGAGTTTCAACCAGTTCTTCTACTTTCCTTTTGAGACCGAAAAGAACACTCAAGGCAGAGTGAACCTTGTCAACCTCATCATCAACGCCGCCTCCAATGGTGAGTTTGATGTCTATGAGAATGATGATATGAAAGTGCCTCAGGAATGGGAGAAAGCCTATGCATTCCTGCAGGGTAAACAATTGCGCACCCGCCAAGGAGAAGAAGATGAGTTTGGCGATGTTGAGGAAATTACCGATACAATCCCAGAAGACTTTGACCCTGCCTCTGCAAAGATGGTTCAGCTCAAAGAGTATTGGTACATTGACAAACAAGACACTCGCCAGAAAGTTCGTATCGTTAGCATGTCGTTCAAGTTCTCAAAGAACGTACTGCGCGCCGGTCAGTCGGAAGAGGTAACCGACTGGACTTTCTATGTGCCTATGGATGACATGCGTGTGCGTCAAGTATTGGTGAATGCAAATGCCTTCGACGAGAACAACGATGTCGCCGAGCGCTCATACGATGACGTATTCATACAACGCTACTTTGACAGTTATGTGACACGCGAATCTAATAAATTCAACCGTGCCATCACCGACTATCTTACCGGTGAAGACGCCATGTTGGAGTCACAACAGATTGAAGAACGCATATTCGATATCGAAAGTGACATGTGGGAATACTAAATCCATTAAGATAGTCAAATAAGGAGAGGGTTAAGAGCCAGATACTCTTAACTCTCTCTTTTAGCAATGACAATGAAACAAGCTGTACTGATAATTTTGATTCTGATTTCCTTGTGTACCACTGCACAAGATTTGTCACATACCCCTAATAATTTTTATTCAGAAGAAATTATTATTGGACAGCAGTTTGTGCCTTACGCTTTCCTAAGAGAGAGCGACATTGTTTGGTCTACCATGCTATGGAAAACAATAGACCTCAACGAGGATTTTAATCAATACATGTACTTCCCTATCGACGAAAACGACAGAAGTGGGAAGAAAAGCTTAGCATATGTTATCTGGGGAGCAGTTTCTACGAACGAAATACCAATTTATGAGGACGATGAGCTGAAAATCCCCGTGGACAATCTTCTTTTCGTGGAGAAATACACAAAAGCAGACACCATACAACTTGAAATAGGCTATGATGATGACGATAACGAACTATATGAGACAATAATACAACCCAACGATTTTGACGGTGCTGAGATATTCAAATACGCCATACGCGAGGTTTGGTTTATAGGGAAACAAGACTCTCGACAAGATTCCAGACGGATGGCACTTGCCCCACTAAAAGAAGTGAAAGTAAAATTTGGCGATACGGAAGAACTAATAAATCTTGGAATACAGCCATTATTTTGGCTTCCTATGCAAAACCATATAGTGCGCACACTTTTTGTCAGAAACAATTCATACTTTGATGAGCAAAATGCCGTTGGACAACCAACGTGGGACAACATATTTATTTCCCAGTTATATAGTGCCTATATTACAAAAGAAAGCAATAAATACGGAAGATCTATAAGTATGTATCTTACCGGCGAAGATGCGATACTTGAATCCGAAGCAATCGAAGAAAGAGTTTTCAACATTGGCGAAGACATGTGGGAATACTAACATATAATGACTATGGCAAAGTCAACTGACAACGAATCTCCTCTGATGAAACAACACGCGGAACTCAAGAAACAGTTCCCTGATGCAATACTGCTGTTCCGTGTCGGTGACTTCTATGAAACATTCGGCGAGGATGCAAGAAAAGCGTCCCAGATTCTTGGAATAACTCTTACACGCAAAGCTGCAGGAAAGGGCGAATACTGCGACTTGGCCGGAATACCATACCATGCTGTAGAACAATACTTGCCACGGTTGGTCCGAGCCGGATTGCGGGTAGCCATATGTGAACAACTTGAGGATCCTAAGACTGCTAAAGGCCTGGTAAAAAGAGGTATTACCGAACTCGTGACACCTGGCGTCGCCTACAACGACATGGTACTTGAAGTAAAAGAAAACAACTTCCTTTGTGGCCTGCACCTCACCGACAAGAACCACGGCATCAGCTTTCTCGATGTCTCTACCGGAGAATTCTATATCGCCGAGGGCGATACAAAATATATTGACAAACTACTCACAGACTTTCATCCTTCTGAGGTTGTGCTTCAACGCAATAAATTGCACAGATTCAAAGAACAATATTCCGACCGGTTCTATTGCAACACTTTTGATGACTGGGTTTTCGCCCCAGATTTCGCTAACGAATTACTTTTAAAACAGTTTGGGACAAACTCATTAAAAGGTTTCGGTGTAGAAGACTTAGAATTGGGTATAATTGCTGCAGGTGCTGTACTTTATTATCTTCAGGACACACAACACACGCAAACAGCCAACATAACACATATCAACCGAGTAGAGCAGGAGAAGTATGTGTGGCTGGATCGCTTTACCATACGCAACCTCGAAATAACAGGTTCCCACAACGACAATGCATGTACATTACTTGATGTTGTAGACAAAACGGTCTCGCCTATGGGTTCTAGACTTATGAGGAGATGGATACTCATGCCCTTGAAAGATATTGAACCTATCGAGGAGAGACTCAGAATAGTCGATATTTTTATTAGAGATACCGAAATCAGGGAAAAACTAACACATTGTATCAAGGTTATCGGCGATCTGGAACGCTTGATTACAAAAGCAGCAGTGGGGCGCATTACCCCCCGTGAAATACAGCAGCTGAAACGATCTCTTATTGCTGTAGAAGAGGTCCGGTTGATATGCGAGAATAGCGACTCAGAGCCGCTAAAACAATTATGTAAAAAAATTAATTCCTGCATTCCTCTGGCAGAACGGATTGATCACGAGATAACAGAAGACCCTCCTGCTAAGATTGAAAAAGGTGGTGTAATATCAGACGGCATAAACAGTGAACTCGATGAATTACGATCCATGGCCGGCTCCGGGAAAGAATACTTGATGGGTCTGCAACAAAAAGAAAGTGAAGCCACAGGTATCCCTTCTTTAAGAATAGGGTTTAATAACATATTTGGCTATTATTTTGAAGTATATAACACCCACAAGACAAAAGTTCCGCCAGAATGGACACGGAAACAAACATTAACCAACGCTGAGCGATACATAACACCAGAACTGAAAGAATACGAGGATAAAATACTCGGTGCAGAAGAAAGAATTATTACTCTTGAAATAGAATTATACAACGAACTGATTTATACAGTCACAAAATATGTACAGCCAATACAGTATGATGCCCAAATAATTGCGAAAATCGACTGTCTACTCAGCTTCGCTGAAATTGCGATAAAAAACAACTATTGCCGTCCACAGATTAATAATGACAATATTATTGATATAAAAGAAGGTCGCCACCCCGTCATTGAAACACAAATGACTCCAGGCAACGAGTATATTAGCAATGACGTATTTCTTGACAAAGACAGTCAACAAATTATAATAGTTACTGGACCGAACATGTCTGGTAAATCAGCACTCCTACGACAAACCGCACTTATTGTACTTATGGCACAGATGGGCAGCTACTGCCCTGCAAAAAGCGCAAAAATTGGAATTGTTGACAAAATATTCACACGTGTCGGAGCAAGCGACAACATTAGCAGCGGAGAGTCTACCTTCATGGTAGAGATGAATGAGACAGCAAGTATTCTTAACAATATCAGTGATAAAAGCCTCGTTTTACTTGATGAAATAGGTCGAGGGACATCCACATACGACGGCATATCCATAGCCTGGGCCATCACAGAATATCTACATAATAATAAGCACGCCCATCCAAAAGTATTGTTCGCCACACACTATCACGAACTAATTGAAATGGAGAATCAATACGAACGGGTAAAGAACTACCACGTAAGTGTTAAGGAAATTGACGGGCGAATCATATTCCTACGTAAACTTACACCTGGCGGTAGCGAGCATAGTTTTGGTATACATGTAGCAAAAATTGCAGGCATGCCGCCATCTGTAGTTAATCGAGCAAATTCCATGTTACAGGTACTTGAATCCAAAAACGAGCATACAATTACGAATGACAAAAGTGAGGCCAAAAACGGAAAAAAACATCTTTCAAAAGACAATTATAGTGGTCTTCAACTGAGTTTCATACAACTCGATGACCCAACATTACTTGAAATAAGAAGCAAACTATTAGACATTGACATAGATACACTTACACCAATAGAAGCACTATTAAAATTAAACGAAATCAAAAAAATTGTAACAAAGAATTAAAAAAATTTTGCCAGTTCCAAAAAAGTGTGTACTTTTGCACCCGCTTTTGAGAGAAAAAGCGTGCCTAAAAGACGCGGAAATAGCTCAGTTGGTAGAGCACGACCTTGCCAAGGTCGGGGTCGCGAGTTCGAGTCTCGTTTTCCGCTCAAAGAGAGAGAGCTTTGAAATAATGGGAGACAACCTCAAAGTCCATGTTCATAACGCCTTATAATAAGGCCGATGAAGTTGTCAAAAACACAAGCGAAAGAATAGTAATGTCTTGGTAGCTCAGCTGGTAGAGCAATTGACTCTTAATCAATGGGTCCAGGGTTCGAATCCCTGCCAGGACACTATCGCGGGGTGTAGCGCAGTTGGCTAGCGCGCCACGTTCGGGACGTGGAGGCCGGAAGTTCGAGTCTTCTCACCCCGACACAGCAGTCGCTCGTGTGACCCCAGCCGCCACTTTAGCTCAGTTGGTAGAGCAACGCATTCGTAATGCGTAGGTCCGCGGTTCGAGTCCGCGAAGTGGCTCAGAAAAAACTTAGGCAGAACATGGTGTTCTGCCTTTTTTATTGTCAAACAAACAACAAAACAACAAAAACCAATGGTAAAACAGTACGAAACCGTTTTCATTGCAACTCCCGTTTTGTCTGAAGAACAGATGAAGGAAACGGTAAAGAAGTACATCGACCTGCTCACCTCCAAGGGTGCCGAGATCGTGTACGAGAACAACTGGGGCATGCGTAAGCTCGCCTATCCTATCCGCAAGAAGACCACCGGCTTCTATTATCTCATAGAGTTCCGTGCCGAGGGTAGCGTCATCAACGACCTCGAGGTCGCCTACAAGCGTGACGAGCGCCTGCTCCGCTTCCTCACCGTGAGCCTTGACAAGCACGCTGTGGCCTACAACGAGAAGAAGCGCAACGCAAAGAAAGCCGCCGCTGAGAACGTCGAAACTCCCGCCGAGGCTTAATGTTTAACCCCTTAAAGTAGATTGAAAATGGCTAACGAAAGCGAAATCAAATACCTGACTCCCATCGCCGTGGAGACTCAGCGCAAGAAATACTGCCGCTTCAAAAAGCTCGGCATTAAATATATCGACTACAAGGACGCCGACTTCCTGCTGAAGTTCGTCAACGAACAGGGCAAGATCCTGCCCCGTCGCATCACCGGTACCTCGAACAAATATCAGAAGAAAGTCTCGCAGGCCATCAAACGCGCCCGTCACATCGCCCTGATGCCCTACGTCGCCGATTGTCTCAAATAATCATAGGAGGAAGAATAGATGGAAATCATACTCAAACAGGATGTGGCCAACCTCGGCTACAAAGACGAAATCGTCAACGTTAAGAACGGCTATGCCAACAACTATCTTCTTCCCAAAGGACTGGCCATCATTGCCACTCCCGTCAACAAGAAGATACACGCCGAGAACCTGCGCCAGCGCGCCCACAAGGAGGAAGCCCTCCGCAAGAACGCTGAGACCCAGCAGGCTGCCCTCAACGGCAAGACCGTGAAGCTCATCGTCAAAGTCGGTGAGAACGGCCAACTCTTCGGCGGCGTCAACAACATCATGATCGCCGAAGCCCTCAAGGAGCAGCACAACTACGACATCGACCGCAAGCAGATCAGCGTCGACGCCATCAAGGCCGTCGGCAACTACACCGCCAAGGTCAACGTCTACAAAGAGATCAAAGCCGAGCTCAACCTCGAGGTCGTCGCCGAGTAGGTCTGCGGAGCAAACTTACGCTTAAGAGCGTAGGTCTGCGGAGCAAACATTGCAAAAAGCGAATAAGCGTCTCTTGATAAAACCAAAAAGCATCCACTACTCTTGTGGATGTTTTTTTTTGTATCCGAGTGCAAGATTTGAGCTTTTCCAACGTTATTATAAGTAGGAATCATATAATGATATGAAGAAGAAACTAATCGAATACTTTATAGGGAACCTTATTACGTCGACAGTTATCATATTGATAACCAACAGGACCAACCATATCGGCATAACTCTCCGCACGGTCTTGATTGACATCCTGATTATCGTTATTGCCTCGACGCTGATGTCGTTGGCGCAATATTTTTTATTTAGAACAAAGGAATAGACAAATGAAACTCCCTAAGAAAAGAAAATGGCCCCACTATCTGATGATCTTCTCCATCTTCACGGTGGCAGACATAGTCGTCTCTTTGGTGATTGACCAGCACAACCTGCGCCATTCCATCATCCAAGGCCTCGTCAGCGGCGTAATCTTCACCGGCCTCTGGTGGCTCCTAGACGGTACAGGCAAAGAAGACAAGGAATAAGAAGTGCGTCGTTCCTCCATCCAGAAGCGACACAAAACAGGGGCGACCACGCATGGCCGCCCCGCTTCATATTATTAATTGAAAAAACTTTATCTCTATTTCCCTGATTTATGCCTGTTGCAGTCGCGACATAGCATCTGACAGTTGTCAGCCACCGTTCGGCCTCCTTGACACCAAGGGGTGATATGGTCGGCTTCCATCTGTTCTATGGCGAAGTGCTGCCCACAGATAGGGCAGATGCCCAGCTGACGCTCATAGACTTCTCGCTTGGTGTTGTCATCAAAAGCCCGCAGGTCAAGGTGTCGCTCATCATGATCTAAAACATATTCGTATATACCGCGTTTGCGTTGAACATCGCTGTCTGCCATCAGACGTGCCACTTCTGTTTCCAGAGCTTGTGTGTCATGGTCGACTTCGTGATGCTTTTTGTATAGTTCGCCCCAATCTACGCCCTTCATCTCTTTGCGGTATTTGGGGAATATCGCTTTGGCCCAGTTGATGATGTTGCTGAATTGATTCCACAAATCAACAGCGTTGTTGTCGTGCTGGTGTTTTGCCATATATGGCTCTATGTTGCAGTCGGATATCCAACGGATAGCGGTTTCAAGATAGGCTTGGCGGTTTACTTCGCCACTGACGTATTTGCTGGCAAGGTTGTAAGCCACACAGTTGCCCTTGCTGAAGTAGCGTTTGGCGTCAGCCAACCACGAGCCAGCATAGACGGCGTTGCGCAGTTCCTGTTCGGTCAGTTCCTCGCCAGCGATATTGATTGTCTTGAACCATTTGAGTTTCTCGCTGTCGGTACCGGAGCAGAGGTACACCTGTAACTCGTAGTTGAGTATCTGCTGCTGTTCGTCGTCCTTGAGATTATGGAAGTAGCGGAACATGTATGCGAAGTCTCCCGTCACATATTGGCAGATGCTAATAGTACGCTGCTGCCCGTCGATGATTTCGTAAGTGCCGTCCTCGCGCACCGCCCAATACATCACGTTGAGAGGGAATCCCTGTGTGAGGGTCTCTATAACAGCGTCACGCTGTTTGTCCTTATAGACGAACTCACGCTGATAAGGTGGGCGCACGTCAAGCAATCCTCCATAGGCACGGACGCCGTCCTCAGCGCTGTCCTTGTAGTCTTTCACAAGGTCACGGACCTTGATTTGATGTAGCGTTATCTCCATGGTTTTTTTAATTATTATCTGTTTCTGCGGCCATCGGCAGCCGTGTCTCCTCTTCTATTGCATAAGGTATCTGGCGGTGGCGACGACGGATGAGAATTCTGCTATATACGCGTTTCCCGTTCAACACCGCACATCCACCTCTGTCTTCTGGGTGAGGAGAATATGTAATATCTCCATAAAATTTGTTTAATCTGCTATTTCCTGCACATATTCCAACTATTTCAAACTGATCGGGATTATACTTATCCATAAATGTTATCGGAACCCCCATTGCACCATAATAATCCGTGGGAATATCTGCAGTTTTGTCCACATTAATTGCATCATAGTTGTCATATTTGGGGTATTCTTCGGCTGTATACTGCTTATAAAGTATCAACTCCTCATTTCTTTTTGGTATTTCCAGATTTGTAAACCAATTGACACCAGAGACTCTTATCATTCCTTCTCGATGATCACCTGCAGTTGCCACATCTTTATAATTACTAAAGAAGTGGCCTGCTCCGCCTTTAAAACCGTAGCCAAGCCAAACCTTGTTATCCCTAATTAATGGGAAGAAATCTTTGTTAGTGATGGCATTCTGATTACCAATTATTATGAACTTTTTATTGTATTCTATCAGTTGTGCCACATATTCACGGAACAGCGAAAAGGGTGGATTGGTAACTACAATATCAGATTGTTTCAACAGTTCAATACATTCCTGTGAACGGAAATCGCCGTCACCCTGTAGGTAATTAATACCTATCTCTTCGGGGTCAGGAATGCGGTTGCCATTATGATCACCGGTGTATTCCAACCAAATGGCACGTTCAGAATCGTGCTGACTGAAAAGGTCGCGCTCTTGATTCTTGTAGCAGGTGGTGATAAGCTTTTTCAAGCCTAACTGCTCAAAGTTGTAACTGAAATAATGGAAGAAATTACTGACACGAGGGTCGTCACAGTTGCAGAGTACAGTCTTTCCGCGGAAGTGTTCGCGATAGTGCTTCAATTCGTTCTCTATGTCTACGAGTTGTGTATAGAACTCGTCTTTCCGGTTGCGCATTGCTGCGTGCAGATTTATATTGCCTGGCATGTTGATGGCATTAATGCATTGCTATCAATCGGTACCAGCAATAAAAAGCGTGAGCTTCTTATCGCGGACCCAGGCAACCCGGCAAGGAGGCCTGTAAAATCCAAGAAGCTCACATAAAGCGAGCATTCTATTATGATTTTACAGGCTCCTATAACAGGAACCTCACTATTATTTGATGTGTTTATCTCCGTTAAACTTTGCCGGGTTTTTCGGTCACGCGAAATAATAGTAATGCTTTGTTATTAATCTATACTAAAGCCGCCACTCTCGCGACTTGTTTTCGGAATGCAAAGATACACATTTTTCCCGATATGGCCAAAAATAATGTAATCATCTGACAATTTGCCTCCTCTACAGGATAATGGACCTCAAGCGTTACACCGTTACAGCGTTACAGTTCATTTTGAAGGTATCCATAATCTTCATTTATCTACATAATTATATATAACTATATAATATATAATTAGTTATATAAATTTTAATCCATTTTTGCCTTTTATGGGTAACCATATTTCGAACTGTAACGCTGTAACGCCCCGCCAGCAGCCTCACACAATCCCGACCGATAACCCGCTGTCATACAGCCATTACCAAAGGCAAAACTCCGTTGTTGCCCATTTTTACTGACTCTGCAGCTCCTTAACGGCTCCTAGACGGCTAGTAAACGGCTAGTAGACCTACTGGGAATTTCGACAACCTCAACGTCCGTTCCAGTTCCAGTTGTTCCAATTAAAAAAGGGGTACCAGTTCTCCCTTTATGCTATATAACTAATTATTAATTAATGATATATATAAGAAATAAGAGAATTGTCACCCCTTCAAAAAACAATTGGAACAACTGGAACTGGAACGCCAATAAACTTAACAAGCTAAAGACCAAAGCCTTGTAGGGAGCAACTATTACACCCCTGTGACAGATGACAGTTGTGACAATTAAAAAAGGCACCACCTATTTCCAGATATCCCCCCCTTTATAATACTTATAATTAGTTAATAATAAGATATATATAAATAAGAAAGGGGGTAAAATGAGAAATGGATACCCCTTAAAAACAAACTGTCACAACTGTCATCTGTCACACTTGCACAAGTCCTTTTCTCCTAAAAGGCAAATAGACAACAAATTACAATACCACATAGCGTAGTTCACTAGCTTTTTCAACCCTCAAATTGTGACAGTTTACATCAAAATACACCTCTTTTTTTGCCCCAAAATTGACAAAAAACACCTCGTTCCGACACTTTCCTCCCTACTTGGCACACATATCATCGTCGCAAAATTTTACCCTTTCTCCCCATTTGGATGGTGTTTTTTTCCAAACGGCACTTCCGAAGAGTGAAAAATGTAGTTTACCAAATTGCAAGTAATCGCGTTTCGGCGGTACTAAACTTACGACGACAAACAAAATTTTGTCAGTTCAAGAAAAAAGTGTAATTTTGCACTTCAAAATAGTAGAACAATTAAAGCATAAATGCATATTATGAAAAAGTCAATTTTCGTCCTAACAGCCTTGACGCTAATACTTTCCGTCAATGTGTCGTTTGCCCGCAACGTGTCGGTCGACGAAGCCAAAACAGCGGCGATGCGCTTCATGAACGCCGCCGGAAGCGGCATGAAGGCGGAGTTGTCCGACATCAATCTGATACACCAGATCATCAACCCCGAGCTCAACATCCCCGCATGCTATTTCTTCAATGTCTCCGACTGGGGCTGGGTCATAGTGTCTGCCAGCACAACCATGGACCCCATCATCGGTTACAACGACCGCGGCCGCAACCTCGACATCGAACGCGCCCCCGAAAGCATGATGTGGTGGGTGGAGAGTTTTGCCGGTCTTATCAGCGCCAAGCAGGTTGAGGATGCAGACAACCCTATCGAAGATGAGAAATCATGGATAGAGCTTCTTGACGGAAACATATCAGAAGACAATGGCCCCAAGGCGCAGCATATTCTCTCTTATGACGAGTGGGACCAAGGCGATGACAACGGAACAACCTACAACATGCTATGCCCTACATACCAAGGAGTCCATACTGTTACCGGATGCGTAGCCACCGCACTCTCACAGATTATGCACTATTATCAGTTTCCCATCACCGGACAAAATTATCGTTCCTATTTCTGGTGCAATCCTGATCTTGGAATGTCAAGCCCGGGTGTCGCTATGCGCATGAACTTTGACACCGTGCGTTTCAACTATTCTGCCATGCCCAATAAAATAGTTGGTTCCACGACAACCGCAGACCGTCTCGAAGTATCACGTCTATGCTATGCTGTCGGCGTGGCCATGAAGATGGATTATGGCACATCGGCCTCCGGTGGTAGCGGTGCGCAGTCGGCCCTTGTTCCATCTACCATGCACTCTTTCTTCAAATACAACACTTGCTCTCAAATTGTACGTGCAAACGTTGGTGACGCTTCGTTCATGTCTCAGATTCGCAACGACTTAAAGCTCAATCGCCTCATCTATATGTCTGGCGCATCGCAGAACCATGTCGGCAATGACGACCGCCACGCTTGGGTATGCGCTGGTTACAAAGACAGTACCGGCACCACAACGTTCAAGCAGTACTATATGAACTGGGGCTGGGAGGGCAGCGGCAACGGCTGGTTCAACCTCCACGACAACACCGCTAACGGTATGCGTATTCCCTACCTGGGCTACACGTTCACCAACGAGCAGACTGCCATGATAGGCCTCATACCGCCGCATCCGGACTCGTCAAGTGTCGACTTCTGGGACCACCTGTCGATTGCCGACGTCGACAACACCGAGCTCCGCGCCGCCTTCCCGAACCCCGCCACGCACAGCGTCACCATCCCCTACTCCATCAAGAACGCTGATGTCCTGGCCATATACAACATCAAGGGCGAGCTTGTAGAGCAGGTGACTCTGCAGCCGGGTGACAGACAGGTTGAAATCAATACCGACCGCATGCCTTCCGGCATCTATATCTATCGCATCGGAGGCGCCACCTCAAAGTTCGTCGTCCGCTAAGCGACCTGAGGCAACAATAGAATAAGAGGCTCCCAAACGGGAGCCTCTTGCTTTATCCCGTACAGATTCAACCCTTTATCTGTATACTGAAGCCCTCGTCAAGCAGCGGTTTCACCAGCGCCCGCATCTCGTCGGGGGTAAATTTCTGCAGCCCCATCATGGGCGTCGGACGGTCGATGGTATACACCATCCACTCGCGGGGATGCAACATCTTGACAATCTTCAGCATGCCGTCAATAACCTCCGGCGAGGCCGAGTCGAATTTGTCGTAGCGCAGCATGCAGGTCTGGAGCACGAATTCGCCGTTGAAAGCCTTGAGCGCTTCCACCACACGATTAACGTCATAGCCAGGCGCCGGCTGGTTGATGAGTTCCACCAGCGCGTTGGTTGGCGCGTCAATCTTCATTATCGGGTTATCGACTTTGCGCAAGGCATTGAACACCCGTGGTATATGTACACGTGTAGCGTTGCTCAACACCGATACCTTGGCCTGCGGATAATACTCGTCCCTCAGATGCAGGGTGTCGTCTATAATCTGCGGAAAGTCAGGATTAAGCGTCGGCTCGCCGTCGCCGCTGAAGGTGATGCTGTCAACGCGCGTGCCCTCGGCTGCAAGCTTTTTGAGCATCCGTTCCAAGTCGCCTCGCACCTTGGCCGCCGTGGGCAGCACCGTGTCGTCGCGGCCGTCGCGGTTCCAGCCGCATTCGCAGTAGATGCAGTCGAAATTGCAAATCTTGCCCTTTTCGGGCAACAGATTGATGCCCAATGAGCTGCCCAACCGGCGGCTGAAAATGGGCCCAAAAACAGTCTCTTCTCTCAGCATAACATAGTTTTTAATTATAACGCCCACCGGCAGCGGAATATTGTGTCGGCATAGACACTATTTTTTCCGACACATACCAAAGCGCCCATTCCGAGACGGACTTCCTACGGAGCCGGTACGGAGTCCCTTCGTCATTTCTCAGTAGTTCTTCAGTGGTTCACTGAAGAACGATGGTCGAACGATGGTCGAAATGCCGAAGGGACTCCGAGTAGAGACCGAAGGGAATGGGCGTCTCTCATAAGGGTGCCGGCTTATGACGCGCGCGAAAATAAATTTTGCCACTATTTAAAAAAGTTGTATCTTTGCAGTTTGAAACTTTATATAGAACCCTATATAGGAACTAAGATATGAACGTGAACATCAAACAATTAGGTTTGGTTGAAGTGGCTTCGCCGTGCTCTATCATCGACTTGATATTGCAGAAAAAGCCCGAGATGCTGAACGAGTTTTGCGCCGCCAAGATTGACGGCAAGGTGGTGGATTTGAGAGACGTGGTCGAGAACGACTGTGAGATTGAGCTTTTGGACAAGACCGCCCCCGAGTCGCTGCCGATACTTCGCCACACCACCGCACATATCATGGCCGAGGCCGTGAAGCACCTCTTCCCCGAGGCCAAGCTGACCATTGGCCCCTCGACCGACAAAGGCTTCTTCTACGATTTCGACTTCCGTCCGTTCAACCGCGAGGACCTCGACGCCATCGAGAAGGAGATGAAGTCCATCATCAAGAAAGCCACCCGCCTGGAGCGCAAGATTGTGTCGCGCGACGAGGCCCGTGCCATCTTCGCCGAGAAGAACGAGCCCTACAAACTCGAGCTGCTCGACGCCATCGCTCCCGATGCACGCATCACCATCTACAGCCAGGACGACTTCGTAGACCTCTGCTCGGGCCCGCATCTGCTGAACACCCGCCTCATCAAAGGCTTCAAGCTGATAGCCAACTCGAACACCTACTGGCGCGGCGACCGAAACGGCAAGTCGCTGACCCGCATCTTCGGTGTGGCCTTCTTCAGCAAGGAAGACCTGGAGGCCCACATGGAATATCTGGAGAACATCAAGAACCGTGACCACAACAAGCTGGGCCGCGAGCTGGAGCTCTTCACCGTGGTCGACGTCATCGGCCAGGGTCTGCCCCTGCTGCTCCCCAAGGGCGCCAAGATTGTGCAGACGCTGCAGCGCTGGATTGAGGACCTCGAAGACAACGAGTGGGGCTACATCCGCACCAAGACGCCGCTGATGGCCAAGAAGGACCTCTACGAGATTTCCGGCCACTGGCAGCACTACCGCGACGGCATGTTCGTCATAGGCGACGTCGACGACCCCGAAGTGATGGCTCTGCGCCCCATGACCTGCCCGTTCCAGTACTTCGTCTACAAGGCTTCGCCCAAGTCGTACCGCGACCTGCCGAAGCGCTACAGCGAGACCTCGACGCTCTTCCGCAACGAGGACAGCGGCGAGATGCACGGCCTGACGCGCGTGCGCCAGTTCACCATCTCGGAAGGCCACCTCATCGTGCGCCCCGACCAGATGGTGGAGGAGTTCAAGAAATGCCTAGCTCTGGCCAAATACTGCCTGACGACACTTGGCCTGCAGGACGATGTGACCTATCACCTGTCGAAGTGGGACCCCGCCAACACGAAGAAGTACATAGGTACCGCAGCAGAATGGGAGGACAGCCAGCAGCATATACGCGACATCCTCAACGAGTTGAACATACCCTTTGTGGAGGACGACGACGAGGCAGCCTTCTACGGTCCCAAGGTGGACATCAACGCCAAGAACGTCTACGGCAAGGAAGACACCATGATTACGGTGCAGTGGGACGCCCTGCTGGCACCGCGCTACGACATGTTCTACATCGACCAGAACGGCAACAAGGTGCGCCCCAACGTCATCCACCGCACCAGCATCGGATGCTACGAGCGCACATTGGCCTGGCTGATTGAGAAATACGAGGGCGCACTGCCCACATGGCTTATGCCTGAGCAGGTGCGCGTGCTCCCCATCTCGGAGAAGTTCCTCGACTACGCCAACGCCGTCAACAAAGAGCTGGTGAAGGCCGGTGTACGTTCGTCGGTCGACGAGCGTGCCGAGAAGATTGGCTACAAGCTGCGCGACCTGCGCCTGCAGCGCATACCGTACGCCCTCATCGTGGGTCAGAAGGAGAGCGACGAAGGCGTCGTGTCTGTGTGGAACCGCAAGGCCGGCGACAAGGGTGCCGCCAAGCTGGCCGACTTTATCGCCGAGATACGCAAGGACATCGACACCAAGGCCCTATCGCCTGAAGCATAATAAAATAATTTTGTCAGTATAATAAAAAGTTGTATTTTTGCAGTCCGAATTATATAAAGGATTATTGCGCTAACAACAATAGAAACAAGAAGTTATACCCTAATATAGGAGAACCAAGTTATAGCAAACCCATTCAACCCCAACGCGCCGCGAGTGCCGATGAGAGGCCGCGGACCTGTCAAGAAGGAGCCTGAGCACCTGATTAACGAGCGCATCGACGTGCCCATGGTGCGCGTGGTAGGCGACGGCATGGAGCCCACCATCATGAACACCAAGGAAGCGTTGCGCCGCGCCTACGACGAAGGTCTGGACCTGGTGATGATTTCGCCCACCGCCAACCCGCCGGTGTGCAAGATTATCGAGTACCAGAAGTACCTCTACGAGCAGAAGAAACGCGAGAAAGAGCGCAAGGCCAACTCGACGAAGATTGTCATCAAGGAGATACGCCTGAGCCCGCAGACCGACGACCACGACTTCGAGTTCAAGCTCAACCACGCCATCCGTTTCCTCAAGGAGGGCAACAAGGTGAAGGTGGACGTCTTCTTCCGCGGTCGCTCGATAGTCTACAAAGAGCAGGGCGAGCAGCAGCTGCTGAAGTTTG
>JAEEGH010003005.1_pt1 | contig 44874 bp, 41 predicted proteins | sample 9134181 | NCBI WGS metagenome assembly JAEEGH01 (sample SAMN16246544, study PRJNA631951) | gut metagenome | biome: gut microbiome; feature: rumen; material: DP-attached | host: Bos | place: Iran: Karaj | collected 2018-10
TTTCTTGAATCTTTGTCTCATTAATAAAGTTCATCATGCATTTAATTAATTGTGTTATTGTATCTCTGATTGCCGTTATTTATCGCAAATCGAGTGCAAAGATAATACTTTATTGTAGTTTATGCAAGTGTTTGGGAGATTGAAAAGTACAATTTATCATAAATTTCGGATGGTTTTTATTATTTGTCGGTGTTTTAGGGTGTTTTATCGGGATTGATGAGTAAAGAGCATAAAAAACGCCCCGATCCTTCACAGGAGAGGGCGCGTCCTAATTGTTAACCTTAAAACTATTACTTAAAACTATTACTATGTTTTCTAAAATAGTGCAAAGATACTGTTTATTTCTGAATTGAGCAAGGAAATAAGAAAAAATTTTTTTCTTCCCATTTTTTTGAGGAAATAAGTTCTTTTTTTAAAGAGAAACCATTATCTCTTACCTTTGTCCCCGATTATAGAATTATTCTCAATTAACATTGAGATGAGGTCTGTTTTTCGTAGTTTTGCTAGTGAAATAGACCTTGAGGGGTGAGGAGAGACCCTTATCAGGTAGGTTCTTCCATATCGTTGCAAAGAAATTCCCGCCCCTCTTTTCTTTATCTTCTGGAGTCAGGACAAAGTATCTAAGGACAGTGACATGATCCAGCGTAGATCCAAGAGTTAGGACGTAGGGAGATTTGGTCTATAGTCAACATTATTAACTTAAAGTATTACGCGATGAGACCAAATTTGTTTATGGAGAATGACCACGTGGTCAGCCAGTGCGTAGGCATTGACGTTTCCAAAGAGAAGTTAGTGGCGACGATGTGCATGTTCAGCCAAGCCGAGCAAGCCGTCTATTCAAAGGCCACGGAGTTTGACAACGACAAAACCGGCTTCAACCAGTTGGTGAAGTGGAGCCGCAAGGAGGCGGTGAAGGAACTGCCCCTGCGCTATGTGATGGAAGCTACGGGCGTGTATCATGAGCACCTGGCCAATCATCTTGTCAGGATAGGCTGCATAGCAGTAGTGATGATGCCGACGAAGGCAAGGGAGTTTGCCTACTGGGAGGGCATGATCAGCAAAAACGACGCCATCGACAGTCGGGTGCTTGCACTCGTAGGATGCGTGAAGAGGAACATGCGCCCGTGGAAGCCCACGAATCCACTCTATCGGGAATTGCGTACGATGACTAGATTCTCCCATGATGCCAAGAAGCTGCGCACGGAACTGAAGAATCATCTTGAGGCACTGGAGCACAGTCATGAGGCAGAAAAGAGTGTCATCAAGCATTATGAATCCTTGGTGGCCTCACTTGACAAACGGATTGAGAAGAACCTGGAGAACATGAAGAAAAAGGTTGCTTCGGATGAAGAACTCAACAAGAAGGTAGAGAATATCATTACCGCCCCTTCTATAGGATTCCTGTCTGCTGTAACAGTCATTGCCGAAACTAACGGCTTCGCATTAATCCAGAACCGAAAGCAACTCACCAGCTATGCGGGTCTTGATGTCAGGGACAACCAGTCGGGAACGGTCAATGGCGTGTCCAGAATCTCCAAGAGGGGGAACTCGCGCATCAGAGCAATCCTCTACATGCCTGCTGTGCAGTGCCGACTGCACAACAAGCATTTGAAGAGAGCCTACGACAGGATCGTCGCAAAGCATCCAGACAAGAAGATGATTGCCGTAACTGCCATGGAAAGGCGGCTGCTCTTGCTGATATATGCCCTATGGAAAGGCGACAGACCCTACAATGAAGACTATGACAAGGAATAACGCTTAGACCATAGTCCTGCCACGAAATAGGCTGGAGCAGTCTGACATGCCTCCAGCCTCACGTGATAGATGCCTGGATACAGGTGTCTTCACTTGTCGTTGGCAAAATTACAAAGAATTCTTGAAATGAACAACAAAAGCCCGGACTATTTATCAGAACTTAATAATCTATAACCCAAAAACACCGAAACGTATGGAACGAGTAATTCCCGATTAGGTTAAAAGTTAAAAAAAGGGGAATTATTTATTATTAACTCTTTTTTCTTTGAAAATAAAACAGTATCTTTGCACTCCGACAAATAACTATTCGCCAATCTCGGAGCTCGGCATTGCTAAGGGATATATAAGAATAGGAAGTTGAATTTAATAAAGAATACGCTTAAATAAAACTAAACATAAGACTATTTGGGCATCAGAGGGAACAATAGTACCTTTGCACCCATATGTGCCCAGAATTATTTGATTACTAACGTATCCCCCTTTTTAAATCTATGGATTTCGAAGAAGTTGAACACCTTATGCTGCAGGCAAGGAAGAAAAAGAAGAAATGTCTGCGGCGAAAGAAAAAGAAGACTGATGACTTTCAGTTGATAATTTTAAAAATTGAGACCTATTGCCTGTCTCGTGTTACATGGGAGGAAGTGCAGCCTGTCATAAATATGTTAGAGGTTATTTTTGGTATGGATGCTCCCCCGTATGTAAAATCAGTTATTCAAAGAATTAAGAGTAAGTTCAAGTATGAACTTTATGGTAGAACGATTGTCAACACTCAACAGGTGGTGATGAATCGGAATACCATTGAGGCAATGACAAAAGTAACTAATAACAGAAACGTAACTTTAGGAGGTATGTAATTTATGGAAAGAGCTAATAGATATGGCGCATTCGGTATTAAGTTTACTGGAGATGTGACGATCAATGGCCCAATGATAGACATTCATGACAATGGGCGCGTGTATGTGCATACTGAGAAGATGGGCTCGACTGTGGATCAAGAATGTGATGAGGAATGGGAGGCTGTGCGCCTGAAATTCTTCGATATGAAGAAATATGGTTCAGATGAGAAACAACAGCAGTTGAGAAAAGTGCTGCGTTATGCCTCTACCAAGATTGATGTCAAAAGCGGCAGAGACTGGTTTTGTGTGTATGCTGCAGCCCGATATGCTGAGGGTTGCCTCGGCTCAAAGTCGGAGTATGTGGAGTTCTTCTCGGATATCGAGCTGCTGATGTCAGATGTTCTGAAGCGAATCAATCAGAATGAGACTGGCCATAAACGTTATAAGTCTTATTATGAACTTCTGAGAAGAGAGGTTGACAGCTGGTTCGTGTTTGATGGCAGTCTGCCTCCCATCAATGAGATGGTATATAAGCCCTGTTTCGGATGCACTGAGGATCAGTTCAGAAGAAGCAGTAAGATTATAAAGGATCTATATCGTCGTTTGAAGGACATTTAGTATCCCTTTTTGAAACGTTTTAGCCGGATAGCAATACGCTATTCGGCTTTTTTTATGCCTTTGCCGTAGGACGTGTAGGACGAAAACGGCTTTTTCGTAGTATCGGTAGGACAGCCCCTTTCAAACACGCTTTTTTCCTTTAATCGCCCAAGAATCATGCTTAACTTTGCACTGCAATCAGATCCCAGAGGGGGTGAGGAATTGCAGTGTTCATTGAGGCTTCGCCTCGAAAATCGGCTGCACCTCAGCAAAGTTTGAAAGCGAGCTTTCACTTTGTATTCAGTTTGCGCGATCTTTGACATATTGTTACGTTGAGTTAAGATAAACTTTTTCTGAATTAAGGTTTTTACTTTGCATAAATTTGCTTGGGCGGTCAGCGGACTGCCAAACCCTGCCCTGTCGTGAGACACGGCAGTTTTTTTAGATAGTTCACGTACGCACATACGCGTGCATTTATTAATAATTTAAAAACAACAAAATTATGAATGAAATTCAAAGAAGTAATGCGATGGGTGCCGGGCGCATGACATCGCTGGAGATTGCCGAAGTTACCGGTAAGAATCATTTCGACCTGCTGAGAGCCATCCGCAAGATGGAGCTTGCATGGGAGAAAACATGTAAATGCAAATTTGCATTGACATCGAGAACCATCGTTCAACCGAATGGAGGAACGCGCGAGGTGCCCTGTTATCTGCTCACTAAAACCGAGTGTCTTTACATCGCCACGAAGTTCAATGACGAGGCGCGCGCCAAGTTGGTAATCAGATGGCAACAGTTGGAACAGGAGCGTTTGATGCAACAGGGTGTCAGACGGCTGTTGGTGACCGAACAGGATGTGATGCACGAGGCAGAGCAGATTATCGGACGCACGCTGGTATCATTCAACCAAAATGCCGACGGCTGTATCACTGCCAGCGACATTGCCGAGGCATTAGGTATGGAAGTGAAGGATCTGAACTCTTTTCTTACGGACAAGAAGGTTCAGAAATGGCAGCGGGGTCAGTACCGACTAACTCCCGAATATGAAGGACTTGGACTTGCACAGGACAGGCTCTTCATCTACTACTCGAAGGACGGGAAACAAAAGGAGCGCACTTATCTCGTCTGGACTACCAAAGGCGCAGAAATGATCGACAAGATGATTTTTGGAAATAGATTATAAAGTGGCAAGAAAAGTAGAACAAAGAGTAAAGCTGAACAAGTATCGAGTTCCGGTTAAGAAGTGCTGTATGTCATGCACTTTTAGAGATCTGACTCGATCCGTGGGAAAGCGATTCTGTCTCAAACAAGAGATAGACGTGCAAAGGGACTTCTATTGCCCGAAATGGCGAATGAGCCATACCCAGAGAATGGCGGGCTTTGCCCGAGGCAGCGTGAAGTGCAGAGAATATCTGATGTTCGTGCTGGCGGTAAGGGAGGATGAAGCCCTGGCGATTGAGCGAGGCGAAGAGGTTGAGGTCAAGACCATCGAAGCGCTCAGAGCCGAATTTTTAGAGAATCATGGAGAAATCTATGAGATAGATTAAACATTAAATTTCAGAAAACATTAAAAATTAAATTTCAGAGTTATGAAGGAAATGATTTTAAGAGTGGTGAAGTGCGGGGAGTGCTTTACAGTGAAGAGTGAGAAGAGTGAAGGCGGTGTGCTGAATAAGCGTACGCTTGTGTTGCAGGAACTCGGCGGTAAGTACGAGAACTGCTACGTGGTGACAGCCTTAGGCAATCTGGCTTCGATCCAGTTTAACGAGGGCGATTTGGTGATTGCTACGCTGAAGTTTCAAGCCCGAGAGTACAACGGACAGATGTTTATGGACGTAGTAGCAACGGAGTTGATTAAACATTCTTTTAGTCGCTAAAGCTTTGTAAAAGCGAGCATAGCTCGAGCGAAACATTAAACATTAAATTTCAGTAATTGAGTTGAAGTGAGGAGGATGTTCTCGAGTAAATGGCCAAAGATTCTGACCTTCTGCTCACAATAACTCAAAAACAATGAAAAAGAACAATAACAACAACATTAAAACAACAACATTTAGTGCCCTGGTGGCAGTGAGCAAAACAGAGTGTGGAATGGATTATATGCAGGTGTTGCCTGATAATCCGAGTGTAGGAATGATAGAGGCATTTCATGGCTTTGGCTATGGTCAGATGCTGAGCAACGGATCGTTTGATTTCGTTCGCAAAGTGCGGCATCGTGGCAAGCCAGAACTGAAGGTGGATTATGGCAGCCTGTCGTTTTGCACCGATGGTAACGACCGAGTGATTTTCACCGTTCCTGCCGATATACGTGCGAATCTGGCGAAAATTCTGAGAAAAGGTATCAAGGATATTATCAACTATTTAAAGGAGGAGGGTTATAGCTTATGATCTATCGAATAACTTACGACAACAAGAAGCGCAAGCTGGCCCATCCTGTAAAAGATCGCGAGGAACTGATGGCTCTGAGAGATTCAAAATTGAATCTGGAGAAACTTGCCAAAGCGCGCCAAGGTGATGAGAAAGCCAAAGCAGACCTCCTGCAATTGGCCTATAATCTGGGTCATGTGGATGGTTTGATTGCGGGCTGCAAAAGTCAGGGTAGCTTCTTCTTTCATGATGTGGATTGCTATGACAAAGAGCAATCGGATGCCTTTAAGGAACTCATTTTGAGTAAAAAGGATGTTATCGGCTTGATGATGCTGGAACGTTCAGTTGGTGGCGGTTGGCATCTGGTATGCAAGCGTCTTCCTGGCACTACGATTTTAGAGAATCAGGTACGTGTGGCAACTGAACTCCAAATCGAGATGGACACCAATACCAAGGATTTGCAAAGGGTGGTGTATTCGACCAGTGGATCGCTCGAAGACCTGCCTTATCTGGATGATGCACTCTTTGAGGAGACGATGACTGCTGAAGAATGTGAAGCTGAGTTTCTACGTTTGAAAGAACGAGAGAAGAAACGGCAGGAGCAAGTGCCGAAAGAGGCCAAGAAGGCTAATAAGCATTATCGGCCGTGGGAGGATACAGGAGATTCGAAGAAGGCTGTAGCTGCTGCAAAAACGCAGTCGGAAGAGTGTCGGGATGCTTCTCCAGAGAGCCCGAAGTCAGTAGGCTGTGCCGATGAGCGCATACGTTATATTGCCGAAGGCGTGATCAAGGAGAAGGGCCTTGAGAAGAGTGACTTCCTGAATGAAGGCGGTCGGCATACGACGGTAAAAGTATTCCTGAGTGGAGCCACCCAGTTGCTGACAAAGGAAGAGGCCAATGGTGTGCTTGCCGAGTTGATGCCCGAGCATTGGAAGGATGAGAACATCCAGGCGTTGGTGGAAGCCTTTTATGCCAACTACTACAACCCCACGCAACGACTCCCCAAGTGGCAGGAAACGCTCTTTACAGGCAGCCAACGGCTGAAGTCTGTCAGCGATCAGGCAGATACGTCAGCGGTGCTTTCACCACCACCGATGCCAAAGAAGATGCCCAAGCTGATAGAACTGCTGACATCCCGCTCACCTGAGATCTACAAGCCCGCTGTGGCTAACGCCGCTTTTCCGCCGTTGGGTACGCATCTCTGCAAAGTGCGCTTCTGCTATACTGATAATGTGGAGCATGAGGCCACGCTGATGAACTGCCTGATGGCAGGCACAGGTGCTGGTAAAGGCTGTATCGATGAGCCCATCAACCATATCATGGCGGATATCAAGCATCGTGATGAGGAGAACACCCGACGGGAAAACGAATGGAAGAAGGACTGTCAGAAGAAGGGTGCCAACAAGGATAAGCTAGTAAGACCTGAAGGACTGGTGATTCAGCAGATTGACCCTGATATGACCAAACCCGCGCTCGTGACCCGAATGGATGAGGCAGAAGACCACTTCGTGTATGTGAAACTGAATGAGCTTGACCTCTTTGAACAACTGAAAGGTCAGACGGGCAAGCAGCATTTTCAGCTGATGTGTCTCGCCTTTGACCCGGGAGCCGAATACGGTCAGACGCGTGTGGGCACGCAAAGCGTGACCGCCCGCCCGAAGTGCCGATTCAACTGGAACGCCTGTACCACGATCCAGAAAGGTCGCAGGTTCTTCAGCCGCGTGCTCACCGACGGACCTATCAGCCGTATCAACTTCTGCACGATCCCCGAAGTGGAGATAGGGGCTGAACAGCCGATCTATGGCAAGTATGATGCTGAATTTGACGAGCAGCTGAAGCCTTACATCGACAATCTGACCAATGCCCGAGGCTTGATAGATTGTCCGCAAGCATACAAGCTGGCGAAGAAGATGCAGGAGGATTGTGCCGAGTTCGCCCGACTGTCGCAGGATCAGACCTATTGGAACCTCTCGCATCGCGCCATCGTCATCGCCTGGCTGAAAGCCTGTGTGCTGTATGTCGCCAATGGGCAGAAATGGGAGAAATCGATAGAGGATTTCATCAAATGGAGCCTAGACTACGATTTGTATTGCAAGATGGCTTTCTTCGGTGAGGACATCGAACGCGCCACTTATGACGGAGAACGTATCGGAACCCGAGGTCCAAGAAACCTGCTGGAGCTGCTGCCCGATGAATTCACCATCGAAGATGCCAAGCGTGTTCGTTTGCAACAAGGTAAGGGCACGGACAAGACTATGAATATGGTCAGCACGTGGAAGAAACGCTGCTATGTGGTACAGATGGCAGATGGCAGTTTTAAGAAGACCCCAAAGTTTATTAATAAGTAAAAAATATGCTACCACGAGGAATTAGAAACAACAACCCACTGAATATCCGTCGCACGGCGAAGGATCAGTGGAAGGGCTTACGAGCCCAACAGACTGACACCAGTTTTTGCCAGTTTGAGAGTTTAGAGTATGGTTGGCGCGCGGCCTTCTATCTGCTTACGCGTACCTATTATCATAAATATAGGCTGTTTACGATCCGGGCGATTATCAGCAAGTGGGCACCGCCCCATGAAAATCTGACTTCGACGTATATTGAGAACGTGAGTCGATTGACAGGTATTCCGCCTGATGAACCGATCGGCATTCCGTCGGATCAGCCCCAGCGTTGGATGGCACTAGGCGTGGCGATGGCTATTCAGGAGAACGGAACAGACTCGTTAGATCGCTCGACCTTGGTCGCTCTCCTTCTTGGAGAGAACTTCGCCATGTTGAGGGGGTGGGAATTAGCAAGAGAGGGCATTTAGCTCTCTCTTTTATGCCTTTTGCTTAATTATTTCTTTGGATTTTGTCAGCTTTTGAAGAATTATTTCTTTGGATTTTGTCATTTTTCGCTTAATTATTTGTTTGGATTTTGTCATTTAAGTACCACAATCACTTGATTTACAGCATTTTTTTTGTGAAAGAATATAAATTGGGAAAATTTGAACATTGGTTTATGTTTGTTTTTTCCTAATTTTGCAGCCGAAAACAGAAAAACGAAACATTATGGAGCTAGTTCCCCTGAAACCTCGAAGAGGAGAAGGTACATTACGGATCGATGACAGCGACGATTTTGTGGTGATAGAAAGTGTAGGCGCATTCCCCTCAAACGGCCTGTTGCCAGAGAGTGGCGTGTATATTGAGAATCATGGCGTGATCGTTGTCTGCACAGAGGGCATGGCTCAGTTTGAACACGATGGGCAGACCATCCAACTGCGCAAGAACGATATGTTCATATACATGATGTTGCGCAGTGTGATCACCAACTTCATGTCATCACAGAACTTCAACTGTCGCCAGATATGGTTTACTGCCAGTGAAGCCTGGAACGTGGATATGCATGGTTTGAAGAACTTGGCCGACCACGTGATGTTCCTGAAACAACATCCGAAGGTGAGTCTCTCTGAACAGGATGCCGCCATGTTTAACGATTACTTCCAGTTGCTCTGTCGCAGGATGCGCGACCGTACCCCCATGCTTTATATCGATATCGTGAGATCGCTCTTCAGTACCATCCTGTTGGAGGTGCTGGATATGGTGCGTCGTGGTATGATGGTAGAGGAGGATCAACATGAGCAGGGCGACAGCACGCCTGGTGTGCATCGGCAGAAGCTGGCCGACAGGTTCATGCAACTGGTGGAGCAGAGTGGTGGTCGCATCCGCAAGGTGGATGAGTTCGCCAGCCAGTTGAATGTCACCCCCAAATATCTCTCGATGCTGTTGAAGGAGACGATGAACCGTCGCCCCAGTGACATCATCCATCTTTTCACGCTGAAGGCCATCGAGCATCGTCTGCGCTTTACAGATATGTCGATACAGGAGGTTGCCAACGACCTGAAATTCCCCAATGCCTCGTTCTTCGGTACCTACTTTAAGGAGCACGCGGGCATGACACCCATGGAATATCGGAGGAAATATCACAACGGGAAATGAAAAAACTGAAACTAGGCATCGGGTTGGTGATTGTCATCGTGCTGGGCTGTTGGATGGCCTCACGCTGGCATACGTGGTTCGTGGAAGAGGATGAGGAGGCTTACGTCGTCTCGTCATCCCCTGTCCATGTGCTGCTGACCTTCGGCGATGCCCAGCCGTTGTCACGAAATGTGAGTTGGCAGGCTGATAGCGTCCTCCGTCCCTCATGGCTTGAACTGGTCTGTCTGGCTGACAGCGACACCATCCGTGTGGAGGCGCAGGGGGAGGTGTTCCGCTCTCGTGGTGGTCAGGCTGCCTATTATATGGCCCGTCTGCGTGACCTGCAGGCAGGCACCCGTTATGCCTACCGTGCCGTTACAGGCGAGAAGGCTTCTCCCTGGTACCAGTTCCGTACACAACCAGACGCTGCAGATAAGGTGTCATTCCTGTATGTAGGCGATGTACAGGATTCCATTGGTGGTGAGGCTAACCGCTTCCTGCGCGAAGCCCTGAGCCGTCATCCTGAAAGTGAGTTCCTGGTCTGTGGCGGGGATCTGTCAGATGGTCCCAGACAAAGTTGCTGGGATGAGGCTTTCCGTGATATCGACAGTGTGACGCAGGCGATGCCACTGATGGTTGTTGCGGGTAACCATGACTATCGGAAAGGGGTGATCCAGTGGCTGGAGCGCCGTTTCCCGTTGGCCTTCTCCTACTTCCTGGATTCCAAGATAGGCGACAATCAGGTCTATACGCTCAACTATGGCCCTGTGCAGTTCTTCCTGCTCGACAGCAATCGGGAGCTGCCCTACCTGCTGACCCAGCGTGACTGGTTGAAGGCGCAACTGGAACAGAGTCGTGCCCGTTGGAAGATCGTGGTGCTGCATCATCCGCTCTTCTCGATTAGGAGCAGGAGCCGTAACCTGATTCAGCGATGGGTGTTCAATGATTTACTGGAGACGTATGATGTCGATCTGGTGCTGCAGGCCCACGAACATGCCTATGCCCGTATGACGGCTCATGAAGGCGGACAGGCTGTTACACCCGTCTATACCGTCAGCCACTGCTCGCCCAAGAACTACGACATCTATGAAAATGACCGTTATGATAAGTCCATCGCGTCAAGTCGTTTTTATCAGACGGTCCGTATATCTGGTGACACCCTCACGCTGGCTGCCTATGAGGTTTACCACCATTCACTCTGCGACTCTCTGCAGATCATCAAGGAAAAAGACATTACTAAGATCATAGAATAATGAAGATTATGAAAGTAGAATTATTTAAATCAACAGGAAGAATCGCCCGAACGATAGTAGGGGGATTCCTCGTCCTTCTGCTCTCATCGTGTAATAGTGTATTCGACATACACCCTTACGATGTGAACGTACATGGTGAGAAGGACATCAATGCGAAACAGATGAAAGTCATCGAGTCGATGTTTACCGACAAGAAGACCCTTCGCGTGGCCTTCATCAGCGATACCCACCTGTGGCTCGCTGATGCCAAAGATCAAGTGGCTGACATCAACAAGCGTGGTGACATCGACTTCGTGGTTCACTGTGGTGACCTGACGGATACCGCCACCAATGATGAGTTCGAGTGGTCACGCGACATTCTCTACGGCCTGAATTATCCCTTCGTGGCTCTGATCGGTAACCACGACTTCCTCGGTACCGGCGATCAGACGTATGAGGTGATGTACGGCGCTTTCAATTTCTCGTTCATTGCAGGCCGTGTGAAGTTCATCTGCCTGAACACGAATGCCACTGAGTATGACTATATGGCTGCCGTGCCGAACTTCGACTACATGGAGGAGCAGTTCACGACGGATACCGACAAGTTCGACCGTACCGTCATCATCATGCATGCCGCACCATACAGCGACCAGTTTAATAATAATGTGTGCAAGGCCTTCCGTCGTTACCTCGACTTTGCGCCAGGTCTGATGTGCTGTGTCTATGGTCACGACCATAATGACACCGTATCAGATATCTATGGCGACGGTCTGATGTTCTATGGCATCGACTGCGCCAGCCACCGTAACTATCGTATCATGACTATAACAGAAGATGGCTATGAAATGGAACAGATTTTTTATTAGTACAGCGATGCTGATGTGTGCCATGCACATGTCGGCAGCTGATAGCACCTATGTAGCTGACATCACCTACGTGGTTGACAGCACCAAAGTGGTAGCGGTGCAGGAGAGTAAGTATGAGCAACGTATGGAGCGCAGGGCGAAAGCCTGGGCCTCACTGATTCCGACTCACTTCGTGATTCAGAATGCGGGTAATATGGGTGTCATCTCGCTGGGTATCGGTTGGAGTTATGGTAAGAACAGGAAATGGGAGACTGAACTACTTTTCGGTTATATCCCCCGTCATGACTCTTCGCGCGGTAAATTGACAACGACCCTGAAAGGTAACTATATCCCCTGGCGGATCGATCTGAACCCCAGTTCTGCACCCGCAGACGCACACTGGAAATTCGAGCCCCTGACCGTGAGCCTCTATCTGAATACGGTCTATGGTCATGAGTTCTGGAAGTCGCAGCCCAGTCGTTATCCGGACAAGTACTACGAGTTCATGTCAACCAAGTTCCGTTTGAATCTCGCATTAGGCCAGCGCATCACACTGAAGATTCCTGAGAATAAGCGTAAGTTGCATAACCGTATTTCATTGTTCTATGAAATCGGCACGTGCGACCTCTATATCCGTTCGCTGTTCCAGGGACAGAATGTGAAGATTAAAGATATCCTGGGTCTCTCCATCGGTATGAAATTCTATATAAAGTAGGGACTTACCGATCCATAAAAAAAGTGCTGCAGGTCTGATGACTTGCAGCACTTGCTTTCGGAGGTTTTGTACCGAAGTACCCAGAGCCGGGGTCGAACCGGCACGGGTTGCCCCACTGGTGTTTGAGACCAGCGCGTCTACCGATTCCGCCATCTGGGCGTGTTGTTTTCCGTCGCTGTTTCTCCGAAATCGGCTGCAAAACTGCGATTAAGCGAGCGCCAACATGCTTGCATGATTGGCCGAGCGTGAGCAGTTTCGCCGTTTTCGGCGGCAAAGGTAATATAAAAATTTGAAATACCAAAAGTTTCTGATAAAAAAGTTAAAAATACTTGTGTATATCGTAGAATATGATTACCTTCGCAGTCGAAAATGTTTGGACTCAATCCATGGAAGTAACTGAAAAGAATAATTTCTGCGTAATACTCGCAGGTGGCAGGGGCCAGCGACTGTGGCCCGCAAGTAGAAATAACTACCCTAAGCAGTTTATTGACTTCTTCGGAACGGGAAAGACGATGCTTCAGACCACGTATGAACGTTTTGCGAAGATTCTGCCCAAGGAGAATATCTATATATGTTCATGTAAGGGATATCTGGATCTGCTGAATGAGCAGTTGCCAGGACTGCCTGAGGAGAATATCCTGTTGGAACCGATTCACCGGAATACGGCTCCCAGTGTGGCGTGGGCCACGATGCGTATCCTGAGGCGCGACCCACAGGCGAACATCGTGGTGACCCCTTCAGACCAGCTGGTGCTGAACCTCGACTCTTTCTATCATAGTGTCAACGTGGGTATCGGCTACGTGGCAGAAAACGATGTACTGCTGGCGATGGGTGTGAAGCCCACGCGCCCGGAGCCCGGCTATGGTTATATCCAATTGGGCGACCAGAGCTGCAAGCCCGAGGTGTTTAAGGTGAAGTCGTTTACGGAGAAGCCCGAGCGCGACTTTGCAACGATGTTTATGGAGAGCGGTGAGTTCTACTGGAACACGGGTATCTTCATTGCGAATGCCCGTCACCTGATAGCATCTTTCGAAAAGATCTTCCCATTGGTGCTCCGTAACCTGAAGTATGAGATGCCCAACTATACTTTGGCAGAAGAGCTGGAGTATGTGGAGAAGAATTATCCGCGCTATCCGAACCTGTCGCTCGACTATGCCATCCTAGAGCAGTCGGAGGGCGTATTTGTGATGAAGTGCGACTTCGGATGGGCTGACATGGGTACCTGGCACGCCATCTATGAGGCGATGCAGAAGGTGGACGACGAGAACGTGGTGCTCGACTCGCAGGTGGAGTTGGAGGACTGTAAGAACAATATCATCAAACTTCCCAAGGGACGTCTGGGTGTGATTAGCGGACTGGATGGCTATATCGTGGTGGAAAAAGACAACGTGTTGTTGATCTGTAAGAAGGGCGATTCCTCGGCGTTGGTGAAGAAATATGCCAACGAGGTAGCGATTAAATACGGTGAAGAGTTTGTCTGATCAGACAAACTCTTCACGAATCTTAGCGGCGATTTCCTTGAATTCTTCCTCTGAGAGCTTCAGCTTCTCACGACGGAAATCTACATCCTGTTCCGACTGCATCGGAATGAGGTGGATATGGGCGTGGGGCACTTCGAGACCCAGTACCACCTGGGCCACCTTCTTACAGGGGAAGGCCTTGCCGATGGCCTTGGCCACGCGCTTTGCAAACACCTGATAACGGGCCAGTTCATCATCGTCGAGATCGAAGATATAATCGACCTCACGACGAGGAATCACCAGTGTGTGACCCTTTACCAGCGGATTGATGTCGAGGAAGGCATAAAATTCCTCGTTCTCTGCACACTTGTAGCTGGGAATCTCACCAGCAGCAATCTTACTGAAGATATCCATATTATCCAACGGTTATTTTATCAATACGCAGTTTGATGGTGCCACGGGGAATCTTCACTTCCACCTCGTCACCCACCTTGTGGTTCAGCAGTCCCTGTGCAATCGGGGTCTTGATAGAGATCTTGCCTTCACGGAGGTTGGCCTCGCTCTCACTGACGATGGTATAGGTCATCTTCGCCTTGTTGGTGAGATTGGTCATCTCAACCTTCGACAGAATCTGTACGGCATCGGTGCTGAGACGGGAGGTATCGACCACCTTAGCTTCGGCAATCGTTACCTTCAGACGGTTGATCTTGTCCTCCAGGTGAGCCTGTGCCTCCTTGGCGGCATCATATTCAGAATTCTCGCTGAGGTCACCTTTTTCACGTGCCTCGGCAATGGCAGCGGAGGCCTTCGGACGCTCCACGCTCTCCAGATGTTTCAGTTCGGCTACCAGTTTGTCGTAGCCTTCTTGTGACATATAAGCCATAATTATTCCTTTTAATTGTTTTACTGTTCGTTGCTTCGATAGACAAAAAACAAAAGAATCCCGACGTTTCTGTCGTGTCGGAATCCTTGTTTCTAAAATGTCTTATCCTTACTTAATCTGTGTGCAAAGATACGAATTAATTCTGAATCAAACAAATTTTTTCGATAAAAAAAGCAAAACGACGTAGAAGACAATCGCTGAGATCCATCCAGCAATCACGTCGATGACGTAGTGCGCCTGGATATAAACGGTGGCGAAACACATCAGGACGTAGAAAGGAATCATGCCCCAGAAGAGGGGTTTGCAGCGTGTGCGCCAGGCGAGGAACATCAGGATGGTGGTGATACCCACATGACTGCTAGGGAAGGCGGCTGTGGGGCGCTCGCCTGCATCGTGCAGACTCTCTACGAGCGAGTAGAAGAAACCGTCGCTCCAGCCAGGTGTGGTGGCTTTCTCCATGTGGGTGGAGAAATAGTTGCCCATATCAGGAAACACGCCATTCGCAATTTGGTCGAACCCCGCAGCCAGATAATAATACTGCGGACCCGTGACTGGCAGGATGATAAAGATGACGTAATAGATGAAGAAGGCACCGAGGATGATGAACTCCGCACGCAGGAACTGGTCATACCGCTTGAAGAAGTAGAACAGCGTGACGATGGCGATGAGTGGGAAATACGAGGCGTAACCCAGATGCATCAGTTCGCTGAACACAGGGTAGGAGATGGCTTGCGAGAACAACAGGGCAGGCTGACAGCCACAGATTGATTGCTCATGGGCGGCGAAGAGATGGTCGAGGTTGGGGAAGTGACGATTGAACTCGAAGGTCTCTGGATACCATATCCCCAGGAGAATCAGCTGTAGGGCGATGCGCGTGAACATCGTGAACCGACAGGGAATCAGGCGATAGACCACCCAGAGACCCAGCATCATCATGGCAATGCGGAAGCGTCCCCAGATTATAGGATCGATGTTGTGGATCTTTGTGGACATAAAGAGTGCCAATAGTAATGTCAGCACCATATATCCCAGGATGATCCACTCGATGGCGAGCAGACCTTTGCGGGGTTTCTTTTCTATTTCAAATATCTTAATACTATTCATTTTTGATGTTTCACATCGAGCCCGCTCACGCTCGACAATGCTCAAATGCGATTTGGCATTGTTTTCGCTTAATCGCGGCCTTCACTTCTTACAACCAACGGTTGTCCTTATACCACTTGATGGTTCGTTTCACGCCCTCTTCCAGTTTCACCTGAGGCTCGTAGCTCAGTTCCTGACGGGCAGGGGTGATGTCGCAGCGCCAGTTGCGCTGTTTCAGAATATTGTATTTGTCGTTGTTCAGGGCCGTTACCTTGCCTGTCATACGACCCACGTACTCACCGAAGAAGGTGATGATGCGCAGCACCCAGGTGGGGGCAGTGATGCGCAGCCACCAGGGGCGTCCCAGTTCCTCGTGGATCAGGTCGCTGAAGGTGCTGCTCTGATACACCTCACCGTCGGAGAGGAAATATTTCCTACCTGTCTCACCCTTCTCTAAGGCAAGGAATATGGCCTGCACCACATCAGTGACATAGACGAAGGTAATGTCCTGACGCTGGAAGCCTACGGCGAAGTCGATGTGCTGTTTGATGCTCTTTGCCATCATGAAGTAATCCTTCTCACGAGGGCCATAGACACCTGTGGGACGTAATATTATATAAGGTAGGCGTGTGCCTAAGGAGTCGAGATACTGTTCGGTAGCCAGTTTGCTGCGTCCGTACTCGGTATTCGGCTGTGGGGTGTCGTCCTCACGGATCTCGTCATAAGGCATCTTTTCCTTGATGGCGCCAAAGACGCTGAGGCTGCTCACGAACACGAAACGTTTCAGGGGCATCTTTACCTCGAGCAGCGCCTCCACCAGATTTTTCGTTCCTTCAGTGTTGATGCGATGGAAGTCGGCCTTGTTCAGACACTTCGTCACACCAGCCGCATGTACCACATAGTCGAACTGCTGATCGCGCAACTGTTCTACCAGTTGGGACTTTGATGAGAGGTTGAGTTCGATGAAGTGGATGCGCTCGTCCTGCAGGAACGCCCGGGAACTGCTCTTGCGTACGGCAGCCCAGGTGTCGAAGCCCCGTTTGAGGGCCTCTTCTACGATAAATGAGCCGATAAATCCGCTTGCACCAGTAATTAAAATCTTCATTTTGATAAATTTTGGGTGCAAAGGTACGAAACTTTTCACTTTAAACTTTTATCTTTTCACTTTTTTTTGTATCTTTGCCCCAAAGATATTATAAAACAGTAAGTCTATGGGAAAGAAGAAAGGTGGAAAACGTCTGGGAAAGAAGCAGGTTACCGAACTGCTGCAGAATCTCTTCCAGCATCATCCGAACGAGACGTTCTCGTTCAAGCAGATTTTCAAAGCACTCAAGTTTGATACCCATCCGTTGAAGATGCTCGCCATCGATACGATGGAGGAGATGGCGTGGGATGACTTCCTCTCGAAGGTGAGCGACACGTCATACCGTCTGAACCTGAAGACGCAGGTGCAGGAGGGCGTGTTCCGTCGTAAGGCGAATGGTCGTAACTCGTTCCTGCCCGACGATGGTGGTACGCCTGTGTTTGTGGCAGAACGTAACTCGATGTCAGCGATGGACGGCGATCGCGTGAAGGTGTCGTATATGGCGCGTCGTGACAAGCATATCAAGGAGGCGATGGTGATTGAGATCGTGCGTCGTGCCCGCGACCAGATCGTTGGTCGTCTGCGGGTGGAGAAGGATATGGCCTTCCTGGTGCCGCAGGACTCTACTTTCGTCCACGATATCATTATTCCGAAGCGCAAGCTGAAGGGAGGTAAAACGGATGATAAGGCAGTGGTGAAGGTGGTGCAGTGGCCTGACAACGAGCATAAGAACATCATCGGTTCGGTGGTGGATATCCTCGGTAAGACGGGTGAGAACAATGCCGAGATGCATGCCATCCTCGCTCAGTATAACCTGCCGTATAAGTATCCGAGGAATGTGGAGGAGGCTGCTGAGAAGATTGATGCTTCCATCACCCAACAGGAGATTGACCGTCGTGAGGATATGCGTGATGTGTTCACCTGTACCATCGACCCCAAAGATGCCAAGGACTTCGACGATGCCCTCTCTATCCGAAAGTTGGAGAGTGGCCTTTGGGAAGTGGGTGTGCATATCGCCGATGTCTCGCACTATGTGAAGGAAGGTTCTGTGATCGACAAGGAGGCTTATAATCGTGCAACGAGTATCTACCTTGTGGATCGCACCATCCCGATGCTGCCAGAGCGCCTATGTAACTTCATTTGTTCACTCCGTCCTGATGAGGAGAAACTCTGTTACAGTGTGATCTTCCAGCTCGACGACGAGGCGAACATCAAGAAGTGGCACCTGGCCCATACGGTGATCAAGAGTAATCGTCGTTATGCCTATGAGGAAGTGCAGCAGATTTTGGAGGATAACGGTGTGAAGGACGGCACGGGTGAACCTGCGCCCCCTGCAACCAAGAAGCATCCCTATAAGGGGGAGAATGCGGAAATGCTCATCAAACTCGATGCCCTCGCCAAGAAACTGCGTGCGACCCGTTTCAAGAACGGCTCCGTGAAGTTCGACCGTGAGGAACTGCATTTCGATGTAGATGAGACAGGCAAGCCCGTTAAAGCCTACTTCAAGGTGTCGAAGGACGCCAACAAACTCATTGAGGAGTTCATGCTGCTGGCCAATAAGACCGTTGCAGAGTCGATCGGTCGTGTGAAGAAGGGTGGGAAGGCGAAGACGTTGCCTTACCGTATCCACGACCAACCCGATCCTGCGAAACTCGAGAACCTGCGTCAGTTTGTGTCGAAGTTTGGCTACAAGGTGAAGACCAGTGGCACGAAGGGTGCTATCACCAAGTCGCTGAATGCTCTGATGGCTGATGCCGAGGGTACACGAGAGCAGAATGCCATAGAGACAGTGGCCCTGCGTGCGATGATGAAGGCGAAGTACAGTGTACATAACATAGGACACTATGGTCTGGCGTTCGACTACTACACCCATTTCACCTCACCTATCCGTCGTTATCCCGATACGATGGTGCACCGTTTGTTGACGAAATATCAGGCTGGTGGTCGTTCTGCCAATAAAGAGAAATATGAGGAGTACTGCGAGCACTGCAGCGATATGGAACAGGTCAGCCAGAATGCCGAGCGCGACTCAATCAAATATAAGATGGTGGAGTTTATGGCTGATAAGATAGGCAACACCTACGATGCCCATATCAGCGGTATGACATCCTATGGTATCTATGCCCAGATCGACGAGACCCACTGTGAGGGTATGATCCCCATCCGTGACCTGGGTGACGACTACTATGACTTCGACGAGAAGAATTTCATGATCGTAGGTCGCCGTCATCACACGAAGTACCAGTTGGGCGATCCCATCCGCATCCAGGTGGCCCGCGCCAACCTCGAGCGCAAGCAGCTCGACTTCACCTTGGCGGAGGATTGATTTATTAATATTCAGTCATATGCTACCATGCCTGTAATAATAAGCAGACATGGTAGCATAATGTTGTGGATGTGGTATTTAAACCTTATCCTTTAATCTCGAGTGATAGGGATATTGCTAATTCTGACAGGTTTGTTGGAGTCTATTCCCCAGGCTTTACAAACGATATTTATTTTGAGCCTTGCAATGCTTTCTGCTGATTGGGGAACTCCGTCAATACTAATGCTGAGTTTCATGGGAACACCTGTCGGGATGTTGAAGTTACTCTGGCTAGGACTATATTCTGGTCTGTTTGCGATTTTGACCTTTAACCCATTAACATAGATATTCCCTTCATTATCATAAGCCTCGGAACCATTATGCCCACCGCCAACATACAAACCCTCTACATCGTTTGTTCCTTCATTAATGAGGAGAAGGTCTATGATAACGGTCTTGCCATTTGCTACACAACGGCTAATTTTAATATTAAAATCAGGATGGTTAGTTACAATCTTTAGAGGGGCATCTTGTGCGCTGACGTTTTGTAAACCCAAGGCGAACATCGCCATCAAAATTATTAGAATCTTTTTCATAATGATTGTTTATTATTTGACTATTTGTTTATGCTTAATCCCGAGTAATGGGTATATTCGTTATCTTCACGGGTTTTTGACTGTTCAGTCCCCAAGCTTGACATTCAAAAGGCAGGGTTATCCTTGCAATACTTTCTGCTGAAGTGGATACACCCTCAATTCTGATGCTTAGGCGCATCGGTACGCCTGAGAGAATAGTAAATACTCCAGAATCATGATCAGAGTATTCGGGATTATTTGCCAGTTTGACTAAATTGGAGCCACATCCATAAATATTCCCTTCATTGTCATAGGTAACGATGGCTTCCATTGTAGTGCATGCCCATAGTATGACATTCTCCACATCGTCAGTCCCTTCGTTAGAAAGGATTAAGTCGATGATGACGGTCTTATCACTTGCTGCACATCTTGTTACTTTTAACTTGAAATCAGGATGGCCAGTCACAATCTTAATACCATCTTGTGCGCTGACACTCTGAATACCAAAGGCGAAGATCGCCATCATAATCATTATATATTTTCTCATAATGCTGATTTTTTTAGTTTGTTATCTTAACCTTGAAAGTTGAGCCTGAGCACGGCTATGACCATTACTGGCAGCTTTTTGAAGCCAACTTTTTGCAGCGGAATTATCTGTGCCGAGATACATCATGCCTGCCTGATACATGGCTTCTACATGATAATTGTTGGCGGCTTTTAGGAAGTAGTCTAAGGCTGTCTCCTTGTTGTATCCGTCATAGTTGTTGTTGCTGTAGAGCATTCCCAACTGATAGACGGCTTCAAGACTTCCCTGATCTGCAGCTTGTGTAAAGGTGGATTTCGCCTTGTCATAGTTCATGGCTCGCATCTGTTTCTTTCCTAGTGTCACCAGATCTTCTGCTGCCGTCACAGACATCGCAGGCGTGAATGCTGGTGTAGCCTCTTGCTGCTGTGTCTGAGAGGGTGTGGCACTGGCTACTATCCTGTCCTCAATTTGCATGGCTGCCTTGTCTGCAAATCGCCAGTTTCGCCAGTCGTTATTGCTTGATGCAGCGATTACGGTAGGCGTCTGACTTTTACCGTTATTCTCAACAACAGCTTTACGTTTGACGTTTTGTGTAACGTAGTCAGAGAGTTCTCCAAGGGTTGTATAACCACCGGATTGCTGCATTTTTTCCAGTACATAATAAGTGAAAAGTCCATGCTTCTGGCTCTTGTAAGGGTAGGCAGTCTCGTCGCCTGTCGCTGCAGAGAATACCACAGTGTTGTCTGCTACAGGATCATCCTTCACCTTGATGGCTACGCCTCGTGAGGAAGCCAGCATCTTTCCATCGCGCTTGGCACCACTGAAACAGGCATCGAGGAATACAACAATGTTTCGTGAAGGCATTTCTCCCAGTTTACTATAAAGGCTCTTTGTGCTCAAAGCACCTTCTGAGGATTGACTGAATCCATCGACAGGCAGCAGATAAGCCTCCTTGCCGTTCTCATCAGGCATGCCGTGACCAGAATAATAGAAAATGGCTTTTGCCTCACCGTCGTATGCCTTCAGCATGTTACCAAGCCAGAAGATGGAAAAGTTCATTTCACCCAATGTGGCATCAGGTGCGAATCTGATATGATCTTCCGGGATGCCAAGTGTCTTCTGACAGTATATCTTAAACACCTCGCCATCATTCTTGGCAAATGGAACGGCCTCTTCATGCTTGTAGTTCTCGTTGGATATGATGACAACGAAAGTTTTGTCCTGTTTGCTGTCATTGACAGCAATTTGGGTATCAACACTGCTCTGGGCTTTGGTAGTTCCGAGGCACAAGAAGAGTCCTACTATAAATAAGGTATATCTTTTCATCACAGTTTGTCTTTATGCTGCAAAGATAATGTTTTTGTGTGCATTCTCGATGAAAACGCCGAGAAAAATGAGTATAAGATAGGTATTTTAACAGTTGAATTGTTATGTCAGACTTACATTTTCGCGTTTTGAGACTCTTTTTTCCTACCATGGGACTATTATTTCTTGAAAATAGACTAACTTTGCAGACGAATCCAAATCAACAATTCGCATGGTTAATCAACCCAAATCAATTTCGCCCAAGAAAGGTTTCTGGAAGATACTGATCATTGTATTAAAGCGGCATCTCGGACTGGTTGCTATTATCGCAGCTGCATTATTGCTGGAAATCACCTCCAGCGTGATGAATTATATCAACCACAACATTATCCAGGACACGATGGAGCGTCTGGTAGAACAGGAGATGAACAGTATTGCCTTGCGCATTCATAACCAGTTATCCAAGGTAGAGGTAACCCTCGACAATATGGCTTGGGTCGTGAAAGAAGACCTTGCCAAGTCCGACTCGATGTATGTCATCACGCGACGTATGGTGGAAAACAACCCTGCGATCCTGGGAGGCACCATCTCTTTCATCCCTAACTATTATCCCGAAAAAGGTTACTGGTTTGAGCCCTTCGCTGGCAGAAGGGCTGACGGCACGATTGAGAGTTTTCAATTGGGTTCTGCCAGTCACGACTACACGAAAAGCGAATTCTTTACCAAGCCTATTGCGCTGGGTAAAGGGCACTGGACCGAGCCCTATCTGGACCCCGACGGTGCCAAAACGATCGTGACGACCTATGGCACACCTGTACGCGATCTTAACGGACAGATCGTTGGTGTGGTCGATGCCGACCTTTCGCTGGGCTGGTTTGAACAGTTGATGTATGAAGAAATGGGATACAAGAATACGGAGCGTTTCTTAGTGACAGGCAGTCATCACCTGATAGCAGGAACGGAGGGACACATGTTAGAGCATGCCCTCAAGCTGCTGACAGCAGCGAACAACAAGGCAGGTTATCACAGGGTGTCTGATGAGGCGGGCGAGAAGCATCACATCTTCTTCCATCCGGTAGGTGGTAAGACTGACTGGGTGCTCATCTCGGTTCTTGATGACAGTGAGGTGTTCGGAAAGTTGAGCAAGGTTCGATTCCTGCTATACTTTGTCACTGCCATCGGATTGCTGGCCCTGGGATTTATCGTTTACCGTACATCACGCAATCTGGAGCATCTGCGGCGGGCGAAGGCAGAGAAGAATCGGATTGAGTCCGAATTGCATGTCGCCAGCAATATACAGATGTCGATGATCCCGAAGCATTTTCCAGAGTTTCCGGGAATCGACCTGTATGCATCCATCACCCCCGCTAAGAAAGTTGGTGGTGACCTTTATGACTTCTTACTCAAAGACGATCAGCTCTATTTCTGTATCGGCGATGTGTCGGGCAAAGGCGTTCCCGCTGCACTGCTGATGATGGCGACCACATCGCAGTTCCGTACAGTCTCGAAATATCTGAGCCAGCCGGAACAGATCATGATGGCTATCAACGATCAGATTGCCGAAGGCAACGATACCCACATGTTTGTAACCATGTTTATCGGAATCCTCGATCTCAAGACAGGCCATCTGGCCTATAGTTGTGGTGCGCATAATCCCCCCTTACTTGTAGGCTCCACTGTAGAGGAACTGCCTGTTGTCCGCAAGCTGCCTGTAGGTGCCATCAAGGGGATGAAATATGTACTGCAAGAGACTCAGATCGACCCGGGAACCACGCTGTTCCTCTATACCGACGGACTGACAGAGGCCATGGATGCCGCGAATCAGATGTTCGGTGTGGAAAGAATGAAAGCAATCGCTAAGAATCAGCCCTCGGTTGGGGAGACCTCGCCGAAGGCACTTATCGATGGGCTTACAGAAGCCGTGGATACCTTTGTGGCAGGTGCCGAACAGAGTGATGATTTAACGATGATGGCAATTAAAATATTGGAATAAAACATAAATTACTACGAACATGATTACAAAGATTGAAGAAAACGACGGCATCATGACCGTCTATCTGGAGGGAAGAATGGACACCTCTTCATCAAGTGAGACTGAAATGGAGATAAAGCCTGTTTATGAGACAGCATGCAAGGAGATCATCATCGACTGCAGTCAGTTGGAATATATTGCTTCCAGTGGTCTTCGCATTTTCCTAAGCCTGTTGCTCGATACCCAGCCACAAGGCAAGCACATCAGCGTAAGGGGCATGAACCAAGCGCTTCGTGACGTGTTTGACATGACAGGGTTCACTGATTTGTTCGACTTCATTTAAAGCAGAAAACAAAAAACTAGCATGGCAGACAATTATCATTACAGACTCTGTTTCGATAAAAAAGTCAAGGGGAAAGACGATGAAGAGACAGACCTATGGTTAGAGAATACAGAAGAGAGGCCGGTTGCCCTAAATAATGTCATCTATCATATGACATTAAGAGGAATAACCTTCAACCGCAAGATTTACCAGCCAGGCGAGATTGAGGCAGAGATCTTCTTTCTGGAAAAGACCGAGAACAAAGAAGAAGAGACTCATCTCACTGTTTCTACGGTATCGGATCTGTTTTTAAATAGTTGCCTCAGTCTGTTCCTTGTCAAACATGATCATCATGGCAATGAGATGAGCAAACAGATCATTGCCAAGGACTATTATGTATATGAGTTGAATCCCCGCTTGGTGCGGCAGCCTGACGGCAGTAAGATGATGTTCGTACGACTGTCTATCTTCAGCATGGATAAACTGATGACGTTAGACAAGAGCTCCCATGTCTTTGTATCCAAGAAACTGGGTTCTAATATCATGGCTGATGCGTGTAAGAAGTATGCTGTCGGCAGTCATGTACTGAAAGAGAACCACGACCACCGTCAGTGCCTGAGATACAATCAGGAGGCTGTGGGACCGAACAATAAGAGTCTCATCATTCCCTCGGAGATGATCCATCCCTATTTGGTGCAGTATAACGAGACCTTCTATGACTTTCTGGTGCGAACGGCCAACCGCTGTGGAGAATTTCTTTATTACGAGGACGGTCAGCTGATTCTTGGCCTGCCCGACAGCGGCGAACCGAAGCTCATCACGCGATATGCATCAGTCACCTACCAATGTGTCTCAGACAACGGAACGCATAGCGGGCTCTATACGCGCGACAGTATGAAGGACGGCCTAGGCAAAACAGTCGACACGAACTACAACCCCGTGGGTAAGAACTCTGCAGGATTCCCCAGAGACCTCTTCCCCAAAGGAGAGGTGTATCACTCTGAACTATCGTCAGACGAGTATTTCTTCCCGCTGTTTGCCGACAAGTTCACCTCCCTCTCACGTGAGATGGGTTATGAAGGGGGTGGCGATGCCATCGCTACATCGCAGGTGTTCCCCGTGATGGCCGAGGCCATGGCTTCAACAGAGAGTGCGACAAGCTTCAGTACGGCCATCGCTACCGACAAGGCCTCGAAAGAAAAGGAAAGTGCAGACAAGGTAGCAGATGCGAACAAAGCAGGCAATGAAAAATACATCACGAAGAAGATCAGGACGGAGTATGGCGACGGCACCACATCCGTGCTTTTCAGTTCCGTGAAGTCTGAAGGTTGGACCACGCTGCAGTTCTATAATACGGTGCGCCAATATGAGGAGACCTTGCTGAAACAAATCATCTGCATCGACTTGGACACCAATATTGAAGAGGTGAAGTTAGGTCAGAAAATTAAGATTGCCAAGGATGGAGAGACCTACATCGTGATTCAGATTGTGATGTCGGGCGAAGAGAAAGGACTGTCGCAGAAAATCTTCGCCATTCCCTTTGCAAAACTCCTTGTGCAAGGTCAGGTTCTCCTGATGCCCTTCCCACCATTACTCCCGGTGCCGTTTATCCGCCATGCTGAGCCACAGACAGCATTTGTCACCGACAACCAGGATCCCAAATATCAGGGTCGTGTACGTATCGTCTATCCCTGGCAGCCGGAGTTCAAAGAGGCCGAGCAACTGACGGCAGCCGAAATCATGTATGTCCAAGCCCTTACTGCGCTTGCAACCACTCAGAAAGAACTCAAAGCTGCTCAGGCCACGTTGAAACAGTTACAACAGGAATTGGACACCTTGAAGAAGGGTAAACTCATCACTGTCTTGATGAAGTCCTTGACCTTGAAAGCACTGGAAAAACAAATCGACGAGATGAAGGCTGATTCGGAAAAGGAAACCATGGTGCAGCAACTCACGCTGGCAAAGCAGCAATTCGAAGCTCAGATAGAGAAACTCAAGAATATGAGCGACGAAGAGTTCAAGGCCTATACGGAACAGATGGAGAAATGTGTAGAAGACCAAAATAAGGCCATCGAGGAACTGAATAAGAAAATTGAAAAAGCCCAGGCCGAGGTCGTCAATAAGAAGCAGGACCTTGATAAGACGGTTGTGGCTTACAAACAGTCGATCGTTAATTTATCCTCGCCCTGGATCCGTGTTGCGACACCCATGGCAACCGATGGCGGCGGTACTTTCTTCAAGCCGATGATGGGCGACGAAGTGCTGGTGAACTACGAAGGCGGTAACGTGGAGCGGCCATACGTGGTTGGCAGTCTGTTCTCCAAGAACACACTTGCCCCTGATGAGCGTATCAACCGCACGGTGGGTCCTAACCTTCACAAGAATGCCTCGATAGCCATTGTCTCGCCAAACGGACATGCCATCACTTTCAAGGATCCGGCGAATGCGGACGGGTTCGTCGCCAGCGTCTATCCCGCCTTTGGGCCAATCAAGGACTTGGTGAATATGCCGTTGCCCAACTCAAAGGATGTCATGGGCGGTATTCGCATTGGCGACCGCTTCGGCCTTTACTCCATCGACATGTCGTCAGACAAACGCAGTGTGAGTATCAGTTCAACGTTAGGTGTCGTGAAACTCGATGCCTATACAGGCATCACCATCACAGCCCCCAACGGAGATGTCGCGATTAAAGGTAAGAACGTGACCATCGAGGCAGGCAACAACCTGTCGCTGCTCTCAGGCAAAAATATCAAGAAGAAGGCCGATACTACGTCCTCTACTGTCGAGGGCAAGTTGGAGTCTGGCGTAGAATCTGCTGCCGATTCTGGAAGTGCGAAGGCTGCCAAAAAGGTGACGCAACCACTTGAGGTAGCCCTGTTCCGTACGGTTCTGGAGACCTTCCTCAAACCTATTGAGGGCACGATGTGCATCAAGTCGAAGCGGTATATGAAACTGGAAGCAGGTAACGGCCAAACCATCATCAACCAGAACCGCTACAAGGATTGGGACGCCGCTAAGAAAGAGAAGCTGGCTAAATCGCAGGACTTCTTCAGGATCATGATTGACAGGGTAAGCTTGCTCGATGCCCGCCTGAACGACTTCACCATGCGTTACCGTGCCATGTGGCTGGATGCCTATAACAAGAAGGAAGCCTACATGAAGACCGAGACCGAATTGTGTACGAAAGGCATCGTGGACGACCTGGTTACAAAGGCATACGATGTCAAGCCCGATGCAGATTGGAAGGACAACGCCTTCAAGGTGGATGCCCTGGAGGGTGCCAAACTGAAGAAAATGAAAATCGGCAAGGGCGGTGTTGTCACGCTCAGGAGCGACGAAGAACGCAAGTCGGAGATGCTTCCGCAGGCCAATGCCCTCGGCGAGGCTGTGCATATCCTGCGCACACATATCGAAGGCTTTAGCAAACTCTTCGATGATATGGATGACGGAGGATCTAACTACATCGACAAATCACTGAAGGAGGCATTCCAAAGTTTCAGGTACAAAGTGTCAACCAAGGTGATGTCTGAATACGGCACCGACCTGAAGGGATTTCTGAAGGATGCCGCTCCAACGGATACTTTTGTCAAGGATAAGACGGCCCTGAAACGCATGGTGGCTGCGGCCTTCATCGCCAAGGTGGCTGGCGATCCTGCCCACAAGGAAGACCAATACCTGAAGGTGGGCTATAAGACAGAAGAGCTGACCGACGAGAAAGTGCAGGATAACTTCCAGTGGAGCACCATCGTCAAGGGGATTGATAACTCCACCATGCCCCCACTGCTGAAGAGCATTACCGACCACATCAAGGATAATGCCAGTAAGTCGCTTAGTCTGGATCAGTGGAAGGAGATTGTCGGCGACCGTGAGGTATGGGATGACCGCAAGGGCGGCCAGATTCTCTTCTCCGATGATGAGAACTCTACCGTAAACTTCGATCGTGGTGCCTTGCATGTAGAGCGCGGTGCCAACAGTTATAATATGGGCAGACTGAAACAATTACTAACAGGACTGAAGGAGTAGAAAGTTATGATGGATTTTATATTCAAGAATTGGCAGAAGAAATTGTCGGATTTTGAAAGCAGCGTCAAGAAAGACCTGGCAGAAATCCGTAAGTGTAAGGCTGAGATCCAGCAGATGAGGCAGGATACGGAATTCGAAAGGCGGAAAGGCCGTTATATCCGCGATGACGAGCGACTCATCCTCTCGGCTCCTGAGATTATCATCGGCAATGTTGACGATACAGGCGTACACTTCGACAGTGCAGGCTCTACGGTGATCTTGCGTGGTTCACATGTTGGCCTCCAAGGTATCGGACAGGGTGGCCAGGTGGAGATGCGCTCAGAGAGTATCCGTCAGATAGCCGAGGATCCTGGATGCGACGGTCTGGAGCATGTGGTTGGCAGTCGTTCCGAGGTGGTCAGCCAGGCACGCCATATTGTTCTCCACAGCCAGGCCGACGAGGGGGTGTTCTCCGAAATCCCCGTTTATACAAAAGACGGAACGGGTGTGCGCATCCATGCTGATGAGAAGATTGAGATCGACTCATCCGTGTCGGCAGAGCATCACAAGGAACGGCTCACGATGCTCCTTGAGGAGCTCAAGAAACATCAGAAAGAACTTGAGCAGAAGTCAACACTGCATAAGGTCTCTCTCGGGCAGATGGTGGCGATGATGGAAAAGTTGCTTACCGAGAAGAAACGGCTGGGCGAAAAGAGCAATGCCGTGCGTGCATGCTATGGCGATATGGAGCAGGTGACCGGACAGATTGAAGAACTCTCGCAGTCGCTTTCCGAGGAAGTCTGCAGTTATGCCGACATTCTGTCACTCCTGTCAGAGACCAATCGCCAGTTGAAATGCGTGGAGACGCAGAAAGGCAAGATCAAAGATGCCGATAAGTTCAAGAAAGAGTCCACAGGTGCCTCTGTGGCCGTCACGGGCGAGTTGATTACTCTCGAATCTAAAGACGGCGACGGCCATCTGCGTGAGAACGAAGATGCTGGTATCATCGTCACCGGATGTGGCATCAACGTGCAGACCACTCGTGAGGACAGTTCGCTGATGGACGACGGATACATACAACTGTCATCCAAGGCTGTCACGGTTGACACGACAGACTACAAGGATGCAAAATATGATGATGGCGGCATACTTACGTCGGCTCAGTGTCCTGTTGTGGGTACATTCAACGTGGCTTCAAAGAATATTGTCTTCGAGGCTGTAGATAAAGAGTTCAAAAACGACCTCTGCAAGGATAAGGAACTGGCAACTGACGGCAAGATCAAACTTGCGGCGAAGCATGTGGAAGTATCAACCGCCCATGTGCAGAATGTTGAAATCGACGACAAGGGTAAGGTGACCAAGGGCGAATATCCTGCCGACGGTGCCGTGCGTATCAGTTCAAAGAACATCACGCTCGAATCTGTCGATTCAGAGTTCGACCCGAATGCCCCCCGTCAGCGCAAGGAGAAGTCGCTTGCAAAGGATGGCAGCATCAGGATGCGGTCAGAGCATACGACCATCTTAGCCACCACCACTGAAGGTAAGGCCACAGGTGCAGTCAGCCTCAATGCCCAAAAGCTTAACCTGCTATCGGCAGATACCGAGGGTGACAAGCAAACCCTGGCAGCCGACAGCAAGATCATGGTCTGGGCCAACAAGGTGACGCTTCTTGGCGGCAAGGTACTTCAGGCCATTCAAGGTGAAAAGAAGGGCAATGACAAGACCTTCCTGTTGCTGAAGGAATCTAAGGCGAACCTGAAAGGTAAGGAAACCGAGCTGCACGGAGATACGAAGATCGTCGGCGAACTCGATGCACCCAAAGTTACAGCCGACAACCTGGAGGTTAAGAGCGCATTCAAGTCGAAGAATATCAGCGATGGTATTGCTGCTGGTGCTGCTCCCAAGAGTTCTCTCCAAGAAGATGGTGACTACCTGACGGATGAAGAGAAATTTGAAGAATACTCAGATTAAAAAGTTGAGATCATGAATAATTACGTTATCACCGAAATAGACGACGCCCAGAAGAAAATGAGCGCCTATGTCACCCTGCTCAGTTACAGGTATATGAATCTTTGCGTCAAGGCCGAGTTGGGAGCACTCATGCCCGTCAATGTCTATATAGGCGACGAATCCTACAACATCGAGGACGTGGCCAATATCTACAGTCCGGATGAGTTTCAGTTCGAAGTCTATCCTAAGAACGAGAACAATCAGCAGGCTATCGTCCAGGGCGTCTATGAGGCACATCCGGAGTTTAAGATGGAGATGAAGAATGACGGCGGCTCTTACATCTTATACACCATGCCCGTTGTTGACGAGAACCGTCACGATCTCCTGCAGAATGCCATCAAGGGGCTTTATGAGGAATGTTGTGGCCGCATTGATGCCATTCATGCAGAATTCAAGGCCCGTATGCTGGAGAACCTGACGAAGGTAGGCGTCTCTAAGACAGAAACCGATGAAGCGCTGCAAGCACTTGACGATCTGCGTCAGAAAAGTATGAACATGGCTGATCATCAGCTGGACCAGAAGCAAAACGAAATCGACGAGGCATTAGTCCGTTATCAGACAGAACAAGCCCATCAAAAGGAAGAAGACGAAGCATATGATGTCACCAAGGGATTCAGAATGTACCCATCCCCTAACGATGAAGTCTGAATAAAGGCAAATTGATTGACTTATAATTTTGCGCTTTGCGAGATTATTCGTACCTTTGCACCCGAGTATGAGATTTAACAGAATATACCATCTTATATTTTGTGCCGTGCTGGCTTGGACGGTTGGGTGTACAGGGAACGGAACATCGGATAACGAGAAGGTGAAAGCCACCTGGCAGAGGTACCATGAGGCCTATCGTGCTAAGGACCTGAACCGTGCCTTGTCTATTCTCGACAGCATGGAGACGGAGAAGAACATCAGCACGTCAAAGGCCGACTACCTGCGTGGACTCAACTACGACCAAGGCTGGCAGATGAAGATAGCAGAGCATCTTTATAAGAAAGCTTACGAAGGCTATGCCTCAGATCCTTCACAGGATTGGTACACTTATACAGATGCAGGCTATCGTTGGGCATGTCTGCGTTTCGGTCGGGGCGATACTGAAGGTGCCCTGAGCGTCATCACCGACCTGCTGCATCAGGCAGAAGGAAACGAGGCGTTCCCCAAACGGGTCGAGTATGCTTTGCTGATGCTCATGGCGGATGCCCAGTTGCAGTTGCAGCATTACGACGAGGCTAAGCTCACGGGGCAGAAAGCCTACGAGGCAGTACGACAAAACGCCGATAATAATAGCAGGAAAGGCTGGGAGATGGCTTGGGCCTGTATGAACATATCCGATATTCACCACATAACAGGCGACATCGAAGGTGCTCAGGCTTGGCTTGACCGCTGTGCTCAAGGGTTAGCCCTCGCTGAGCAAGAACAAGACGACTCGCTGTTGATTGAGGAATGGAAAGGCCATGTTGCCCTCGTGCGGGCACTGTACCTGCAAGAATCGGGTCATGCTGCCGATGCTGCCGCCACTTTCGCTGCCATCCCCCAAAGTCGCCTGATGGAACCAAAAGGCTATACCGAGGCCGCCGAATACCTGATGGCGACAGGTCGCTATAACGAGGCTGCCTATTGGTATGAGCAGCTCGGCAGCACCTATCTGGCTACCGACGGCGCCAAGATGACATTCGACAACATCGCCACCCGCCTTTCTCCCCGCTACTCAGCCTACCGCAAGATTGGCAGAAATGCCGACGCACTGGTACTTGCCGACAGTATCAGCGCTGCCATCGACTCTGCTCTCATTTGGCAGAAACAGAACGATGCGGCCGAACTGGCGGTCATCTATCAGACCCACGAAAAGGAGTTGGCGCTGAAAGAAGCCAAAGTCGAGACCCGAATCCATCGTGTCTTGCTTATTGCGGCTCTCCTCGTCATCCTGCTCATTGGTTACCTGTTCTGGCGTGCACGCCAATATAACAAGGTGCTTCTTGAGAAGAACCGCCGACTACTGGCTGATATAGAGCAACGCGAGCAGGAACAGCAACAGGCTATCGAGCAGTTAAAAGCAGAATCAGAAGAAAACCTGACAGCGAATCAACAGCTCTTCCGTCGCATCTGCGATCTCATGGATGGCCCCGACCATATTTTTACCGACACTGATCTGGATCGCAACCGCCTGGCCCAACTTCTCGGCACCAATGAACACTATGTCACCGATGCCATCAGCACCTGTACTGAGAGTAAGAGCGTAAACGGCTTCCTCAACGAGTACCGCCTGCGCTACGCCGCCCGCCTGCTTGCAACTACAACGGATGCCGTGACAGTTATTGCCGAACTCTCCGGATTCTCTCGCAGCTCGTTCTTCCGTGTCTTCAGTGATGCCTATGGCATGTCGCCTTCTGAGTATCGCAAAGTCGCGGGGAAATAATTACTTTTTCACGTTTTGAGACTTTATTTTCCTATCGTGGGACTGTTGTTCTTCTAAATCTTTGTAATTTTGCCGTCGAAATCAAACCTCAGAACGTATGGATATAACACTTGTCTTCACAGTTGCCCTTGCTGCCGCCTTCGTTGTGGTGGTGCTCGTGCTTGTGGTCATCATCATATACCAGCGTTGGCGCATCGGCGACCAGAACGTCTTCATCGAGCGCTTCATCCGTCAGAACGAGGAACAGCGCCAGAAGCTGAAAAGAGCAGGAATTATATAAAAGATAATAAACTAAATAAGAAAAGACAATGAAAAAGATTATGATGACGCTCGCAGCCGTCTTTTGCTGCGCAATGACCATGAGCCTTACATCGTGCTCACAGAGTGATAATCCCGTTGATCCGAAGCCAACGAAGCCCGTTAAGATGGCTGATGTCGTGACGCTGACCACTGCACCGCAGTCTTTCTATAAACTCGACACCAAGGAGCTGTTGCCCATCTATATTGCAGTCAACAGTGCCTACAAGGACGAGAAAGGCCGGACAAAGTTTTACGATCTCTCCAAGATTAAAGAGATAAAAGTATCTAAAGACATGTTCATTGTCGATGCCAGCCATCTGGCTGATAACGGCTATATCAAGCTGACACTCGACCCAGATAATGATGATACTAAGAACATGGTGGAAAATGTGGAGGAATACGGTGTCTATAGAATAGCAGGAGGTTTTACGGTTGAGCTGATCAATGAAAATGGCGAGAATCTGGTATCGGAACTTGATTATATCTATCTGCCGAAAAACGAGCAGAAAGAGGTTCTGAACATCAAGCAGTCTGACCTGGATGAGAACAACCAGTTGATTCTCGAGCCTGCTGTCATCTCGCAGTTCAATCTCGGTGAATGGCCAAACAATAGGTTTGGTGATAATAAAGTCTGGGACCAGGGCGATTTTCGCAATGTCAAGTTAACGGAAGATGGTAAACTGCTCGTCCAGACTTATGGCGATACCACTGAGCCTGACGAACCCTACGAGTTGACTCTGACCTTTGCCCGCAGCCTTACCGGTAGTCCCTTACCGCTACTTCCCGAAGGCGAGGGCCTCATGGTGAACTTCCGCTACGAGTTGGAACTGAACATCAGCGAATAAACAAATTGATACATATTATATAATACAACACATTACAACATGAATTTTAAACATTTATTAGGGGCAGCACTGACAGTAATGTGTGCCTTGGTCTTGACTACTACACTCACTGCATGCGGTGGCGACGATGACAACGGCAGTAAAGGTGGCGATGACAACCATAAGCCCGTGGCAGCATCCCTGAATGTCACACTGACCGTTGGTGATGACTTGGTTAAGTATTTCGATCTTACCGTCGATTATTACGACGCCGACGGCAAGTTACAGAGCGAAACGTTGAAAGAGGCCAAGTGGGAGAAAACAATCAAGGCCAGCTTACCCGCTACCCTCGGCGTACGTCTGAAGGCCATCCGTCTAAAGGATGGTGTTGACCCCGCCACTATTGATCTGATCAGCGTTAAATCCTCGCTTGCTTACGGCTACCAAATTCTGGATGCCAACGACGGAAGAGTTGACGGATTTGCTTTTACCCATGGAGGATCTTATAGCATTCATGGCTCTGATATACCCGAATGGCTCAATGATGAAGGCAAAAAGATCGAGGAGATTCTTTACACCTTTGATGCCAGCGGCAAATACACGCAAGGCAGTTGGTAATATATAAGATCAGTTTATGAAAAAGATTCTAACGACCCTTATAATAGCCATCCTTTGCTGCGCCATGACAACTACTGTTCATGCTCAGGACAAAGTTGAGCAGGCATTGAAACTGGCAGAACAGAAAGCAAAGTTTGCCGACGAGAACATGGAAAATGGCAAGGTGCAGTACGAGGCCGCTGTTTCATTTATCTCAGACGATTTAGGTGAGAAAAAGGATTTGGACCGCGCACTGACCTATGCCAACCGCGCTTTTAAGATTGCACAGGAGCATCCTGCACCACAGGATACGTTGAAGGGCCTTACGTGCTATGCACTCGGAATGATCTATATGTGGAAGCAGAGTTGGGAAAACTGCTTCGACTACATGGAGATGGCTATGGACGCTTTCCAGGAAGAGCTCGGACGTTACGACCCAGTGACCAACGGCACTAAGCTGGTATATGGCTATTTTATGGCAGGTGCACAGCCCCTCCGGGCATTCCCGTTGATTCTACAAGCCTTCACCGACAACAGTATGGCTCCGCAGAACAAGCGCATAGAGAATATAGACAAGGCATTTATTGCTCAGTCAATGGCTTTGGAGATGCTTATAGCCGATTACACTAAGCGCATGAGTCATGCAGTGCCGGCGGTAATCCACGAAGGCAAGTCGTATTACGTTATTCAGACCAAAGACTGGAACATGGAGCGTCCGCTGGTGGGATGGACGGTGCCCAGTATGTTACGCACAGATGCTGAGAATGCAAGTTTCAAGGGCGACGATCTCATTCTTTGTGACGATAATTTCCAGCTTTTCGTTGTACCAGAAGAGGAGAAGGAAAAGTACAACTTGAATTTCAGTTTCCTTCATCAAGTACGAAACCCTCGTCAGTTACAGATCAAGGACGGCAGTTCGTACATCTGGTTCCTAAACGACCAGTCTTATAATGACATCTTAAAAAAATACCGTGAATTTAAGTCAAAGAAATAATAGATAAAAGTGATACATCCTTTAATAGGACATCAGGGCGAGCCACACCACGGCCCGCCTTTTTTGCGGTATAAGTCGGATGTTACCTTAGCGCTAACGTAGCGCTAGGGAAGCGCTAAGGTAGCGCTATGGGCGGTCATTGCTACGTTAATTTCTGATAAAACGATGGCTATTGACAAAAGAATGCGTACTTTTGCATCTTAATAAATATAAGAGACGATTTGCACTTTGAAGTATGAAGTACAAGGATCTGTTTATCGATTTCGACGATACGCTCTATGATACCTATGGCAATTCTGTCATTGCCTTGCAGGAGACGTATGAGGCATATGGGCTGGCGAGATATTTTGCTGACCCACAGATCTTCTATGATGCCTATTGGCAGACGAACATTGATCTGTGGACACAATACTCCAAAGGCGAGATCACCCGAGACTATCTGATTGTAGAACGCTTCCGCAGACCGTTAAGCGTGGGAGAAGGGCTGAATGTGACAGAAGCCTACTGCCTGGAGATGAGTGACTGTTTTCTGGATTTCTGTTCATCGAAGTCTGGTGTGGTAGAGGGTGCCCATGAGCTAATGGACTACTTGCGCAATAAGGGCTACAGGATGCACATGTGCAGCAACGGCTTCCACGAGGTGCAATACAAGAAATTAGCAGCCAGTGGTCTGAGAGATTATTTCGACACGATCATCCTCAGCGAAGATGCTGGTGTCAACAAACCCTCGCCGCAGTACTTCGATTATGCCTTCCAGCGTTCTGGTGCCCAGCGCGCCACCACCCTGATGATCGGCGATAACCTACAGACGGATATCATGGGGGCTATGGCAGCAGGCCTCGATGCTCTCTTCTTCAACCGTTACCCTGAGCACGAAAAGACTACTGTGCCCACCTTCGTCGTCACCAGCCTCCGTGACATCATGAAGATATTGTAATCATATTAGATAAAAGAAATAGGGCTCAACTGAGCCCTATTTCTTTAGTTTGATCTCTCGCCAGTCGGATTGCATGTCAGGAGAGCAGGTGACGACAGGTGTCTGGATCTTGCGGTTGATGACCACCGATTTCTGTTTCACGTTCTCTATCACATATTGGCAGAGTTCGCCGAGTGTCGTGTTACCCTTCGTACTCTGAAGTTTCTTCAGGAGGAAGTAGGTGAAGAGACCATGGTGCTGCTCCTTATAAGGATAGGCGGTCTCGTCGTCAGAGGCAGCGCTGAAGGCAACCAGATTGCCAGTGGACGGACGCTCTTGTTTGGCTTTCAGTGAGATACCACGTGCATTAGCCATCAGTGTGCTGCCGTCGCCGGTAGTGCCACTGAAGCAGGCATCGATAAAGACCACCACCGACTGGGCACCTAATGATGACAGCTCGCTATAAAGCTTCTTCAACGGATAGCAAGCCTCGGTCTGAGAGCCGTCTGCGTCGATAGGCAGCAGGAAGGCATCACGTGTTGATTCATTGGGGATACCGTGACCAGCATAATAGAAGATGATGCGGATGTCCTGATAGGCCTTGGCAATGTTGGTGATATCCTGCACGGCACGGATCATCTTACCATAGGTGGCATTGGGATAGGTGAGGATGTTCTCCTTGGGCAGTCCCAGTGTCTGTTCACAATACTGTGCGAAGATATTACCGTCGTTACCCGCCATAGGCACAGTGGGGACTAGTGTGTAGTCCTCGTTGGCAATGATGACGGCAAACGTCTTGGTGTTATTGCTCTTGCTTTTGGGAATATTCACATCAACATCCGACAGACCAACTACGACTTCCGTCTTTCCGACCTTTGCCTTGTTCTGGCTGCCTTCAGAGTTGCTCAGCATGCCGTAGTCGATCGGTGAGAAGTTGGCTGCCACCTCCGTCTCATTGTATGCCAGCGTCTGTTGGTTATTATACTCATAGAGCTTACCTGAGGGGGTAGAGAAGGTCAGACTTGCCAGTGCCAGCTTCTTGTCGGCAATCACAAATTTCTGGTTATAGACCTTAATGTCGGCCCAGCTTTCTGCAAATTCACGTGCCTCATTGTCGGTACGGGGTACCTTCAAGACAATATCGCCATAAGGTGACTCGATGAGGAACGACTGGTTTTCTGCGTCGTATGGCTTGATCTCCATGTCGGCAACGGTCATGTTCTTCGCAAAGCGCTGCACATATTCATCCATCAGGATTTTCTGCAGTTCCTGTTGCTTGAGTCTGGCCGTCTCCTCGTTCACACGGGCCTTATATTCTTCGATCGTCTCGTAGGGATCCTTTTCCTTCCACTTCTCCATGCTCTTCTCAATGGACTGTTTGGCAAAGACATCGAAGTCGGGCACACCTTTATAGATGTCCTCAAATTCCTCCTGGCTCTTTTTCTTCTGTGCCACCAGTCCTTCTGCCTCTTTCAAATAAGAAAGAACGCGTGCATGCATCGACACATCGGTCACATCCATATATTCCTTCAGGTAGATGATGGCGTCCTCGTATTCCTCAGAGTTATAGGTTCGTGCAGCCACGAAATACACCAGATTCGGATAATAGCTGTCTTTGCGCAGGTTCTCACTAGCCATCTCCTTCATCATGGCGATGTCAACAGCCTCTCTGGCAAAGACAATGGCAATAGAGTCTTTCTTCAGCTGTGAGTAATAGCCTGCTCCGGCCTTCAGGAAAGGATAGAGCGATGCCAGCACGGAACGAGACTTATCGAAGCTCTCCACACCACTAGGCGAGGAGATGAGGATCTGTTTGTATGAGCGACAGCACTCAAAAGCCTTCATATAGATGTCTTCCTTACTGATAGAATCAGTGCTACGCATCATAATGAGCTGTTTGTAGGCCTCGTCAGCCTGTGCCATCGTCTGCGCTTTAGCCGATGTTGTACAGATAGCAAGAATCAGCACACCCCATAACGGTATGTGCTGACTGATGAAATATTTGATTCTCTTGTTCATTTGTTAGAATGCATCGATGAAGGTGCACTGTACGCTGATGCGACGGTACTTACTGCCTTCCTGCTCAGACACCTCGATATGATACTCGTAGTTGCGGTTCATCTTCTCAAATGAAGCCAACTCTTTCTCAATATAGTGCTGCACGCCGATGGCTCTGGCAAAAGCCAGCTGATCGTTGGTGGCGATACCGTCTTTCTTATTCAGAGTCACATTGGTCATCTCGTTGTTCTTATACACGGGCTCGCCATCGAACTCTCCATACTTGCCGTCGTAGGCGATGGCATGTGCGATTGGTGAAGCATCTGCAGTACCCTTGATGGCGATCTTCACGCGTTTGCCATCAGCAATGTATTTCGCGAAGTCGTTCTCGAAAGCCTTCTTCATGATTTTCAGCATCGACATGGCGGCACCCGACTCTTCAGTGTGGTAATGTCCTGGTTTGAAGTCGTCACGTGCAGAGAACTCTTCCTCAACCTCGTAGGTAAACTCCACGTTATAGTTGATGATGTTCTTACCATCAGCATCAATAGCTGGGTCTGCATGTGTATTAACGGAGATATGTGTCTTGTCGGAGATGGTCTGCTCCTGCTTGGCCAGACTGATAATATCCTCCTTGATGCTCTCCAAGGCAATCTCCTCCATGCTGGTAGCCTGAATCACGTCGATGGGTACGAAGTTGGCATCCTCCATCATATATGACAACGATTTGCGCTCCAGGTTGTCGAAGATATAGGTCTTACCGTTTTCAGGATTATAGACTTCTGCATAAACTATTTCGAACTTATCATCAGGATTCAGACCGTACTTCACGTTACGGAACTCCAGGCGGCTGCTCTTGTCGAAAGCTTTGATTTCTCCCAGAGGTACATCCAGGAAAATGTCGGGCATCGAACTGAAGTGCAGGGTCAGCTTCTTGGTCTTGGTGTTATAGTCACCAACCGTCACATCACTCTGTTCCAGCAGTCCGACAGCCATCTTCGTGGCAATCTCACGCTCTAGCTCCATGGCCATCTCCCTACGTGATTCCTCGTTCACACGGGCAGCGTATTCCTCTAATGTCTCACCAGGCATTTGCTTCATCCACTGGTTCAGCTTCTCGTTCAGCTCACCGCTCATCATCTTATTAAAATAAGGTGTAAGTCCCTCCATCTTTTGATACACAATGGCATTGCTGGTGTTATAGATGATGAAATCATTGTTATCGTTATAATTGTAAATACCTCTGATAGTAGAAATACCACCATTAACATCGTCAATAAACTGACGTTCTGTCGGATCCAACAGGTTAATCACACAGATACGGCTTGGTGAATACAGAACGTAGGCATATTTACCATTGTTGTTGGCCTGACATGCCAAAGCGCTACCTGCATCCTCGATGGTGTTTTTAGGATTGAAGGTTGCGGTGTCATACACCGTCAGCTTACCATCAGCGGTCACCACCAGCATTTTGCTGTTATTGTCTGCAAAGGCTACGTCATTGACCTTGCTGTCAAAGTTGATGGTCTTGCGGATTGTTTTCCTTTCAACGTTCCAGATTTCCAGTGTTTTACCTTCAATAGCAGCAAGGAAGAAGTTGTTGCCACTGAAAATCATCTTCTGAGGTGTGATTTCTGAGGTTGCCGTTGATTGCATTTTCTTGCCGATGACGTCATAGAAAAGAATCTGCTTGGCGCTGGTGGCGATGGCCAACTGACGGGCATCAGCACTATAGGCAAGCGCTGTCAGATTTTGGTTCTTAACCTTAATCTTTTGTTGTGAATCTATGGTTTTGCCGACTCTGAAGGTCTCGGCGTATGTGCCGCCCTTCTTGGTCTTTTCCAGACTGGCTACGGTGCTGAACGACGGATTGATCTTGAGGTCCTTGATGGTGTCACCGCTGAAAATCACCATACCACGATTATTGTAGGCGCTTTTTCCATTGAAATAGAATACGGCGAACGAGGTGTTGTCATAACCTACAGGATACTTTTTCTGTGTAAGTGTACGCTTGTTGTTGTCACTTTCTGCTTTGCATACATTCCCCGCAAGGAGTGCCATCGTAAGCAATAAAATAGTTTTTTTCATAACCGTATAGTTTAAATAAATTGTTTATATTTGCAAGCAAATGTTAATATTTAAAATGCAAATTTACATATTATTAATGATATGACAAAATAATTTTGGAAAAAAATGATGGAATATCAAAATAAAAGCCTACTTTTGCACCACAATTATTTAGAAATCCATGTTGTTCTTGAAATGAAAAGACTTTTTTGGTTGATCAGTATATTAGTCTCATTATCGGCTTCTGCGCAGGATGTTCAGACTGTGGAGGCTGAATATGTCTATGAAGTTCCAGAGGATGTGTCACTGGCCGCTGCCAAGCAAACAGCCCTTGAAAAAGCAAAGATTCGTGTGATCGCTGAGACCTATGGCACTGTGGTGTCGGAGTCGAACACGGTCAGGATGGCTAATCGTAACGGCATCTCCTCTGTCGATTTCTTATCTATTGGTGGAAGTGACGTGAAGGGTGAATGGATAGAGACCATTGGACAGCCTGAGTATCAGATTAACTATAATGGTGACAGGCTGATTGTTGCGGTAAAAGTTAAGGGCAAGATCCGTGAGTTGACTTCCATAGGGGTGGACTTCCAGGCCAAGGTGCTTCGCAATGGTACGGAGGATCGTTTCGAGTCAGAGATGTTTAATAACGGTGATGACTTCTACCTTTCTTTCACGTCGCCAGTGGCTGGCTATCTTGCGATCTATCTGGTAGATGTGGGTAACGATGCCACCTGTATCCTTCCTTATCAGAGACAGCAAGATGGCATTTATACCGTCAAGGCCAATCAGCGTTATGTGTTTTTTAGCGAAAGGGATGCAACTCCGGTGGAAAGACCATTGGTGGATTCCTATAATCTGACGGCCCTCTATCCTGTGGAGCAGAATCAGATATATGTTGTCTTCTCGCCCCAGTCGTTTGTGAAGGCCGTTGACAACGGCTTTGAAGGCCAGTTGCGCCAATTAAAAGGTGATGACTTTCAGAAATGGCTCGCCAAATGCCGTAAACGTGATGTGAACATGACCGTCAAGATGATTCCCATCACCATCCGGAAATAGGATCGCCACCTTATCTCATCTTCCAATCTTTCCAGTTGCTTGCGCTGTTTGAGGGAGAAATTGTGGGAGTTTGTAATTTACTATTAACAACTACGCTCTTCTTCTTTACCTCTGTTGTAACATACTCAGCAAGTTCTCCAATGGTTACATCCCCTTTAGTTTCTTGGAGTTTCTTAAGAATATAATATGTAAATAAACCATGCCTCTTTTCTTTATAAGGATAAGCTGTCTGATCTCCTTGCGCTGCAGAAAAGACAACGATGTTTCCTTGGGGAACTTCTTGCTTGGCCTTAATAGCTACGCCTCGGGCTGATGCCAACATCTTACCATCGCGATTTGCCCCACTAAAACATGCATCCAGCAACACGATGACAGACTTTGCTGGTTTACTGCCTAATTCTGCATAGAGTTTATCCAGACTATAACCTGTTGTTACATCTGTGCCATAGCCATCAACAGGCAATAGATAGGCCGACTTGCTGCTCTCATCAGGTATGCCATGACCTGCATAATATAAAATAATTTTTGCTGAGCCTTCATGGGCTTCCACCACTTGTTTTATCCAATTGATTTCGAACTTTATGTTGTTGAAAGTAGCATCCTTAACAAAATGAACATTAGTGGCAGGCAAACCAAAGCTCTTCTTACAATACTCGGCAAAGATGGTTCCATCGTTGATTGCAAAGGGTACTGGTGCCACATCTTGATAATGCTCGTTGGCAATAATAACGGCAAAGGTATTGTCGTTTGTGGATGTTGTGGTGGGTAGGTTGACATCCACGTCAGCCTTGGCCACTTCCTTCATAGGAGTAGTGGTCGATGGCTCTTCTGTCTTTGGCGTTTGGGTTATGGTTGGATTTGTTGCGGTCTCTTGATGCTGAATGCTTTGGATTGTAGTGTAAGTGATGTTTATGATGTTATTATTGACATAGATATTATCTGCTTCCAGCGAATTGTAGCTGTGACTTGATGATTTTGAAGCCGCATCGGCCTTGGCATAAAGATTCTGGATTACATCGTTGGGGATGGGACTTGCGCCTCGCATATACATGCTGAAATCATCAGAACTCTGTACGGCAAAATAAGGATAGTTGTTGATCATGGTACGCCATACATTTTCCGCCTCGTTCTTGTTGTCCATGAGGGTCAATATCTTACCCTTGCAAGCATAGTCGAAGCCAGAGCCGATGTTCTCTATAGCATTGTTGATAATGCTTAATGCCTGGGGATAGTCTTGCTTCAGTAGTCGGCCTTCGGTAAAGAGCATAGCCGTGTGGATAAATGCCTCGTCAACATTCTTCGAACATGACTTCTGAAAGCATTCCATGGCTTTTCCCATATCTTTTTCGCGGCCCAGCCCTTCCTCATAACAAAGCCCCAGGACATAGGTCGTGTAGGAGTCGATATAGCTATAGTTAGTAGCCTTGTCCATCCAGTAGTTGGCTTTTGTCGCGTCTTTATTCGTACCTATACCTTTATATAATAGATATGCCAGTCGGGCTTGGGCAATGGGTAAGCCGCGTTCGGCCACCTTACGATAGAGCATGAAAGCCTTTTTATCATCCTTTGCCACGCCATAGCCTTCAGCCTGACAGTAGGCCAGATAGTATTGAGCGGTAACACTGCCGAACCGGGCTCCCTTTGAGAATGAGGCATAGGCATTGTCGAAACGTCCCATACGTAGGAACTCGCACCCATCTACTACTTCTTGATCGACAGTCTGACCTGTTAGGGGCATCACTCCAATGACGCACCAAAGGATGATAAAGACAGCTTTTCTCATGTCATTTTATGGCTTGAGTGTCTGATCAGCCTTCTGTTTCTTGGCAAAATCTTTGGCTTCATCAAGAGCCTTCTTGGGCTTCATGCCGTCCTCTAACAAATATTTCTCATAAGAGTCTTGCATAGCTTGTACCCAATTGTTGGTTTCGCCTTCCCAGATGAGTACCTGTCGAGACTTGGGGCGTTCTTCGAAGTTAGACTTTAGCTCCTTCTCGTCGTCTTTCTTTTTATTGCCGTCGTCTTTCCTTGGTTTGCCTTCCTTCTCAGCAGCGGATGCACCAAGACGGTAGATGTTGAACTTCCCCTTTTCAAATTCTGCGAGACAGATATCAATAGGTGAACTATCCTCTTCATATTCGAAGGGACGATCGGCAAACACGTGCATGATGTCAGAAATACGCCCCTGGATGTTCACCGCGTTGGTACGTTTTACCCTGTCCTGCTCCTGAATATAATATTTGGAGAGAATCATGTCAGATACCCAAGTAGAGATAGTGAATGTATGTTCATCTTTTTTCTTTTCGTCACCAGAATACTTCTCATTGTCGTATCTGATATACACCTTTACTTTCATGAATGATTCGTCGCCCGTGAGGTGAATACTGGTACATGACTTCTTTTGGTTGTTGGCCAGCTCATATCTCATAGTTTCCATATAGTCCATCACCTGAAGTCGCAGGTCGGACTCATAATTTGCTTTTTCGCCTTTCCCCTTACCGCCTCCTGCATCATATTTACCTTTGATAGGATTTATAAGCGTTGAAACCCATGTGTCACTTTTTGGTGCCAAGGGTTGGTATACGTGACTGGTGTTATCTGGCTTTTCGTCGAGACAGATGGCTTCATCGTTGAGATAGTAGAATGAACTTGAGCGGTCCACGAATAGAGGCTTGTTAGTCTTGTTAGTGATCTTTAGAGACAAACGTACTAGTTCTGCCTTGATGTTTTCGTCTTCATAGACATTGTCTGTCTGTGAATAAGTCATGAGCAATGCTTGTGTCTGAGCCTGGGTACTGGTGGCAAACATGGTGGCCACCAATGCGAGCATAATCTTGATTTTTTTCATAAGTCTTTATTTGATTTTAGTTATTTTGCTTTTGCAGATTCCAAGAAATAGGTCATTTCATTATAGAGAGAATCATCGTTTTTGAGTAAGTCCTTAAGCGCCATCTTGAAATCTTCCTTGGCTTGAATACCGTTGTAATAGATTCTTACGAACACTTCTGAGCTCACTGTATTCTTACTGTTGTACAACTCTATCACTTTCATGACATCACTGATACGCTCCTGGATACCGTTCTTGGAATCAAGAATAGCCTGAACCATTTCCTGGGCCTTTACATAGCCAAAACGTTTCACGAAATCCTTCTTAACAAACTGTAACGTAATTTCGTGCACAATTTCGTTAGCCAGATTTTCTCGGGCCATATCATAGGCCTTGCTAGTGGCCAGTTCGTAGGTCTTTGCTAAACATTTAGCCTCACCGGAAATGTAGGTAGGGAACAAATCTTCGTCAAACGACCATTTAGTGCGTACGTCAGTCTCTATCTGGTTTTCCAGGCTGGGCAGGTTGTCGGCCACTTTATATCTATCGGTGCGACGTTGTATAACCTCGACCTCAAACTCCTCCATCATGAACTTTTCTTTCTTCTTAAGGCTTTTTTCTTCAAAGTCTTTCCTTACTTTGAACACCTCTTTAGCGTCCTCGGAAATCATTTCAGCGTATTCTTTAGCAGCTTTTTTCACTTCTTTCATAGTGAAAGAGGTATCCTTCTTATCTGCTTTCGCCAACTTTTTGGTAAACCCTGACTGGGCATTAGCATTGCTCAAACCAATGCAGCACACTGCTAGTAATAGTAATTTCTTCATAACAATATTTATAATATTTAGTTTTTAATTCTGATATAAATCGTTGCAAATATAGATAATAATATTCAATTGAGCAAGTTTTTCTGCATTTTTTTATAATAATAGTCCGATTTTTATCAGACGGTAATATTTGTTTTTATGATAAAATAATAAATTGATTTTGTAATCCCGATTATTCTTCGTAACTTTGCCGCGGATATCGTAACCATTAGAAATGATCAGATATACGAA
>JAEEGH010003006.1_pt1 | contig 44862 bp, 42 predicted proteins | sample 9134181 | NCBI WGS metagenome assembly JAEEGH01 (sample SAMN16246544, study PRJNA631951) | gut metagenome | biome: gut microbiome; feature: rumen; material: DP-attached | host: Bos | place: Iran: Karaj | collected 2018-10
CAACGCCGACGCCGTGGCCGCTGCCGCACAGAAGAAGAAAGTGATCCTGGTCCGCGAAGAGACCTCTCCAGAAGATGTGGAAGGTATGCGCGCCGCCGCAGGTATCCTCACCCAGAAAGGCGGTATGACCTCGCACGCGGCCCTCGTGGCCCGTGGCTGGGGCAAGTGCTGCATCGTAGGCTGCGAAGACATGAAAATCAACCTCGACAAGAAGGAAGTCTGGTTCGCCGGCTCCGACAAGGTGTACCACGAAGGTGAGTACTTCTCGCTCAACGGTGCCAAGGGCGCCGTCTATGCCGACCGCATCGAGACCATGGACGCATCCGACAACCCGCGCTTCGTCAAATTCATGGCCATCGCCGACAAGTTCCGCAAGATGGGTGTCCGCACCAACGCCGACAACCCGGAAGATACGGCCCGCGCCCTGAGTTTCGGTGCTGAAGGCATCGGCCTGTTCCGCATCGAGCACATGTTCTACGGCAAGAACTCCGAGACGCCGCTGGGCAAGCTCCGCAAGATGATCCTCTCCAAGACCGACGCAGAGCGCCGCGCCGCCCTCAATGAACTCGAGCCGTACATCAAGGCCTCGGTCAAGGGCACGATGAAAGTCATGGACGGCAAGCCCGTGACCTTCCGTCTCCTCGACCCGCCGCTCCACGAGTTCGTGCCGCAGACCGAAGACAAGAAGGCCGAACTGGCTGAAGAGCTCCACATCTCCAAGCTCGACATCGAGAAACGCGGCGAGAGCCTCCACGAGGTCAACCCGATGATGGGTCACCGCGGTGTCCGTCTCCACATCACCTATCCGATGATCTCCGAGACGCAGTTCCGCGCCATCTTCACCGCCGCCATCGAACTGAAGCAGGAGGGCTTCAAGCCGATGCCCGAGATCATGATCCCGGTCACGATCTCCGAGCGTGAGCTCCGCTTCCAGAAAGCCATCTGCGAGAAGATCCGCGCCGAGGTCGAGGCCCGCATGAACGACCATGTGGACTATAAGTTCGGTACGATGATCGAGATCCCGCGCGCCGCCCTGACGGCCGACCGCATGGCCCGTACCGCCGAGTTCTTCTCCTTCGGTACGAACGACCTCACCCAGATGACCTTCGGCTTCAGCCGCGACGACGTGAGCACCTTCATGGGCGACTACCTGGGCAACAAGATCCTGGACAACGACCCGTTCAAGACGCTCGACGTCAAGGCCGTCGGCAAGCTCGTCGACTACGCCGTGAAGTCCGGCCGTTCCACCCGCGAGAACCTCAAGTGCGGTATCTGCGGCGAGCACGGCGGCGACCCGGCATCCGTGAAGTTCTGCCACAAGATCGGCCTGAACTACGTGTCCTGCTCGCCGTTCCGCGTGCCGATCGCACGTCTGGCGGCAGCACAGGCAGCCATCGAGGATGAAAATTAACGGACTTGTCACAGCCCTGAAGGGCTATTTCATGGGGGCGGCCAATGTCGTACCGGGTGTATCCGGGGGCACGGTCGCCCTCATTACGGGCATCTACAAGGAGATCATAGAGGCCCTGAACAGCCTGATGGAAAAGGAGACCTGGAAGTCGCTCTTCAAGGGCGACTTCCAGGGCTTCTGGAAACAGGTCCACGGCACCTTCCTGCTCTGGCTGGCCATCGGCGTGGTGCTCAGCGTATTCTCGCTGGCCAAGCTGATGACCTATGTCCTGGCGAACTATCCGGTGCATACCTGGGCCTTCTTCTTCGGCCTGATCGTGGCCTCGGCCATCCTGATGTTCAAGGATATCAAAGGGTGGGGGATCAAGGAGATCCTCTTCACGCTCTGCGGCGTGGCGCTCGGCCTGCTGGTCTGCACGCTCTCGCCCACGCAGACGCCCGACAACTGGCTCTTTATCTTCCTCTGCGGTGCCATTGCCGTGTGCACGATGATCCTGCCGGGCATCTCGGGCAGTTTCATCCTCGTGATCATGGGCAAGTACGACTACATCATGCAGGCCGTGGCGGACCTCGACTGGCCCGTGCTCATCGTCTTCGGCCTGGGCTGCGTCGTGGGCATCCTCGCCTTCTCGAAGTTCCTGCACTGGCTGCTGGGCCGCTTCGAGAAACAGACCATGCTGGTGCTGCTGGGCTTCGTGCTGGGCTCCCTGGTCAAGGTCTGGCCCTGGGCCAATGAAAGCGTCAAGGCGCTGCCGGAGCCGCATTACGGCGCGGCTGCGCTCTGGTGCGTGCTCGGCGTCGCGCTGGTGCTCGGCATCGACCGCCTCGCTACTCGTAGCGCAAAGCGTCAATCGGATTGAGGTTCGAGGCCTTCCGGGCGGGGTACCAGCCGAAGAAGATACCGGTGAACACGCAGACCAGGAAGGACAACACGATGGAGAAGGTGGAGACGGCCGTGGACATCCCGAACAGGGATATGACCTTGGCCGCCACGATGCCCAGCAGGACGCCGATCAGGCCGCCCGCCACGCTGATGATGACCGACTCGATGAGGAACTGCAGCAGGATCTGACGGCTCTTCGCGCCGATGGACATGCGGAGGCCGATCTCGCGGGTACGCTCTGTCACAGATACATACATGATGTTCATGATGCCGATGCCGCCCACGATGAGCGAGATGCCCGCCACGGCGGCCAGCAGCGCGGTGAGCATGTCCATCACGGAACTCATGGTCTCCATCATCTCCTGCTGGGAACGCACGTTGAAGTCGTTCTCCTGGCCGATCTTGATGCCGTGGTTGGTCTGCAGGATCTTCGTCATCTCGTCGATGGCCTGGTCGGTGTATTCTTCCGAGAGGGCAGACGCCGTGATACCTTGAATATAGTTGATGGCCAGGATGCGCTTCTGCACGGTGGTGTAGGGGGCGATCAGCAGGTCGTCCTGGTCCATGCCCATGGAGTTGTAGCCTTTGGCCTCCAGCACGCCGATGATCTTCATCGGAATCTGGTTGAAGCGGATGGTCTGTCCGATGGGCTCGGTGCCGTCGGGGAAGAGTTCATTCACGACGGTCTGGCCCGCGACGCAGACCTTGGCGGCATGCAGGATGTCGCTCTCGGTGAAGCAGGTGCCGCTGGCGATTTCGTAGCCGCGGATGTCGAGGTACTGCTCGTTCACGCCGTAGATGGTGGTCGGGGTGTTGTTGGCGCCCTTGATGGCCTGTCCGCTGGCGTTGACCGTCGGGGTGATCTTGTCGACATAGCTGGCTTGCCGGACGATGGACTCGTAGTCTTCCATCTTGAGGGTCTGCATGCTCGAGCCGCTCTGGCGTACGCCACCGAAGCGGCCGTTGCCCGGGCTGACCATGATCATGTTGGAGCCCATCTGCCCGATCTCGGCGCGGATGCTCTGCTTCGAACCGTTGCCGATGGCCAGCATCGCGATGACCGAGGCCACGCCGATGATGATGCCCAGCATCGTCAGGAAGCAGCGCATCTTGTTGTTGAGCAGCGCCTTGACGCATATCTTGAGTAAGTTGCTGATATCCATGGTCTAATCCTCCTCTTTGGGCATGGCGGCAAGTACGTCGGCGGCCGAGGACATCTTCTCGTTGCGCACGTCGCTGATGATGCGGCCGTCGCGCAGGGTGATGGTCCGGCTGCTGAACGCGGCCAGTTCGGGGTTGTGGGTGACGAAGATGATGGTGCGCCCGTCGTGGTGCAACCGCTGGAACAGGGCGAGCACTTCGTAGGAGGTGCGGGTGTCGAGGTTGCCCGTGGCCTCGTCGGCCAGGATGATGACGGGGTTGTTGACCAGGGCGCGGGCGATGGCCACGCGCTGCATCTGGCCGCCGGAGAGCTGGTTGGAGCGGTGCGTGAGGCGGTCGCCCAGGCCGACTTCCTGCAGGGCCGTGATGGCGCGCTGGCGCCGTTCGGCGTGGCTCACGTCGCGGTTGTACATGAGCGGAAGTTCTACATTTTCAATGGAGGTAGTCTTTGGCAACAGGTTGTAGTTCTGGAAGATGAACCCGATCTTCCGGTTGCGCAGCGTGGCGCGGTCGTTCTTGCTCATCTCGCGCACCGATACGCCGTCGAGGTAGTACTCGCCCGAGGTCGGCACGTCCAGGCAGCCCAGGATGTTCAGCAGGGTACTCTTGCCCGAGCCGCTCGATCCCATGATGGTCACGAACTCACCCTGAGAGATGGTGAACGATACGCCCCGCAGCGCCTTGACCACTTCCTCGCCCACGATGAACTCGCGGCGGATGTGCTCCAGTCGGATGATATCTTCCATCGTCTATTCGGTGCGTTTGTTGTCGCGGTCCTGCGGCGGGCGCGGCATGAACGGGTTGTTGCCGCCCGGCTGCTGGCCTTCCTTGCCGAACTCGGGCGTGAATTCCTTGCCCTTGCTGGTCACGAGCCGCGTTCCGGTGACCACGCGGTCACCGGCGCCCAGACCCTCGAGGATCTCGGTCTGCACGCCGTCGGTCACGCCTGTGACGACCTTCGTCGCTTCGAGCCGTCCGTCGGGCAGCTGCTTCCAGACGGTGTTCTCCTGGTATTTCTCACCCTCCGGGGTAAAGCGCAGTGCCCGCACCGGCACGGCCAGGACGTCGTGCTTGTCGAGGGTGTAGATGGTGATGTTGGCCGTCAGGCCTGGTTTCAGCTTGAGGCTGGGATTCGGGGCGTCGATCACGACCTGGTAGGTCACGACGTTCGATGTGGTGGTGGCCTGCAGGCGCACCTGCGTCACGGAGCCCTGGAAGGTATCCTCGGGGTAGGCATCGACTTCGAATTCCACGCGCTGGCCTTCCTGCACCGAGCCGATGTCAGCCTCGTCCACGTTGGCGATCACACGCATGGCGGTCAGGTCGTTGGCGATGGTAAACAGGGTCGGGGTGCTGAAGCCCGAGGCCACGGTCTGTCCCTCGTCCACGGCGCGCGAGAGTACCACGCCGTCGATGGGCGAGTAGATCTTCGCGTAGCCGATGTTCTTCTGCGCCTTGGTGTAATTGGACTGGGCCTGCGAGTAGGAGAAGCGGGCCTTGTCGTAGCTGTACTGTGCCTGCTCGAATTCCGTGGCGCTCACGAGCTCCTTGTCGTAGAGGCCCTTGATGCGATCGTAGTTGCGCTGCTGGTAGTCGTACTCCACCTTGGCGGAATTGAGGTTCGCGCGGGACGATTCGAGTTCGGTCTTCAGGACGCTCATGTCGAGTTCGGCGATGAGCTGGCCTTCCTTCACCACGGAGTTGTAGTCCACGTAGATCTTGGAGATGATGCCCGATACCTGGGTGCCGACTTCGACCTGTTTCACGGGTTCGACAGTACCGGTGGCGGTGACGCTGCTGGAGATGGTGGTCGGTGCGAGCGTCGTGACTTGATAGGTCAGGACCGGCTTCTCCTTCTTGTTGAGCAACAGGAGCAAAGCGACGGCAATCACCAGCGCCGCCACGACGAGCCATAGAATGGTTTTGGTTGCTTTTTTCATATAATTTATTATAATTCAATCGGTTGGTTCATGTAGCGGGCGAGGAGTTTTTCGGCAAAGACGGCTTGGTATTTGGCTTGGAGCTGCTGGGAGAGGGCGCTGATGTAGTTGTTCTTCTCGGTGAGGAGTTCCACGGTGTTCTTGATGCCGGCTTCGAACTGTTCGGTGACGAGGCGGAAGCTCTCGGCGGCGGCGTCGAGCTGCGTCTTGGAGGCGAAATAGCGCTGCTGGGCGGAGAGGGCGTCGTTGCGGACGGACTCGAGGTTGGCGAGGAGCTGCTTGCGGGCGCTCTCGTCCTGGAGACGGGCGCTTTCGAGCTGGAGCTCGGCGCGGCGCACGTTGGTGCGGACCTGTTTCCCGTTGAAGATTGGGAGGCTGAGGTTCAGGCCGAGGCTTTCGCCCAGCTTGTTGCCCAGCTGGTCGAAGTAGGTGGTGCCGGTGCCGGAGTTCCAGCCGGTCGAGATGCCGGCGCTCAGCGAGATGGAGGGGAGGGCGGAGCCCTTGGCGATCTTCACGCCCAGGTCGGCCGATTCGATGCCGAGCGCGCTGCTGCGCATCTGGGGCAGCGTCGCCAGCGCCTCGTCGTAGGCTTCCAGCAGGCTCGGCAGCGGCGCGCCGACCACGGCGTCGTCAATTTCCGGGAAATAGACCTGGAAGTCTTCTTCGTCGATGCCCAGTTCGAGGATCTGCTTGAGCTGCAGGCGGGCGGATTCAAGGGCGTTCTCGGCCGTGACGACCTGATACTGGTCGCTGGCGTGCTGCGACTTGAGCTGCGCGAGCTCCACGCGGGAGATGCTGCCGGCGGCGAACAGTTGCTCGCCCCGCTCCACCTGCCGCTCGGAGAGCTGCTCGGTCTGGCGGGCCAGGTCGAGCGCCTCGCGGTTGTAGAGCACCTGCAGGTAGGTCTGGGCCACGGAGATCTCGATGTCAATGCCGGCTTGCTCCACGTCGAGCTCGCTGGCATCGCGCTGGACCTCCTGCTGCTTGATCGTGTTGCGGAGCTTTCCGCCCTGGTACACGGTCAGGCCCGAGTTCAGGCCGAAATTGTTGGAGAGCGAGGTGCGGCCCGCTTCCTCCATATAATCGTTGAATGTGTTGACGTTGCGGAAGTTGGCGCCGAAGCTGCTCGAGAAATTGAGCGTGGGCAGCTGGGCGGCGCGGGCCTGTTCGAGCGAGGCTTCGGCCGTCTCGAGGGCCACTTCCTGGGATTTGATCTGGATGTTGTTTTGCCGGGCATATTCGATGCAGTCGCGGAGCGTCCAGGCCTTGTTGTTCTGCGCGGAGGCCGTCAGGACGGTGGCGCAGGAGAGGGCAAGCAGGACGATGCCCGATAGTACGGATTTGTGCATGTCGTAGGATTTTACAGTTCCTTTGACACAAAAAACAAACCCAGGTTTAACGCTTTTTGCCTGATTATTCCTACCTTTGACAGTTATTCAATGAAATCGCGAAATATTCAACGAACCATGAAAAACAGCATCCTTCTTCTGCTCGCCGTCGCCGGACTGATGGCGCTTGTCTCCTGTACCGGAAACACTGATGCCCCCGTCAACCTTTCCATCGTGCCCAATCCCGTGTCCATGCAGGGCGGCGGCCGCGGCATCAAGCTGCCTGCCGACGGAACGGCCCCCAAGGTCGTCACCCGGATCGACGCCAAGCTCTCGCCCGAGGAATACGTGCTCGATACCCGCAAGGGGAAAGTGGTCATCACCGGTGGTTCCCAGGCCGGCATCTTCTGGGGTCGTCAAACCCTCGCACAGATCCTCGTCCAGTGCGAAGGCACGATTCCCGGCGTGCGGATTCAGGACAAGCCCGCATTCTCGTATCGCGGCGCGCACCTGGACTGCTGCCGCCATTTCTTCACGGTCGACGAGGTGAAGGATTTCATCGACCTGATCGCGCTCCACAAGATCAACGTCTTCCACTGGCATCTGACCGAGGACCAGGGCTGGCGTGCTGAGATCAAGCAGTATCCCAAGCTGACCGAAATCGGTTCGGTACGCGCCGAGACCCTGGTGGGTCACTACGGCACGAACCAGTACGACGGAACCCCGTACGGCGGATTCTATACCCAGGACGAGATGCGCGACGTGGTGGCCTATGCCGCCGAGCGCTTCGTGACGGTGATTCCCGAAATCGAGATGCCGGGCCACGCCTCCGCCGCCCTGGCGAGCTATCCCGAGCTGGGTTGCCGCGGTGCGAAATATCCCTATAAGGTCCAGACGACCTGGGGCGTCTTCCCCGAAGTCTTCTGCGCCGGCAACCCCGAGACCGTGACCTTCCTCGAAGGCGTGCTCGACGAGATCTGCGACATCTTCCCTTCGGAATATATTCACATTGGAGGCGATGAAGCCCCGCGCGAAGAGTGGGAGAAATGCCCCAAGTGCCAGGCCCTGATGAAAGAGAAGGGCTTCACCCGCGAGGCGGAACTCCAGAGCTACCTGATCACGACGGTCGAGCAGTACCTCGCCGATAAAGGCCGCAAGATCATCGGCTGGGACGAGATCCTCGACGGCGGCGTGTCGCAGAGCGCGACGGTCATGTCGTGGCGCGGCGCCAAGGGCGGCATCGCTGCCGCCAAGATGGGCAACGACGTGATCATGACGCCCAACAGCCACTTCTACCTCGATTACTACCAGACGGGCGACCCGACCGGCAACGAAGAACCTCTGGCCATCGGCGGCAATCTCCCGCTGCGCAAGTGCTACGCCTTCGATCCCTACGACCAGCTGAATGATGAAGAAAAGGCGCATATCCGTGGCATCCAGGCCAATATGTGGACCGAGTATGTGGCTACGTTCGACCACGTGCAGCACATGGTCCTGCCCCGTATGGCCGCCCTCGCCGAAGTGGCCTGGAACCCCGAGGGCCGCACCGAATATGACGACTTCGTGGACCGCATCGTCGGCGGTCTGCTGCCCATCTACGACCTGCGCGGCTACAAGTACGCCCCCTACGCCTTCAAAGACATCGAATAAGTCTGTCAGCGAGATGAAAGACGACTACCTGAAAAAGATCCTCGACCGGCTGTCGGTCTGCCTGACCTACGCCGGCGAGGACATCGAAGACTTCCTCTGGGTCCTCGACGAAGACGAACGTGACGGCTACGCCCCCGCCGACGTCGAACGCCTCAGGGGCATCTATCGCCAGATCAAGGACCAGTACGCCCAGGACGGCCGCGACCTTCGCCTCGGCATGTCCACGGAGGACTGCCTCGACCTCGCCGTCCACATGGTAGAACTCTACCAGGCGATGTACGACTACCTGATGTCCGACGGTCCTGAATCCGGCGTCGCCTCCGCCTCCGGCTCCGTCCGTGAATCCCGCGAGGGCAGGGAAGGCCGCGAAAGCGCAGCCGACTTCGAAGCGATGTTCGAACTGTTTCGGAAGAATAAGGATTTGCCGAGCTAGATTATTTGGCAGTTCTTCAAAAAAGCGATACCTTTGCACCCTCATTTGAGGGTTCCGGTTCCGTAGCTCAGCTGGATAGAGCAACAGCCTTCTAAGCTGTGGGTCTCGGGTTCGAATCCCGACGGAATCACGAAGCGTTGAAATAACAGGAACTTGAAGAGTTCCTGTTTTTTTTGTTTTGTAGGCAGGACAAGAGCTCGCTTTCGTTCCTGCCTACAAAACAAAAAAATAAGGAGTAAGGTTTACCTGACTCCTTATTTTCAACGCTTCGGCAAAGGGAAAGATTCCCCTCGGGAATGCGCAGGCGACTTGTCGCCGAGCATAATCCCGAATTCTTAATAAATAATTAATAGTTTATAATAATTTTATTATCTTTGTAAAGATATTCCAAGTACTATATCGTTATAGTAGTCGGAAAAATCGGGGTCCGGGGAAGTGACTTGAACAGAGCACCGAACTGCAGCATTAAAGCGCCATTTGCGGCGGACCCGTCCATCGCCTGATTTCGTGCGGGTACCCGGCTTTGCAGCCCGCGTTCGGGGTTGGGGAGTGGAAAATACATCCACAACTGAATACCTTCATCATTCATCCATGGAGCCATCCCAAAAAGCACAGGACTCCGCCTGGTACGCCCTCAAGGTCTTTTACAGCAAGGCTCGCACCGTGCAGGAAGACTTCCGCAAACTGGGCTACGACACTTACCTCCCCGTGATGATTGAAGAACACTTCGAAGCCGGCGAGCTCCGCTACGTAGAAAAACCCCTGGTCGCCTCGCTCCTCTTCGTGCATTGCCCCGAACAATACCTGCTCGACTACAAGCGTACCCACGACACGCACATGCTCTACTACGCCGACCTGATTACCAAGCGCCCCGGCCGCATCCCTGACCGCGAGATGAAGATCTTCCGCATCGCCACCTCCGTCGCCAGCACCGACCCCGACGCCATGTACCTCGGCAACGACACCGCCCGCCTCTGCACCGGCGACCGCGTCCGCGTCACCGACGGCCTCTACAAAGGCGCCGAAGGCTACGTGAAACGCATCCGCCACGCCCGCAAAGTCCTCGTCGCCATCCAAGGCGTCGCCGTAGTCGCCCTGTCGAACATCCATCCGCAGTACTTGCAGAAAATCGAAGAACCCTCATTCCCGGTTTGATCAGGAATCTAAGCGATCCCGCGCAGCTGCCCCTGCCGCGAAAGGTAATAGAACGCCACTATGTTCATTTCTCGTCTACAAATCGAAGTCTTTTGTGGTATTTCTTGCCACGAAAGGCATGAGATAAATGAATGGTTCATTTCGTGGCCGACAAATGAACCGAGGAGGAAGGTTTCGGCTTCACCTACCGCTATTCCCTCCATATAAGGCATGGTAAGTCTGCAGAACATCACGAATAGCTAAATCGTTGAATGAAATACTCTCGCAATAAACTCAATATGATTGGTAAGAAGCTTATAGCTTCTTCTCCTATCGACTTGATCGAGCAAGCTCAGAACGTCATGCTGGTTGAAGACTGGCGGAAGTTACATATGGAGCCGCTGAACCAATTGGTAGAGGCAGTTAGTAAACTTCTGGCCGAGTCTTCTGTTACAGCGTTGTTCTCTTCACAGCGACTGAAACGAATGACCTCCATTGTCGATAAGTTGCGTAGAAATCCGGAGATGGGATTGGGTGGTGTCCAAGATATTGGTGGTGCTCGATTCGTCTTTACCGATATGGAGTCTCTACAAGTCGCATGTAAGCTGATTGAGCAAGCTTCGTTCGATCGCTTTACCTTGGCTCGCAAGCCGTACGATTATGTGATGCATCCCAAGGAAAGCGGGTACCGAAGCATCCATTTTGTATATAAATATCAATCCGATAATCCTGAACTGGATGGATTGAGCGTTGAGTTACAGATACGTACCCAACTTCAGCACGATTGGGCTACAGCCGTCGAGACGGCTGAATTGATTTCCAATTCATCACTTAAAGCTAGCCAGGGCGATAAGAATTGGCTATATTTCTTCAAGGTCGTCAGTGCGATTTTCGCCCAAAAAGAAGGTATGCCGGTGAATGCCGAGTTTGTCGCTTTTACTGAAAGGGATTATTGTCTTTATTATCATCGACTGAACACTGAGTATAAGTTTCTTGAACAGCTAAAAGCCTTGATCGGTGCTGTTGAAGTTGTATCAAAGCATTCTCTGGGGAAAGGATATGCTGTGTTGCTGATTCAATTTGACGAAAAGATGGTCCACTTCCATCATTTCTCAAATGAGGAACTGGATAAAGCTAACGAGCTCTATTCTAGGTTAGAAACTGCCATTGAAAAGGAAAAAGGCTCCGTCGTTTTAGTATCAGTCTCGGACATGAAAGAACTTGAGGAAGCCTATCCTAGCTACTTTCTCAATGCTGAGGAATTCATCAAGGCTCTTATCGAATTCAATAACGACTGTGTCGTAAAGGGATTTGTTTGAGAACTAACGTTATTCTGTGTTCGTGGTTTTTGTTCGGAGTTTGATAATAAGTTGTTGGTTTTATGGCTATTTATGTAGTTTATTCGTATCAGTTTTCCCCTATAATGAATGGACAAAAGTCACTATTTAGTGATTGTTGCCCTGCTGAACAAGTATGGGATAATAAGCAAAAGATATTTGGAGATCTTTTTGATTCAGAATTGGCTTTTATTTATCGTACTCATAGGCATGGCCACGAGGTTTTATTCAATGAGAACGGTTTGATTTTTTTGAAATTAGCAAACAACAAACAGATCGTCCAAGAATCATCATTTAAGACTCGAACTTTAGAACATAATCCAAGTTGTAATATCCTTATTGATAATAGGCAGGATATTCAAAACCTATATATTGAAAAAAGTAGTTACGCGTTTTCTGATACTAGCGTTACAGCTAATATTCTTGAAAAAACCTTTAATCGATACTTATCAGAAAAAGGGCTGTCGATTTCAATTACTCACCGTTACAAGACGCAAGAATTTTGGGATATTATTGAATCTGCTGAGAAAGGCGTGAAAATGCTAAGGTTTTCTTTACAATATCCAAACTTACCTGATGTGCGTCAAAAGATGGGGGATATGTTGGCAGACACGAGCCAGAAGTTGAAGAGCAAAGAGACGAAGATAGAGTTTAATGCAGGAGTTGGTGAATCGTTAGTGATTTCAAAAGAAAATGATCGGGTTGTGGAGATGGTTGATGCTTCCGCTGCTTCAGGCAAGAAGATAACTCTTCGTTTGAATGGTATCAGGGCTTACAGGGAAGTAGGATCAACAACGGAGGAAGTAGAGATTGACAATTTAGAAGCAAAACTTGATGCGGATTTGCTGGAATCGGCAACTCAGAAAATTATTAACGTTATTAACAAGTTTAAGCGATAATGTCTCGATTAGCCCGATATGAGGTTTATATAGCAGTTTCTTTAGGGTTTGGTTATTTCTCGACTCTAGGGGAGATGGATTATATCGCTAACCTTAGTTCATCTATTATTCCATGGCTTGTAGCTCTATTTGCAGTAAATACAACAATAAGTGTTCATACTATTTCACATTTAATTAGATTCCGTTCGTCATTTGAAGTAGATATTACTGGAGTAATTAATGCTTTACGTCGGACATGTATTTATTTAGTTGTTATTATTGCTTGTGTCTTGTTAGGGCTTCTAGTAATTCAGTATTTGAGAAGGGTCTGTGAAAACGGTGAAAGTTTATTCGTTATTATTCAGAATAGTTTAGTAGTTTTTTCCATATTCTACTATGTATGGGCGATTTTTGACTCATCTATGGCGTTGTATGATTTGATTAAAGCTGAGGACAACTTTCGGAAAGAGGGAAGCATGAATAAAGATAGTCATCCTAAAGATGAATGAAACCCTTCTTTTTTTCATCTATTTGTAGTTCTTCGATATTATTAAGATGACAAAAGAACAATACTTGGAATACTGGCGTGATAGTTTTAGGAATTTTATCTGCGGTCTGATTTCATCTATCGAGAAGTTGAAGATGGAGCCAATAGCAACTGATTTGGACAAGTTGGCTCTTGACGAATGTAAAGTATTATTGTTAGGGAAGGCTGTCCAGAATGTTGAGCGTGGGTTGTCAGAAGGAGTTCTCACAAGAGAAATGCTTGACAGTATTGAGAAACTTCAGAAGGATTTAGTAGACATAGCATTAAAATATGTTCAAGCATGTTCTATAGTAAGAGTTTTCTTGAAAGTGCTTTCATATAGTCGAATTGAACACGAAAAAGAAGCGTCGATTATTCGCTTAAACGATCTCAGTATTCCTATTTTATGATAATTGATTGTTTAATATGAAAATCGCCGTTGCAGGAGCAGGATATGTTGGCTTAAGCATCGCTACGCTGTTGGCGCAGCGCAACGAAGTTGTGGCTGTTGACGTCATCCCTGAAAAAGTCGAGAAGATCAATCGACGCATCTCGCCGATAGCGGATGTTGAGATTGAGCAGTACCTTGCCGAAAAACCGCTCAACCTGATGGCGACGCTCGACGGACGTTTGGCGTACAAGGATGCAGACTTCGTGGTCATCGCAGCCCCTACGAATTACGATCCGCAGCGCAACTTCTTCGATACTTCACACGTGGAGGAAGTAATCCGGCTTGTTCTGGAGGTGAACCCGGGTGCCGTGATGGTTATCAAATCGACCGTGCCGGTAGGATACACGCGATCCTTGCAGGAGAAGTTCCCTGATGCCAAACTGCTTTTCTCGCCGGAATTCCTTCGCGAAAGCAAAGCGCTTTACGATAACCTGCACCCTTCGCGAATCATCGTCGGATATGACCCGGAATTTCTGCGGAGCAAAGCCGAACAGTTCGCCTCCCTCCTGAAAGAAGCCGCACTTGATCCGGACGTTCCCGTCCTTTTGATGGGCACCACGGAAGCCGAAGCAGTAAAACTCTTCGCTAACACATACCTTGCCCTTCGCGTGAGCTATTTCAACGAGCTGGACACTTACGCTGAAATGAAGGGCTTGAATACCCAGGCCATCATTGAAGGCGTATGCCTTGACCCTCGCATCGGCAGTCACTACAACAACCCGAGTTTCGGCTACGGCGGCTATTGCCTCCCCAAGGATGCAAAGCAGCTTCTTGCCAACTTCAACGACGTGCCCGAAAACCTGATCAAAGCTATCGTAGATTCCAACCGGACGCGCAAGGATTACATCGCCGATCAGGTTTTACGAAGAGCAGGCTATTATACTGCTTCCAGTACTTACGATACCACGAAGGAGCGCGAGGTGGTTGTGGGTGTCTATCGCCTCACCATGAAGACCGGCTCCGATAACTTCCGCCAAAGCGCCATCCAGGGCATCATGAAACGCATCAAAGCCAAAGGCGCCCGTGTAATTGTTTATGAACCCACGCTTGCCGACGGCAGCACCTTCTTTGGCAGTCTTGTCGTCAATGACCTGGCGGAGTTCAAATCCCGCAGCCAAGCCATCATTGCCAATCGCTACGACCCCGTCCTCGACGACGTGAAGGAGAAAGTTTACACAAGAGATATTTTCCGCAGGGACTGAACGTCATTCATATGCGTAACCTGACCGATTTTGAGATTACAACCCTTGTTGCCAACGGCTGCTTGTGCGAAGACTGGAGCCAGGTGTTGGTGTCGTGGGGAGACCGTTCCTACACTGACCGGATTGTGAACGTAACCTTCTCAGGGCAAATCCGATTGGGGTCGTTTGAGGGGTGTCATTCATTTCCGGGCGGCATCTCGCTTCGGAACGGGGTGCGCAATGCTTTCCTGCACAATGTGACCCTGGGTGACCGGGTGCTTGTCCGCAAGACGGGCGAATATATCGCAAACTATGAGATCGGTGATGACACGCTGATAGACAATGTGGACGTGCTGGCTGTAGAAGGTGAAACCTGTTTTGGCAATGGGGTAGAAGTTTCTGTGCTCAATGAAGCGGGTGGGCGCGAAGTGGTGATCAGTGACAACCTGAATGCGCACACGGCATACATCATGGCCATGTACCGCCACCGCAGCAAACTTCACGGCAAGATATCCGCTCTGGCCAAAGAATATGCTGAAACTCGTCGTTCCCGTATCGGTCGGATCGGCCGAAACGTGCGGATCTGCAACTGTGGCGTGATGACCGACCTTTATGTGGGTGATTTCGCTGAGATTAACGGAGCGATGCGTTTGCACGACGGAAGCATCAACTCGAACGAATTTGCGCATGTGCGTGTCGGAAGCGGTGTCCGTGCCGAGCACTTCATTTTCTGTTCCGGAAGCCAGGTTGAGAGCAACGCCCTGCTGACACGCTGTTTCGTGGGGCAGGCCTGTAAACTGGGTCACGGTTACTCGGCTTCCGATTCGCTCTTCTTCAGCAACTGCCAGGGCGAAAACGGAGAGGCCTGTTCGATATTTGCCGGGCCATTTACCGTGACGCATCACAAGTCCACACTGCTGATTGCAGGCATGTTCTCCTTCATGAATGCGGGCAGCGGTTCGAATCAGAGCAACCACATGTACAAACTGGGTCCCATTCACCAGGGCGTACTGGAACGGGGTACCCGCACGGCTTCGGATTCATACATCCTCTGGCCCGCCAGGGTTGGCCCTTTCTCTCTGGTTATGGGACGCCACGTGACGCATTCTGACACGACGAACCTGCCGTTCTCCTACCTGATCGAGAAAAACAACACGACTTTCCTGGCTCCGGGCGTAAACCTGCGGAGCGTAGGGACCATTCGCGATGCGCAGAAGTGGCCGCAGCGGGATGCGCGTTCAGATCCCGAGCATCTCGATTACATCAATTATAATCTCCTGAGCCCGTTCACGATTCAGAAGATGCTGAAGGGGATCAGTACGCTGAAGAACCTGCGTCACGCCTCGGGCGAACTATCCGATGTTTATTCTTTCCACAGTACGAAAATTACGAACAGCGCATTGGTAAAGGGGATCGAGTACTATCATATCGGCATTCGGAAATTTTTGGGCAATTCGCTGATCAAGCGGCTGGAGATGCTGCCGAAAGGTGCCACTGACGCACAGATACAGGAGTTCTTGAAGCCTGATACGGAAATCGGTCACGGTCCTTGGGTGGATGTCGGTGGCCTGATCGCTCCTCGCAGTGAAGTTGCACGGCTGCTCAACGACATCGAAGCAGAGACGGTTACCAGTATCGGAGAGATCAACGCCCGCTTCCGCGCGATGCACGCAAATTACTATACCTATGAATGGACGTGGGCATACGACGCGATCAGGGAGTTCTTTGGCATTGATCCGGCCGTCATCACCCGCAGCCAGGTCATTGATATCGTATGCCAATGGAAAGAAGCAGTAGTCGGCCTCGACAAGATGGTCTACGAGGATGCCCGCAAAGAATTCTCACTCTCCGCAATGACCGGATTCGGGGCTGATGGCGAGCGGAAAGACAAGGAGCACGACTTCCATCATGTCCGCGGCGATTTCGACAGCAATCCGTTCGTCCGTGAGACACTTGCGCATATTGAGCGCAAGTCGAGGCTGGGGGATGAACTGTTGGAGAGGTTGGGAGAATGCTCCGCTGTACCTGAATAAGCATACCCGGCACGACCGGGAATCTATAACCGAACATAAAAACAACATTGATATGAACCTCAAAGGATCCAAAACCGAAAAGAACCTCCTCGAAGCCTTTGCCGGGGAGTCCATGGCCCGCAACAAATACACTTTCTACGCCTCCAAGGCCAAGAAAGACGGCTACGTTCAGATCTCCAAGATCTTCGAAGAAACCGCCGCCAACGAAAAGGAACACGCCGAAATCTGGTTCAAATACCTCCACGACGGCAAAGTCCCCGGCACAACAACCAACCTCAAAGACGCCGCCGACGGCGAAAACTTCGAATGGACCGACATGTACGCCCGCATGGCCGCCGAAGCCCGTGAAGAAGGCTTCATCGAAATCGCCGAACACTTCGAGATGGTTGGCGCGATTGAGAAAGAACACGAAGAACGCTATCGTAAACTCCTAGCAAACATTGAGGGCGGCTTGGTGTTCTCTCGTGAGGGAGATGTGATTTGGCAGTGCTCTAATTGCGGACACATCGTCATCGGACCCAAGGCTCCTGAAGTCTGCCCGGTGTGCGATCATCCGCAGAGCTATTTCCAGATTAAGGCGGAGAATTATTGATTTGAAACGTCGCAATGGTTTGGGTGTACTGAGATCATCTTGATGATGAATGCGAATAACAATAGCATAATATGACAGAATTTAAGAATAACGGAAAGTTAAAAATTCTTATCATCGTTGGCACGCGCCCTGAGATAATTCGATTAGCGGCTATTATCAACAAGTGTCGTATGTACTTTGACTGTCTTTTGGCTCATACCGGTCAGAATTACGATTATAATCTGAACGGGGTGTTCTTCAAGGATCTGAAACTTGCAGATCCTGATGTTTATATGGAAGCGGTGGGTAAGGACCTTGGTGAGACCATGGGCAACATCATTGCCAAGAGCTATCAGTTGATGGTAGAAGTGAAACCTGATGCTGTTCTGGTGTTGGGCGACACCAATAGTTGCTTGTCAGTTATTGGCGCAAAGCGCTTGCATATTCCTATCTTCCATATGGAAGCCGGTAACCGATGCAAAGACGAGTGCCTGCCCGAGGAGACGAACCGCAGGATTGTGGATATCATTAGCGATGTAAATATGGCTTATTCAGAGCATGCACGCCGTTACTTGGCTGATACCGGCCTACCTAAGGAGCGTACATACGTAACAGGTTCTCCTATGGCTGAGGTGTTGCACAATAATTTGGCTGAGATTGAGGCGAGCGACATTCACAAACGTCTAGGTCTGGAGAAGGGGAAATATATTCTGCTTAGCGCACACCGTGAGGAAAACATTGATACAGAAAATAACTTCTTATCATTGTTTAATGCTATCAATAAGATGGCTGAAAAGTATGATTTGCCCATTTTATATAGTTGCCATCCACGTAGCCGTAAGCGCTTAGAAGCTAGCGGCTTCAATTTGGACAAGCGGGTGATTCAACACGAACCCTTGGGCTTTCATGATTACAATTGCCTTCAGATGAACGCTTTTGCCGTTGTCTCTGACAGCGGTACACTTCCTGAAGAAAGTAGTTTCTTTACCAGCGTTGGCCATCCTTTCCCTGCAATCTGCATCAGAACAAGTACGGAAAGGCCAGAGGCCTTGGATAAGGCTTGTTTCATTATTGCTGGTATTGATGAAAAGTCTTTGCTTCAGGCCGTAGATACGGCAGTAACCATGAATCAAAACGGGGATTATGGCATACCTGTACCTGACTATGTTGAGGGAAATGTCTCGACTAAAGTGGTTAAGATCATTCAGAGTTATGTCGGGATTGTCAACAAGATGGTTTGGCGGAAATTCTAGAATAATTGTAAAATTTAGAATAAAAATATTATGTCACTTTTTAAAGACAAGGTGCTGTTGATTACAGGCGGCACGGGTAGTTTTGGCAATGCAGTATTGAACCGCTTTTTGAGAACGGATATTGGCGAAATACGCATTTTCTCACGTGATGAGAAAAAGCAAGACGATATGCGTCATGATTTCCAAGCCAGAATGCCGGAAGTTGCAAATAAGGTTAAATTCTATATTGGAGATGTTAGAAACAAGTCCACGTTGAAGTATGCGATGAAAGGCGTGGATTATGTGTTTCATGCGGCTGCATTGAAACAAGTGCCTAGTTGTGAGTTTTTCCCTATGGAAGCTGTTAAGACCAACGTGATAGGAACGGACAACACTCTTGATGCAGCCATTGATGCGGGTGTCAAGTGTGTTATTTGCCTTTCCACGGATAAGGCTGCTTATCCTATCAATGCAATGGGAATCACCAAAGCAATTGAGGAGAAGATAGCCGTGGCAAAAAGTCGCTTGAGTGGAAATACCAAAATTTGCTGCACTCGCTATGGTAATGTGATGTGTTCGCGCGGTAGTGTCATTCCTTTGTGGATTGACCAGATCCGTAAGGGAAACCCCATTACCTTGACTGAGCCCAAGATGACTCGTTTTATCATGAGTCTTGAGGAAGCGGTTGATCTTGTTCTCTTTGCTTTCGAGAACGGGAAAAATGGCGACATTTTGGTTCAGAAAGCTCCCGCCTGTACCATACAGACCCAAGCCGAAGCTGTCTGTGAATTGTTTGGCGGCAACAAGAAGGATATTAAGGTCATTGGAATACGGCATGGTGAGAAAATGTACGAAACGCTTCTTACCAAGGAAGAGGCCGCAAAAGCCATTGATATGGGTAATTTCTATGCAGTGCCTGCAGACAATCGTGATTTGAACTACGACAAGTTTTTTAAGGAGGGTGATGTAAAACGCGCTACCATTGATGAGTTCAATAGCGATAATACTTACCGACTGAATCTGGAAGAGACAAAGGCCAAGATTGCCAGTCTGGAATATATTCAGAATGAACTGAACGGAATTCCTAACATAGTGAAATAATGAAGATCCTGGTTACTGGTGCAAAAGGATTTGTCGGGAAAAATTTATGTGCTCAGTTGAATAATATAGCAACTGGCAAGGCTCGTTGGTATAAAGTGCCTTCTGAAGGTCTGCAAGTATTTCAATATGATATTGATTCAAGGGCTGAAGAGTTGGAGTCATACTGTAAGGAGGCAGATTTTGTTTTCAACCTTGCGGGCGTGAACCGTCCGAAAGACCCTAAAGAGTTTATGAAGGGCAATTTCGGGTTTGCTTCGTTACTCCTTGATACGCTTAAGAAGTATAACAATACTTGTCCTGTCATGATTTCTTCATCCAGTCAGGCTGCTCTAGATAATCCATATGGACAGTCCAAGAGAGCGGGCGAGGAACTGATGTTCCAGTATGCTGAAGAGACAGGAGCCAAAGTCCTTGTTTATCGTTTTCCAAACCTATTTGGAAAGTGGTGTAAGCCCAATTATAACTCTGTTGTTGCTACTTTTTGCTACAACATTGCCAATGGTCTTCCTATTCAGATAAACGACCCGGATGTGATGCTCAATTTGGTGTATATTGATGACGTCGTTGATGAATTGATAGGTGCATTGACTGGGGATGAATTCAAGGAGGGAAAATACTGTTATGTGCCTCATGTACATAGAGTACGGCTTGGAGATATCGCTGATCTTCTTTATTCGTTTGATGAAGGTCGCCCAAGTCCTAATCTCCAGATTCCATTTGTGAGCGACTCTTTCCGTAAAGCACTTTACTCAACTTACACTTCATATTTACCTAAGGAGAAAATATCCTACCCTTTGGAAATGAAGGTTGACAACCGTGGTAGTTTTACAGAGTTCATTCATACGGAAAATCACGGTCAGGTAAGCATCAATATCAGCAAGCCTGGCATAACCAAGGGTCAACACTGGCATCACAATATGGTGGAACGTTTTCTTGTGGTAAGCGGACATGGCTTAATCCAATTGCGAAAGGAGGGTGTAGATGAAAATGGTAACAAGTATCCAGTATTGAATTATGAAGTTAGCGGAGAAAAACTTGAAGTGGTAGAAATGATTGCTGGCTATACGCACAATTTAATTAATCTATCTGATACGGAAGATATGGTGACTGTCATTTGGGCTAATGCCTGCTTTGATCCCAACCGCCCCGATACCTATTTTGACCCTGTAGAATAATTGCTCGTATGCTGAACATTGATAATAAAGTCATTCTGATAACTGGCGGTTCTGGCTCCTTTGGCCGCAAGTTTATTGATATAACTCTGCGTGATTATCCTGGAGTAAGGAAAATTATTATTTATTCTCGTGACGAGATGAAGCATCTGGAAATGATGCGGCTCTATCCTGAAAAACAGTATCCGCAACTTCGTTTTTTTGTGGGAGATGTTCGTGATAAAGAACGCTTAATGCGTGCTTGTGAAGGAGTCGATATTTTGATCCATGCAGCTTCATTAATGACATTGGAAGCATCTGAGTATAATCCTGATGAAACGATAAAGACCAATATCCTCGGTGCTCAGAATGTTATTGATTGCGCACTCAGGAATTGCGTCCGTAATGTAATAGCACTTTCTTCAGACAAAGCTTGCTCTCCCGCAAGTCTTTATGGAGCTTCTCAATTGGTATCAGATAAGCTGTTTGTTGCCGCAAATAATATTGTCGGTAAGAAAGACGTTCATTTTTCCATTATTCGTTATGGAAACGTTATGGGCAGTAAGGGATCTGTATTTAATCTATTTATGGATCGAAGTAAACTTGGAGGGCGTGAGTTACCCATTACTGATAAACGTATGACCCGTTTCCTGATTTCCAATCAACAGGTTGTGGATATGGTACATTATGTAATAGACAAGCAATTAGGAGGAGAAATCTTTGTGCCTAAAATGCCATCATACCGAATTACAGACTTAGCTGAGGCGATAGCGCCCCAAATGACTATTAAGGAAATAGGTAAAAGAGCGGGTGAAAAACTTTCAGATGACATTATCTCTGAGACCGATGCCGACAATACATTAGAAGCAAAAGATTTTTTCGTGATCATACCATTCATGTCATATGTGGCTATTAAAACGAAGCATGAGTATGAGGAATACTATAATGCGAAACCAGTTCCTGAAGATTTCCACTATAGTTCGCACGATAATCCTGATTATGAAACCGTAGCTTCCTTACGTGAAAAAATTCGTCGATATATTGATTATAATTTTAAAGCAAAATGATACAAAAACCCATTCCTTATGGCCATCAATTCATTACAGATGAAGACGTTCAATCTGTTGTTGAGGCTCTTGAATCCGATTTCATGACGCAAGGACCACGTATCGGTGAATTCGAAAAAAGTTTTGCTGAGTACCTTGGCTGTAAGTATGCATGCATGGTGAGCAATGGTACCGCTGCTTTGCATTTATGTGCCATGGCTCTGGACATTAAACCTGGAGATAAGATTATTACAACTCCAATCACTTTTGTCGCCAGTGCCAACGGCTTCCGTTATCAAGGTGCGGAGGTTGTGTTCTGCGACATTGACCCCAAGTCTTTCTTGATGGACCTGGATAAATTGGAGAAGATTCTGATAAATTCTCCCCAGGGAACCTACAAGGCTGTTGTTCCTGTTGATTTTGCTGGGTATCCAATTGATGAGGAGCGACTGCGCAAACTTGCAGATAAATTTGGCTTTGCCATTGTTGTTGATGCCTGTCATGCGCCAGGCGGTAGTTTTATTGACAGCAAGGGAGATAAGCAGATGATTGGCAACTGTAAGTATGCGGACCTTACTGTGTTTTCGTTCCATCCGGTGAAACATATCGCAACTGGTGAGGGCGGTGCGGTGACAACCAATCGCAAAGATCTGTATGATAAGGTTGCTTTGTTCCGTACCCATGGTATCACTAAAGATCCTGCCCTTTTGAAAAAGAATGATGGCGGTTGGTACTATGAGATGCAGGAACTAGGTTACAACTACCGAATCACTGAAATGCAGGCCGCTCTTGGTATCAGCCAGTTGAAGCGCTTGGATTGGAGTATCCAACGTCGTAATGAGATAGCTAAGAAATATGACGAAGCCTTCAAAGGTACGTCTGTTAAGACGCCATATAGAGCTGAAAATATCGTACATGCTTTCCACCTCTACATTATTCAAGTTGAGCCAGCAAAGCGCAAAGGCTTGTATGATTATTTACGGGCCAACAATGTTTACTCTCAGGTGCTGTATATTCCTGCTCACACCATGCCGTATTACAAACAGTTTGGCTGGAAGATCGGGGATATGCCCGTAGCCGAGGATTACTACACCAAGTGCCTGGCTCTGCCTATGTTCCCGTCTTTGACGGATGAGGAGCAGGATTGGATTATTGATAAGGTTAAGGAATTCATAAACTAATGAAGAATCTTTGTATTATTCCAGCGAGGGGGGGGAGTAAGCGCATACCTAGAAAGAATGTTAAAACTTTTTTGGGGAAACCTATTCTGGCGTATTCTATTGAGACTTCATTGCAATCAGGTCTGTTTGATGAAATTATGGTCTCAACTGATGATGAGGAGATTGCAGAAGTCGCTAGACGATACGGCGCCCAAGTTCCTTTTATGCGTTCTCCAGAAGCAGCAAGTGATTACGCTACTACTGCAGAGGTGCTAAAAGAAGTTCTTTTCAAGTATCAAGAGTTAGGAAAAGTATTTGACAATTTCTGTTGTTTTTATGCGACTGCTCCCTTGGTACGAAGCGATGATGTTGTTTCCGCGTTTAAGTGCTTGCAGCAATCTGGTTTTACTTGTGTCTATCCAGTAGTACAATTCTCATATCCAATATGGCGTTGTCTTGATCTAGCAGAAGATGGGACTATGACACGCCACTGGCCCGAGTACGAGAATAGCCGTAGTCAAGATTTACCTAAAGAGTATCATGATACAGGTACTTTCTACTGGTATAAAACTAGGGAATGGCTTGCCGGTAAAGTTATAGTTGGTGGAATCGAAGTAGAAGAAACCACTATTCAGGATATTGATACTGAAACTGATTGGAAGCTCGCGGAATTGAAGTACAAACTGTTATTTAAAAACAGATAATTAATAACAGACAATGCCCAATTATCGTTGTTTACAGAAACAAGAACAAAGGCTTGGTGACTTTACCATTGTTCCGCTTCGGTATGAGGATAGATTCCTCATCATGAAGTGGCGAAACGAGCAGATTTACCATTTGCGCCAGGCTCGACCACTTACTGAGGATGATCAACAGCGATATTTCGATACTGTTATTTCCAAGCTGTTCGACAATCCTAATCCGGACCAAATACTCTTTTCATATTTGGAGAATGGTACTTGCATAGGATACGGTGGTCTTGTCCATATTAACTGGATTGATCAGAATGCCGAGATTTCGTTTATCATGGATACGAGTCTTGAGGCTGAGCATTTCGCTGATCACTGGCGCAACTATCTCACGATGTTAAAATCTGTTGCTTTTGATGACTTGGGCTTGCATAAAATTTACACTTACGCTTTTGACTTGAGACCGCATCTCTATTCTGTATTAGAGGCCAATGGCTATACTCGAGAGGCGACACTAAAGGATCATTGTTGGTTTAACGGTGCGTATAAGGATGTTGTCCTTCATTCTTTGTGGAATGGGGACTATCAAGTAGTCAATTACATAGATTGTACATCTGATCAACAGCGCGACATATTAGCATTGAGAAACCATGATGACGTCCGGAGATGGATGGTTAATTCAGAGTATATTACGGAAGAGAATCATTTTAAATTCATAGACAGTCTGAAAGGTAATATTAACAAACTTTTTTTTGCCATTTATAATAATAGTACATTGGTGGGGACTTATAATCTCACAAATGAAGGGAAAGGGGTTTGGGAACGAGGTATCATTGCTAACCCTTCCATCCAGGGAACTGGACAGACAGAAAAATGGGAACGACAGTTGTTAAATTCTTTGTCCCAATATGATATTAAAGCCGTTTCAGCCAAGGTCAAGTTAGATAACATGAGATCTATCAAGTATCACGAAAAAATTGGCTACAAAGAACAGAATAGGGACAATGAGTATATTTACTATTTATTGAAATTACAATGATTAATACTTTTATCATCGCGGAGTTATCAGCGAACCATAACGGCAGTAAACAGGTGGCGTTAGAGAGTATCAGAGCTGCAAAGCTAGCTGGAGCAGATGCCGTAAAAATTCAAACCTATACTGCGGATACATTAACGCTGAATTGTGATGCTCCAGATTTTCGTTTAGGTAAAGGGCTATGGGAAGGAGAGACTTTTTATACTCTTTATAAAAAAGCGTATACACCCTGGGAGTGGCATGAGGAAATCTTCCGTGTTGCACGTGAGGAAGGGCTGGTTTGTTTCTCCACACCATTCGATAAGACAGCTGTTGATTTGCTGGAAGATTTGAATAACCCTATTTACAAAATCGCTTCTTTTGAAATCACTGATATTCCGCTGATCAAGTATATCGCTTCCAAGCATAAGCCTATCATCCTCTCTACTGGAATTGCCATGGAAGAGGATATTCAATTGGCTTTGGACACAATTCGTGGGGAGGGGAGTAATGATATCACCTTATTGAAGTGTACATCGGCATATCCTGCTCCCATTGAGGAAGCTAACTTGCTGACAATCCCTGATATGAAGAATCGTTTTGGCGTAAGGGTAGGTCTTTCAGACCATACTGAAGGTGCTGCTGTCCCCATGGCTGCCGTTGCGCTAGGTGCCGAAGTTGTAGAGAAGCACTTTATTATCAACCGTTCTATTGGAGGCCCCGACAGCGCTTTTTCAATGGAAGCTGCTGATTTTAAGGATATGGTTGACAATATTCGTATGGTAGAAAAAGCCTTAGGGAAGGTGAATTATCCAACGGATCCATCAATGATAAAAGGTAGGGAGTATTGCCGTTCTCTATATGTGGCTGAGGATATAGAAGTCGGAGATATAGTAACAGAGAATAATGTGCGAAGTGTACGACCGGGGTATGGTTTGCATCCCAAGTTTTTATCAATTGTGCTCGGAAAGAAAGTATGTCGTCAACTTAAGAAAGGGGATCGGTTCTCATTAGATATGGTAATTTGGAAGTAAATAATTTTTTATGATTCGTTATTTAGAAGAAAGGAATCGTAAAATAGACATGAAAGTGTATGTAAGGTTAATAAGTTTGTACTTATTGATTCTTTGTACCACTTTTTTTTATAGTTGTGTAGATTCTTCAAATTCAGGGCAGATTGAAAATGATATTGTTAATGCTAGAGGTTTTGATTTTCCTACTCCTCCTATCGAGATACTGAATAATATTGACGACGGGAAATTGCTTATTAATTATTTCAATATTATACAGGGTCCGGATTCTCTTTATTATTTGTACTATGCTGCAGTTGAAGATAATTGGGACAAAGGAGATTTCAGTCAGAATCTCTATTTAGCTTGTTCTGAGGATGGTTATCATTATAAAAGTATATGTAACAGTTCGGGCGAGAGTATTATAATGTCTTCTGTTATAGAGCAGTCGGTTTTTATTATAAATAATTGTTTTAAACTTGTGGGTAATATTATTGAGGATGGAAAGTATAAACTTTGTGTCTGGGATTCTTCAGATGGTATTACATGGAGCGGACGAAGAGTCCTTCTTGAAGAGAAACATGATACCCAAAATGTGATTATTCCTAAGGGTGATCATTTAACTTTATATACAAGATATCTCAAGAATGGCACTAATAGAAAAGTTGGTGTGTTGTTGTATGATTTAGATTTTCAACCTATAAGTGAATTATCATTACTATCTTTTGATTATGTATATAATTCGGCAGCATCTCGATTAAATACTACTCAGGATTTATTATTTCCTACTTATTTTAACAATATTGAAGAGAAAAGAGATACATGCTATGTTAAATGCTACATTGTAGAAGGTTTATTTTCACAGGAAATAGAGTGTAAACTGAATAAATGGATTAGCGATGATGAGAAATGGGTTATCGTAGCGCCAGGAGTTTTCTATATTAATGGGCAACCTCACATTGCATATTGTACAAGAACAAAATCCCATGATAGTGAATTGGATAGTTCTATTTCTTGTTATAAGATTATTAGGATAGAACCTGAGTATTAAGTGGTCATGGCAAGGAAGTTTCAGAACCCCAATTTAGTAGTTAAGAATGGAGCATACTTACTTTTCAGGATGCTTTTAGTTCTTTTTTTAGGGTTTTTTATTACCAGATTGACGCTTCAGGTACTAGGAGACGAAAAATACGGTATCTATAATATTGTTGGAGGAATTATTGCAGTTTTTGCCATTATTTCGATGCCGGTTCGTGATTCTCTTCAAAGGTTTTTCAATGTTGAATTAGCAAATGAGAAATATACACCGGCGGTTGTTTTTCGAACTTCTTCACGAATAGTATCAATAATGATCATAATCATTACTATTCTTTATGAAACCGTCGGTCTTTTTTTGATTAATCATGTCATTAACTATCCTGAACAAGAGCATTTTGCCGTTAATGTCATATTTCAAGTTTCTGCAGTTGCCAATATTTTTGGATTTGCTCAACTTCCTTATTTGGCTCTTCTATTCTCTCGAGAGAATATGAGCATACCTGCTATTTGTGAGATTGTAAGCGCTATTATTAAAATTATACTTCTTTACCTCATCGTTTACATCCCAACAAATATATTGATTCCTTATGCCAGTATTTTTCTGATAATAAATTTTTCATTGTTTGCGTTTTATAGATTCTTTTGCAGGAGAAAATTTGGTGAATATTTCAATGATCATACTATTAATGAAGTATTGCAAAAGGATATGCTTTCCTTTTCGGGATGGAGTTTTGTGGAAGCGGTTGCTGGGATTGCGTTAACATATGTTTCGAATATTCTTATTAACGTCTTTGGAGGCGTTCTTTATAATACTGCATACGGTGTTTCCAAACAATTGCAACACGCTGTTATTAGTTTTTCGTCCAACGTTTTAAAAGCAGCGGACCCGCAGATTTCGAGTAGTACGGCAACGGAAAACGATGGATACAGAAACCAGCTAGTTATGACTACCTCTAAAATATCTTTTCTTGGGGTGGCTTTTGTGTATATTGTTTTTCATTTTGACGGTCCTTATCTATTAGATTTATGGCTTGATAAAGTGCCTAAATATGCTTTAGAGTTTTGTGACTTGGCCATTCTGGCGACGGTCTTTACTAGCATATCACTGCCTTATAGAACTTTGATCATGGCAACGGGGAGAATTAAGGGTTATTTCCTTACGTATGGTTTGGTTAGTGCGGTTGCCATGATAATAATGTATGTTGTCATGAAAATGGGCGGAGCTATTATTAGTGCTATGTATATTATCTTATTAAGTTGCGTTGTAATGTGGGTAGTCGCCATTTTTTACACTTTGAGACTTACTTCAATAAAGCTTATCACAATTATTAGAGATTTTTCACTACAAGTTTTTGCTATATCTATTACCTGTTTCGCATACTTCATTTTAAATCGGTTTTTTAATTCATCTTTTATTGGGATTATCGTTTCAATTCTAATAAGCTTATTCGTTCTTTGTATCACGACATATTTCTTCGTGCTCAATAGCTCTGAGAAAACGAAGTTTCAGAGTCTAATTAAACGTTTGCTTCGAATATAATTTATTTGTATTCTTTATTATTATGAAGATCTTATACATTTTAGGCCCAATTTACGGTTCGGTAAATTTCTCGTTTGAAGTAGATTCAATCATCTCTCATGCGCAATCCAACGATGTAACCGTATTGGTTTGTGATGGCTTTGTTAATAAATGTTGTGGTAATACATTTGGTAATAAGTTGCTTTGTCATGAGTGTCGGAGACGGACAGCATCAGTATTATCGAAGCTATCGAATATTAGGATTATCAAACAGAAAGAAATGCTAAAACATAAGATTGATCATAAATCTTACAAATATAATTCTTTAAAAGAACTGAATAGAGTGGTTTATAGAGATTTTGAGATAGGATATGGAGTTTCATCTTACTATATTTCTTTAACGAGAAATCTAAATCCCCGTATTACCTCAAGGTTAAAGAGGATATTGGATAACTGGCTTGAAATATCTATGACACATGCAGATATTGCAAGTAACATGATTACGAGTGAATATGATTGCGTGTATGTTATTAACGGACGTCTTTTTGATTCTAAGCCTTATCAAGAAATTGCTTTCGCGAGAAGAAAACACGTGATACTGGGCGAAAGCTGTATTTCTATCGATGGTAGAATAGTTCGTATGTTATTTGACAATGTCCGAGTCCATAGTGTTTCAGGTAATTCTGATAACATCAAGCATTTTTGGGATTCAAGTAAGTTATCTGTTGAAGAGAGAAGGTCTATTGCTTCCTCTTTTTATGAAAAGAGGGCTAAGGCCATAAAGACAAATGATAAAGTATATATCAGCGGGCAGAAACAGGGTGTTTTGCCTGACGATTGGGATGCAAGTAAGATAAATATAGCCATTTTTAATAGTTCTGAAGACGAGTTTGCGGCAATTGGGGGAGAATTTGAGAAGAACAACCTCTTTGGCTCTCAATTAGAGGGTATTAAGTTTCTGCTCGAAAACGTAAAAGATAATTCTATTCATTTTTATTTAAGGATTCATCCAAACCTTATGAATATTCATTATAAGTATCATACCGACTTATATAAATTACCTGAACAATATAGTAATGTTACTGTCATTCCTGGTAATTCTCCAGTTAGTTCATATTCATTAATGGAATCTTGTGATAGGTTAATTACTTTTGGCTCTACCATGGGGGTAGAAGCCGCATATGCAGGAAAGGAGGCGATGGTAATGCGACCTTGTTTTTATTATTATCTTGATGTGAACTATGTCCCTAAGAACAAAGAAGATGTTCTTGATTTTGTATATGGTAGAATTGGATATAAGCCCAGTCATGAGGATGCGTTGAAGTATAGTTACTATTATTATAACAATGAAAGGAAAGGACCGGATAATTCCCTCTGCTCTATTAAAAGACAAACTATTTCATTTATGAGAAGAGAGTATTATTTTGATTCAATGAATTTTAATTGTTCCAACAAGAGAATGAGATTTTGTGCTTACTTAGATTTGCTTGGCGTTTATATTGCAAAAAAACGAATACCTAAAAGAGAGTATTAATTTTAGTCAGAATTCGGATAAGATGAGCATTCTTCTAAGTAATAATAAAGGCTTACCATTTTATTTTGCTTATTATTACTTGATAGGACTATATATTATCTTTCTAAGATTAGTTTCAATGCCCAACGCCATTACTGAAATATTGTATGGCGTAAGTTTACTTATTACGTTTTGGATATTATGTAAAAGAGGCATTAGTAAACTAACACAAAGAAATGATGTTCAAGTTCTTTTGTTTTTCCTCATTTATTATTTATTGTCTTCCTTGTTTTTTGTAGCATATGGTAATATTCCTGAATCTTCATGGTTGCTGAAGGATTGGCTTTACTCTTTGATACCAATCCTTTTTTATGTTTTAGTAAGGCAGACTAATGTAACACTCAATCCACAGTATATTTTAAAAATAACGGTATTTGCTATAATTGTTTACGATGTTATAGCATTGATAATGTTGTTTTTCCCAGGCGCATCTGTCGTTGGGCTTTTTAAAAAGGAAGCAGTAGATAGTGAGTCCGTGTCATATGCTTTATATGGATTGCTTGGATCTATCCTTGGCGGCTTTACCAATGTGATTGCATTGGCAATTTGCGTTTTATCTCCGATTTCAATTCGTTCTATTTATAAGGTACTATTGTCGGTATTTTTTACTGTTTGCACCTTCATGGTGGGGCAAAGAACGCCGGTTGGAGGTATAGCTATTGTTCTAATTGTATCATTGTTCAGTCAAAAAGGGAAAAGTAGGTGGATTACTTTTTTTATCATATTAATCCTGGCCTTTATATACACCAGAATAAGTATTGAAGTAAATGGGCTCTCAGTAATAGAGACAATGACCCAAAGATACATAGGGAGATTTGATGTTTTGACTAGCGGAGCTGAAACTAGAGGGGGACAATGGCAGATTTTGAATTTGGATAGCGTATCTAGTATTCTTTTTGGAAAAGGCGTTGGTAGATATTCACAAGTGAATCCTTATTCTTCAGTTGCAATGTCGGACGCAATGTTGTTTCGTATATTTAATGAAATGGGACTTATAGGTCTTATTTCATTCATCCTTTTTTTTATTATCAATTTAATGAGAGCTTTTAAGAAGAATAATAGTTTTATGATAGCATTAATTTTATATGCTTTTATGGCGAACTGTTTCAATCGTGTTTTATTTACTGCCCCAATGTCAATAATACCCTATATCCTCATTTCTTATTTTAACTGGCATGATATATTAATGGAAACTACTTCTGAAGTAGCGTAGTGGTATGATTATTCTTTTGTGTACTCCATATAAGAATTCTCCTGATATAGTACGAGGAGGAATCAACCAGTGGGGGCAAAACATGCTTTCATGGTATAAAGAATGCGATGATAAGGATATTAAAATTATCCCCATTTCCTTTGATCGTCATCGTTCTTTGATTGATTCTAAAACGTTGTTTCATAGAATCATTTACGGTATTCATGAACAGTTTAATCCTATTCGAGATGCTATCAGGTCTATGCGGGATGAAAAACCGGACGTAGTACATATCTGTACAAGTGCCGGAATAGGGTGTGTTAGAGACTACTTATTAGTTAAGGTTGCTCGGAAATATAAAGTTAAAAGCATTATACATCTTCATTTCGGGAGGGTTCCGGAATTGGCTGAAAGAAATAATTGGGAATGGAAACTTCTTACTGCAGTCATGAAGGGTTGTGATATGGTTATTCCCATGAATAGACCCACTGAGTGCACATTACAGGAGAAAGGTTTTTCCAAAGTAAAGTATCTTCCCAATCCTCTTAGTAATGATATTACAGAAAAGATTAAAGTACAAAGTGATAAACAATTTTCTAGGAACGATAATCGCGTTTTGTTTGTCGGTCATGTTTACGAGACTAAGGGTATAGTGGAATTAGTTGAAGGTTGTCGTAATATAGAAGGAATTAATCTAAGAATAATTGGTAAGTGTAGCGATAAGATGAAGGAAGTTCTTCAGTCATTAGCAATTAGAGATGGTTCATTAGATTGGATAGAATTCCTCGGAGAGATATCTCATGATGATGTAATTAAGGAGTTTCTCACAGCGGGTCTTTTTGTTCTTCCAAGTTATTCTGAAGGATTTCCGAATGTTATTTTGGAAGCGATGGCATGTGGTTGTCCTATTATTGCGTCAAATGTAGGGGCAATACCGGAAATGTTGGATATTTCAAATGAACCTTGTGGCGTATGTATAATGCCAAAAAGTAGTTATGAGGTACATAATGCCGTTGTTTCTCTTCTTCATGATACATCTCAAAAGAATATCATGTCTGAAAGAGCCAGGAAGCGAGTAGAAAAGATGTATGCTATACCTATTGTATGGAAAAGCCTAGTTGAAATATGGAAATCAATAGTTAGTGCTTAACTTGTATGAAATTATTAAAACGAAGTCAAAGTCAACAAAACATAAAGGGACTTTATAGACTTTTATCATGGTATAAAAGTTACTTTGTCCGTAAGAGATCATTTCTCTTTTTTGGCAAAAATTCATGTATTAATCCTCCATTTAATATTACTCCTTCCAACATTTATCTGGGTCCAGAAACACATATTGGTTGTTGTTGCTTAATATCTGCGGTTAATGCAAAATTTATCTGTAAAGGTCATTGTGCGATAGCCCATCATTTTACAGTTCATACCGGGAATCATGCTAGAATACCGGGTATGTTTATTACTGATATAAATGATAACAATAAACCTTCTGGATTTGATAAAGATGTTATTGTTGAAGAAGATTGTTGGATTGGTGCTAATGTAACACTACTGTCAGGTGTAACAATAGGAAGGGGAACCACTGTTGCAGCAGGATCTGTTGTCTCTAAATCGTTGCCGCCTTATTCTTTATGTGGTGGAGTGCCTGCTCGTTTTATTAAATTTTATTGGAATATAGAGCAAATTTTAGAACATGAAGAAGTATTATATTCTGAGTCAGATCGTTATACAAGGAACGAATTAGAATATATTTATAATCAATACAATTAAAGAGGAATGCATAATTATCATATTGTAATAGTTTCAGCCGTTTTTCCTCCTGAACCTGTTACAACAGCATATTTAAATTATGACTTAGCTGTAGAGTTGTCGAAAAAATATACAGTCACTGTAATTAGGCCAAAGCCTTCTCGCCCCAAAGGCAGAGTTTATAATGAATCTGAAACTGTGTCTGATTTTCCTTTTGATTGCATTACAGTGTCTTCTTATTTATATCCTCAATCGAGATCTTTCGGAAGAATGAGGGAGGCTCTTAGCTTTGCGTCAGCATGTAATAAATATATCAAAGATCATAGGGATAGAATAGCTTTTGTATATAATGCAAGTTGGCAACTCTTTGGCTACTATAAGGTTGCTAGAATGTGTCATAGATATGGTATTCCGTATTTGGTTCCAATTCAAGATATTTATCCCGAGTCATTATTTACTAACAAAAAGGTGCCTTCCTTGGTGAAGCGGATAGGAATGGGAATTCTTTCCCCTATAGATAAGTATTATTTAAAGAATGCATCTATTATCCGGACTATCACAGATGAAATGCGGGATTATTTGTGTTCAACAAGAGGTTTACCGAAGAATAAATTTCTAGTTGTAAATAATTGGCAGGATGATGATAAATATCATGAGACTATTCCTGACAGCTCTTCAATTATTCGTTTTTGTTATGTCGGAAGTATAAATGCACATTCAAATACAGATTTAATAATATCTGCTTTTATTAGAGCCAATATACCTAATTCTCATTTATCAGTTTATGGGGGTGGTGATAGAAAGGCCCACTGTATCAAAATTGTAGAAGATGCAACAGTGAATAATATATCATTCTCATATGTATCAAGAGAAGAGGTACCAAATATCCAATCTAAGTCAGATGTTTTGGTGCTTGCATTACCAAGAGATAATGGACACTATTGCCTTCCATCAAAGTTAACATCATATTTACTTTCTGGTCGCCCCGTTCTAGCCAGCGTTGATGAAGATAGTACAACGGCAAGGATTCTACAAGAAAATGGCTGTGGTATTTCTGTTAAGCCTGACGATGTTGAGTTGTTGTCTGAAGGATATAAATTGTTTGCGAGTCTAACTAGAGAACAAAGGATAGATATGGGCAGAAAGAGCCGAAAGTATGCGGTTGATGAGATGACAAGAGTCGTAAATCTAAAAAAAGTTGTTAATTCTATTGTAAAAACAATAAATCAATGAAAGCAGTTATTTTAGCCGCTGGACTCGGAACCAGACTTCGTCCTATTACTGATAACGTTCCCAAATGCATGGTTCCCGTGAATGGGATACGTATAATTGACAAGCAGATTGACAATCTTCTTCAAAATGGAATAACAGAAATATTTGTGGTAGATGGCTATAAGGCTGATATTCTTTCTGCTCACTTGAAGGAGATCTATCCACAGGTACATATTGTTTCTAATCCCCGTTATGCGGAAACTAACAACATGTACTCTCTCTTTCTTACCTCGTCATTTGTCAAAGGAGAAGAATTCCTTCTAATGAATGCAGATGTCTATTTCGATACCAACATTATTCAGGGAATGCTTCTTGGAGAGAATCAGAGCAAGATCGCATGTGATCGTTCCAATTATATGGAGGAATCTATGAAGATTACTCTTGATGGAGAAAGAATCAATCACATCAGTAAGAAGATTACACCTCAGGATCATTATGCGGTTTCCATTGATGTTTACAGATTATCTAAAGAAGATTCTGCAACCCTTTTCAAAGAAGTAGAAGAAACAATACTTGTCAAAAAAGACGAGAATTCCTGGACAGAGGTTGCGTTGGATCATATTTTTAAGGAGGCTCATTTCAAACCTTATTTAATTGAAGGTCGTTGGTTTGAAATTGACAACCATGATGACTTGCACAAGGCTGAGGAAATTTTCAAAGGCGATAAGTTATGCAGGATCTAAAATCCATTCAGCTTTATATGCTGGATATGGATGGAACCATCTATAATGAAGATACCCTGATTCCAGGAGCATCGGAGTTTTTTGACCTTCTTAATAGTCAAGGGAAGAATTACGTCTTTATGACAAACAATTCTTCGAAGGGTAAGATTTCTTATGTGGAAAAACTAAACCGTCTTGGCATCAAGGCCAGTGTAAGGAATATTGCCTCTTCGGTCAATTCCACGATAATGTACCTAAATGAACATAAGCCTGGCGCAAAATTGTATTTGATTGGAACACAATCATTGAAACAGGAGCTTATTGGAGAGGGTTTTGAGATAGTCCCTGAAGATTTTAGGGGGGAAGATATTGATTATGTCCTGCTGGGCTTCGACACGGAGTTAAGCTATGAAAAGATACGTGGAGCAAGTTATTATGTCAGTAGGGATTATCCATATATCGCTACAAACTGTGATTTAAAGTGTCCAGTCCTCGACAATAAGTTTATTCCTGATTGTGGCGCTATTGCCAAGATGATAGAACTGGCGACCGACCGATTACCTCTTTTTTTGGGGAAACCGGAAAGAACCATGGTTGATTCAGTTAGTAAGGAGTGGAGTATACCAATTGAGAAGATAGCATGTGTCGGAGACCGTTTGTATACTGACATCGCAGTAGGTATTAATGCTGGTGCCACGTCTATTTGTGTCCTTACAGGCGAAGCGACTAGAGATGAAATTGCCAACTCTGAGTTTAAGCCTGACTATTGTTTTGATTCAATTTATGAATTATATCAAGCTCTTCTTTAGCTATGTATTATAATCTTATTAAAACCCCCGCTTTCATGAAGACGGGAAAAGGTATCTTAAAGTACATCGATAAGATCTTGGAAGATGCTCATCTTATTTATCGAAAGAAGATTCTCATAACCCAGGATAACTTATATCAAGAATATGAGCAAGATTTGAGGCTGGTTAGTTTCGATAAGGTGGTGATTGTTAGGGGCGGGAATGTGGATGAAGTCTCGATGGTTAAAGAAGAATGTAAAGAAACTGATGCATTGATTGTTGCTTTTGGCGGTGGTAGTGTGTTGGATTTGGTTAAATATAGTGCCAGCCAACTCGATATGCCATATATTAATGTTCCCTCTGCATTATCGAATGATGCCGTATATTCTTGTGTCGCACGTCTCACTAAAAATGGCAAGAAGTTTAGTTTTGGGGTACAGCCTCCTATAGGCATAGTGGTTGATACGGATATAATTAATAAATCTCCCGAGGTCCTTTTGTATGCAGGAGTAGCGGATATTGTATCCAATTTATCTGCGATTCAAGATTGGCTCCTTGCGCATAATATGATTGGTGAACCAATCAACGAGTTATCATATATGTTAGCAAAAGAGGCGGCTCTTCCATTGTTGAGATATAAAAAAGAGGATTTACATTCAGATGGATTAATTCTTGATTTGGTCAATGGCATAGTGACATCCGGTTTGGCAATGATCGTTTCTGGAAATACTCGCGGAACAAGTGGCGCTGAGCATCTTATTAGCCACGCAATCGATGAGTTTTTCCCTGAAAGATCTACTATTCATGGACTGCAAGTTGGTTGGGCCCAGGGTATAATTGCTAAGCGTTGGCGTAATGATCCTTTCCGAGTCAATGACTTCTTCAATAATATTGGCTTGCAAGAAGTATATGAAAAGATGATCCCTTGGGCTGAAAGCGAGTTTGATTCTTTAATTCCTTATGCTCGAAAGATTAGAAACAGGTACACGGTTTTTAACACGTTAATATAATTCTATGGAAAAACAAATGCATGGTTTTCGGGCCTGGCTGGATTATATCCTGAAACATAATCATTGGATTAATAGATTCTTCTCTCATACGGCAAGTGCTGTGATGAAATTTTGGGGCTTATTTGTTCCTTTGGATGATAAGTTAGTTTTATTTAGTGCCCATAGTAGGAAGTACAATGACAGCCCTCGAAAGATATATGAAGCAATGATTGGTCAGACACGTTATGCGGATCTCAAATATGTATGGGCTTTAGAAGATCCTGATAATGTCCAAATCCCAGGGCCCGCTATTAAGATTAAATCTGATACAATACAGTACTTTCATATTGCATTAAAAGCCAGGTATTGGATAACTTGTGTTAACATTGAACGCGGCCTTCACTTTAAGAAAAAGAGATGCAAGTACTTAAATACTTGGCATGGCACACCATTTAAGCTAATTGGAAATGATGTTGGTAATCGGAATGACTATGATTTCAGTAATATAGATTTTATTTGTTATGCCAGTCAGTATGAAAAAGACATTTTCATAAGAGCTTTTAAGACAAGAGAAGATGCTATGATTCCAACTGGCCTTCCTCGGAATGATGAGTTGTATCATGTTAGTACGGCAGAGATTGAAGCAATTAAGAATAGGTTGTCTATTCCTTTGGATAAAAAAGTGGTTTTATATGCACCCACATGGCGCGATAGTAAGGATGGCGGGGCTACATATTCAATAAATCCTCCAGTCAACGCAAATCTTTGGAAACATGAGTTAGGGGACGAGTATGTTGTCTTGTTCAGGACTCACGGTTATACGAACAAACTGTTAGGGATTGAATTTAATGAAGTGATTCGTGACTACTCATCTTATCCTGTGATCAATGACTTACTGAAAATAAGTGATATCCTTATCTCAGATTATTCTGCGACTATGGCTGATTACTCGATACTTGAAAGGCCTATTTTGTGTTTTGCGTATGATTATGAGGAATACAAGAATGAGAGAGGGCTCTATTTGGATTTTGAGAAAGATATGCCCAGTGGAGTGCTAAGGACGGAGAGGGAAGTAATGGATAAGATTCATACTATGAATTTTAAAGAAGAAAGTGTTAAAACTAGAGATATGATCAAGAATAGGATTATCTATTATGGCGGTAATGCCACTGAGACCTGTCTCAAGTGTTTATTTGAATAGTCTTTTTTCTCTGAATAATTGCTCAAATATTCATTATATGCAAAGATTGCTATTCACCGGCGCTTCAGGTTTCTTGGGTAATAATATCCTTCCAATTCTTGAAAAGATGTATGATATTCACACCATTGGATTGACCGACGATGATGATATCAACTTTAATATTGCTAAGGACGTACCTCCAATAAACACTCATTATGATATAGTTCTTCATGCTGCAGGCAAAGCGCATACTGTGCCGAAAACGGAGGAAGAGAGACAGGTATTCTATGATGTGAACTATAATGGGACTGTTAATCTCTGTAAGGCCCTTGAGAATTCCGGTTTTCCGAAAGCAATTGTTTTTATTAGCACTGTTGCTGTATATGGGTGTGAATTCGGAGAGTTGATTACTGAAGAGCATCCTCTTGAAGGGAATACTCCATACGCCGAAAGTAAGATAATGGCAGAAGAGTATCTAACTAATTGGTGTAGGGATAATGGAGTTGTGCTTGGAATTCTTCGACCGTCATTACTCGCTGGACATAATGCTCCCGGAAATCTTGGCGCAATGGTAGATGGAATCCAAAGAGGTCGCTATTTGAACATCGCTGGTGGAAAAGTTAAAAAGAGTATATTGATGGCAGAAGACATTGCCAGATTACTCCCTCTTGTGGCAGAAAGAGGAGGAATCTATAATGTCTGCGACAGCTATCATCCCTCATTTGGTGAGATCTCTGCTTCTGTGGCCAAGCAACTGGGGAAGCATAGACCTATTAGTATTCCATATTGGATGGCATGGTGCATGGCAAAGGTGGGTGATTTGATGGGGAGCAATGCCCCGATTAACTCTTACAAATTGGAGAAAATGACAAAGTCTTTGACCTTTAGCAATGAGAAGGCAAAGAATGAATTGGGTTGGAAACCATTGGATGTGTTGGCCTATTACAAGATTTAGTATTATGTGGGTATATCTTTTATTGACGGCACTTCTTGTCATTGCTGAGTTGATCTACTTCCGCCTCGCCGACCATTTCAACATTATCGACAAACCCAACGAACGCTCATCTCACTCCACAATCGTGCTTCGTGGCGGTGGCGTAATCTTCACTTTGGCGATGATTGCCTGGGCGGTTTTGATGGCCGTCAGGGGAGAGGGGCAGTTGCTTTTGGCGTATCTGCCTTTTCTTTGTGGCTTGCTACTGATTGCGGGCGTGAGTTTTGTGGATGACATCCACTCTTTGCCTGATTCTGTGCGACTTGTGGCGCAGTTTACTGCCATGATGTTGATGTTCTGGAGCATGGGGATTCTGCACTGGAATATGTGGTGGTTCGTTATCCTTGCGTTGATTGTTTGCGTCGGGGCAACGAACATTTTTAATTTCATGGACGGCATCAATGGCATTACGGCGGGCTACTCTTTGGCTATTCTGGTACCACTGCTGCTATTGAACCAGATTTCCGATCAAGTTGAGGTTGATGGTGTTGGTGCAGGGCCAGTTGTGAGCGGCTTCATTGAGCCGTCGTACCTCATTGTAGCAACCTTAGGCGTTTTGGTGTTTTGCCTGTTCAATTTCCGTCCTAAGGGAAAGGCAAAGTGCTTTGCCGGGGATGTGGGAAGCGTCGGAATTGCCTTTATACTCTTGTTTGCCATAGGACGCTTGATTGTCCAGACTGGAGATGTTACATATCTAATCCTTGTACTGGTATATGGCGTAGATGGCTGTCTTACTATTTTGCACCGGATCAAGCTGCACGAGAATCTGGGTGCCGCGCACCGGAAGCACGCGTATCAATTGATGGCCAACGAATTGAAGATAGGACACGTGACTGTGAGTTTGATATTTATGGCGCTGCAACTTGTGGTATCACTGGGATTCATTTACCTGTGTCCGAATACCGTATTAGCTCATTGGATATACTTGGTGTGTGCATTTGCAGTCTTAGCGCTTGCCTATATTCTATTCATGAAGAAATACTACCACCTTCACGAAGAATACTTGAAATCACTAAATCACTAAAAGATGCCCGGCACTGACCGGGCATATCTGTCTCTATGAAGATCACACAACAATTATTGGATAACCTCACCGCCCAGGCAAAAGCATCACCTCGCCTTAGAATGAATTTGGACCTTCGAAATACACCGGAAGATCATTCTCAGCGTATGCTCAATGCTATTGAACCCGGCTCTCCATTACCAATCCATCGACACCAACAGTCTTCTGAAACAGTGGTTTGTCTGCGGGGCCGTTTGGTTGAGGAGTTCTATGATAACCAAGGCACCGTCACGGAAACCATTGAACTCTCTCCCAACGGTGCCAACGTAGCACTCAACATTCCTTTGGGGCAATGGCATACCGTTAGGGTTCTTGAGTCGGGAACTGTAATCCTGGAGTGCAAAGATGGGCAGTATGAGCCACTAGGCCCTGAAGATATCATGAAAAGTGTTAACGGCCGATGACTTGTGGTTGTCTCAGTATGTGCAGAGGATTGCTTGTAGCGATTTGATGTAGTTTTTTTATCCGCTGATATTATATGGAATTCAACGACCTTATAAAAAAACGCTATTCATGCCGCGCCTTCGCGGCACGATGTGTCGAGTCGGAGAAGTTGGACCGGATCCTGGAAGCCGGTCGGATTGCTCCGACTGCGGTGAACAAACAGCCGCTTCACATTTGGGCGGTCTCCCGTCATGAGACGCTGGAGGCCATCAAAGGCGTCACGCGGTCTAACTATGGCGCTCCGCTGATTCTGGTGGTGGGCTGCCGACCCGCTGAGGCGTGGGTACGGCGCTACGACGGAAAGAACGGTGCCGAAGTAGATGCCGCCATCGTTGCTACCCATCTGATGCTGGTTGCAGAGAACGAAGGCCTGGCCACCCTCTGGGTCGGCTCTTTTGACCCGGCTCTTTTGCGCGACATCCTTCCCGGAGCTGAAACTTACGACCTCGTAGCTATGATCAATGTGGGCTATCCCGCTTCGGACAGCAAGCCTTCGGCGATGCACGATGTAAGGAAGTCGATGGCGGAGTTGGTGACAAGAGATGTTTAAAAATGCAATACACCATCTCCCCCAACAACCTCCACGTCAAATCCTCTTTCGAAATCCGAAAGAAGGATTTTGAACGGGAGCTAATGGCCGTCCGAGCGGAGCATCCGGATTGCCTGGTGTGGAACCGGTCGATTCGGTCGCTGGTGCGGGAGTGGGCTACGCACAATGCTTTCTATGCGTTGGGGATTTTTCGTTCGCGGACTGCGCATATGGACCTGAACTGGCCTCAGGGTTGGTTGTTCCGTCTGGGTTACGCAATCATCGGGTGGCTGGTCTGGCCGTTTATCAAGTAGAGAAACTGACTTAAACGAAACGATATTAATTGTAATTTTGCGAAGCATAACTGAATTAATCTTTATTATGAAGCACTTCTATCTTTTCCTTCTTTTTCCGCTGCTGGCGGTGGCTTGTTCCGGTGCGCCGGATATCGATGATCTGAAAGAGAATTCTTATCCGCTTGTTGAGCAGTTGCTTACGGAGGATGACAACGACGTGGTTTCGCATCGTCTGGACCGTTACATCCTGGATGCACATCCGGACAAATTGACGTATACCGGAACGATCAAGACGACGGAGTTCACCAAGAAGACGGCCGAGGACGGCTCGGTCCAGGTTGACAGCGTGAAACTGTATCGTGACGTGGTCATCACCTTCCACGGAACGGATTACGACAAATATACGGTGACTTTTTACGCCGATAAGGAGTAGGCGATTATATGGGGAAGACCATTCTTGTGACCGGCAGTGCCGGGTTTATCGGGGCGAATCTGGTGATGCGCCTGCTGAAGGATATGCCAGAGGGAACCATCGTAGGGTTGGACAATCTTAACAACTATTACGATGTTTCGCTCAAGGAATATCGCCTGCAGCAGATCGAGGCGCTGAGATGCCAGAATCCGGGCGTTCAGTATTCCTTCGTTCGGGGAAGTATTGCTGACAAGGCGCTGGTGGACAGGCTCTTTGAGGAGTATCGGTTCGACATCGTTGTCAATTTGGCGGCGCAGGCGGGCGTGCGGTACAGCATCGAGAATCCGGATGTGTATATCGAGAGCAATATCATCGGCTTCTACAATATCCTCGAGGCGTGCCGGCATCATCCGGTGGAGCATCTTGTGTATGCCAGCTCCAGCAGCGTGTATGGCGGTAACAAGAAGGTGCCTTTCAGCGTGGATGACCGGGTGGACAACCCGGTGTCGTTGTATGCGGCCACAAAGAAAAGCAATGAGCTGATGGCGCATTGCTATAGTAAACTCTACGACATCCCGTCGACGGGCTTGCGCTTCTTTACGGTTTACGGCCCGGCCGGGCGGCCGGATATGGCATACTTCGGTTTCACCGACAAGTTGCTGGCCGGTAAGACGATCCAGATCTACAACTACGGCAATTGCCGCCGCGATTTCACGTATGTCGATGACATCGTGGAAGGGATTGTGCGGGTGATGAACGGGGCGCCGGCTCGCCGTGTAGGCGAGGACGGCCTGCCCATTCCGCCGTATGCCGTCTACAACATCGGCGGCGGCCAGCCGGAGAACCTGCTGGATTTCGTCCGGATCCTGCAGGAAGAACTCCTGGCGGCGGGCGTCCTGCCGCAGGACTACGACTTCGAAGCCCACAAGCAACTGGTCCCCATGCAGCCCGGCGACGTGCCCACAACCTATGCCGACGCCTCGGCTCTCGAACGGGATTTCGGCTTCACCCCAAAGATTACGCTCCGGGAAGGCCTGCGTAAATTCGCACAATGGTATAAGGCGTATTACGGGTAATATCCTGTGATGCAGACAATTCCGTCACTCTATGATCCAGCGGGACAGTAACCAACAAGCCTTCTTCACTCTCCTCCGTGCCGGACTTTGGGAGAAGTGCGTACAGCTGTTTCCCTTGGGCAAGGTGGATTGGCGTGTGGTGTGCAATCTGGCAGAGGAGCAGTCCGTGACAGGCTTGCTGGCCGTGGGTCTGGAGCAAGTGGATTCGCGCAATAAGGAACTGTCGGTGCCGAAGGCGGATGTACGGCCCCTTCTGGTGCGGGTGCTGTCTGTGGAGGATACCAATGCGCGGATGAACCTTTTCATTGCAGAGCTGTTCGGAAAATTGCGCGAAGCTGGGATCTCAGCGGTGCTGGTGAAGGGGCAGGGGATTGCGCAGTGCTACGCACGGCCGCTTTGGCGTGCGTGTGGCGATGTGGATTTGCTGCTCGATGCGGAGAATTACGAGAAGGCGAAGGCGCTTCTCACGCCTATTGCAACCAAGGTCGAGAAGGAGAGCCCTTCTGTGAAGCACCTTGCCATGACGCTCAAGCCGTGGGAAGTCGAGCTGCACGGCACGCTGCGGGGCGGTGTCTCAAAGCGGATGGATGCAATGATCGATGCCGTGCAGGACGAGACCTGTGCCGGCGGCAATGTTCGAATCTGGGATAATCAGGGAACGCCGGTTCCGCTGCCTAGTGCGGATAATGATATCATCTTCATTTTCACGCATTTCCTGAAGCATTTCTTCAAGGGCGGCATCGGCCTTCGCCAGATCTGTGACTGGTGCCGGCTCCTGTGGACCTACTGCGATTCGATCGACCTTGCGAAACTTGAGCAGCGTCTGCGCGAAATGCGGCTGATGTCGGAATGGAAAGCCTTCGCCGCGCTGGCCGTGGAGGATCTCGGCATGCCGGCTGAGGCCATGCCGTTCTACGATCCGGCAGCGCGTTGGAAGTGGAAAGCCCGTCGCATCCGCAAGTTTATCCTCCGCGTCGGCAACTTCGGCCACAACCGCGACGCCAGTTACTTCCATACCAAGCCTTTTTTGGTGCGCAAGACTATCTCCCTGGGACGTCGCCTGGCTGACTTTGCGACGCATTTCTTCATATTTCCCCTCGATTCTCTCCGTTACCTGCCCCGCGTGCTGATCAACGGCTTTGCGGCCGCGGCGAAGGGGATATAGAATGAAAGCCTCCCATCCTGATTTATCAAGACCCCCATCTTGTTGTAGAACAAGGTGGGGTCTTGATTTTTATTCCCAGATTTAAATGCTTACCTTTATGGCATGAATGCTTGCCGAAGGTCTCTGTGGATGCTGATGCTGATGGCTGTCACGCTGGTGACGGCGTGCGGCAGTCCGGCGCGTCGCGCGCAGACGCGGACCATGCGCTCTTTGCTCAATGAGCTGGACGGGTATGTGGCTGCGCGCGGGGTTTATGTGGCGGGCAAGCTGGACCAGATTGAAGCCTTGCGGCGGATTGCGGCGTCGGCACACAATGAGGAGCTTCGCTTCGAGACGGAGATGCGCATCGCCGATGAGTTCTTCGCGTTCAACTTCGACTCCACGCAGGCTTGCCTCAAGCAGTGCCAGGCGCTTGCCCGGCGGATGGGCGATAAAGAGCGGTACGATCGTGCTACGATCCAGTTGGGACATCTCTATGCCAAGGCGGGTAGTTATATGGAAGCGTATTCTCTTCTTTATGAGCAGATGGATACGCTTTCTCTCTCCGAAGAACGGAAGACAGACTATTTGCTGACGGTGTATGATTTCTGTATGGATATGGCCGGTAATTCCGGGATGGTGGAGCGGCTGGCTATTCCGGATGCCGCTACCTATCGTTCCCAGCTGCTGCAGCGCATTCCCCGCGATTCGGAGACCTGGCGCAGCCTGCTTCGTGACGAACTGATGTGGCAGGAGCGCTACCAAGCGGCCGACAGTGTGGCGCGGCTGCTTCTTTCCGGTACACAGCCGGACCGGCATGCCTATGCGATTTATGCGTTCTATCTTTCAGAAATCGCTGAACGCCAAGGCAAACAGATGGAGCGGATGCAGTGGCTGGTGCGTTCTGCCGAAAGCGATATCATCAACGCGGTCAAAGATTATGCATCCCTGACGATGGTGGCCCAGTCCATCTTGGATGAAGATGTGGACCGTTCGTTCCGATATCTCCGCATCGCGCAGGAAGACGCTTTGTTCTACAATGCGAAGCTGCGCCCGTGGCAGATATCCCGCTTTATGATGCAAGTGGAAGACGCCTATACGGCCCGGCGGGAGCAGCAGCGAAAAGCGTCTGCGGCTTCTTCCGTCCTTCTGGCTGTTCTGTCGCTGGCGTTGCTGTTGCTGGCCTGGTTCTTCATTGTCCGCTCCCGCAATCTCTCCCGGCTGCGGGCGCAACTGGAGGAAAGCAACAGCCAGCTGGCACTGGCCAATGCGGCGCTGGAAAACCTCAATCAGGAACTTTCGCAGGCCGACCAGGTGAAGGAACGCTATATTGTCTCCTTCCTGGAGAGTCTCTCCACGCAGATCCATCTTTTCCGGGAGGAGGACAACCGCCAGCGGAACTTGCTCAAGCGGGGGAGGACGGACCAGTTGCTGAAAGACCTGGCCAATTCTTCGCGTGCCGAGAAAGCCCGTGAGGAATTCTATCATACTTTCGATTCCACGTTCCTGGCCATGTATCCCGATTTCGTGGACCGGTTCAACGAACTTCTCCGGGAGGAGGGACGCATCCATCCTCCGAAAGGGAAGCTCACGACGGAACTCCGGATCTTCGCCCTCATCCGGCT